>Ga0316576_10000005_pt1 | contig 59909 bp, 46 predicted proteins | sample S0NA_FD_203075 | JGI IMG/M metagenome (GOLD analysis project Ga0316576, IMG submission 203075) | Rhizosphere microbial communities from salt marsh grasses in Alabama, United States - S0-2_050615r3r5 | ecosystem: Host-associated > Plants > Roots > Rhizosphere | place: USA: Alabama | collected...
GGTCCGGGTCCGGTTGCTCGCGCGCGATGCGCGCGGCGACCCGACGCTCACGATCGGGGAGGCCGTAAGCCAGCCGACCCCCTCTCCGGCCCGCCGGAGACGTCGTGAAGGCGTGGAAGGGAGTGCCTGGGCCTCCGACCCCCCTGGCAACGGCCACCGCCGATCCTGAGGTCGGGGTCCGGGTCCGGGCGGGAGCGTGAGCGGGAGAGGGAGGGGAAGAAGGGACGGGAGAACCGGTCCTCACTCCCGGTTCTTCCCGAGAGCTTCGAGCAGGCGGGCGTGGAAGTCGTCGAAGCTGCCCGACGAGCAGCCGAGGACAACATCGCCGGAGGCGAGGTGGGGCAGCAGGACCGCGACCGGGTCGTCGTCCGTATCGGGGACGAGGGTCGGGACGCCCCGGCGCTCGAGCTCACGGGCGAGCTCGTCGCGATCGAGGACCTCGTCGTCGGCGAGTCGTCCGCGGTGGAACGGCGCCGTCACCAGCGCCAGATCGGCCTCGGCGAGCGCCTCCAAATAGGCGGCGCCGAACTCGCGTCGGGCAGCGGTCAGGGAACGTGGCTCGAAGGCGACAACGAGCCGCCGGTCCGGCCAGCGTTGTCGAGCGGCCTCAACGGTGACCGCGAGGGCGGTCGGGTGGTGAGCGAAGTCGTCGATGACGGCAATGCCGCCGACCTCGCCTCGAAGCTCCATGCGACGGGCGACGCCGGGAAAGCGCACCAAAGCGGCGAGGGCGGCGTCCGGCTCGACGCCCAGAGTGAGCGCGGAGGCGAGGGCAAGAGCAGCGTTCTGGCTGTTGTGAAGACCGGCCAGCGGTACCGCCATGGTGAGAGTCTCGCCGCGCCACGTGAGCTCAGCTGCGCCACCGTTTGCCGTCGGCCGCCACGAGCGAAGCTGCAGGTCGCAGTCCACGCCGGGTCCGACCCGAATGACCGGCGCTGTGGCGTCGCGGACGGCGGCGAGGGCGTATCGGCTCCAGCCGTTGACGACGACCGCCCCTGCGGCCGGGACCTGAGCCGCGCCCGCTCTGAAGGCCGTAATGACCGCATCGAGGCTCGGGTACAGATCGGCATGGTCAAACTCTACCGGCCCGAGCAGGAACAGGTGCGGCCGGTAGTGGAGGAACTTGGGTCCACGATCGAAGTACGCCGTGTTGTACTCGTCGCCTTCGATGACCATGAGGCCACCGTCGCCGAGCCGGAACGGACGTCGGCTCCAGGCGGGCAGCCCGCCGATCAGGTAGGTCGGGTCTTTGCCGCCGTCTTCGAGGATCCAGGCGAGCAATGCTGTGGTGGTTGTCTTGCCGTGAGTGCCGGCCACGACCAAGCTGTTCAAGCCGCGGGCGAGCACGTAGTGGGCGACCGCCTCTGCCTGGGACAGGAACGGCACCCTGCGCTCGCGGACCGCGATCACCTCCGGGTGGGATCGCGGGACGGCATTGCCGATGATCACCCGGTCGATCGCCTCAGGGATCTGCGCCGGGTCGAACCCGATCCGGACCGGGATGCCGAGCTCGGCGAGAAGGGTGCTCATGGGCGGGTACAGACCGCTGTCGACCCCAACGACCTTGTGGCCCATCGCCTGCAGGAGTCCGGCGAGCGGCGCCATGGCTGTGCCGCCGATCGGCAGGAAATAGAGCCGCTCCCGGGCCGGGTAAAGGTTGTGCAAGAGTTCGCTCCTCGTGGTTGCCGCTCGATCGTCAGCTGCCTAGGATTGTCCCTCGATGGCCGAAAGACCACAAGGAGGCATTCAATGCGTACCAGATCCGTGTTGATCGCGACTCTCGCGATTGTGCTCGCCACCGGGGCGACAGTCCTCGCCCAAAGCAACGACAACGGTGGGCCCAAGCTCGTCGTCCCGTCCAAAATCATTGACGCCGGGACGGTGCCCCAGGGCGTCATCGTCGACGCCGTCTTCGACGTCGTTAACGAGGGCAATCGCACCCTCACGGTCAAGGCCGTACGACCGACATGCGGATGCACCGTCGCCGACTTCGACAAAGAGATCGCGCCGGGGGCCACCGGGAAAATCAAGGCGAAGCTCGACACCAAGGACTTTGCCGGGCCCATCGCCAAATCGATCCTGGTCATGACGGATGATCTCCAGGACCCGACCGTGACGCTGGTCATCAAGGCCGATGTACGGCCTTTCGTCGAGATTCTGCCGCGGCCTTTGGTCCGCTTCAATGCCGTCCAACGCGAGCCCATGAACCAGACCTTCATCGTGGTCGGCGCCGACCCCGCAAAACCGGCGAAGGTGCTCAGCGTGGACAGCAGCGTTCCGTTCATCACGACCTCGGTGCGCAAGCTCTCGGGCGATGAGCTCGTGCCGGGCAAACCGGCAGCCCAGTACGAGGTCAACCTGTCTCTCGCCCACGACGCTCCGGTGGGTCCGGTCAATGCGTTGCTCACGGTCAACACCGATCTCGAGGAAGCGCCCAAGGTCCCCGTGAAGGTCTACGGCGTGGTCCGGGCCCTCATCCACGTGACCCCGACCCAGCTTCAGTTCGGTCCCGTGGAAGCGCGCACCCGGCCCGGCCGGAACCTGATCGTGGTCAACAACCATAGTGATGGCACCAAGATCCAGATCACCAACGCCGCGGTCGATGATCCAGCGTTCACCACCGAAGTTTTTCCCATGGAGGAAGGCCGCCGCTTCCAGGTGACGGTTTCGGTCAAGCCTGACGCGAATCCCGGTGCACGCGACGCCACACTGACCCTGAAGACGACTGACAGCGACTTTCCCACTCTGACGGTGCCGGTGCGGGCGAACATCCGCTGACGGCGATGCTTCGTTGTGGGTACGAACCGGGGAGGCCGTGGCCTCCCCGGATGGTCAAGCCCAGCGACGCCTAGCTCCTACTCTGCCATACTGTGCCGCCATGACTGACGCATCAGTGTGTCCACGAACCCTCGGTATCGAGACCTCGTGCGACGAGACCGCGGTGGCCGTGCTCGGAGTTGACGGCCGGGTGGAGGCCAACGAGCTCGCGAGCCAGGTGATGGCCCATGCACCCTTCGGAGGTGTGGTGCCTGAGCTCGCCTCGCGGGAGCACCTCACGGCGTTGCCGATGCTGGTGCAACGGGCCCTGGTCGCCGCGCGGGGACCGATCGAAGCGGTGGCGGTCACTGCCGGTCCCGGCCTGATGGGAGCACTCCTGGTGGGGGTTCGCTTCGCCGCCGCCTTCGCCTGGGGACGTGGGTTGCCGCTGGCCGCGGTGGACCACCTCCACGGCCATCTGGCGTCGCCCTTCCTCGATCTCGGGGGCGGTCCGGCACGGGCTATGCCCGAGTCGGTGCTGGCGTTGGTCGCTTCCGGTGGCCACTCGAGCTGGTATCTGGTGCGAGGCGGCGACATCTGTCGCCTCGGTCGGACCCGGGACGATGCCGCCGGCGAGAGCTTCGACAAGGTCGCTCAGGTTCTCGGCCTCCCGTACCCCGGTGGACCCGTCGTCGACCGCCTCGCCCGACGCGGCGATCCTACGCAGGTCCCGCTGCCCCGTGTTCGGCTCAAGGACGCCGCGTACGACTTCTCCTTCTCCGGCCTCAAGTCGGCGGCGATTCGGTGGGTTCGTGGGCACGGGCTCGTTGGTGCCGGCGCCGGGACAGAGGACCCGCCGAACGCGGTCGCCGATCTGCTCGCCGCCTTCGAGCAGGCGGTCGTCGACCAGCTGCTCGCGCCGGCAGAGGCATTGATCGCCGAGCACCGACCGCGGCTGGTCACCGTGTCCGGCGGCGTTGCCGCCAACACCCTGCTCCGGCGGCGGATGGTCGAGCTCGGCGAACGTTCGGGTCTCGAGGTCGTGGTGCCGCCGCTGGCGTTGACGACCGACAACGCGGCGATGATCGCGCGCTCGGGTCAGCTCGAGCTGGCCTGCGGCAGAGTTGCCGACCCGCGCCGGCTCGACGCCCACGCCCGCCGGGCGTGGCAGCCACCCGGGATGCGCGCCCTTTCAGCGAGGGGAGGTCTCGGTTAGGATGGTCCGCCGAGGAGAGCGATGAAGAAATCCGTTACCCGCGAGTATTACGAGGCCATCCTGGTGGCCTTCATTCTGGCGCTCTTTGTCAGAACCTTCGTCTTCGAGAACTTCAAGATCCCATCGCGGTCCATGGAGGACGGTCTCCTGGTCGGCGATCATCTGGTGGTCAACAAATTCATTTTCTCAGAGCACTTTCACACGCCGCTCTACCGCCTGCTCCCATACCGTGACCTTGAACGGGGCGATGTGGTCGTGTTCAAGTTTCCGGTCGAGCCCCGCCGGGATTTCATCAAGCGGTGCATTGCCCTGGCCGGCGACACGGTGGAAATTCAGGACAAGCAGCTCTTCATCAACGGCGTCCCCCAAGTTGAGCCGTACGCGGTCTTCAAGAGGGATGCGGTCTTTCCCAACTCGGGCGCGGTGCCGCCGAGCCTCCGAACCCGTGACAACTTCGGGCCGTACGTGGTGCCGCCGGGGACCGTTTTTTGCCTCGGCGACAACCGCGACAACTCCCACGACTCGCGGTTCTGGGGGCCGGTTCCCCTGGAGAACATCAAGGGAAGGGCGGTGCTCATCTACTGGTCCTTCGAGACGCCGCCTTCAGACGGTCAGTGGCGCAGCTTCGGCTATCGGTTCAAGCAGCTCGCCGACGTCGTCGTCCACTTTTTCACCAAGACCCGTTGGAATCGCCAGTTCAAGCTCATCCGATGAAACCGCCTTTGGCGGCATCACCGGACCCCGATGGATGGGGTGATAACATGTTTCCCGAGCGCGTTGCCTGGGAGGGATGATGAAAGCCTGGACCTACCAGCGGGGAGATGTTCCGGTTGGGTGCCTGATCGGCTTCGTGTTCCTCGTGCTGGTCGCCGTCTTCGCCATGAACATGATTCCCGCTCAGCTCGACCTCGGAGAGCTTCAGAAACGGGTCGAGGAGCTGGCGGACCGGGCCAACCGTCGTGAGTACACGAACGTTCGGATCGAGAGGGAGATTCTGGACAAGGCCAGGGACCTCGATCTCGACATCAACGAAAAACAAATCGAGATCGACCGCAACGACAAGCGAATCAAGATCTTCATCTCCTTCGACCAGAAAATCCGATTCCCGGGCTACGTGTGGGTTCGGCACCACGATCTGAGGTTCGAGCGGCCGCTATTCTGATCCCGATCGACAGCGCTGATCGCTGTCCGCCACACTCTTGACCGGAGGGGTCCCGGCAGCTCGCGGGCGATCAGTCGCGACCTGTCCCTGCAATCTCGTCGAGGATGCGTCGTGCGGCCTCCCGCGGTCTGGGGGCGCCGGTGATCGGCCTGCCCACAACGAGGATGTCGGACCCGGCCGCCGCAGCCGCCGCGGGTGTCGTCACCCGAAGTTGGTCGTTGGCCACCGCCCACACGGGCCGAACCCCCGGGGTCACGATGAGGAAAACCGGTCCGCATTCCCGCCGTATCGACGCAGCTTCCCGCGGCGACGCCACGACGCCGTCGAGCCCAGCCTCCTGGGCGAGGCGGGCCCAACGCAGCACGAGCTGCTCCGGCTCGCCGTCGAAGCCGAGCTCCGCCAAGCCTGTTCGGTCAATGCTGGTCAACAGGGTCACCGCCAGAACGAGGACCGCCGAGCTTCCGGCGCCGGCTCGAGCACCGTCGACAGCGGCCTCGAGCATGCCTCGTCCACCCGCTGCGTGAACGTTGAACATGGCGGTGCCGGAGGCGGCGCAGTTGCTGGCCGCGCGGCGGACGGTAGTCGGGATGTCGTGAAGCTTGAGGTCAAGGAAGACCTTGCTGGGACCGGCAGCGATCTCAGCCACCAGCGCCGGACCGTGAGCCGTGAATGCCTCGAGCCCGAGCTTGAGCCAGCCGACCTCAGGCCCGAGCTCGCGGGCGGTGGCGACGATCCAGTCGCGGTCGCTGCCGTCGAGCGCCACGCACAGCCGGTCGCGTTGGTCCGTCATGCTGCCTCCCGAGCCGATGTTGTCATCGGACGAAGTGTACCGGACCGAGATCTCGCGAACGCGCGGCGAACCGAATGGTTCCGGCCTTTCCGGTCACACGGTGGCGACGACCGGATCGATGACCCGATCTTCCCGGCTGTGACGAACCACGGTGTTTGCCTTGCTCGAGAACCGTTCGTTTGTGGATCGGGAACGACGCTGTTCCCACCAGAGTTTCTGAATGGGAACGGGCGAGCTGCCGGCACTTCCGGTACCATGCCAGCAGTGACGCACGATCGATCCTGGATCCACGGCCTTGTCGCGGGCGCCACCGCAGGTGTGCTGGCCCAGGTCCTGGTGCTGCGCCTCAACCCCGAGGTCGCGCAACCGCCAACAGAGGTTGCGGTCGGGATCGTCCTGTGGGCGAGCTGGGGGGCGTTCATCGCCGGTGTGCCGATTGCGCTGCTCCAGGTGTTGGTTGGCAGGTTTCGACGGAAGCAAACAGGGTGGTGGCCGGCGCCCGCGCTCACCGCGTTCGTCTACCTGGTGGCGGCGGTGCTCAGCATCGTCAACGCCGACCTCCATCTCTACCTTCTGTCGGCGACCACCCGGAGGGTGGTGCTCCAGGATGGGGTCGCGTGGTTCCTGGGAGCGCTCCTCGCCCTGGTTGCCGGCTCCGCGATCCGGAGGTCCAGCGACGGGCTCAAGTGGAAGGTCGGGTTCGCCGTGACGATGCTGCTGGTGCCGGCGGTCAGGCTGATGATCCGACCGACAACGGCCGCTCAACCCCTGGCCGTGGCGGCTGAGCCCATCGGCCGGCCGTCGCGACCGTTGATCGTCATCGGCGTCGAAGGTCTCGACACATCGGTGCTCCTCACCTACGCGGGCGGTGGCCGGGCGCCCGCTCTGGAGCGGTTCATCGATGGCGGCGCATGGGGAACGATGACCCCCTATGAGCCCTTCCTGCGCCAGTCGTACTGGACCACCGTCGCGACCGGGACCTATCCTGGAGCCCACGGGGTCAAAGCCCACTGGGGTTGGGAGATGCCGTGGCTGGTCGAGCAACCGCTGAGGCTCCTTCCGTGGACGCCACAGGGGTCGCGGCTGATTCTGCCGTGGTCACTGGCGCGCCGGGTCGCCCCGCCGCCAGCGACGGTGCCGGCATTGTGGGAGCGGATCCGAATTTCCGGGGTCGAAACCCTGGTGATTGGATGGCCGGGGTTCTGGGCGCTCCGGTCGGGAGTAGCCGAGATCGGCGACCAACCCAGCGCGGACTCAATGGATCCGAGTCTCCACGCCGCCCTCGAGACCGCGCTCGAACCGTTTCCCGAGGCTGCCAGCCGGGTATGGCGAACCATCGATCACGATCAGGAGACGCTTCGCCGGGCGCTGGCCTCCATGGCCCTCGGGGTCGATCAGGTCTGGATGCACGTTGGCGCCCTTGCCGAAGCCCGCCAGCTGCTCGAGCCGCTCAAGCCCAGCCATACCGGAGAGCGCGAGGTGATCGAGCTCATGGTGGAGCTCCTCGACCTCGAGCTCGAGGTGGTGCTGGCGGCAGCGCCGCCAGACGCCCTCGTGGTGCTGGTATCGCCCTACGGGTTATCGCCGCCAAGCCCCTACGAGCAGCTGCGCCGCCTGCTCGGGATGGGTGGCACATGGCGAACCTCCGGCGATCTCTGCTGGGACGGAGTCCTCATGATCCGCGGCCGTGACGTCGCGGTCGGTCGTCGGTTTCAGGACCTTGCCCTGCCCGACATGGTGCCGACTCTGTGCTACCTGCTCGATCTGCCCGTTGCCCAGTACATGGAAGGTGAGGTCGTGATCGAGGCGGTGGACGAGGGCTACCTCGGCACGCACCCGTTGGTGGTGGACCCGTAGCCCGGACTCCTCACCGGGGTTCGTCGTGAGGTTGGCGAGGGGCAGTGCTCAGTGGTGTTTTCGAGCCGAGGCACGCCGAGGCGTGCTTGACAGGTCGTCGAAAACGCCGAGCGCAGGGCACGGTCCTGACGGGTGACGGTGACCACACCGGCCGGGGCTGGTTGACGTCTCGGGCCGGTCGGGCGGAGCGATGAGACCGCGGGTTGCTTGGCTTCCGGTACGTGTTTGGCTATCGTGTGCGGCGATCGTAGTAACGACGCCGGGAGGGTGGAATGGCTCGACGGAACGTGGTCGTGATGCCGGGCGACGGAATCGGCAAGGTCGTGCTGCCGGAGGCACAGCGGGTGCTCGAGGCGTCCGGGTTCGAGGCAAACTGGGTGGCCGCCGACATCGGCTGGGAGTTCTGGGTTCGTGAGGGCAACCCGCTTCCGCAACGGACGATCGACCTCTTGGCCGAGCACCGGGTCGCGCTGTTCGGTGCGATCACCTCCAAGCCCAAGGAGGCTGCCGCGGCGGAGCTCTCGCCTGAGCTCCGCGACCGGGGGTGCGTCTACTACTCGCCGATCGTCGGATTACGCCAGCGCTTCGACCTCGACGTGTCGATCCGGCCGTGCGTCACCTTCCCGGGCAACCCTCTCAACTTCATCCGTCGCGGCGCAGACGGCGCCGTCGAGGAGCCGCGGGTCGACGCGGTCATCTTCCGCCAGAACACCGAGGGTCTGTATGCCGGTGTCGAGTGGACCAACCCGTCCGACGACGTCTGGCGGGCTCTCGACAGCCACCCCAAGTTCGCGGCCTTCCATGACGTGCCGCGGGAGGACCTGGCGGTGTCGACCCGGATCTTCACCCGCGCCAAGTGCCGCAGGATCTGTGAGGAAGCCTTCGCCTACGCGGCCGCGCATGGCTACCGCTCGGTCACCGTGTGCGAGAAGCCCAACGTCATTCGCGAGACCTCGGGGATGATGCTTGCCGAGGGTCGCAGAGCGCAGGCGCGCTACCCGGATATCCAGCTCTGGGACACCAACATCGACGCCCAGATGATGTGGCTCACGAAGAACCCCGAGGACTACGGGGTGGTAGTCGCCGGCAACATGTTCGGCGACATCATCTCTGACGGCTTTGCGGGCCTCGTCGGCGGCCTCGGCTTCGCCGCCTCGGCCAACATCGGCACCGAGGTCGGAGTCTTCGAGCCGACTCACGGATCGGCGCCCAAGTACGCCGAGCTGGACCCCTCCATCGTCAACCCCATCGCCATGGTGCTGTCGGCGGTGATGATGCTCGACTGGCTCGGCGAAACCGCGACCGCGACCCGGATTCGCGCCGCCGTGGCGGCGGTCGTCGCCGAAGGCAGGGTGCGGACCTACGACATGCTCAAGCTTCGTGGCGGCGCCCAGGCCATCGCCCAGGGCGCGGCGACCACCACTCAGATGACCGACGCCATCATCTCGAAGCTCTGATGTTCTCCTCGCCCCCGCCCCCGCTCTCGCTCCCGCTCCCGCTCCCGGGTGGAGCGAGTGGCGAGTTGGACGACCGGGTCCTCCCTGGAGCTCACCATGCCTGACCTGCATCCGATCACTGCCGGCCCCCTCGGCGACGACGTCCGATCCGACTGCCACGTCAGGTACGAGCGTGGCGGCGCAGAGCTCGGCATCGACGTTGAGTCGAAGGTGGGTTACCTTTACGGCGATGCCATCGAGGCCACCGCCCGGCGGGTGCTCGGCGCTTTCGGCGTCGTCACGGGACGGCTCACGATCATCGACCGCGGGGCCCTCGACTGGGTGATCCTCGCGCGGGTCGAGGCCTGTCTGCGGCGGGCGGGCTTCGAGGGCGATCCGGTTCTGCCGGCGTCCTCCGCCGGTGCCGTTGTGCCGACGCGCCGTGACCGGCTGCGCCGCAGTCGGCTCTACCTGCCCGGCAACCGCCCGAAGCTCATGCTCTCGGCGGGGTTGTATGGCGCCGACGGGCTGATCCTCGATCTCGAGGATTCGGTGCCGCCGGCCGACAAGGACGCGGCCCGCGTCTTGGTGCGCAATGCCCTCATCGCTCTCGATTGGGGAGCGTCGGAGCGGATGGTGCGGGTCAACCAGGGGGACATCGGGCAGGAGGACCTCCGGGCGATCGCACGGCACAAGCCACATGTCGTCCTGCTGCCGAAGGTCGAGGACCCCGAGCAGGTACGGCGTGCCGCCGCAGTGCTTCGCCAGGAGGCCGGTGACGATGGTCCCTACCTGATGCCGATTCTCGAGTCGCCGCTGGGGATCCACCGCGCCTTCGAGATCGCTGCCGCCGATGCACGGGTCGTGGCCCTGACCCTCGGTCTCGAGGACCTGTCGGCCGAGCTCGGGGCGCCCCGGACCGAGGCCGGTTGGGAGAGCTTCGCAGCCCGCCAGGCGACCGTGTACGCCGCCCGGGCCGCAGGCGTGCAGCCCATCGCGTCAGTGTTCTCGGACATTGCCGACGACGAGGGGCTGGCCCGCTATGTGGAGCGCGAGCGCGGTCTCGGCTTCGACGGCATCGGCTGCATCCACCCCCGCCAGATTCCGGTCGTCCACCGGGCCATGACCCCGAGCCCGACCGAGGCCGAACGCGCGGTGCGGGTTGTCCGAGCGGCCCGCGACGCCGAGCAGCGGGGTCTCGGTGCGGTGGCGGTGGGGTCCAAGATGGTCGATCCGCCGGTGGTCAAGCAGGCTCGTCGGACGGTCGCGCTCGCAGTCGCCGGTGGAGCGCTGGACGAGGACTGGGATGCCGATGCGACGGAAGCTCCTCCGAATGATGATGGTTCGTGAGTCGTCGGTCGTGACCGGTGAGTGGTGAAGCAGTAAGGGGCTGTAGCGATGAAGCTTGAGATGGTCACCAATGCAGCGGGGCGGCAGGTACCGGCCGAGGTCAACGGCCGTGTCAGTGTGCCGTTTGCCGGGATCGGCGGTCATCGTCCGTCGGGCCGGAAGGCGGCGCCCGCAATCGCAACCTGCCTCGACTACCCTTCAGACGGCGACAAGCGGGCCGGCTCCATTCGAGAGGCCCTCGAGACGGTCGGCCTCGCGGACGGGATGGTGGTGTCATCCCACCACCACCTGCGCAACGGCGATGCGGTCGCCAACGCGGTCTTCGACGCAGCCGCCGAGCTCGGCACGCGCGACCTCATGTGGTTCCCGTCGGCCTCGTTTCCGGTGCACTCGAATCAGATCCGCCATCTCGACAGCGGCGTCCTCCATCACATCGAAGGTTCCATGAACGGTCCCCTCGGCGCCTACTGCTCGGAAGGGAAGATGCGGGGTCTCGGTGTCCTGCGCTCGCACGGCGGCCGCTGGCAGGCGATCCAGGACGGTGAGGTGCGAATCGACGTGGCGGTCATCGCCGCGCCGACTGCCGACGCCTTCGGCAACGCCACGGGCGACCGCGGGCCGGGAGCCTGCGGCCTGCTCGGCTTCGCCCTCGCCGACTCGATCTACGCCGAGAAGGTCATTGTGGTCACCGACAACCTGATCCCCTTCCCGTGCCTGCCGTGGCAGATCCAGGGCAACAACGTCGACGTCGTGGTCGAGGTCGACTCGATCGGCGACCCGGCGCAGATCGTCTCCGGCACAACCCGCGTCACACAGAGCCCCGACCGACGCCGGATCGCCGAGCTCGCCGCCCGCTTCTGCGCCGAGGCCGGGATCATGCGGCCGGGCTTTTCCTTCCAGGCCGGCGCCGGCGGCATCACCCTCGCGTTTGCCAGCTACCTCCGCGACCTCATGCGCGCGGCCGGCGTCACCGCACGCTTCGCGCGCGGCGGCTCGAGTGCGGTCATGGTGGAGATGCTGGGCGAGGGTCTCATCGAGCACATCCTTGACGGGCAGACCTTCGACCTCGACGCTGTTGCCTCGCTTCGCGACGACCCGCGCCACGTCAACACCTCGCCCTTCACCTCGTACAACTTCCACGGCAAGGGCAACTTCGCCTCCATGGTCGACGTCGCCGTCCTCGGTGCAACCGAGGTCGATCTCGAGTTCAACGGCAACGTCGTGACGCACTCGGACGGCCGCCTGCTGCACGGCATCGGCGGCTGGCAAAACTGCCTGGCGGCCAGGTGCGCGATGCTCCTCGTGCCGTCCTTCCGGGACCGCATCCCGGTGATCGTCGACGAGGTCACGACGCTGTGCGGGCCGGGCGAGCTCATCGACGTGGTGGTGACCGAGCGTGGGATCGCCATCAACCCGCGTCGCCAGGACCTCCTCGACGCCGTCGCCGGATCGCGTTTGCCGATCCGTCCCATCGCCGACCTCAAGGCTGAGCTCGACCGGATCTGCGGTGTCCCGCAGAAGGTGCCGAGGTTCAACGAGCCCGTTGCGGTCGTGAAGTGGATCGACGGCACCGTGATCGACACGGTCTGGAAAGTGGATTGAGTCGCCGAGCTCACACGGGCGACTCGCTCACGCTCCCGCACCCGCTCCCCCACCCGAACGTCGGCAATCGGGAACGGGAGGAGGAGCGGGAGCGGAGGTTGATTGCAGCACGCACTTCATGTATCCTTCCGCAGCTTCGGCGTACCAAGCCGCCGAATGGAGGTCTGCAATGAAGCCTGGAATCCACCCTGAGTACCACGAGGTCGAGGTTCGCTGCGCCTGCGGCAACACCTTCATGACCCGATCCACCAAGTCCGAGCTGCGGCTCGAGATCTGCAACGCCTGTCATCCCTTCTACACCGGGAAGCAGAAGCTCATTGACACCGCAGGTATGGTGGAGAAGTTCGAGCGTCGGTACGGCAAGAAGTAGCGACTCCCGGCCGCCCCGGGCGGCCATGCAGGCTCCGCGCGGATTTCATGCCGCGCGGTTTTCTTTTTCCGTGACCAGGTTGCGGAGGTCGAGATGCTCGATCGACTCGAACAGATAGCCCAACGCCACGCGGAGCTCCAGGCTCGTCAGGCCGACCCCGAGATCGCGGTTGATCCCAAGCGGTCGCGCGAGGTGGCCATGAAGCTCGCTGAGATCGCCGACGTGGTCGAGGTCTACACCCGCTTCAAGCAGGTGGCGGGCGAGCTCGAAGGCGCCCGCGAGGTCCTTGCTGAGGCCGACGACGCCGATCTCCGCGCCATGGCGACGGCCGAGGTCGACGAGCTCGCCGAGCGCGCCGCCGAGCTTGAGGAGCAGCTCAAGGTCCTGCTGCTGCCCGAGGACCCCAACGACCAGCGCAACGTGATTCTGGAGATCCGCGCCGGCACCGGTGGCGAGGAGGCGGCGCTGTTCGCCCGCGAGCTGCTCCGGATGTACGGCCGCTACGCCGAGGCCCAGGGCTGGCGAATGTCGATCACCGATTCCTCGGAGACCGGTCTCGGCGGGATCAAGGAGGCGGTTGCCTTGATCGAAGGCAAACGAGTGTTCTCTCGGCTCAAGTTCGAGTCCGGGGTGCACCGCGTGCAGCGCGTCCCCGCCACCGAGTCCTCGGGCCGGATTCACACCTCGGCCGCCACCGTTGCCGTCATGCCCGAGGCCGAGGAGGTTGAGGTCGAGGTCGATGAGAAGGACCTTCGGATCGACCGTTTCTGCTCATCGGGCCCGGGCGGCCAGAGCGTCAACACGACCTACTCGGCGGTCCGGATCACCCACCTGCCAAGCGGGCTCGTGGTCTCGTGCCAGGACGAGAAGTCGCAGATCCAGAACCGGGCCAAGGCGCTCCGCGTGCTCAAGGCACGCCTCAAAGAGATCGAGGAAGCCGAGCGCGACGCCGAGCGCGCCTCCCAGAGGCGCAGCCAGATCGGCTCCGGCGACCGCTCGGAGAAGATCCGGACCTACAACTTTCCCCAGGGACGGGTCACCGACCATCGGATCCACCTCACGGTCCATCGTCTCGACGGGGTTCTCGACGGCGAGCTCGACTCTCTGATCGACCCGCTCATCGCGCACTTCCAGGCCGAGCGCCTGAAGGAAGAGCTGGATTGACAGTCTGGCGACGCCTGTGGGGGTGCCAGGCCGAAGCCAGGCACCCGGCCCACCAAACCGGCGCGCCCGACTCGGTACCAGGCTTCAGCCTCGCTCCGCTTCCATGGCGTCTCACGGTACGCTTCAACCCGCAATGACCACGCACGAGGCGCTGATCCTGGGGGAGGCGTCGCTCCCCGCGCGACGCGGGATTCCCGATCCGCGGCGCGAGGCGCGGTGGCTGCTGGCGCGGGCCTGGGGGGTCGACGAGACCGGACTCGTGGTCCACCCCGAGCGGGAGGTTCCGCATGACGTCGAGACCCGGTACCGTGACTGGCTCGTCCGGCGGGCCGCCGGTGAGCCCGCCCAACACCTGAGTGGCGAGTGCGACTTCTGGGGTCGCAGCTTCCACGTGTCCCCAGCGGTGCTCGTGCCGCGGCCCGAGACCGAGCTCGTTGTCCAGCTCGCCCTCGAGCTGCCTCTGTTGCCGCAGGCCCGGGTGCTCGACGTCGGCACAGGGAGCGGTTGCCTTGCGGTCACCCTGGCCGCCGAGCGGCCGCACTGGCGCCTCGCCGCCGCCGACCGCTCCGTCGAGGCCCTCGATGTCGCTCGCGCCAACGCGCGCCGCCACAGGGCCGCAGTCACTTTTTTTCTCGGCGACCTGATGGCGGCGGTGGCGCCGCCCTTCGACCTGGTGGTGGCCAACCTGCCGTACATTCCGAGCGCCGACGTGCCCGGTCTGCCGGTCGAGGTTCGCCATGACCCGCCGACGGCGCTCGACGGTGGCGCCGACGGTCTCGACCCGATCCGCCGCCTGCTCACCGACCTGCCGCGGGTGCTGCGGGTCTGCGGCGCAGCTGTTCTCGAGCTCGGCGAGGGCCAGGCCGATGAGGTCGCGCGGCTCGCAGTCGCGGCCGGGCTCGGCGTCGCCCGCCGGCTCACCGACGCCGGCGGCTGCGAGCGCGTGATCGCGCTGCAGCCGCGTTGAGCCGTCGTCCCGGCGCAGAGACCACCAAGAAACAAGCCACCAGGGAATCACTGCGATGCGGAGTGGATCGGTCCGCGACCGATCGAGGGGGCTCCCGGTGTGACAAGAACGGGCAGGTGAAACGTCTGATCTAGCATGGAGGCCGTGGCCAACCCCCCCGACACTGTGTGCCTCGACGACACGCCCGCAGATGAGACCCCGAGCGACACCGCGGTCGATCGCTGGAGCGAGCTTTTCGAGGCGCTCGCCGACGGTCGTGTGCGTGCTCTCGACGAGCTGTACGACCTGGCGGCGTCGGAGGTCTATCGGTTGGCACTGTGGAGGACGGGCTCGATCGAAGACGCCGAGGACGTCGTTCAGGACGTGTTCGTCAAGATCGCAGAGACCGGCAAGGACCTGGTCGACGTGCGCAGCCCGCGACGGTGGCTGCTCACCGTGACCCACCGCTGCGCGATTGACTCTGTCCGCCGCCGCACGCGGCGCGAGACGGAGTCGATCGGCGATGTCCCGTACCTTGCCGCAGTGTGCGACGATCCCGATCGCGCGGCCGACGCCCGCACCGCCTCCGGTCTCATCGGCAGACTCCCCGTGAAGCAGCGCGAGGTCGTGCTGCTGCGCCACTTCGCCGATTGCAGCTTCGCCGATATCGGCCGCATCACCGGGGTGCCGACCTTCACGGCCGCGAGCCGACACCGGCTCGCGGTCGTCCGGCTCCGCCGCCTGCTGGAGGTTGACGATGAACGATCCGTTTGACCGGCTCAGCGCCGGCCTGATCCCGCCGGCCCCGCCGCTCGAGCTGCGGGCCCGGACGCTCGCTGCGGCGCACTCGGCGGTGAACTGCAAGCATTCATCGGACGTCTGGTACCGGCTGTGGACGAGTTGGCCGCTACGGATCGCCTGGGCGGCTGCGGTGGCCGGTCTGCTCGTCGGCAACCTGTTGGTCGGTGCCGACACTCCGTCAGCGCCGCCGGGACCGTTGCTGCCCGTGGCCGCGGCTGCCGGAGGAAGTGGCGAGCTTGCCGAGGTCGCGGAGCTCGGCCGGCTGACTGTCGAGCTGCCGGGGTGGGAGATCGCGGCAGCCTCGAACCCCGGATCGAACCGAGAAAGGACATCGTCATGACGCTCGTCCGTTCCCCGACGTCGTTCAGAACCAGCGTGCTCATTGCCGCGGCGGTGGTCGTGGTGCTCGCCGGCGTGCTCGCCGCACGGCAGCTGGCGCTGTCGGCGCCGCGGGGCCCCGCATTGACAGCGCCGCCGGCAACGGTGCCGGCCCCGGTGCCGTGTCACATCGCCGACCTCGACGTGCCGTGCTGGTCCTGTCCATCCGCCAAGAGCTGGCCGGTCAGCTTCCGGACCGACCTCGACCTGCTCGCGCCGCTCGGCGACGGAACGGGCAATGCCGCCGAGTTCTTCGCCGCCTTCGAGAAGAACCGCGGGCCGCGCGCTGCCGAGGGCGAGGCCCTGCAGAAGAGTCGTATCGAACGTGCGGATGACCTCGGGATGGTGGTGGCGGCGGACGACGAGCTGCTGCTCGAGGCCGAGCCGTGGGTCGACCAGGCGGTCATGCGCTTCTACCCGGAGATTTTCCCAATGGAGGGCGCCGAGACACGGATCACCAACCTCCTGGTGATGCTCACCATGGCCCGGTCGTGGACGGCGCGCGGCGTCGACGCCGGCGATCCCGAGCGCGGGCTCGACGACTGCCGCCGCGCGATCCGTCTCGGTCGGCTGCTGCGTCAGGACGACGTGGTCATCATCAACGACCTGGTCGGTCTGGCGTGCATCCACATCGGCACTCGCGGGGTCTACCGGATCGCGCAGCGCGAGGGCAACCTCGGGCTCGCGTTGCTCGCTTCGGTGGTGCTCGGCGAGGTCGCGCCGCAACGGATGATGACCGCGAAGCGAATCTCGACGGTCGATCTCGCTCCGTACGTTCGTCGCGATGACGGTGGAAGGTACCGCCTGGATCTGCCCGATGCCCAGGTCGATGCGCTCGTGGACCTGGCTGACGAGATCACGGAGCGACGGTTCTTCGGGGAGGTGATCATGACCGCCAATGTCATCCTGAATCTTGGCACGCCGGCGCAGCAGACTCGGGCCAGGGGGGTGCTCGACGAGCTCGCCTCACGCGATGATCCGATCATTGCCGACTTCGCGCAGTGGGGCCTGAACGCGTCCCTTGCCGACGACGTGCTCGCGAACTGGTACCCACACCCCATGGAACGGTGAGGGAGCTCCAAGGCCACAGGCCATCTGGCCGGCCCTCGCCTGGAACCGGAATCGGGATGACGCACAGCGCAGGTCGGGGACCGGCCACTGCCTCGACCACTGCCACGACGCGTGACATTCTTCGTGAGCGGGAGCGGGAGGAGGAGAGCGGAAACGAGTTGACACTCTCGGGTCGCGGGTCTCACAATGCCCGTCTTCCCAGTTGCTGCGGGAGGGAGGGGGACGATGAACGAGCGAACCACCATCTCACTCGACGGCGAAGGACGGCCGGTGGCAGTCATCGCGTTTGGCGGCAACGCGCTCCTGCGGCCCCAGGACCACGGCACCCAGGAGGAGCAGTTCACCCTCGCCTGGAAGGCGACCCGGTGGCTGGTCGAGATCATCCACCGCGGCTACGAGCTCGCCATCGTCCACGGCAACGGTCCCCAGGTCGGCAACATCATGATCCAGGTCGAGGAGGCGATCACGAAGATCCCGCCGCAGTCGCTGGACGTGGCCGTGGCTCAAACTCAGGGCTCGATGGGCTACATGCTGGCCAACCAGCTTCGGAATCGACTCAACGAAGAGCAGCTCGACAAGGACATTGCGGCGGTTCTGACCCAGGTGGTCGTGGACCGGGAGGACCCCGCCTTTGACAACCCGTCGAAACCGGTGGGGCCGTTCTACACCGCGTACCGGGCCAACCTCCTGATGCAGGAGCAGGGCTGGGACATGGTCGAGGACCCGGGCCGTGGTTGGCGCAAGGTGGTCGCGTCGCCGAAACCGACTCGAATCCTGGGCAGCCGGCTGCTCAGGCGCTTGATCGACGACCAGGCGGTGGTCATCGCGGGCGGTGGCGGCGGCATTCCGGTCTACGAGGACGTGGGTGGCTACTACCGCGGCGTCGAGGCGGTCATCGACAAGGACTACGTGGCCGCGATTCTCGCCACCGACCTGGATGCTGACCTGTTCATCGTGCTCACCAACGTGCCCATGATCGCCGAGCACTACGGCCGGCCGAACCAGCGCTGGCTGCGGGTGCTTCCAGTGGCCAGGGCGCGCGAGATGTTGGCGTCCAACCAGTTCCCGCCCGGCTCCATGGGACCCAAGGTTCAGTCTGCCATCGACTTTGTTTCGGCGACCGGCAAGGAGGTCCTGATCACCGACGCCGACAGCCTGAAGCCGGCGCTCGAGCGCAAGGCCGGCACCTTCATCGTCTCCGACGGCGACTGCGCGTACGCCGCCATCGAGTAGGTCCCGCCGACGATTCCCGGGCCCTCGGCCGGCGAATCGTCAGAACTGGTAGCCGATCTGGATCATGGCGCCGACGTCGGTGGAGTGGTCCTGCCAACGAATGAAAGGCGCCACGCCGAGATTGAAGCCCGGCTGGTCGATGCCGTTGAAGAAGTAGACGTACGGCACCCGAAGCACAGGCTCGGTGTCCGAGCTCGCCTGGTCATAGTCGAGCGCGAGATTGAGCCCCAGGCCGTGGTGGTCGTTCCTGCGGGTCAGGATGTCCGATCTGAGCCAGCCGATGCCGATCCCGCAGGTCAGATTGGTGCCCTCGCGTGACGAGTGGCCGTACTCCGAGCAGCCGAGAGCGAGGAACTTCATGTCGTGGGATGAGGTCAGGGCCACGTTGCCTCCGAGCCCCTCGGTCAGGGCTCCGAGACCGAGACCGAACGACGTTCGGTCGGCCGCCGAGGCGGCCGTTGCCCCAACCATCCCGAGAACGATGCAGGTCACGATCATGAGTCTGCGCATACACCCTCCGACGTTGGCATTCGATGCTGTTGGTTGCGGTTGCCTTTCAGCGGTTTCCCGCCGCAGGATCGGTCGTCGCGTGCGCCAACGACCGATCCTCGACGGAGAGCACATTCCTCGTCTCACCTCGGACCCTCATGAATCGTTCACGGTTGCAAGTCCAGTGCCAGACAGGGGGCCATCGCAAGGACGCCGGAGGTTGGCCATGTCCACGACATTGTCGTAGCGATGGATCTTTGGTCGCTGAGGTCGAAATGTGCCAGATTGGGCTGACTCAGGGGATTTTTCGGCACGTGAGCGTCCACGTCGCAGCCGTCGGCGCGGCGCGGAGCCGGCCCGGTGCAGGGTTGCGGGGCCCGACCTTCGGTGCGGGTCGATCGGAGTATCCTGATGGCCATGGCGAGCCCGAGCCTGTGGCTGTACCGGCTGCTGGTCGCGATCCTGCTGCCGGTGGCGATTCCGGTTCTCAACATTCGCGACTGGTTCCGGGGAAAGAGGCGACCGAGCTTCCGGGATCGGATGAGCCGGAAGCTCCCGGCGATTCCTGCCGGGGGTCTCTGGCTGCATGCGGTGTCGGTGGGCGAGGTCGAGCTCGCCCGCCGGCTCGTGCGCGAGCTCGCCGAGCGGGCGCCCGATCTGCCACTGCTGATCACCGCGACCACCGCGACCGGCCTCGAGCTCGCTCGGCGGGCCCTGGGCGCGAATCACTCGGTGATCGTTTGCCCTCTCGACCTCCCGGGGCCGGTGAGTCGCGTGCTCGAGGCCGCCCGGCCGCGAGCGCTGGTCGTCGTCGAGACTGAGATCTGGCCGGAGATGCTTCACCAGGCGTCGCGGCGAGGCGTCGCGACGGCCGTGGTCAACGGCCGGCTCTCCGACGCCTCCTATCGAGGCTACCGGAGGGTGCGGCGGCTGTTGGCGCCGTTTCTGAGGTCGCTGGACCTCGTGGCGGCCCGGGCGCAGGCCGACGCCGACCGCTTTGCCGCCCTTGGCGCCCCCGTCGATCGGGTTCGAGTCGTGGGCAACATCAAGTACGATCTCGAGCCCGACGAGACGCCGCTGCCCTGGGCCGACAGCCTTCGCTGCGCGGCCGGAGCCAGGCCGATCATCGTCGCCGGCTCGACCATGGAGGGCGAGGAAGAAGCGGTGCTCGCCGCCGTTGCCCGGTGCGCAGCCGGCGGCAGACCGGTTTTGCTGGTGCTTGCGCCCCGCCATCCCGAGCGCTTCGACGCCGTGGCCGAGCTCGTTGCCACGCGCGGCCTCCGGCTGACGCGCCGCAGCGCGTCGCAGTCGCCGGACCCCGGCACGGAGGTCTTCCTCATCGACACCATCGGCGAGCTCGCCCGCGCCTACCAGCTCGCTACGGTCGCGTTCATCGGCGGTTCCCTGGTTCCAACGGGCGGTCACAACCCCCTCGAGCCCGCTGTCTGGGGGGTGCCGGTGCTGAGCGGTCCTCATGTTCACAACTTCGTCGAGGTCTATGACGAGATGACCACCGCCGGCGGAGCACGGTTGGTGGCCGATGGCGCCGCACTGTCGACGGCGCTCGTGGAGTGGCTCGACGCGCCCGACGCGGCGCGGGCGTCCGGCGCCGCCGGGCGCGAGGTGGTCGAGGCCAACCGCGGGGCAACGGCCGTCACCGCGAAGGCGCTGCTCGGGCTCGTGGCTGGGGCGTCGTCTTCGTGAGGGGACGCAAAGCCTGGCACCGGCTGCTGCTGCCGCTGGTTCCGGTCTACCGCGGCGCGGTGGCGGTGAGGGTCGCGGCCTACCGCCGCGGTTGGCTGACCAGCGCCCGGTTGCCGGTGCCGGTCGTGTCGGTGGGCAACCTCACCTTCGGCGGTACCGGCAAGACCCCGACCGTCATCGCCCTGGTCCGCGACCTCGTGCGACATGGTCGCCACCCGGCGGTTCTGACCCGCGGCTACGGCCGGTTGCGAGCCGAGCCCATGGTCGTCGTCGGACCCAATCCGGAAACGGGGCCCGACCGTGCCGGCGATGAGCCCCTGGAGCTTGCCGCTCGCCTGCCCGGCGTGCCGGTCATAATCGACGCTGACCGGGTGCGCGGCGCAACCACGGCCCTTGCTCGAAACGCTGACGTGCTGGTTCTCGACGATGGCTTCCAGCATCTGAGAATCGCCCGTGATCTCGACGTCGTGCTCATCGACGCCGGCGACCCCTGGGGCGGCGGCCATCTGGCGCCACGCGGCCGGCTGCGCGAGCCAGTTGCGGGCCTCGGCCGTGCTGACGCGGTGCTCGTGACCAAGGTGTCGGGCGCCGACGATCCGGTCGTCGCCGAGGTCCGCCGGGTGGTTGCCCATCGGGCGCCCCATGCGCCGGTGCTGGCGGCGCGCCTCGAGCCGTGCGCGGTCCGCAGCCCCGAGGGCGCTGCCGGTCCCGAGATCCTGGATGGCGCCCGGGTGCTCGCCGTCGCCGGCCTCGGCCGGCCGGCGGGCTTTGCCGAGTCGCTGCGCGCCGCCGGGGCCGAGGTGGTGGCGACCCGCTGGTTTCCCGACCACCATCGATTCGACGCATCTGAGCTTGACGAGGCGCTGGCCGCGGCGGCGGCCGTCGGCGCCGTGGTCGCGACCACCGCCAAGGACGCGGTCAAGATGCCGGCCGGCGCAGCGGTCTGGGTGGTGGAGGTGAGGATGACGCCGCTCGACGGCGGCTGGGGCGAGCTGTGGACGCTGTTGCCCGGGGTCTTCCCGTGAGCCGGCGGCGATCGGCCCTCCGCAACCGCCTCGAGTTTGCCCTCTTCCAGCTCGCGCGGGCGCTGGCCGCGGTGCTGAGCCCGGCGGCGTCGGCACGGCTCGGATCGGCCGTCGGCTCGGTCTTCCATACGGTGGCGCGGCGCCGGCGACGGATCATCGACTACAACCTCACCCTCGCCTTCCCCGACATGGCTGAGACCGAGCGCCGCCGGTTCGGCCGCGAGGTGTCCCGCCACTTCGGCCGGGTCACCCTCGACGCCCTCCGCCTCCAGCGACTGAGGCCCGACCGCCTCCTCGCCGAGGTCACGGTCGAGGGCGAGGCCAACCTCCGAGCGGGTCTCGCCCCTGGTCGCGGCTGCTTCTTGCTGTCGGCCCACCTCGGCTCGTGGGAGGTGGCGGCCCTCGCCGGTGGCCTCCTCATTCCCGGCGGCATGGCGGTGATTCACCGGCCCCTCGACAACCCGCTCCTCGACGCCGAGCTCGAGCGTTTTCGGGCGACCTTCGGCAATCGCGCACTCGGCAAGTACCACGTCAGCCGCGAGATCATTGAGGCCCTGCGCGCGGGAGGGGTCATCGGTATCCTCATCGATCAGCGGCCGCACGCCGTCGCTCTCGAGGTCCCGTTCTTCGGCCACCCAGCGAGGACGCATCCGGCGCTGGCCCGCTTCGTCCGCAAGACCCACGCTCCGGTCGTGCCGATCTTCGGTTACTGGGACGCTCCGGCCCGATACACCGTGGCTTTCGGCGAGCCCGTGATCCCCGACGAGCTGACCGACGCCGAGCTCGCTGACGGTCCTCTCACGACGCGCTTCATGGCGATCACCGAGGCCGCGATCCGGCGCCGGCCCGAGCAGTGGCTCTGGTATCACGACCGGTGGCGCCAGTTGCGGGAGCGCGGCGCGGGGACCGACGCTATACTCCCCCCATGACCACCATCGACGGATTCGACCACCCGCTCGCGGGCCGTTACGCCTCGCCGGAGATGCTGCGCCTGTTCTCCCCCGGCCATCGGTACACGACCTGGCGGCGGATGTGGCTCGCCCTGGCCGAGGCCGAGTCGGAGCTCGGTCTCGCCATCCCGGCGGACGCCCTCGAGCAAATGGGGGCCAACCTCGAGGTCACAGCCGCCGACCTGGAGCGGGTCGCCGAGGTCGAACGCGAGACCCGGCACGACGTCATGGCCCACCTTTTCGTCTTTGCCGAGCGCGCTCCGGCGGCGAGGGCCATTCTCCACCTCGGCGCCACGAGCTGCTTCGTCGGCGACAACGCCGAGCTCGTCATCACCCGCGACGCCATGGCCCTGGTCGAGACCCGGCTGCTGGCGGTGATCGCCGCCCTCGCCGCCTTCGCCGAGCGGTGGGCCGACGAGCCCTGCCTGGGCATGACCCACCTCCAGCCTGCCCAGCCGACCACCGTCGGCAAGCGGGCCTGCCTGTGGCTGCAGGACCTGGTGTCGGACCTCGAACGGCTGCGCTTCGAGCGGTCGCGTCTCAAGGCGCGCGGCGCCAAGGGCGTGACCGGCACCCAGGCGACCTTTCTCGAGCTCTTCGACGGCGATCACGAGATGGTCGCCGAGCTCGACCGGCTGGTGGCCGCCAAGATCGGTTTCGAGGCCTCGTACCCCGTGACCGGCCAGACCTACCCGCGCAAGGTCGACGCCTTCGTCCTCGACGTGCTGTCCGGGATCGGCCAGTCGGCCGCCAAGATGGCCACCGACATCCGGCTCCTCGCCCGGCTCAAGGAGCTTCGCGAGCCCATGGCGTCCGGCCAGATCGGCTCCTCGGCCCAGCCCTACAAGGCGAACCCCATGCGTTCGGAGCGGGTCACCGCCCTCGCCCGCTGGCTCGTCAACCTCGCCGCCAACCCGGCCCAGACCGCATCGACCCAGTGGCTCGAGCGGACCCTTGACGACTCCGCCAACCGACGCATGGCAATCCCCGAGGCCTTCCTCACCGCCGACGCCATTCTCAGGGTGCTGCACAACGTCGCCGACGGGCTCCAGGTCTTTCCGGCCATGGTCCGCGCCAACCTGGCAGCCGAGCTGCCGTTCATGGCGTCGGAGGCGATCCTCGTGGCCGGGGTCAAGCGTGGCGGCGACCGCCAGACCCTCCACGAGCGGCTCAGGATCCACTCCCGGGCGGCCACCACCGCCGTCCTCGAGCACGGCGCGGCCAACCCCTTCCTCGACCTCGTCGCCGATGATCGCCAGGTCCCGCTCGACCGCGCCGAGCTCGATGCCCTTCTCGACCCGGTCCGCTTCGTCGGTCGCGCCCCCGAGCAGGTCCGCGACTACCTCGATGCCGTCGTCCGGCCCCTGCTCGCCGCTGCCGGCGAGCTGCCCGAAGCGGCGGATCTCGAGGTGTGAGCCCCCAAGCCGCCGATTCCCGCCGGCGACACGGGGTACACCAAACCGTAGGCCACGTGCTACGATTCTATAGAAAATGCCGAATGATGCTGATGATCACGCATGACAGCCGGCGGCAGCATGGGAGGAGCCATGAGGGCCCGGAACACTGCACTGTTCGCGTTGCTGATCGTGGCCGGTTGGGCCGGTTGGGCCGGGGCAGACGAATTCCCGGATGTGGTCGGCCGGCACGCATACGGTGTCAATGAGGCGGTGGCGGCCCAAGGTACCACGGCCTACGTGGGCAGCGGCGCGGTGCTGGTGGTAGTGAACCTCGCCGACCCCTCCGTACCGGCGGTGGTGGGTCGACTCGAGCTGCCGTCGCTGATCGCCGGGATCGTGGCATCTGGCGACCGGGTGTACGCGATGATCGCCGACTCGGTCGTCGCGATTGATGTGACGGATCCATCCGCACCGGCAGTGCTCGGCTCGCTCTCCAGGGGAGACTCCTACTACTTCGGGGCGTTCGGCGACACCATGTGCCTGATCGGAGGCTCGAGCCCATGGGGCCCCAGCGCCACCTTGACCGTAGTTGATTTCGCCGATCCGGCCGACCCGAATCCGACCGGTTCGTTGTCGATCCCGCGGTACGTGGACGCGGTCGAAGTGCTGGGAAACCACGCGCTGCTGGCGTCCGAAAACGACCTGGTCGTCGTCGACGTGTCGCCGGCCGCCGAGCCGACCGTGGTCGCGATCCTCGACCTCGGCCAGGGTATTGACGCCCGGTTTCTCGACGTCGCCGGCGGCTTGGCCCTCATCGGCGGCGGCCAAGCGGTGACCGCGGTGGACGTCAGCACCCCGACCAGCCCCATTGCGCTCGGCAGCCTGGAGATTCCCGATGGGGTGAACGGTCTCGCCGTTTACGGGAGCCTCGCCTTCATCCGCAACACCTCGGGAGTTCGCGTGATCGACATCAGCGATCCGGCGCTGCCCCAGATGATGGGTACCGCCGTGCCGCAGGACTGGGACGGGTACGTTGGGGCGATGGCCGCCGTCGATGGTGTTGGATTGGCCGCCACGCCGTACCGAGGTGTCCGGGTGATCGACGCCGGCGACCCGTCGCAGCCGGAAGAGGTCGCGCGGGTGGACGCCCCGGGCGTCAGCGCCGGTATCGCCTATTGCGCCGGCACGCTCGCCGTTGCTGCCGACCGGCGAGGCCTCCGGCTCGTGGACGTGTCCGACCCGGGCGCCCAGGAAGACCGTTCCATTCTCGACCTCGGGGGCGCCAGCGTGAAGGCCGTCGCTGTCAGGGGCGAGACGGTCTATGCGGTGGGAACGTCGTTGTGGGTCATCAGTATTACCGACCCTACCCACCCGGAGGTGCTCGGCGAGACGCCGGCCGTCAACGGCGGAAACGCCATCCGAGTCGTCGGCGACCGCGCCTACGTCGCGGAGAACTCCTTCGGTCTGCGCGTGGTCGATGTGTCGAACCCGACGCAACCGATGGTGATCGGTGAGCTGGAGCTTGACGGCCACTGGTACACGATTGACGCAGCGGACGAGATCGCGGTGCTCGGCGGGGGGTTGGAGACCGCGGTCGTCGATGTCACCAACCCGGCGGCGCCGGTTCAGATCGCGAGCTTGTCGGACCCGTTCCTCTCCACGGGCGTCGCACTTCAGGGATCGCTGCTGCTTTCAGGCGACTATGGAACACCGTTTCCGATCCTCCGGATCCACGATCTGACCGACCCGGCCAACCCAGTGGAGCTGAGCGCTCTGCCGATTCCAACCCTCTGGATCCGTTTCATCAGCCTGTCCGGCTCAGTGGCCTACCTGGGGACGCATTCTGAATCGACCGCTCCCGCCTATATCAATGGAGTCGTGGCGGTGGGCATCGGTGATCCCACAGCACCCGCGATTCTGGGTTCCTACGACATCTGGGCTGCTTCGATCGAGGGCCTCGCGCTGAGCGACGACCATGTCTTCCTCAGCCGGAGCAGTGAAGGTGTCGACATCCTCTCGCAGTACACGGGTCAGCTCTTCGCCGACGACTTCGAGTCGGGGACCACCTCGGCGTGGTCGGGGGGAGGGGACCGGCCGTGACGCGTCGCGGGGCCATCGCGTCGCTCGCTGCACTCGCGATCAGCGCTGGCGTGTGCCAGGCCCAGGACTGCCTCGAACCGGTGGGGCGGTGGCCGTACGGGGTGGCCAACGCGGTCGCCGCCGAGGGGAACCTCGCCGTGCTCGCCAACGGCGCTGCACTTCAGGTGCTCGATATCTCGGTGCCATCCGAACCAATGGTGACCGGGGATGTGTTCTTCCCAGCGGAGGTTCAGAGTGCTGCGCTGACGGGATCACTGGCCCTTGTGGTGGCCAAGGGTGACCTGTACGTCCTCGATGTCAGTGAACCGACCCCGGTCCAACGGGGGATGCTGGCCGGGTTGGCGGCCGGTGAGGTCGCCGCGGACGCCAACGTCGCGTACGTTCAGAGCTACCGACGGCTGTCGATCGTCGATGTCTCGGACCCGGCGGCGCCGATGGTAAGGGGCGAGCTCGTGTGGAGCGACGGGAATCCGCAAGGCATCTCAATTACAGCTGGTGTCGCCCTTTTTGCTGACTCGGACGTCGGCCTCCGGGTTGTCGATGTCAGCGACCCGATGTCGCCGGCCGAGATTGCGGTGCTCGATCTGGGGCCGGACCTCCAGGCGACAGCGCTCGACGTCGCCAACGGTTTCGCCTACGTCGTCGGGTACGAGACAGTCGGGTTCAGCGATCGTCTCTTCGTGGTCGATCTCGCCCAACCGAGCCAACCCGCGATCGTGGCCGGTCCGATCGTCGCCGGCTCCGGGGACATCGTGGTTCACCAGGGCGTCGCCGTCATCGCCGATGACTGGTCTCTGCACTCGTACGACGTGACGGACCCGCTCGCGCCGACCTGGCTTGGGCAGGTCGCGATCCCGACCACTCTGTCGAGCTCCCAGAAGCAGCGACTGGCCGCCGTCGACGGCTTGGCCCTGTTGGCGAGTCACCTCGAGGGTCTGACGATCTTCGACCTCACAGCTCCTTCCGCTCCCGAGGTCGCCGGCACGGTGGAAACCCCGGGCCAGGTCGTGGACGCTGCCTACGCCGGCGGCGTGCTCTTTATCGCCGCCAGCGATCGTGGTTTCCGTACCGTTGACGTGGCAGACCCGACACAGCCTTCGGTGCTCGTGCAAACGGCGGTGCCCGGGGTTGTTCAGGTACTCGGAGTCGACGTGCAGGGTGACACCGCCTGGACGGCCTCCGCCTCGGCTGCCGGGCTCGTCGCCCTCGACGTCACCGACCCATCCGCCCCGAGCGTTCTCGGCAACGCTCCCGGAGTGCTGGGAGGTTGGATCACGGTCTCCGGCGATCGCGCCACCATCGTGAACACTCCCTTCGGGACGGTGACGATCGCTGACGTCTCGTCGCCCGGCACTCCGGTCGCGTTGGGAACTCTCGCCGTGGGATCCAGCATGTTGGAGTGGCCGGTGATCGTCGGCGACTACGTGGTCGTGCGAGACAATGACGCTTCACCTTCGGTGGTTGTCGTCGACGCAAGCGTCCCGACAGCACCGGTCCAGGTCGCTTCCTTCGGTGTCTGGACGGGCTTCGGCGGCCTCGGGGCGCGGGGGTCCTGGCTGCTGGTGCCCGACATCGAGGGCGGGACCACGCCGCTGATTCGGATCTTCGACATGAGCGAGCCGGCCACCCCCGTCGAGGTCGAGCCGTACGTGACGGTCGGCGGCGTGGTCGACGTTGTCGGGGTTGCCGGTTCGGTCGCCTATCTGGCTGTGCCCGATTCGCCGCCGTTCCAGGTGGCAGGTATCGAGGCCGTGGACCTTGCCGATCCCTTGGCACCCGCCTTTCTGGGCTTCGTCGAAGGTCCCGGGCACGTCAACCGCTTCGCCTTCCGCCCCGACGAGGTCTACGCCTTCCACCTCGAGACCGGTTTCGACATCTACGCCCTCTGCCAGGGCCCGATCTTCGCCGACGACTTCGAGTCGGGGACGACCTCGGCGTGGTCGAGCGCGGTACCCTAGGGGCGTGAAGGCCGGCCTTCCCGCCGCCGCACTGCTCGTCGTCGCCGCGCTGGCGTCCGGCTGCGCCCACCGCGGGCCGCAGCCGGTGGCGGTCCCGCAGCCGTCGGCGGACGTCGAGAAGGGCCACGTTGAGAAGGGCCTGGCCTCGTGGTACGGCGAGCCCTACCATGGCCGGCGGACGGCCTCGGGCGAGGTCTACGACATGCACGAGATGACCGCGGCCCACCGGAGCCTGCCCTTCGGCACGATGGTCCGGGTGACCCGGCGCGACACCGGGGCCGATGTCAAGGTCCGGATCAACGACCGCGGACCCTTCGTGCGGGGCCGAATCATCGATCTGAGCTTCGCCGCGGCGAAGAGGATTGACCTCGACGTCGACGGGGTGGCGCCGGTCAGGGTCGAGGTCCTGAGGCTCTCCGAGAAGCCGTCCGAGCAGGAGCGCGTGGCGGTCGAGAGCCCCCCCGAGCCCGCCCCGCCGCGCGGCGACGACTGCCTGTGGGTCCAGGTCGGCGCCTTCTCGGACCTCGGCAACGCCGAGCGCGCCGAGCGCCGCCTCGAGGCGGCCGGCGAAACGGCGGTGATCGTCGAGGGTCCGGGCGGGCTGCAGCGGGTCCGGATCGGCCCCTTCGCCGACGAGAGTGAGGCCAGGGAGGCGCTTGCCCGCATCTCGAGCGACTGGCCCGAGGCCAAGGCCGTGCCCTGTGGGTAGGGGTTTGACGCCTCGTTCGAGGCGATGGGAGCCGTGCCAGGCACCGTTTTCGCGGCGAATACGAGAGCCAGGCACGGTCCCGCGTTCTCTCAAGAAGCTCGACACGTCGGCGCGCCGCCCAGTCAGCCGGCCGGCGACAACACGCGGTATGGGTGCCTGGCTCCGACTTTGTTCGCCGCGAACAAAGTTGCGTGCCTGGCATCCCCTCCCATCGCGTCGCGGAACTCCCGACGCATGCGCTACCATCCCGTCATGCGCATGACCTCCCGCGCCGCTGTTGTCGCTCTCGCCGGTCTGCTCTGCCTCGCGACTGGGTGCCAGAGCGGAGGGCCGGGCGAGGAGGCGCGGGCCGAGCGCGTGGTGCTGGTGAGCTACGACGGGGTCGGGGCCGATCTCGCCTGGCGCTGGATCGTCGATGGAGTCGCGGAGGCGCCCGACGGCCTCACCGACATGGCGCGCGAGGGCTTCGCGGTGCGCCGGCTGCGGATGGCCGACCCCACGCTGACCGCGGTCAACCATGCCGTGCTGGCCACCGGTCGCCTGCCGGCCGCCACCGGTGTGATCTCCAACAGCTTCCGCCCGCCCGGCGCGGCCCTCGGCACCCGGGTCAACGGCTTCGACGTGGTTCCCGAGGTCGCGACCCTGTGGAGCGCGGCCCGCGCCGCCGGTCAGCCCGTGGGTTCACTGCTGTGGCCGGCCGGCGCCGGCGGCTCCGGCCGGAGCGCCGCCGACTTTGGCCTCGGTTGGCCCCTCGATCCGGCTCTCAGGAGCGCCGTGCTCGAGCTCGACCAGGAGGCCGCCGGCACGACGGGGGAGCTGCCGTCGGCGGATGGCGTTCCCGCGCTCGCCTGGCCCCTCATCCTCGACTTCGGCGACGGCGCCGAGCCCAGGACGGCCGAGGCGGTCGTCGCCCTCATCGACGGCGACCCCGACGGCAAGCCCCGATGGGACACCGTCGGGGTTCGTGCTCCGGGGTCGACCGACTGGACCCTGCACGGCGAGCGTGACTGGTTCGACCTCCAGGTCGAGCTCCGGCTGCCCGACGTCATCGGCAAGCACCGATGGGCGTCGTGGTGCAAGATCGTCCACCTCGATCCCATGCGAGGCCGTCTGCGTCTGTACCGAGGCGCCGTCTGGCGGACCGAAGGCTGGCCCCACGAATTCATTGCCGGCCTGACCGACGCGATCGGCCCGTGGCCGGGCGCGCCGGACGACCCCCTTCTTGCCGACTGGTGGCTCGACGCCGCCGCCGGCATCGACCTCGACGTCTACCTGGAGCAGATCGAACGCCTCGACCGATGGCTCGACCGGGCGGCGGCGTGGTCAGTCGTCAATCGGGACTTCCGGTTGCTCCTCGCCTATCACCCCGGGCCTGACGAGTACCAGCACTCGAGCCTCATCGTCGATCGCGAGCAGTGGGCCTGGAGCCCGGGGCGGGAGCTCGCCGCCAGAGAAGGCCTCAAACGGGTCGGGCGTTCGGTCGACGCCTCGGTAGCGGCCCTGTGGTCCCTTCTCGATGGTGAGCGCGATGTTCTCGTGGCCGTCTCCGACCATGGCCATCTGCCAATCCACGACGAGGTCCGCCTCAACCTCGCTCTGGCCGGCGCCGGTCTGGTCCATGTGGAGGCCGGGGAGCGCCGCTCCTGGGTGGCGCCGTCATCACCCATGGTCGCGGTGTCGTCCGGCGGCTCGGCCAACGTCTACCTCAACCTGGCCGGCCGCGACCTCGGCGGTGTCGTGCCGTCGGCCGAGGCCGGGGAGCTCCTGGCCCGGGCGGCCAAGGTGCTGGCGGACCTCTCAGCCGACGACCGGCCCGTCGTCGAGAGGGTGCTCGGGCGCGACGAGCTGGCGGCGGCCGGTCTCGACCACCCGGCGAGCGGCGACCTCGTCGTTTTTCTGGCCCCCGGCTTCACAGCTTCCAACCGTCTCGAGGGCGATGTCATTGCGCCCACTCGGTACTACGGCCAGCACGGCCACCTCGCCCTTCACAACGAGCTCTGCGGCATGCTCTTTGTTCGCGGCGCCGGCATCAGGAAGGGTCGGACCGACGAGCTTCCCGCCACCGCCGTCGCGCCCATGGTCGCCCGGCTGCTGGGGTTCAACCTGAGCGATTGATCCAGTCGTCGTTCGCGATGCGGTGATCGCGGAACGGGTGCCTAGGAGCTTGTAGCGCAAAGATCAGCGGCGTCCTTCGCGTTCCGTGAAGGGCCTTTTTCGTTGCGTTTTCGGCCCGTACTTTGAGTACTGCTCCGAAATCGCGCCTCAAATGGCACTTCACGGCTCTCCGAAATCCGTTCGCCACCTTCACGCTACAAGGTCCTAGCTCTGACGATTCCTCCGACGGATCGTTGCCTACCTGGCGCCCCTCCCATCGCCTCACGGGACCGCGGCGTCCGCTTCACGGCATCTTTACCTCACCCTCCATCGCCCTTCACCTGTCTCCGGTGTCATGTTTCCGGGTCGGGGGAGTCGGGCGCCCTCGACGACGATCCACACGAAGGACGGACGGAGGACACACCATGAGCTTGAAGACCACGGGCCGGGCGGCCCTCATCTGCGTGAGCTTCGCCGCGCTGGCGATGCCTGCGCTTGCCGACGGCATCATCTCGGGCGTCGTCATCGACGGTTTCACCGGCCAACCGGTGCGCGGCGCCACCCTGGTGGTGGACGGCACCGACATCAGCTTCCCGACCGGCGTCGGTGGCGACTTCCGTTCGACAGTGCCGGCGGGGACCTACTCGGTGACCGTGTCCCGGACGGGCTTCGATCCTCAGAAGGTGACCGGGGTGGTGGTCTCAGACGGCGGTGTCGCCGACTTCGCGGTCGTGCTGCTGCCGTCGGCCGGCGGCGATGACGGCGCTCCGGTCGAGGTCGACATGGACGGAGGGGCGGTGCCGGAACCCGCCGCTCCAGCGACCGCCGAGGTCTCGGTCGAACCGACCGCGACCGGTGACATCGAGACCGGAACCGAGGTCGCTGCCGCCGCGACGACCGAGGCGCCGGACGAGGCAGCCGCCAATGCCGGCGTCTTCGTTGGGGCCATCACCGTGGAGGCCGCGGCCGAGGACTCGACAGCGGCGGCACTGCTCGCCGAGCGCCGCAACGCGGCCCAGATCTCGGATGCCATCGGTCAGGAGGAGATGAGCAAGAACACCGGCTCCGACGCCGCCGAGGTGGTCAAGCGGGTGGTCGGCATCTCGCTCCAGAACGACAAGTTCGTCTACGTCCGCGGTCTCGGCGACCGCTACTCGAACACCTCGCTCAACGGCTCCAAGATTCCCTCGACCGAGTTCGACAAGAAGGTCGTACCCCTGGACCTGTACCCGGCGGGCCTGCTTGACAAGGTCAAGGTCTCCAAGTCGTACACGGTGGACAAGCCGGGTGACTTCGCGGCCGGTTTGGTGGAGATGGAGACTCTCGACTTTCCGATCCGTGAGAGTGCCTCGGTGAGCTTCTCGACCGCGACCCACAGCACCACCACCGGCGAGCGCTTCGGCCATTATGCCGGCGGCCTCGGCTTCATGGGCGGCGGCGGCCAGAGCCTGCCCGCCGACCTGCCGTCCGAGTCATTGACCCGGCAGAACCCGCTCACCGGCGTCGGTTTCACCCCCGAGGAGCTCCAGCAGTTCGGTCTTCAGATCCTCGAAGCCGCGCCGGTGTGGACCGCTGACGGCGGCGCAGCCCGCTACCCCTTCGCGGGCTCGGCCGGCAACGCACCTCTGGACATGGGCTTCAACGCCAGCTACGGCAACACCTTCGGGCGCTTCGGACTGGTTATTTCCGGGACCTATGACCATGACTACCGGAACACGGAGGAGCAGCAGAGCTTCTACCGCTTCTCTTCAAGCGCGCCCAACAACCAGTTTCTTTGGGACTCCTACACCTTCGACCGCGATGTCGAGAAGGTCACCACCGGCATGGTCGGCAACCTCGCGTGGCGGATCACGGACAACCACAACATCAGCTTCCGCTCGGTCGTATCGACGGTTTCCGCCGCTCAGACCCGGCTGCAGGAAGGGTACTCGAACGATTTCGGCGCCGAGATTCGGGACTACAACGTCGAGTACCGCGCCCAGCAAACCCGGACCTTCCAGCTGACCGGGGAGCACTACTTCGACGTCGGCGCCCTGGGCAGCCTGCTCGAGTGGCGCGCCGCCAACTCCAAGGCGACCACCGACTCCGACATGCGTTTCTCGCTCTACCTCGACCGGACCGCAAATGGCGTTTTCCAGCTCACCGACAACGCCCAGTCCCTGTTCATTTACACCAACGACCTCGAGGATGTTGTTGACGACTACGCCGTTGACTGGACGACCTTCCTGTCTGGAAACAACTGGTACGGCTCCCTCAAGGGCGGCGTCGCCTACACCGACAACAGCCGCGAGTTCGCCGGCCGCCGGCTCCGCTTCCGGCCGCGCTCGACCTCGGGCGTCGACCTCACCCAGTCCCCCGAGATGATCCTGGTGCCCGAGAACATCCGTCCCGATGGCTGGGAGATCGAGGAGATCACCCGCCCGACCGACTTCTACACCGGCGACCAGACCATCTCCGCCGCCTACGCCCAGTTCGACTGGTCGCTGAATCGCTGGCGCGTCATCGGGGGCGTCCGCTATGAGGCCTCGGACCTCGAGGTCATCACGCTGGACCGCCAGAACCCCGATGAGCCGCCCATCAGCTCCCTCATCGAGGACCGCGACTGGCTGCCGTCCCTGGCGGTCGTCTTCAAGCTCACCAACGCCCAGAACCTGCGCTTCTCAGCGAGTCAGACGGTCAACCGTCCCGAGTTCCGCGAGCTTGCGCCCTTCCGTTTCAAGCCGATTGCCGGAGCCTTCGAGCAGACCGGCAACCCGGACCTCGTCAGCGCCTCCATCCAGAGCTTCGACGCCCGTTGGGAGTGGTTCCCATCGGCGACCGACGTGATTGCGGTGAGCGCCTTTTTCAAGCGCTTCACCGACCCCATCGAGGCGGTCCAGGTGTCCGGCGCCACCCTCACCGAGACCTTCCAGAACGCCGAAAGCGCCCGCAACCAGGGCCTCGAGCTCGAGCTGCGCCGCAACCTCGGCGCCTGGCTCGCCCCACTGGACGCGTTCACCTTGATCCTCAACTACTCCTACATCGACTCCCAGATCACCCTCGGTCCGAACACCATCCAGACCAACCTCGACCGGCCGCTCGTCGGCCAGCCGGATCACGTCGGCAACGTAGTGCTCGAGTGGATCAACCCCTCCTCGAGCTCGATGGTCCGCCTGCTCTACAACTTCACCGGCGAGAAGATCGCTTTTGCCGGCACCAACGGCCTCAACGACGTGGTCGAGGACCCGCGGGGCACGATTGACCTGGTCTACCGACAGGGCTTCCGCCTGTTCGGGGTCGACTGGACCGCCAAGCTGTCGGGCGAGAACCTCAATGACCAGCGCCGCGAGTACTCCCAGGGCGGAGAGCCTTGGCGGGGCTGGGACCCGGGCCGAAAGATCGGGATTTCACTCGGTCTTAACTTCTCTTAATACGTCCTTGACACGGAGCCGCCAGGATGCTGGCCGTGATCGCCAACGACCGGGCAACCGGACGTTCCGGCGGCACCTCGATTCAGATTCTTGAAAGGGAGGAACTCGTGATGAGAAGGTCTGTGACCCTCGCGCTTACCGTCGCCCTCGGCTTCGGTCTCCTGTCGGCGGCCGCGCCCGCCGGCGCCAAGGTCCCGTCGGCGGCCGTTCCGGCCGTGGCCGACCTGCCCGACTGGGTGCAACCCGCGGACGTTGAAGCCGGTTTCGCCGTCACCAAGCTCGCCCCGCAGGTGGCCCGCCGCCCGGCGATCCTGCTCGAAACCGACTACTACATTTACCCCTACGCTGGAGGCGATACCCCGACCGTGGTCGCCACCATCGACGGCAACGGCTACGCCGAACCGGTCACCATGTACCTGTACTGGCAGAACCGGGTGACCCACGAGCGGCGCTACATCTCAGCCACCAACGGCCTCGAGAATCGCGGCGTCGTGGTCGACCTCTTCGGCAACTCCGGCAGCCCGCTCCCGATCTACGCGCCGTCCTTCGCGGACCTTGTGCTGCTCGGCGACGACGGCGCCTTCGGGTCCGGTCCCGACAACCCGACGGGCTTGTATGAGTTCGTTCTCGAGCTCCGGGACGCGAGCGGCGAGGCCGTGATCTCGAGCGACAACGCCATGTACAACCACATCGACAATGTGGTGACAGTCTCAGGCTCGATCACCGAGGACACGGTGTGGACCGCCAACAACGCCTACCTCCTCAACTCGGCGCCGGTCTATGTGGGCGGCAACCCGATCACCGGCAGCCCCGCGCCGACACCCACTAACCTCTACATCGAGCCCGGGACCGTGATCCTCGGCGACACCGACAACCAGGGCACGCTGGTCGTGATTCAGGACTCCAAGGTCTTCGCCACCGGCACCCCCTCGCTGCCCATCATCTTCTCGTCGGTGCAGCCGCTCGGAAGCCGCGGCGCCGGCGACTGGGGCGGCATCGTGCTCAATGGCCGCGCGCCGGTCAACGACCCCACGATTCCCACGAACCCCGACGCCGGTGAGGGCGCCTCGGGTCCCTTCGGTGGCGACAACCCCAACGACAGCTCGGGCGTGCTCCAGTACGTGCGCGTCGAGTTCGCCGGCATCCGCTTCTCCGACACCAACGAGCTCAACGGCATCGCCCTGCAGGGCGTCGGCTCGGGCACTGTCGTCGACCACATCGAGGTCGCCTTCAACCAGGACGACGGGATCGAGTTCTTCGGCGGTACCGTCAACGCGTCCTACGTGTTCATCTACGGCGCCCGTGACGACTCCATCGACTGCACCCTCGGCTGGACCGGCCGCATCGACAACGCGGTCGCCATCCAGCGCGGTGACGACGGCGACAACGGCTTCGAGTGGGACAACTGGGAGTTCGGTTTCGACTTCTCACCGCGCTCGCAGCCCAAGGTCGCGAACGTCACCCTGATCGGCCTCAAGGACGTGCCGGGCGTCGAGAACGGCTCCGGCGGTCGGCTTCGCGCCGGCACCGCTGGCCTCATTACCGGCGCTATCTGGTACAACTTCGGCCGCTCGGGTCTGCGTATCCAGACCCCCGAGAGCATGACCCAGATCCAGCAGGGCAACCTCAACATCGCCAACTCGATCATCTACGGCGTCGACCCGGCCTACGAGGGTGACGACGAGCAGATCATCGGCGACATGCTCGAGAGCGCCGCCAACGGCAACATCTTCGCCGACGCCATGCTGGCCGACCCGCTCAACCCGGTGAAGCCGGACATCACCCCGCTGCCGGGCTCGCCCGCCATCAAGGCCGGCAACGCCGGAACGCTCGACTACATCGGCGGCGTCGACCCGAACGCGCCCTGGATCTACGAGGGCTGGATCTCGTACTCGGACAACTAAGTGAGGGGAGTCAAGACCATGCGACGCACACTCATCGCAGCTGCCTGTATTCTGCTGCTGCCGGCCCTCGTCCACGCGGCGGCCTACACCGCGACCCTGACCGGAAGCACCGGAACCGGATTCGCCACCATCAACGTGACCGGCGAGACCATCGACTACAACATCCTCGTCTCCGGCATCTCGCCGACCTCTGCCACGCTCAGCAACGGCAGCGACACGATCGACCTCGGCGCCAGCTTCATCGGCGGCGTGGCGATCGGCTCAGTGTCCTCGAGCTTCGGCCCTGACATCGTCGCGGACGCCGGTTCATGGGAGGTCGAGGTCGGCGACGGCTCGACCGTCCTGACCGGCATGCTCGGTGCCGGCGGCGGTGGCGCGGCCAGCACCCTGTACTTCCCGGTCGTGGCGACGGTTGCCGGTCAGGCCGGAACCGACTTCCACACCGACGCGCGGCTCGTCAACCGCAGCGGCGACACCGCAACGGTCGAGCTCGCCTACTGGCCCGAGTCGTCGAGCGGCAACTCCTCTCCGGCGGCCACCGCCACCGAGACCATCGGCGCCAACGAGCAGCTGGTGCTCGACGACGTGGCCACCGAGCTCTTCGGCGTCACCAACGGCAAGGGCGCCGTGAGCATCACCTCGGATCGCGCCATCTTCGGCTCGGCCCGGGTCTACAACGACCAGATCGCCGCCGGTCAGGGCACCTTCGGCCAGTACGTCCGCGCCGTCACGATGGACGACGCGACCACGTCGGGCGCGGTGGAGTTCCTGTCCAACGAGCCGTCCGGCTCCGGCACGGGCTACCGCTCCAACATCGGCCTGTTCAACCCGAACACCACGGCGGCCGCCGTCACCCTCTACGGTTGGGACGCCGACGGCACCCTGCTCGGCAGCACCCAGCGCACCATCGGCCGGACCGCCATGCAGCAGTTCCGCATCGACCAGCTGTGGCCCGCCCTCGCCGACTACGGCGACCACTACGTGACCTTCAGCTCGAACATGCCGATCTTCGTCTACGGCTCGGTGGTCGACAACGTCAACGGTGACGCCGTGTACGTCCCGGCGACGGCCGCCAACTAGGGCCGTATCCCACTCCTCGTTTTCCGTCCTTCGTCCGCATGCCCCGGCGCCCGCCGGGGCGATTTTTCGGTAGCGCTACGGGTGAGATCTGCGCAGCTGTGCCGTCGGGGGTCGGCGTTTTGTACGATGTCATCGTGAATGGTCGAGCCCATCCAAAGATCCTGGCGTGCTTGGTTGCCGTTGCACTGCCGATGGTTGGAACCTGCCTCGATAAAAGAACGTTGACGGATGGCGTCTCGGTGAAGGGAATCAGGCGGCACATAATGGTGCTCGGCAGCGATGCCCTTGAGGGTCGGGCGCCGGGGACCCGAGGCGGAGATCGGGCTGCCGCATATCTCGCCGCCGAGCTTGCGGCCCTCGGACTGAAGCCCTTGGGCGACGACGGCGGCTACCTGCAGCAGGTTCCGTTGCTCGGCAGCATGCCGTTGCCTGGTTGCCGGTTGACGATATCGAGCCTCGGCGAGGACAGGGCGCTGGTCCTGGGTGACGACTACCTGCTCGCAACGACTGGTGAGCAGACCCTCATTCCGAGGCCGACACCGATGGTGTTCGTGGGCTACGGAATCGTCGCTCCGGAGTTCGACTACAACGACTACGCAGACGTGGATGTTCGGGGCAAGGTCGTGGCCTTTCTCGAGGGTGAGCCGATTTCGACCGATGCCGGCTACTTCGCAGGCGAAGAACGCACTGTCTACGCTGCCTTGGAGACAAAGATCCGCACTGCCCTCGCTCGCGGTGCCGTGGGCAGCGTCGAGCTGCCGAGACCGGAGCGGGACGAGGTTTGGTGGGAAATGCAGCGCCGTGCCTACAGCTTCGAGCACGTCACCGCGTCCGCGGCGGTGCCACGGCATCTCGCGGTCGTGCTCCACCCGGACCGGGTCGCAACGCTGTTCGAGGACGCTTTGTACGACCTCGAAATCGTCCTCGAAATGGAACGTCGATCAGCCTTGCGCAGCTTTCACTTGCCTGTTCAGCTCGCATTCGACGGCGAGTTCGCGACCCGGAGCTTTCTGTCGCCAAACGTGGTTGCTGCTCTCGACGGCACCGACCCGGGATTACGAAGCAGCTATGTCGTAGTGTCCGCCCACTACGACCACCTCGGTCGCGGCCCTGCCGAGGACGGCGACGAAATCTACAATGGGGTGGTCGACAACGCGCTTGGAGTCGCCGGCGCCCTCGAGCTCGCGCGGGTCCTCTCGGGCATGGAACGCCGCCCGAGGCGGTCGCTGATCTTCCTCTTCTCCACCGCCGAGGAGGAGGGCAACCTGGGCACGACGTACTTCCTCGAGCATGCATCGGTGACGCCTCCCGAGATGGTGGCCAACATCAACATCGACGGCCTCGCCTTCCTCGACGGCTTCGCCTCGGTGGTCGGCATCGGTGGCGAGCTATCGGGGTTGGGAGGTCTTTTGAAAAGGGCGGTTCGCCCCCTCGGGCTGGAGGTGACAGCCACCGACGAGGTCCTGTGGAGCCACGAGGCCTTCGTCCGCTCGGACCAGGTGGCGTTCGCGGAGGCCGGCGTGCCATCGGTGATCGTGGCCGAAGGACTGAGCTGGAAACACGCAAGCCGAGAGGAAGCTCTGCGGCAGCTCGCGATCTGGTTTGAAACCCGCTACCACCGGCCGACCGATGACCTCGATCAGCCGTTGGATCTCGAGGCCGCGCGGCAGCACTGTCAGGCGGTGCTCGCTCTCGTCTGGGCGGTGGCTGACACGGCGCGGGCGCCCGAGTGGCGACCCGGGGCCCCTTATGCCTATCAACGGCTGCTGTCTCTGGCGGACGATGGCCGCTAGAGTCATAGTCGGAGTCGTAGCGGCCGTTGGCATCGGCTTGACGGCGGCCTGCGGCTCGGTGCCCGGATCGACGGACGACGAGCTCCGAATCGCTGGCTCCGACACCATGCTGGTGCTCAATCGGCGCCTTGCAGAGGGGTACATGAGGGCGCATCCCGGGGTCGTCATTCGGGTTAAGGGTGGTGGCACTGCCTCGGGCGTGGAGGCCCTGGTGGCGGGGGAGGTGGCGGTGTGCGCTGCGTCGAGGCCCTTGACCGCAGCCGAGGTCCAGTGGATGCACGATCGGCACAACACGCTCGGCGTCCGTTTTCCGATCGCACAGGATGCCCTCAGCGTCTGGCTCCACCCTGAAAACCCAGTCGCGAGCCTCACCGTGGCGCAGCTCGGGAGCATCTTCACCGGGACAGTGGCCAACTGGAAGGAGGTCGACGGAGAGGACCGGGAGATCGTCGTCGTGGTTCGACCGCCGGCCTCGGGGACGTACCGTCTCTTTCGGGACCGGGTCCTTGCCGGGTTGAGCTACAGGACCGACGCAGTGACCGCCGTGACGACCAATCAGGTGCTCGAGACGGTGGCGGCCGAGCCGGCAGCCATCGGGTACGGAGGAGTCGCCTACACTCGACCGGGCGTGCGGACCTGTGCCGTCGACGGTGTGCCGCCTTCGGCCGAGGCGTTGGCCGGAGGCGACTACCCGCTAGCACGCCACCTCACCCTCGTGACGGTTGCACCACCACGGGGGCTGGCCCGCTCGTTCATCGACTGGTGTCAGGGCTCGAGCGGCCAGGCGCTGGTCGCCGAGGTCGGTTACCTGCCCTTGTGGCGGCGTCCGTGACCCGATGAAGATGCTGTAAAACTTAACACCTGCTTCACATCCTCTTCACGCCGCGCCAATGCCAGCTTCACATCATGCCTCGACCCTGTCCGAGAGGACTCGGCGGGGATCCGGAAGCGGAAGGATCTTCTTCATGAAGAGCTGGCTGATCAGAACGGTTGTGCTCGTGGTCTGGTTCGCGGCGCCCTTGGCCACCTTCGCCGCCGAGCCCGAGCTCGACCCCCTCCTCGAGCTCCTTGTCGAGCAGGGCGTCATCACCCTCGAGCAGGCTCGGGGCGTCCAGGCAGAGTACGATCGCAGGGCGGCGTCACAAGCCGAAGCGAGCTCGCCGGGCGCGGTCACGCCCGCCGACCTGCCGGCTGCCGAGCTCCCAGCGCCCGAGCCAGTGCCTGCGGCCCTCGAGGTGTCGCTGCCGGCGGCCGGTGAAGCCCTTGACGGGGTCAAGAACCTCAAGGTCGGGGGACTCGCCTACCTCTCCTACCAGGACGGGAACCTCTCGGACGGGAGCGACTACAGCCAGTTCAGGGTCAAACGTGCGTACATCGACATCCGAAAGAAGCTGACGGACAGCTTCAGTGTGCGAATGACGCCGGACGTCGTACAGAAACCAGACGGCGACCTGGAGCTCCGCTTCAAGTACCTTTACGGCCAGTTCAACTTCAAGGACATCGGCCCGCTCCGGGGACCATACGTGGAGTTCGGTGTGGCCCACATGCCGTGGCTCGACTTCGAGGAGCACATCAACCGTTTCCGGATGCAGGACACCATGTTCATGGAGCGAAACGGCCTCTTCAACTCGGCCGACACGGGCATTCTTTTCGGCGCGAACCTCGGTTCCGAGCTCGACGCGGAGTACCGTGAGCGCGTCAACGACCACTATGCAGGTCGCTGGGGCTCTTTCGGTATCGGTGTCTACAACGGGGGTGGCTACCACGCGGTCGAGAACAACGACGGCAAGGCCATCGAGGGACGTCTGTCACTGCGACCGATCCCGGCCGTCGTCCCCGGCCTCCAGCTCTCGGTGTTCGGCGTATCGGGGAGTGGCAACGCACCGGACGGGTCAGGACAGCGGATCCCGGACTGGGAGGTGCTCGCCGGGATGGTCAGCTATGAAAGTCCCCGCCTCGTGCTGACCGCGCAGTACGAGCGGGGCACCGGTAACCAGAAAGGAAACGCCATCGGTCCAGACGGCGACGGCCTGCCCAACGACGGCTACTCGTTTTTTTCCGAGCTTCGCCTCGACCGTGAGCAGACCTTCAGCCTCATCGGTCGCTACGACCGCTTCGACGTCAACCGCGACGATCCAGCGAACGACGTCGCAACCCGATGGATCGCGGGATTCGCCTGGCGTTTCTTCAAAGGCAACTACTGGCTCCTCGACCTCGACCGACTCGCGCACAGTGCCGCCGGTCTCGACACCGAGAACCGCGTCCAGCTGACCCTCCAGATCAAGTATTGACCGGAGGACAGTCCGACGTGACACGACACCACCAGCTTCATGGGGGCTTCACGCGCCCACCGTACCATCCCGCCGCCGGATCCACGGGTCCGGTCAAGCGAACCACCGGAGGTGTTCGATGAAAACCCGATTCCTTCTGTTCATGGTCGTGATCGCGCTGACAACGGTGACAGCGATTGCCGGTCCGGGTATCGACCCAGACCTGCCTCGCTACACCAAGGTTGAGGGTCTTCGCGGAACCCTCAACGCTGCCGGCTCGGACACCATGCTCGAGCTTCAGACCCTGATGGCCGAGGAGTTCCGCAAGCTTTACCCGCAGGTCAAGGTCCAGATCGAGGGCAAGGGCTCGTCCACCGCTCCGCCCGCCCTGATCGAGGGAACCGTGCAGCTCGGTAACATGTCGCGGAAGATGAAGAACAAGGAGGTCGACGCCTTCGATGAAGCCTTCGGTTACGAACCGACCCGTTTCGATGTCGCCCTCGACACCCTTGCGGTCTTCGTCAACAAGGACAACCCTATCGGGAGCCTCACTATCGCCCAGGTCGATGCGATCTTCTCCAAGACCCGGCAATGCGGCGCCGCCACCGACATCAGTACCTGGGGCCAGATCGGATTGGGTGACCGCTTCCAGACAGCACCGATCTCGTTGTACGGCCGCAACGCCGCCTCTGGAACCTACGGGTACTTCAAGGACCACGCTCTGTGCAAGGGCGACTACAAGGACACGGTCAAGGAGCAGCCGGGATCAGCATCGGTCGTCCAGGGCATCGAGAAAGACCCCTACGGCGTCGGCTACTCGGGAATCGGCTACATGACCTCCGGGGTGCGGGCCGTCCCTCTCGCTCCCACCGACGGCCAGCCGGCCGTCGCCGCATCCGCGGCCAATGCCGCGAACGGCAGCTACCCCCTCGCCCGCTTCCTCCACATCTACGTCAACCAGGTCCCCAATAAGCCTCTCGACCGGCTGACAGCTGAGTACCTACGTTTCATTCTGTCCGCCGATGGCCAGCGGGTTGTGATCAAGGCCGGCTTCGACCCGCTCGACGCGACCGTTGCGGCGGAACAGCTCGCCAAGATCGGGAGCTGACTTTGCCGTCATTGTTGACCGAACGGCAGAAGGACCGGATGGCCGCGGTCGCCATCCGAATCGGCGGGATCCTCATGATCCTGGTCGTGGCTGCCATCGTGGTCAACATTGCCCTCGAAGCCCTGCCTCTTTTCCGGAGCGCGAAGGCCGGTCCCATCGAGTCCCTCGGAAGCCGGCGGACGGCTCTGGTCGCCGGGTCCGACCCGCGTGGCGAGATCGTCTGGTTCCTCGACCGTGACGGCTCGCTGCGATTCAGTGGTGACCACGAGCCGATCTCGATCACCGGTGAGGGGACCGCATTGACGGCTGCCGACCACGAGATCCACGGTCTCTTGACGGCCTTGACCAACTGCGGCACCGTGTTGGTCGGCTCGATCCGATTCCGAGACACCTGGTTGGGCGACCGGCGCGAGACCTCCGTCCGGTGGCGACCGGCGGCCGACCCGTTGATTCTTCCCGTTGACGCAGAGTGGATCGGGGCGACCGCCAACACCGACGCCGACGGCAACCTGGTTGCAGCCGCATGGTCACGAGACGGCGCCGTCACCTGCGCACGGTGGGACGCCGACGATGAGGCGTGGGGCCCGCTGTCACCCTTGGTCTCAAGGCAGGGCGTGACCGCGGTCGCCGTGGCGGAGGAGCTCGGGGCGCTGGCGGTGGTCGATGGTGACACGCTCCGGATCTTTGAGCTGCCGGAGCTGACGGAGGAGGCCTTGGAGAAGTCTCCGACCGTGCCGACGGCTGTGCGTTTCCTGATCGGTGGAGGCACGCTCGTCGCAGCGGACGCCGAGGGGGGAGTTTCGGTCCTCCTTCGAGTCCCACGGGTCCGGATCCACAACCTCTCTGCCAGGTCGCTCCGTGTCGCCGGTGTCGCGTTGGCGGCCGGTGGGGATTCCGTCGTACCGGACGACGAGGTCGGCCATCGTCTCGCCGCACGCACCGATATTGAGCTGCAGCCGGTAGCGCCGGTGTGGCAAGTCGTCCGTGACCTTCCGAAGATGTCAACGGCAATCCGGACCATCGCGCCCGAACATCGGCGGCGAGGCTTTGCGGTTGGAGGCGTCGACGGGACGGTCGCGTTGTACTACTCGACCTCAGGGCGTCGACTTCTCGTCGGACGGTGGGCGGATGGGCCCGTTGATGCAATCGCGATGGCTCCCAAAGATAACGCCGCCATCGTGCTCGCCGGAGCTTCGGTTCTGCGTAGGAGCCTCGACAATCCCCATCCGGAGATCAGCTTCCGGACTTTGTTCCTTCCGGTTTGGTACGAGGGCTATGCGGCGCCCGAGTACGTCTGGCAGACAACCGGAGGTTCAGATGCCTTCGAGCCCAAGATGAGCCTGTGGCCGCTCATTTTCGGCACCCTCAAAGCGACCCTGTACGCACTCCTGATTTCGGTTCCCGTCGCACTCATGGCAGCGGTTTACGTTTCGCAGCTGGCGCCGACGTGGCTGCAGTCAGTGGTCAAACCCACTGTCGAGCTCATGGCGGCGGTGCCGTCGGTGGTGGTGGGCTTTCTCGCCGCCCTGTGGCTGGCGCCTCGCCTCGAGACCGCGCTTTTCACCGCGCTCCTCGCCCTGATCTGTCTGCCACTGTCCGTTGCAGTCTCCCTGGCTTTGTGGCGCGCGCTACCGCTGACCTTCCGTCGTGCTGCCGGGGCCGGGTCCGAGCTTGCCGTCTTGGCGGTAGCCCTTGTCTTCCTGTTCATGCTGGTCGCGGTTCTGGCGGATCCCGTCGAGCGTTCTCTATTCGGCGGCGACTTCCAGCGCTATCTGTTCACCGAGTGGGGTCTTCGATATGACCAACGCAATAGTCTCGTGGTTGGCCTCGCGCTCGGTTTTGCGGTCATCCCTGTGATCTTCACGATTGCCGAGGACGCGTGCTCGGCTGTTCCGCGGAGTCTGATCTCGGCAAGTCGTGCCCTCGGCGCCACCCGCTGGCAGACGGCCCTCAAGCTGGTTGTGCCGGCTGCGAGCCCGGGTCTCTTCGCGGGCGTCATGCTCGGTCTCGGGCGAGCCGTCGGCGAGACCATGATCGTTCTCATGGCAGCCGGCAACACACCGATTCTCGACCTTTCACCGTTCAACGGCATGCGAACGATGTCGGCCGCCATTGCAGTCGAGATCCCGGAAGCGCCGGTCGGCGGCACTCTGTTCCGCGTCCTGTTCCTCACCGGCGCACTGCTCTTCGTCTTCACGCTTGCCGTCACGACTGTGGCGGATGTGGTCGGGAGCTACCTGCGGAGACGGTATGCCAGGTTCTGAGCCCCCTCGACCGAATCTGACCAGCGGGCGGAAGGGTCTCGCACCTGGCCTGCCGGGGATCTGGAGCACGGCGCTCGCCACGGTACTCGTGCTGGCCATGCTCGCGTTGCTGCTGTGGGTGGTCTCGGTCAACGCCTTCGCCTGGTTCTGGCCGGCTTCGGTGTGGCAGGTCGTGGAGCATGACGGCACGGTTCACATTGGGATCAAGGTCGGGCGCGAGGTCGTGCCAGGAACCGCTGATGACGAGCGCGAGCACCGGCTCCAGCTCAAGGTCGGGAACCGGGACCTCGATGGTCGCGACTTCCTCTGGCTCGACGAACGGGCAATCGCGTCCATGGACCGTCCCGGGGATCTGGTACGGGTCGTCCGTTCCGAGTACGGCGACGCTTTCGGCCGCATCGTCGGCGCCGTCGGGCTCGACGGCGAAGCGATTCCGGTGGACGACCCAACCGCGATCGCGGCGCTACTCGCCGAAGGGGAAGACCGGCATGACCGACAACGCCGAATTACCGATCGTCTGAACGAGATCCGCCACCCCCTAACCGCAGCCGAGGAACGGCTCGACCTGGTCGAGCGTTCCGATCGCGCGGAAACAACCGAGGGCCGGAGAATAATCGCTGACCTTCGCGCCGAGGTCGACAGCCTCGCCGGCGAGCTCGGTCCGGCGCTTGACGACCTCGATGGACAGCTGGCGACGGTCGCTCACGACCTCTCGACGGCGGGTCTGGTCCTGGCCGTGAGCGACCGTCGGTTCGAGGTGCCGTTGAGCCACGTGATCGATGTCAGCTGGCCCAATCGAATGAGCCTGGTGACCAAGATCGCTGCCGCTGCACGTCAGGCGGCGCTCTTTCTAGTCACCGAGCCACGGGAAGCCAACACCGAGGGCGGGATCGCCCCCGCCCTTTTCGGAACGGTGCTTCTCGTGCTCCTCATGAGCGTGGCGGTGGTGCCGCTGGGGGTAGTCACGGCGGTCTACATGACCGAGTACGCGCGACCCGGAATCCTGCTGCGTCTCGCCAATCAGGCGGTCAACAATCTTGCTGGCGTGCCGTCGATCGTGTTCGGGATGTTCGGCCTTGCCTTCTTTATCTACGGCGTTGGGGGAACCATCGACCGGACCTTCTTCGCCGACAGGCTGCCGACGCCCACCTTCGGCACCGGCGGCCTCTTGTGGGCGTCCCTGACCCTCGCGCTCCTCACCGTCCCGGTGGTGGTGGTGGCGACCCGTGAAGGTCTGTTGGCGGTGCCTCACAGCTGGCGGGAGGGCTCATTGGCCCTCGGAGCCACCCAGTGGCAGACCCTGCGGCGAATCGTGCTGCCTGCCGCCATGCCGGGAATCCTGACCGGGTTGATCCTGGCGGTCAGTCGAGCGGCCGGTGAGGTGGCGCCGCTCATGCTGACCGGTGCCGTCAAGCTGGCGCCGAGCCTGCCGGTTGATGGCACCTTCCCCTTCCTCCACCTGCAGCGCAAGTTCATGCACCTCGGGTTCCACATCTACGACGTGTCCATGCAGTCCCCGAACGTCGAAGCGGCCAAGCCCATGGCCTTCGCGACCACGTTGGTGCTGCTGCTGTTGGTGGTGCTGATGAATCTTGCAGCCATTGTCGTTCGTCGCCGTGTTCGTCGCACCTATCGCGGCCAGACCGTGTGAGGAGAGCCGGATGAGCTCCATTCGCACCGCCCTCGCATCGCGGGACCTGGACCTCTTCTACGGCGAGGTCCAGGCGCTCAAGAAGATCACTCTGGAGGTCCCTGAGCATCGGATTACCGCACTCATCGGCCCGTCCGGGTGTGGCAAGTCGACTTTTCTGAGGTGCTTCAACCGCATGAACGACATGATCGACGACGTTCGGATCGAAGGCCGGGTGCTCGTGGATGGCGAGGATGTCAACGCACCCGGCGTGGATCTCGAGCTTCTTCGGTCGCGAGTCGGCATGGTCTTCCAGAAATCGAACCCATTCCCGATGTCGATCCGGGAAAACGTCACCTTCGGTCCCCGCATGGCGGGCATACATGGGCGTGATCGACTCGATGAGATCGTCGAACGCTCCCTCAAGCAAGCCGACCTCTGGCAAGAGGTCAGAGACCGTCTCGATAGCTCGGCGCTCGACCTGTCGGGTGGACAGCAGCAACGCCTCTGTGTCGCGCGGACGCTGGCCAACGAGCCCGAGATCCTACTCCTCGACGAACCGGCATCGGCCCTCGACCCGATCTCCACCGCAAAGATCGAGGAAACCCTTCTCCAGCTGAAGGACCGTTACACGATCCTCATCGTGACCCACAACCTCCAGCAGGCGGCGCGGGTTTCGGACTCCACGGCCTTTTTCATGCTCGGCGAGCTCGTCGAGTTCTCCGACACCACAACCATGTTCACCAACCCGAATGAGAAGATCACCGAGGAGTACATCACCGGGAGGTTCGGCTAGGCTCGTTCGGTAGCAAGCTCACAGGAGCAAGGTGCACCAGTCATCCGCGGCTCGAGCCGCGAGGGAGAGTGACCATGCAACGCCAGTTCGAAATCGAGCTCGACGAGATCAAGCACGCCATCTTGACTATGGCCGGGCTCGTGGAAAAGACGCTTGTCGACGTATCAAAGGCTGTGGCGGCAGGAGACCCAGCCGTAGCCGACGGTGTCATCGCCATGGACGACGAAATCGACCAGTACGAGGTCACCATCGATCGACTCGCCACCGAGTTCATCGCTCGCCACCAGCCGACCGCCACTGACCTTCGTTTCGTCATCGTCGCCATCAAGCTCGGGCCAGAGCTCGAACGGATTGCCGACAACGCAGTCAATATCGCCGAACGCGTCGTCGATATGGACCCATCGCGCGCTTCGAGACCCATCAAACAGCTGTTGCGCATGCTCGGCCTCGCCCAGGCGATGGTCACCGATTCGATTGCCGCCTATGTGGCTCGGGACGCGGCAGCGGCTCGCGAGATCATCCGGCGGGACGATGAGGTCGACTCCCTGTACTGGGAGGTGTTCCGCGAGCTGCTGCACGTCATGGTCGACCATCCGGATCAGATTTCCCACGCGATCGACCTGATCCTGATGGCTCGCTTCGTTGAGCGCATCGCCGATCAGGCGACCAACATCTCGGAGGAGGTCGTGTACCTGGTCGAAGCCCGTCCGATCCGTCATGTCCGTGACGACAAGGTTCAGGATTAGAAAGGAAGGGTTGGCCGTGAGCCGGGATCGAATCGTGCTCGTCGAGGATGACGCCGACCTGTCGGCAACGCTGGCGCTCGCGCTCGAACGCGACGGCTTCGAGGTTGTGCCGTTCTTCACCGGGCGGGACGGTCTGATCGGGATTCTCGGCAACCCCCCTGACCTCGTCCTGCTCGACCTGAATCTGCCCGACCTCGACGGTCTCAGCGTCTGCCGCGAGCTTCGCGACACCACGGCCGTTCGCGATCTGCCCATCATTATGCTGACTGCCCGCGTCGAAGAGAGCGACCGGGTGCTCGGCCTCGACCTCGGCGCCGACGACTACATCACGAAACCTTTCTCGTTGCGCGAGCTCAAGAGCCGGATTCGTGCATTGCTGCGTCGCCGCAGCCTCGACGGCGGTGTTCCCGAGGACGAGTATCAGGACCTCAGGTTGACTGTGCGGCGGGGACCCATGGATGTCGAGCTCGACGGTGAGCTCGTGCGGCTCACCGTGCGCGAGTTCGAGCTTCTCTGGTACTTGATTACGACCCGGCCACGGGTGGCGACTCGGGAGAGCATTCTCGAGCGTGTCTGGGGTCTGTCGAGCGATGTCGAAACCCGGACGGTGGACGTCCACATCCGAGCCCTACGCGCGAAGCTCGGCGCTGACGTCGTGGAGACGGTCATCGGCGCCGGTTACCGTTTCCGTGGCTTCCAGTGAGCCGCTGGAGGCACGTTCTGACTGCGCTCGCTGCAGCATCGCCGCTGCTGGTGGCGAGTCTGGTGCTGACCCAGCGGCCGGCCGGCCGGCACCCGGTCACTGTGGCGGGCCTCTGGTTGGCACTCGTGCTTCTCGTGGAGACAGCTCTGTGGCTCAAGTCGGGGCGCCGTCTGCGCGGAGTGAGCGTGGCCCTTGGTGGTGTCGAGCCGGCCGTTATCAACCACGCTGTGCGCGAGCTCCTCGAGCAGATGGGGACCTGTAAGAACGAGAGCCAGCGCCTGGCCGGCCGCCTCGAGGACCTGTCGTCGAGCCTCGGCGATGGGCTGATCGTGGTCACGTCGGATCTGCGGATCAGGCTGATCAACCCGCCGGCGCTCGTCTTCTGCGGCGTCGACAAGGCCGAGCGGGGCCGCCATCTCCTCGAGATCCTACGCGACCCGGCGGTTATCGACGTGGTCGACGAGGCCGCAACTGGTGGTCGGCCGGAACCCGAGGTCATCGAGAATCGCAACGGGTTGTGGGAAATCCGGGCGTTTCCTATCCGCGAAGGCGGCGCCGTAGTTCTCCTTTCCGAGGTCAGCCTGGTGCGTCGGTCGGCCGAGTTCAGGCGGCGTTTCGTGCAGGATCTGTCACACGAGCTTCGATCGCCGCTGGCAGTGCTCCGGACGACCGTCGAGGCGCTCGAAGGCGAGATCGACGGGCGCCTTGCCGAGGTTCTGATCCGTCAGGTGGAGCGGCTTGACCGGCTAACTCGGGAGCTCTACGACCTCGCCACCATCGAGTCGGGACAGCTCGAGCTCGAACTCGAACGGGTGGCTCTCAAGCCGCTCGTACGAGACCTGCTCGCTGACTTTGGGCCGGAGGCGATCTCCGCGGGCGTGGAGCTGCGCGAGGAGGTTCCGGAGGGGGTTGGTGCGTGGTGCGATCGGCGGGGTCTGTACCGGGTGCTGAGCAACCTCGTCGACAACGCCGTCAAGTATAACCGGCGCGGCGGCTGGGTCGAGCTGTGGGCATCGGCGGAGGAAAACAGGGTCACCATCCAGGTCTCAGACAGCGGCGAGGGGATTCCGCCCGGAGAGCTGCGCGCAGTGCTCCAGCGGTTTTACCGTGTGGATCGGGCGCGCACCCCGGGGCGTGGCGGTCTCGGCCTCGGTCTGGCGATTGTCAAGCACATGGTTCAGTACATGGGCGGGACCCTCGACCTGCGGTCGCGGGAAGAGGTTGGGACCACCGTCAGAATCACCCTGCCGACGGGGTCGTCGTCGATTCCAGTTCGAGCCGACGATTCCTAATCATCCCGGATTCTGGGCGAGGGGCGCGGTGGCGACGAGTCGGCGTTCCTTGTCGTTCAGGTCGATCCCGGGCATGGACTCCTCGAAAACGGTGAGTACGTGAGTGGAGTGCTCGGCGATCTTCAGCGAGTCCCAAACGAGGCTGTAGAACAGAATGCTGAGCCGGGTTTTAGACGAGTTGTTCTGAATTCGCAGGACCTGGTTCACGTCGTACTCGTCAACTAGGATACGCAGCTCCCGGTTCATGTCCGCGATCTTGTGGCAGTCCGGGCATGAGCCGTCCCGAAGGGCGCGAGACGTGCGACCGAGAAGATCTCGGACGATCGCGCGGATCCGGTCGAGCTCGGCGATCTGCTCCGGTAGCAGACCCGAGTGGTTGTTGGCGACGTGGAGGTAGGCTCGAACCACGATGTCGCGCAGGCTCTCCGAGATCTCCTGCAGCGAGCTGATGGTCTGGGCGTATCGCTGTGAATCGCGGACCGCTTCCCACTGAAGGAGTCGAAAGACCTTGAACACGTTGGCGGCAATGACGTTTGACCACCGTTGGACTCGACGTTGCTGCTCCCGCGCCTCCTTGAGCTTGACCCGGTTGGCCTCGAAAAGAGCGCCGAAGGTGAGGTCGACGACCGACCCGACCTCGGCCAGGAAGACGCCGGCATGACGGGACGTCACCTCCGACGCCGCGTTGGCGTCCTTGATTTTGCGGAGATTAAAGACCTCCGCTGACCCCTCGACCTCGCGCCGTTTGCGGTGGATGTAGTGGTTCCGGTAGATCAGGAAGCTGATCACGACGACGAGGACGGCCACCGCCCAGCCGCCTCCGAAGAAGACGGCTACGGCGAACAGCGACGACACGGTGAAGGCCATCATGGCGGTGAAGAACCAACCGCCGATCACCGTGAGCACACCGCTGACTCGGTACACGGCACTGTCTCGCCCCCAGGCTTGGTCGGAGAGCGATGCGCCCATGGCGACCATGAAGGTGACGTAGGTGGTCGACAACGGAAGCTTGAGCGATGTCGCCATCGAGATCAGGGCGGCGGCTACCATCAGGTTGACTGCGGCGCGAACCAGGTCGAAGGAGGGCACGGTCCCGTCGGGGGCCGGCGTCGGGCGGTGAAGGGAACGGTCGAAGCGTCGACCGATGACTCGCCGCATCCTGGCCGGGAACAATCTCCCGGTCGTGTCGAGGAGAGTCGAAACAAGGCGGACAATGGTTTGCGACAACACCGTCGCTTCGAAACGTTCGAAGCCCTCCTCCTGTCGACCGAGCTGAACCGTGGTGCGTGTGACCGAACGGGCCTTCCGCGACACCCACAGGGTGATCACCATGACCACCCCTGCAAAAAGCAGAATGGTCGTGTTGCCGCGAACCGGTTGCCGAAGCGCCTCCATGGTGGCCGACAAGGTGTCGCCGGAGGCTACAGCTTCGCGGAACGCGCTGAGGCCGGCGAGTGGAACTCCGATGAAGTTGACGAGGTCGTTGGCGGCAAAAGCCATGGCCAAGGCGAAGGTGCCGACGAGAACAATGAGCTTGAGAATGTTGATCCTTGTCAACGAAAGGAGGGTCTGGAGGAAGATGGCCGAGACCACGAACGAGCCGAGTAGGATCAGACCGGTGTGCGAGTTGATCCAGTCGAGCGTGTCACCAGTGATAAACGACGCTCCCTTGGCGCCCTTGATGAGGATGAAGTATGTGATTGAGGCGAGAGCGGCGCCGCCCCACAGGGCGCCGTACCGACGGAGCCGTTTCTCGTAGTTGAAGGTGAAGATGAGGCGGCTCACGTACTGGATCACGGCGCCGACGACGAAGGCGATCACGACCGACAGCAGGATTCCGAAGATGATGGCGAGCGCCTTGGCGGTGTTGATGTACTCGACCACACCGCTCAGGCCCTGGCCCGCAGCATTCAGCTTGAGCAGCGACACCGCCACCGCGGCGCCGAGCAACTCGAAGACGATGGACACCGTCGTCGAGGTCGGCAATCCGAAGGTGTTATAGAGGTCGAGCAGGAGGATGTCGGTCAACATGACCGCGAGGAATACGGTCATGAGCTCGGGCATCGTGAAGTACTGCGGATGGAAGATACCCTTGCGTGCGACCTCCATCATCCCGGACGAAAAGGTCACGCCGGCCAGAATCCCGAGGCTGGCGACCGCCATGATCACGTGCCGTGGCGCCACCCGCGAGCCGATGGCAGAGTTGAGGAAGTTGACGGCGTCGTTCGAGACGCCGACGATGAGGTCCGAGAGGGCGAGGCCAAACAGGATCAGGATCGCGATCTGGAAGAAGTCCATGGGGCATCCTCACGCGTAACATTGGCGGTTGCCCAGGGCTCGTGGACCCCGGCCATACACGACCCGGGACACAGTAGTACAGCACGCCATGAACCGCAACGAGCGGGGCTTGCTCGGGCTCGACCAGCGGCAACGGCGGGGCAGTGACGCCCGGATCATCAGAGGCCTTTCGTCTGCCGGTGCACGGCGTGTGGGTCAGCCGAACGGAGGCTTCCGTGACGCCGAATGGGAGCGACGCGGTCCGCATGGATCGTGTCGCTGCTACCATGTCGACGACCCAGCCCGGACTACTCACAAGCCTTAAGCTGCGGCCGGCGATGCACAGCACCCAGTGGAGTTTTCTCGTCTCGGCGTGCTCGACGACCTGTCAAGGTTGCCACCGCGCCCCAAGCTGAGTCAACGCGGCCACCATCGGCGCCTCGTCGCCCTCGCGGCGAAACCTCATGAATAGTCCGGCCTGGTTCCCATCCAGTGACTCTGGATCGGGAACGACGCTGTTCCCGCTAGAGTTTCTGGATGGGAACGGGCTAGAGACTAATCCTGACCGATAAGCTCGCCAGAGCGCTCGCCAGCGACCTGCTCATGACGGACCGCTCGAAGACCAGCTCGCGATGGTCGGACGCTACGCCGGACAGCTGGTCGCGCGGGTCGTCCTTCCCGTCGCCGTCGCCGAGCGATCGTGGAACAAGGTTCCGCCCGACGACGATGTGGGGTGGCGTGATGAGTGTTCCCCGTGGACTGGCCATGCTCTGGGAGGTCACACCATGGACAGCAAGACGACCGCGAACAGGCCGCCAAGGACGCCGCCCGCGACAACGTCGGTCGGGTAGTGAACGCCGAGGACCACCCGCGAGGCTGCCATCAGCAGGGCTGCAGCAACGTAGAACGGAGCGACGATCGGGATCAGAGCCGCCGTGACGACCGCTGCCATCACGGCGTGCAGCGTGTGTCCGGAGGGGAAGCTCCCGTGATCGGGGATCGGGGCCCGCTGCGGTGGTCCCCCGGGGCGATCGCACGGGCGGGTCCGGCAGCACCCGCGCTTGATCCCGGATTGCAGGACGACGCCGAGCAGGGTGAAGCTCAGGTACAGACCGAAGACATGCGGACCCTGGACCCCGAGCAGCAGGAGTGCCACGGTCGCGGACAGGCCCCAGTTGCCGAAGCGCGACGTGGCCTGCAGCAAGAGAATCACACTGCGGCTGCCGACCGCCTCCGCGAGGCCGCACGACAGGGCGTGCTCGACCGCCTGGAAGTGCTCGATTCGACCCATGCTGCGCTCAGACTGCGTCGCCATGGCGCCATGCTGGCTGCCCGCCGTGAAGGGTCGAAGAAGACCCTGTCAGACCCCGGTGAACCGCTCGTAAAGTTCTGACGAAACGAAGGCTGCGATGGCGCCGGCACCTCGCGGCTCGAGCTGCTCGGGACCGCGTGCCGCGGCCTCGACGAACCAGCCCTCGCGCCGGCGCCGGTCGAGCCAGCGAACAACGGTGCCGGGCTCCGGGCGGTCCGCGGCGATCCCCGGCGACACGACAAGCTCGCGGTTGCGGTGCTCGTGGTCGCCGACCGCGGGTTCGAGGATGAGGGGCAGGCCGAGGGCGCCGTAGAAGACGAGCTCGCTCGGCTTGGTCCAGAGGGCGTCGGCCCCGGCCAGGGCCTCCGTGAAGCGGCGGGAGGCTGCTTCGAAGCGCGGCTCGCAGAGCACGGCCACGGCTCTGCCGGCAGCCTTCGACAGGCCGGCGGCGATCCCGCGTCGGAAGCGGTCGGCGACCTCCTCCCGGGTGCCGGCCGCCAGCGTCAGCCGGACCCGGCCGGCCGCGAGCTCGCCCTCGAGCTCCCTCGCCGCGGCGAGCGCCCGGTCGGCGTGGGTGCCGGCGCCGCCGATGGCAATCACGACGTGGAGCGGCGAGTCGCTCCGGCCGAGGCGGGCCAACCGCGTCGCCAGGTTGGTCCGGAGAACCCCGAGGTCGTCGCCGCCAACCAGCTCCGGCGGCAGCGGGAAGCCGGTGACCGAGATCCTCCGCCGCGCCACGCCGTAGCCGAGCAGGCGGTCGGCGGTGGCGGCGACCGGAACCAGGTAGCGGATGCGGCTCGCTCGGGGCTCGGCCGGGGCCCACACCCGGTGGATGTCGCTGTCGGTGACGACGCAGGCGACCGGGACCCGGCTGTGGCGAGCAGCCGCGAGGGCGATCGCGTAGAAGGTCGCGACCAGGGGGGCGCCGGCCGCGTCGAGACGGCGGCCGAGCTCGGCGCCGAGACCGAGCCGGACCAGCCCGTCGAGCGCAACCACCGCGGCAGGCGACGGGCTGCCGGCGGTCCTGTCTTCGATGGCGGTGAGGCGGTCGAGGGCGCCGCGGCAGACAGGTCCAAGCCGGCGTTCCTGTGAAACCCGCGACAGACCGTGGTAGCCCGCTCTGGCTGCCGCCCAGACGCGCCGCTCGAGCCAGGTCGCGAGGGGCGCGCGGTCGGCGCGAGCGACGCTCACGCCGAGCGCGTCCGAGATCGACACCGCGGCCCGCAGATGGCCGTAGCCCATGGTGACGGCAGCCACCACGGGCGGGGGGTCGAGCGGCGGAAGGTCGTCGGTCATGGCAGCACCGCGACAGAGTCTGCGGTGGCAGGGGCTGATTGGGAAGGGGTCCACGCCGGCTCTTTACCCCAGGTTCACCACGCCTTCACGCGCGACGGACGACAATCACTCCGTGGTGTCGGCGCTGCTTTCGGCGACGGTGGTTGCCGGCTGGCTGCTGGTGCTGATCATGCACCTCAACCAGCGGCGGCAGCTCCGATTGCCGTCAGTGGTTGGCGACGGTCGGCCGCCGGTCAGCATCCTCAAGCCGCTCAAAGGTGTCGATGCCGACCTCGAGACCAACCTCGCCTCCTTCTTCGACCTCGACTATCCGGAGTACGAGCTGGTGTTCGGGGTCCAGGATCCCTGGGACCCGGCCCTCGAGGCCGCCCGGAAGGTGGCCGACCGCTTCCCCGAGGTCCCCGTGCGTTTCGTCGCCGGCGGCGCTGCGGTCGGCTACAACCCCAAGGTGAACAACCTCGCCAGCTGCCTCGGCCAGGCCAGTTTCGAGCACCTTCTGATCTCCGACAGCAACGTCATGGTCATGCCGGACATGCTCACCGACATGATGGCTCACCTCGCGAGGCCGGGGGTCGGCCTGGTGACCTCCTTCATCCGCGGAACCAGCGGCCGCGGTCTTGGCGGCGCGCTGGAGAGTCTCCAACTCAACACCTTCGTCATGGGTGCCGTGGCGACGATCAACGGCGCCCTCGGCCGGGTGTGTGCGGTGGGTAAGTCCATGCTCTTCCGACGCCGCGACCTCGACCGGATCGGCGGCTTCGCCAAGCTCGGCCGCTTTCTCGCCGAGGACCAGGTCTGCGGCGAGGAGCTCAAGGCCATCGGCCTTCAGGTCGTCGTGTGCCCGCGGCCGGTGGACAACGTGCTCGGCCAGCTGAGCGTGCGCAGCTTCGCAGGCCGCCACCTGCGCTGGGCGAGGATCCGTCGGCGGATCTCACCCCTCGCGTACGCCGCCGAGATCCTGACCAACCCCGTCGCACCCGCCTCCATCCTGCTCCTGGTCGATCCCGGTCTCCTGTCGTTGGGCATGGCCGCGGCGACAGTGTTCCTCCTGTCGGTGACGGCTTGCGCCGCCGAGCGGGCGCTCGGCCTCCGTCGGCGGGCGCTCCTGTACCCGCCACTCGAGGTGCTGCGCGGGTTGGCGGTGGCGGCCTTGTGGCCGGTGCCCTTCGTCAGCTCGTCGGTGGGTTGGCGCGGTGCACGCTTCCGTCTCGGCCGACGCACGCTTCTCGTGCCCAACGCAGGTCGCGGGTCGTCACGCGGCTGAGGTTCTGAGGCTGCCGGAAGGTGGTCTCGGGCCGTTGTCGTGGTCCCGGGGAATCACGGCCAGGTTGTCGAGCAGCATCTCGGCGCAGCGGGCCCACGAGAGCTTGAGGGCACGGGCGCGGCATGCCGCGCGATCGAGATTGAGCGCGCGCCTGCAGGCAGCGCCCAGATCTTTGTCGAGAGCGCCGGTGACACCGTCGTCGACCACGTCGATGGGCCCGGTCACCGGGTAGGCGGCCACCGGCAGACCGCTCGCAAAGGCCTCGAGCATGACCACTCCGAAGGTGTCAGTTTTTGAGGGGAACACGAACACGTCGGCGCCGGCGTAGTGCCGCGCCAGGTCCTCGCCGTGGCGCATGCCCGCCCAGCGAACCTCCGGATGGGCCCCCTCGAGGCGCGCCCGGGCGGGCCCGTCCCCGACCACGACCTTCGGGCCCGGCAGCTCGAGGGCCAGGAAGGCCTCGATGTTCTTCTCGGCGGCGACCCGGCCGGCGTACAGGAAGACCGGACGCGGCAGCCCGTAGAAGTCGCCCGGCCGGGGCCGGAAGAGCTCCGTGTCGACACCCCGAACCCAGCTCACCAGGTGATCGAAGCCGTGGGCTCGAAGCTCGCGCTCGAGGGTGGGGGTGGGGACCAGCGTGCGGTGCGCGGGCCCGTGGAACCAGCGCAGGGCGCGGTAGCCCAGCCGCTCGGGGACGCCGGCGTAGACCCGGAGGTACTCCGGGAAGCGGGTGTGGTAGGCGGTGGTGAAGGGCAGCTTCCGGCGACCGCAGTAGAGCCGCGCGGCCAGACCGAGCGGACCCTCGGTGGCGATGTGGATGGCCTGCGGCCGGTGCCCGTCGAGCATCCGCACCATCCGACGGCCGGGCCACACCGCGAGCCGGATGGAGGAGTACCGGGGGCAGGGGACGTTGCGGAAACGGTCGGGTGAGATCACGTCGACCCCATGGCCGCGGGCCTCGAGCTCGTCGCGGCACCGGGTCAACGTCGTCGTGACGCCGTTGACCTGCGGCAGCCAGGCGTCGGTGACCAGCGAGATCCGCACCCGGGGAGTGTGGCGGCGGCCGGTTAGGAGGGTGTGAAGCGGATCAGGGGCGGCGATAGCGGCAGCGACGGGGGCAGGGTCAGGTGCAGAGACAGCGACAGCGGCAGCGGCAGGGAGAAGGCGAGGGAGAGGGTCTCAGAACACGAGGCCGACCGGGGCGGCGGCGAGCTCGGCCCAGCGGCGGCGGTCGGGGTGGGCGCGCCAGCCGAGCGCCGACAGGGGCTCGGCGGCGGCCCCGGCCTCGACGGCGATGAGGTGACGGATCTCCGTCACGACGCGCGGGTCCGGCGTCAGCAGCAGGGTCTCGGCGTTGCCGCGGAAGCTCCGGCGGTTGAGGTTGGCCGAGCCGACCGCGGCCAGCACGCCGTCCGCAACGGCGACCTTGGCGTGCACCATGCGGTCGGCACGTTCCCAGATCTCGACGCCGGCCGCCAGCAGACCGCCGTAAAGGCGCCGGCCGGCGTGCTTGAACCAGCTGATGTCGCACAACCTCGGGACCACCACCACGACCCGGACACCGCGGGCTGCCGCCCGCACGAGGGACCGGCGGAAGGGCCGATCGGGGATGAAGTACGGGGTGGCGAGCAGCAGCTCCCGGCGGGCGGCGTCGGCCAGGGCGATGTAGGCATCGGCGTGGCCGCTCCGGCCGTCACGGCCGCCAGCCACCGCGACCAGGCCGTCGGCGCCCCGATGAGCCTCCACGAGCGGGCCGGTCGGCCCGCGACCCTCGCCCTGCCAGGCACCCTCGAACTGCCGACGGAGCACGCTGGCGACCGGACCCCCGGCCCACAGCCCGACATCGCGCCAGGCGCGGGCGCCGCGCAGCCGCTCGGAGAACTCGGCCGCCATGTTGATACCGCCGACGGTGGCGGTCCGGCCGTCGAAGACGGCGAGCTTGCGGTGAGTGCGTCGCAGGGGGTGGTTCCACGGCCGCCACGGGCAGTACCACCGGGCGTCGACCCCGTGCCGGCGAAGCTCCGGAAGCCAGTCTCCGATCCGACTCGAGCCCACCGGATCGACCAGCAGTCGGACGGATACGCCGCGACCGGCCGCACTGGCCAACGCCGATGCCACGCGCCGTCCCACGGGATCGCGCCGGAACTGGTACATCTCCATGCAGATTTCACGTTCGGCGTGATCGCACTCGCGCACGAGACGGCCGATGTGGTCGTCGCCGCGGTGAAGAAGCTCGAGCCTCGTGGCTTGGGCGAGCTGCAACCCGCCGCGGGCCGCAATTTCGAGCAGCTGCCAGGCACCCTCGGACGGACCGGCCTTGAGGGCCCGGCCGCCTGGAGACCGGAGCAGCGGTGGCCCGACACCAACCGACAGTCGACGATCGCGGTTGCTCACGGATGCAGTTTCGGAATCGGGCGTAAACCGAGCGGGAATCGTGCGTGAACGTCTCGTAAAGGGCTTCCGGTTGGCCGATGTTCTTACCCAAGCTCAACGCTGCGTCCACGGGGGGGCAACACCGAGCCCGCACGGTAGCGCCGAGACGGCAGGACGCCCCCTCCTGACCTCAGCGCCGGCACAAACCGGCGCATTTTTTCGACGTTCCTGCTAGGGTGTGCAGGTGCAGGTCATCGTCAACCCGGCGGCGGCAGGGGGGCGCCTTGGACGCGAGTGGCCGAAGCTCGAGCGCCGCCTGCGCGATGCCGGCCATGAGCTCGACGTGGTGTTCACCGAAGCGCCGGGTCACGCCACCGTGCTCGCGGCCCGGGCCGCTGCGAGTGGCCTCGAACGTCTGGCGGTCGCGGGCGGCGACGGAACCGTCTGCGAGGCTGCCGAGGGCCTTGCGCGCAACGGCTGCGAGCTCGCGATCCTGCCGCTCGGGACAGGCAACGATGCAGCCCGGACTCTCGGCATTCCCCTCGGCTTCGACGCGGCGGCTGCGGTGGCAGCTGGCGGCATCGCCCGATCGGTCGACCTCATCCAGGTTGGCGAGCGTCTCGTCCTCAATGCCATCGGCATCGGCCTCACCGCCGACATCAACCACCGAGCCGCCAAGGTCAAGTGGGTCCGCGGCATCGCCGTTTACCTCGCGACGGCTGCCGTGTCCCTGGTCAGCTTCCGAGCACCACAGGTGCGGATTCTCGCAGGAGATCGCGCGATCGACAGCACCATGACCATTCTCGCCGTGCACAACGGGCCGACGACCGGCGGCGGCTTCCGGCTGACCCCGGACGCGGTCCCTGACGATGCGCTCCTCGACGCGACCCTGGTCCCCGACGTTCCCTTGTCCGGCCGTCTCCAACGTCTGCTCGGGGCGCTCAAGGGGACGCTGCACACGATGGACGGCAGCGTCTCGTTCCAGGCGCCGTTCCTCGAGCTCCATCACTCGCAGCCCCTGGCGGTTCACCTCGACGGCAACCAGGCCCGTCTCGAGCCGCCGGTGACTCGCTTCGAGGTCGTGCCGTCGGCACTCAAGGTGGTGGTGCCGGGCGAGCAGTGACGGGGGCGGTAGCAGGGACAGCGGTAGCGGCAGGGGCAGGAGCAGCGATGAGTTGCGACGGCGGCCGTCCGTGCCGGCCGAAACGCTGCATGCGGCCACTCCCTGTCAACCGCGCCGGTCGGCCGACGTCCTATGCTTGAGATGGAAGCCATGACGAGCTCGCCTGCGCCGCCCAACCTCGCCGAGGACGACCACACACTGGTGCTGCTGGCGCGCAACGGCGACCGCCAGGCCTTCGGCGATCTGGTGACGCGTCATCAGCGGCGGGTGTGGCTCGTGTGCCGGCAGTACGTGGGCTCGGACGAGGCCGAGGCCGCGGCTCAGGACAGCCTGATCAAAGCGTTCACCAATCTCGGCTCCTTCGACGGTCGGGCCGCCTTCACGACCTGGTTGACCCGCATAGCCATCAACACCTGCCTCGACCAGCTGCGGCGGCTCAAACGGGAGGGATTGCGGGTGGTGGACACGGAGGACGTCGCGGACGCAGTCGAGTGCCTGGCGACCGATGGCGCCGACCCGGAAACGCAGACCATTCAGCGGCAGGCGGTGGAGCGGCTGGCGACCTGCGAGACGCTCCTTCCAGAGCGCCAACGGGAGATCTTCCGGCTCCGGTTCTACGCCGAGATGGAGCTGGACGAGATTGCTGCGGCCCTCCGAGTGCACGTGGGAACGGTCAAGACCCAGCTGCACCGGGCGGTGCACCGGATGC
>Ga0316576_10000006_pt1 | contig 57324 bp, 93 predicted proteins | sample S0NA_FD_203075 | JGI IMG/M metagenome (GOLD analysis project Ga0316576, IMG submission 203075) | Rhizosphere microbial communities from salt marsh grasses in Alabama, United States - S0-2_050615r3r5 | ecosystem: Host-associated > Plants > Roots > Rhizosphere | place: USA: Alabama | collected...
AACTGCGTCACGTACCAAATGATCGCCCTGTATGACCTGTGTCTTGTGTCTTTTTCGCTGCTCATTTCCAAGCCCTCCAAATCTTCCCCACCCCCCAGAACACCACAGCAAATCCACAGACGATAAGAATCCCCAAAAGAACCCCGAGACCAGCAAGTAAAGTCCCGGTGAAATATCCAAATGCTCTCAGCCAGAACCATCTGTCTTTGACTGGCTCCGGGGGCTTCATCCGTTCCTCTATCTGGACATCAAGAGGGCGGTAGATGTCGTCTGCTGACTTTATGAGGGTGGGGCGGGTCATTCCGTTTCCTTCAAGAATTCTTCCATGCGCCCGATGAAATCCACAGATCGAAGCCTCATGACCTCAACCTCTGTGCGCATGTCTTCAAGTTTGGCGTTGGCGTCCCTGCCAGGATGTGGGAAGATCGTGTAAGGCTCTATATCCAAGGCGATGCAGATTTTTTCGATCCAGTCTACAGAGAGCGTCATGGTTGCGATTTCAAGGCGGCATATAGTTTGTGGCGTCGTTTCGCAGAGCCGTGCTATATCATCGAGGGCCATGCCCTTCCTTTTTCTGGCGTCTCTAAGCTTGGCGCCAACTGCACGGGCAAGTGCGCAAGCGGATGGCTTTGTCTCTGTGTCTATGGTCATGCTGGGTCTGCCTTCTTAAGGTCTTTGGTCTCGACGCCGATCATGTCTGAGATCAGATCGAGGACGGCTTGTTTTGACTTCTGGAACGTCTCTTTACCCATGGCTCTGTAAGACTGGCTCTGAGCCGTGTAGACAGTTACCAGAGAGCCAGTTACAGTGACGATGGCGTATTCATCCATGGGGCGAATAAAAGCCGCCAGACGCAACGCCTCGGCCTTTGACGAGCATTGGATCGAGCGTTTGTCGTGGAACCCTGCTTTTATGAGGCAGTACTTCCTTAAACTTTCTGCGGTCGGGAATGATTCTGCCGCCAATTCTGGAAGATTAAGCCACCCCTGATTGATGGCAGCGAAATATTGCGCGTGCGATTTTGCAGACCGCTCGTGAACCTGTTCCAATTGGTAAATTTCGCCTATAACGAAGTCCTGATCCGCCGCCTTCTGATGACGCGGCAGAACTTCGAAGCCGGTTCCACTCCAACGGTATGCTAGTGGAGTGCCTTGTTTCATTCCGCAACTTCCTCAACACTATCCTCCGGCACCGTGAAAAACGGATAGTAGCCATCTGGATTGAGCGTTACAGAGATGTGCGGAACGCCAGTTATTCTGGTGTCATCACGTGAGAGCCCGTAGTCATGGTGAGCGCATGCGTATACGATGGTGCCAGCAGTTGCCTTTGGCTCAGTTGTGGCGTCTTTTTTCATCCGGTAGCGTGTCACGCTGCTTCCCCTGAGATAGAGTCCTGACCGCCATAGGCGCGGAGCTTGGCTTCCTTGGCTGCGACTTCTTCAAGAAATTCAACGACCAGCTTTTCAGTCTCGCTGATACGTTCGTCATCGCGTTCGATGCGCATGGTCCATAGCGACATTTCCTCGGGGAAGTCTGGATTGTAGGAAACGAAGTCGCACCAGGCGCGGTCTGCACATCTCATTTGCCATTGCATTTGCAGGATGTACTTGTCATCGATCTTGCCATCCAGAAGCGTAGACAGATGCTTTGCAGGCTGCGGGCATTTGATCTCAAGGAGGCCGTCATCGCCGACAAGGCCGTCCGGGCTGGCGTGGCTTCCGCTAATTGTCGGGTGCTTGATCAGTCCGACTTCAACGACTTCGACGCCCTTATAGAATTCATAGGCGCTGCGGCCTTCCGGTTCGCGCTCGGTGCCGGTCTTCATGGCAGCATTGACATACATCTCTTGTGGCTTGCCAGTCAGGCGCTCGATGATAAGCCGCGCCATGACGTTCTCTCTGGACGCTCCCCAGCCGTTTCTCGTCCTTGCAAGGGCTTCATGCAGAGAAGATGCCCCAAGGCTGCCAGCGCGCGCCGCAAGCCATTCCTCTGAGCCTTGGATAAGATCTACCGTCATTGCTGGCCTCGCTTCTTTTCCAGGGCTTTGACAGCAGCGTCGAACTTGCTTGCCGGCAGCGCGGCAACGGCGGCGACCTTGAAGTACTTGCAGAACTGAGCGGCGCTGGATTCAGTCTCGTCGATCAGATTCATGATGTGCTTGGTCTGCTCCTCGCTGATAGGCGGCGATCCGGCTGCATTGCCGTCATCGTCCTTATTGCCTTCCTTGGTGGCAATGCCGGTCACAGCTTCGAACGTCGCCAGCTTCAAATAAGTCGTTGCAGATTTGATTTGCTGGATCGGGTTCTTGTTGCCAGACTTGTCTGGCGGTGACTTCATCTTCACGCTTTGCTTGTGCCCCATAGGGTGCGTGAGCGTGCAGGTCACGACGATAATGCCGTCTGAGTTTTCTGGCTGATCAATGTCCCAGCTTGCATCCAGATCGTGTTTGCCGAGGGCTTCGCTCACCGTATTGACGACATTCCCGATCGTGGCGTATGTTGAATTGTACTGCTTGTTTTCAGCGTCCTTAATCACTGTCGGCGCGTTAGCTTTGAACCTCGCTTTAGCCTCAAAAAATGCCTTTTGCGCCTGCGCTTTTTCCCAGCGCTCCTGAAGGTCCATGAGCTTCTCCATCTTCTCGATGGTGTCGCCACGCTCAAGAGCTGCGTTCAACATGTCAAGCGGTGTCACGGCTTGATGGCGGGGCTTGATTTCCCCATCGTCTCCTGCCACTTGTAACTGAGCAGTGCTCATGACTTATCGTCCTCCATCATCTTGTCTTGCCCCGGCTCAATCAGTTCGCCGGTCCAGTCTCCTCCTGGAACAGGAAAGATTGCGCCGTTGTGCCATTTCCATCCGTTCACAGTCTTGACCCAGTAGCCGCCTTCGAAAGATGGTGCCTTGGTTCCAAGGGGGGCAGCTTTGCATCGGTCTTCCCAAGTCATTCCACGATCCCCCGCCTTGTATTCAGCCCGGTCTTCAGGGAATTCAGACCCCATGCAATCTTTCCAGACGAGTGAGGATAAGCGTATGCTTCGATGCTGAGATCTTCGAATGTCCGTTCGCAACGTCCATGGTCTCGACATACTCGGATGACCTCGTTGACAGCGTCTTGTACGGCCTCGCAAAGGTCTTCGATCTTGTCGCCTGCTGCAGCTTTCTTGCCCTCACGTCCAGCATGAAGCCTGTCATATTCCTCGCGGTCGATGATGCCGTGGATGTGGGCAAGCATCAGGTTCGGTCGGTCAAAGTTCATGTTATGTCCTCGGCGTTGCGGATCTCGTAGTCCAGATCTTTGCAAATCTTTCGCGCTTCTTTAATAAATTCATTGAGCCTATGCTGAAGTCTATCTATGAGTTCTGCTGCATCATAGAGATCGCTTGAAAGTTGCTGATTTTCGCCGTAAGACATCTCGTCGTAGTGTTTTCGCAGCCGTGCTGAAATATTGTCTTTGTCGCTCATGACACCCTCCTCTCAATGTCGCAAAAAATACCATCTTTAGACGTACTGAACCTGCGGACCTTGCCGTCAAGAACATTCTGGATGAGTTCCTTTTCCCAAGGCTTCCAGTCTTCTCTCCACTGATAGACCTCGGCAATCGTCTGCTCTAGTGTGGTGCCATCATCGAAGGTGACTATGAAATCGGTCATTCTCCGCACTCCGGATTATCCGCCAGACCCAAGGCAACATCGCAGATGTCCGCGACCTGGCCGCGAGACCATGTTGTTGCGTCCTGATCGCGCCAGTTCGGGTTTTTCTCGCCAACAACGATCGCTTTAACTTGGCGAAGCGCTGTTTCAAGTTTCGCTATCTGCGCGTCACGTTTGTTTCGACTTTCCTGTACACCTCGGTTAAGGTCTTCGTGATAAGCGCGAACGATCTCAGCAGGGTCTTGCCCAGGCTGTGCGCAAAGGCGAAATTCGTTAAAAACGGCTTGGACGGACTCCCCGAAGGCGTTGGCCTCACTAACCATCTTGCCGGCTGTGGCGTAAATGTCTTCTCCTCCAACTGGGTGATAGGTTTTCACGCCGCTTTCCTTTCGCTTCTCCGTTTAATCTCGCCTATCAATGCAAGGTGACGATTAATGTCGTAGATCCATGAGCCTCGTTTACCGCGGCTGCTTTCGAGCGCGAGTTGGCGGCTAAGCTCAGCATCCGATAGATCTCTGAGTTGACGGCGAAGATTCATGATTCACCTCTTGCAAGCTTTAGGGCTGCTTCAACACGCTCCATAACGTATTCATCTTCGAATGGGCTATCTGCGCCGCCTCGGTAGTCTAGAAGCTCTTCTATGGCGTCCAAGAGCGCTTCATGCGCATTCACGGCGCGGACTATGAGTTCTGAGTCTGCTTCGCCGTTGTCGTCTTCATGCAAGTCGATCGGCTCCAAGGTGCCGGGACGATCAACAACCCAAAATCTTCCCCCGCGAAGATCTTCTTGCCGACGAGTCCAAGGCCGTGGCGTTGCGTTTTCTATGCTCATGCTGCGCCTCCATCTCTCGGGAACTGAAAAACGGCGGCGGAGTTCTCCTGATTTTCCGAACGGGATTCCCCCGCCGCCGCGTCGTCCTTCACCACCGATAGATTTCCCCGCGTGGTGAAGGCAATTGCTTTCCAATGGTCTATATCTTGGTTAAGATGATGGATCTCTGAGCGCAGAGCCCAGTTGATATCTTCTGCTTCTTCCTGATTACACTCAGCATCGGCAAGCTCGTCTCTGACGCACGTGTAATTGATGAAGACAATGCAGATGCAGAAGGCTACGAAGCCAACTCCCATGATCTTGTTCATCGTTGGCAGATCGGGAAGGAATGGCAGAGCCGAAGCGACAATCAACGCTGCCGCACTTACACCACACTGAAAATGAATGCTGCGGACGAGCCGTTCGAGGAGATGACGTTCGCACGGCCCGTCCGCTCCTGCCTCCGCAGAACGGTCATGGGGTAAACCGGAGCTGGATGGGTGTTGCTCATCGCTGGGGGCAGAATCATGTTTCATATAGGGTGGCTCAGCAGTGAAATACATTTATCTCAACTCTCTCTTTAAAAGGGCCCCGGCCTGAGTATTAAGGCAGTGGCCGGGGCTCAAGTTTACGATCTTCTTGGGAGGAGAGAGATCGTGTTCGTTGGCTTATTGGTAGCCGAAGCGGTTACGATCGTCAATAGCCGTCAAAGCAATTTTTTCGATTTTTAATTGTCAGGTGATTTGTGTGTGCAAATTTGCAACAGATATTCGCTACAGCCATATCGGTTACTTTTTGATTGACCAATATGGGCGAATAAGCTAGACGGGACGCATGAGGCTAGCAGCATACTTAAAACGTGAGCGTATCAAGATCGCTGATTTTGCAGCGAAGATCTCTGTGCATGAGAAAAGTGTTTCCCGGTATCTGGGTGGACGCGTGCCGAGCACAGAAGTCTTGAAGCGCATTGTCTCGGTCACGAAAGGAGAGGTCACCGCTAATGATTTCTTCTCTGCCGATGACGAGGAAGAGCAGCAAGGCTGTGCTGCCGCCTGACCCAGTTTAGTACCCTGCGTAATCCTCCCAGGATGAGTGTGTTGAGTATATGCGTGGCGTCCCTGTTGCGTCTGCGTATCTTCTTTGCCGCCGCTAAGACCGGATCGCAGACCCTCCCCATGCGATCCGGTCGATCTACAGGATGGGACGATGGCTTATTGGACCGAAGAGGACGACGAGAAGCTTAGAGAGCTGACTTCTCAAGGGTTGACGTGTTCACAGATATCCGAACGCATGCCAGGGCGCAGCAAGAACTCCGTCATCAGCCGTCGCCATCGCATAGGTCTCTCCGAAGGTGATGTTTTAAGAAAACCCAAGCCTGTTCTTTCAGAGAACGCAGAAGAAATTCTGCGCCTTCGCTGCGATTGCCAATGGCCTGAATCTTCCATCACTCAGGCTTTGAGGCCGGACTCTCATTCAACCGAACATTATCATAAGTATGTCGAGCGTGTCATCGAAGCGTATAGTAAAGAGGCGCCATGAGTAATCAGCGATTGAAAAATTTCCTCTACGGGCCCGAGCAAATCGAGGCCCTTAATCTCTGGCGTCAAGGCTTGGACACTAAGCAGATTGCTTCGCAGATGGAGGCTGAAGAATACGCCGTCTATAATGGGCTTCATGAAATCAGAGAAGATTTCAGTAAGTTTGACAAGCTTGCCTCAAGGTATGGCTTGATGGTGGCGAGGTCATGAAAAAGCTTCCCCCAGGCGAAAAGCGCATCACCATAAACGGCAACCCTTACATCGAATATATCGATCCTGAAACAGGGCGCACCAGACTTAAGGACGATTATGATGCCAAGCTGGCGAAGATGCCGCCGAATGCTCGGATCGCTGCGCTGAAGTCCACGAAGCAAAAATGGAAGAAGATCTCCAATGTATGACCCCGCCGACAACGCAAGCAAGTCATATAACGTCGCAACAGAGGCGTTGAGAGAACGGCTGGAGAAATCTAAGACGGTTGTTGGCGCGTGTACGCTCTATAATGAAGATAATCGTTTCATTCTGCCAACGATCGCGGCAAACAGCGTCGACTCCATCGTTACAGATCCACCTTACCATTTGACCAGCATCGTTAAAAGGTTCGGAGCATCCAATTCAGCTCCTGCTGCATATGGGTCAGATGGAAGATTTAAAAGACTTTCCGGCGGTTTTATGAATGCGAAGTGGGACGCCCCAGATGAGGCCCCCATAGACGCAGGGTTCGCACATTGGTTCGCAGGTTTTGTGGATGGTGAAGGCTGCTTTTCCGTTCACAAGAAAACGGTAAATGGTTGCGAGACGTATGACTGCCAGTTCTCCATTACCGTTCGAGCAGATGATAAGCCAATCATCGTTGACATACAAAGGCAACTCGGAGGCATTGGTTCACTCGCTGATCGCCCGGCCCGGCCTGGAACCAATGGGAAGCCGCAAGTCCGCTATTGCATCAGTTCAAAGGCTGATTGTCAGCGCCTGCAGGCCATCCTTCAGGTCTTTCCATTGCGCGCAAAAAAGGCCCGTGATTTCGAAATCTGGTCCGAGGCTCTTGATGCTTGGGTGGCGCATGAGCCGAAATCAGGATGGGATAACATCGCTTATTACCGCGATGCATTGATGGCGGTTCGCAAGTATGGTTCGAATTATCATGCGTCCGAACTATTTCACTACCGGTGGGCTTACGAAGCATTCAGAGTCCTAAAGCCAGGCGGGCACCTGCTCGCTTTCGGCGGCACCCGTACTTATCACCGCATGGCCTGTGCGATCGAAGATGCAGGCTTTGAGATTCGTGATTGCATCGCTTGGGTTTATGGCTCCGGCTTTCCAAAATCTCATAATCTTTCTGATGAATGGGGCGGCTGGGGAACGGCTCTCAAGCCAGCCTTTGAGCCCATCATTGTAGCTCGTAAACCTCTATCTGAAAAGTCTGTCGCAGCCAATGTTCTGAAATACGGAACCGGCGCGTTGAACATTGATGCGAGCCGTGTGGTCGCCTTGGACGGATACACTGAAAACGCGGTTACGCAGGGTATCAACACGGCTCAAACGTCCTACGAGCACCGGCGGGAGCGTAGGACGTTTGAGCCGTCACAACAAGGCCGCTGGCCTGCCAACTTCATCCATGACGGCAGCGATGAAGTTGTCCGGTTGTTTCCGGAAACGACAGCTGGCAAGGTAAGTGATTGCGGCTTACAGCATTCGGGGCGTCATGGCGGTCTTGCTGATGTGGGGCCGAATATTAAAGCCGAATCAAACGGCATTCGCGGCCATTCTGATAACGTTGGCTCGGCAGCACGTTTCTTTTATTGCGCCAAGGCCGACAAAGACGATCGCCTGAAATCCAAGCACCCGACCGTCAAGCCGATCGACCTTATGGCCTACTTGGTCCGTCTCGTTACGCAGCCCGGCGGCACTGTTCTTGATCCCTTCTCGGGGTCAGGTAGCACCTGCATGGCCTGTATGCGTGAAGGCATGAATTGCATTGCTATCGAGCGCGAGGAAGAATATTTCACAGACATTTTGCACCGTGTCTCGCATGTTCGCGGCGAAGATACACCTCTATTCGCACACGCAGAAGTGATTGACGACAAGCAGCTTGATCTGGAGGAAATAGCAAAACTCGAATGATGAAAAACCGAGAAAGTCAAGCAGAAACCTCCTCGGTTTTCGTGTCGAACCTGCAACAGCAAAATCGCCGGAATCTGCTATAACCGGTCTGTAACTTCAACAAGGAAATTGTACACTATGAAGCTTTCAACATCAATGGCTGCTTTGTTGGCAGCATCTGTTTTCGCTTTCTCGTCTCCTGCCTTTGCTGCCGATCTCGGATATCCAAATTCGGATCAGAGAGCTGATCTTTATGAGCCGGCGCCTGCGCAGGGTGTGAGGGTGAACTGGTCTGGCGTATATGTCGGCGGCGCGATCGGGTATGGGAATGCAAACCATGATCTGACCGCGAATGAGTATTTCAAGGACTACTGCGGCACAGATTATTCTGTAGATCATCCGTTTGAAAATTTTCACAGGGATGATAGGGAAAGTCAACTTGATGCCGATGGCATTCACGACGCAACTTGTGCTAAATACGCAGCAGATCATGACAACCTTATTGCTGCTGATAGTCGCGAAATCGCCAATCTCGACGGCCTGAACAGCACAGGAATCGTCGGCGATATCCGCCTCGGCTATGACCAGCAAATGGGCCGCTTCCTGCTTGGTGCTTTTGGCTCCTACGGATTCTCAAACATGGATGCTGACGGCGCTATTGCCGACATCGGAAGCTTCAAGCTCGAACGTGGCGATGATTGGTCGGTCGGTGCTCGCGCTGGCGTCCTCGTTAATAACAGCACCTTGCTGTATGCCCTCGCTGCTTACACCCAGACTGAATATGATCTGAGCGTAACAGACGGAGCGAATACCCTCAGCAAGACGACAACGTTTGATGGCATCACCGTTGGTGGTGGCATCGAGTTCGCCGTATCCAACAATGTTTTCTTCGGCATCGAAGGCACCCACACCTTCTACGGCGAAGAAACAATTTTCGACGATTACAAAGCTGATGCGAATGTTGGCACCAGTGTTGACGACGATCTGTCTGAAACAAAAGTTTTGGGCACTTTGAAAATCAAGCTCAATAGCTTCTAATTTTCACAACCCGGCAGCTTTCGGTAGCTGCCGGGGGCTGAGATTATGCAACAATTTTTTCTTAGGGGATTGAAATGGAGATTATCACGAAACTCTCTGTAGCTGCAATTGCTTTGATTGCGGTTCCGACATCCGCTTATGCAGATTGCCCGCCATCATTATCCGGCACAACATCGGAATTCACGATTGACCTTGACGGATGCAGCGTCAAAGTTCTGAACACCGAAACTCTTCCGATTGTCCCAGGAATGGAAATTGTCGTCATTGACCCGACCACCGACACAATCGGATCTGATGGCGGAAAGCTCATCAACAGCGTGAATTCTGCCCTAGCGTCAAAAGCAGCTACAGATTTCGTCAATTCTGAAAATGACGCTCAAGACGTCAGGCTTGACCAATTTAACGGGACTAGCGAAACAGTCGAAGAATGGGCAACTTCCACGGATAATCAGGTCGATCAAAACAAGACCGATATAGATACGCTTGAAACCGAGAAGGCTGACAAATCAGACACTTACACTAAAAAAGACGTTGATGACGCCAACGACCTGCAAAATGAGGAAATAAACAAAAAGGCTGATACGGAATACGTTGACGGTAAAAACAAAGATCAGGACGAAGTCATCGCAACCAAAGCCAGCACCGCATATGTTGATGCGGAAAATGACGCCCAAGACACCCGGCTTGACGGTCACGACACACAGCTTGGGGACCACAACGCGCGGCTGAATGCTCATGACGTCGCGATCGGCGATTTGGAAAATGGCGTAAGCGCAAATTCTGCGGCGATTTCCAATAACTCAAAAGCCATTAAGGAAAATGCTGCCGGCGTTGCCATCGCACTCTCAATGCCTGATGCATTCCTAGACTCAACTGAGAACTTCTCTATTGCGGCTGGCTTCGGTGGCTTCGATAGCGAAACAGCTTTCGGTGTCATTGGCTCTGCCCGTCTTGACCAGACATGGAGCCTCTACGGCGGCGGCGGTATGAGCACTAACGGCAACAACTTCGGCTGGAAAGCTGGCGCCCGCGCTGGCTGGTAATTGAAATAGAGGGGGGCCTGCCCGGCGGCTTCGGTCGCCGGGATACATCAGACAGGGAAAAAGCTGTGAACGTTTTTCAAGGCCGCATAAAGTCCGCTACTGTGGTGCTGATCGCTGGAGTGCTGATATCAGGCTGCACAAAGTCAGCCAGCGAGATTGCCCCAGCCTATACATCTCCTTTGCAGTATCAGAATTACAGCTGTGATCAACTAAGGATGGAGGCCCAGCGTCTTTCATCTCGGGCAGCACAGTTGTCTGGAGTGCAAGACGACAAGGCTGATGAAGATGCTCTCTTGACGGCAGCGGCGATCGTCGTTTTCTGGCCGGCTGCATTCTTTATCGGCGGAAATAGTGAAAACGCCGCCCAGCTTGCCCGTATCAAAGGTGAGTTCGAAGCCATAGAACAAGTTTCGATCCAGAAAAACTGTGTTACGAAGTTCAAAAGGCGATAAAGGAGACGAACAATGGATAATATCCCAAGATCAATCATCTACGCTGTGGCTGCCATTGGCATCATAGTGTTGATTGCTCTGGCTGCGTCTGAATATCTTGATGCGGCTGCGAGCCTGCTGCCAGGTCGTGAAGGCACTGCCGGCTAAAAAGCAAAAGCCGGTTTAAGCCCCGCCAGGCAAACCGGCTTGTAGAATCCCCTCTTAGTGGCGTCCCGCGTAAAATAAATACCCCGCGTTCAATTTCACCAGTCAGAATTTCACAACAAGACGGGGTTGTCAAGATGTTGCAGTTTTTCAAGGAGTTCAACTTCGCTCTTGCCATCAGGCGCGTTGTCTGGACGGGCGTGTATATCGCCATGTTCGGCCTGATCGTTCTGATGTCACAGAGCTTGGCAGAGAATCAGCCTGTGCTGTTCTCTATTATCATTCTGGCGGCATTTGTCGGCTCGATAGGTCTTGTCTATGCACGCAGGAGCTTTCAGACTGGCGCGTGGCTGACAGGTATCGCTGCCCTTTTCCTCGGGATCGGTGGCATCTTGGTGCATACAGTGCTGGAAACATCTTACTGGTCAAGCACCATAGAGCAGATCAACGCTGATTTCCAACGAGAGCATGCAGTCATGGAGGCGCGCGATGTCGTCAGCGACAAGCGCAAGGAGCGTTATGCCAACCTTGCCGGAATCAGAACCGCGCCACAGCTTGAAGCTTTGATGGCAAAGGAACGGCTTGATCCTTTGTGGGGGCGCTCCGTTCAGTGCACAGACGCCACGATGCCGGATAGCCGGGAATTCTGCGGCAATTATCTCGAACTGTCGGCAGAATACGAAGCTGCAAAGGAAGCCGGAGAGCTTGAATCCACGGTATGGAGTGCTGCCACAGTCATTGAGACCAGCGTCAACCGCAATATCGCATCAGCAGCAATCCTTGCGCAAAAGGTTTTTGGCGGCACCGTCTATGACTGGACCGGCATGATTGTCGCGATGATCGTTGGGTTCACGCAGATGCTTCTGGCTCTGTCTCTGTATGTGGGGTACGCGCCAGAGAAACGCCGCCCGCTTGCCCCGGCTATTGTTATCCCCCGTAAGCCCTACACGCCGTCTCTGACACTGCCTGTAAAGCCTGTGGCACCTGCCGTCACACAGAAGCCAGAACCGCCCGCACCAGCTCCGGCGCCTGACGATGGGGGCACTCCTGTTGCAGAGCCTGAAGCCAAGCCTGACGGCAATGAGATCAAGCCGAAAGTTACAGCAGAGCTCTACGATTTCCCGTCAAAAGAGCTGCCGCGGACCAAGAAGCAACGCAAGCATGCTTTCAGAGAGAAGCAGGATCGCGAGCGCTCCCAGCTGATTGGTGACTTTGTTTACGAGTGCCTTGATGTCAAGAGTGATGAAGCCAAGCTAGTAAAAACGAAGTCACGGAAGGGCTACGCATCCGGCGGCACAAAAGGCAGCCTCGTTTACGATGAGTTTGTCGCCTGGTGTAATCGCAACGGCACTGAGGTCATCGATTGCTCCCCATTCGGCCGGCTGATCAAGCAGTATGTGGAAACAGCAAGGGGAGTGAAGGGCGTCTATTATGGGGCCGTTATCGTCCGGCAAGCAGCTAAACGGAGAGTAGCATGACAGCTGGCGAATAAACATCTCGGGGGCCCCGTGTAGCTACAAGGCCCCCGATGAGGTGCGTCAATCGGAAAACATCCAACAGGGAAACATGTTGAACTATGAGCAAACTTAATACCGCTATCGGGCGAAATCAAGGCGAAGATGATATTGTCGATCTCGCCGATCCTGATAATGACTTCGGCGCGGTCACGACAGACTCGCCGGAATACCGCCGGCGCGAGACATCGGCATGGAAAGCCAAGGTCAATTCCGCCGCCAGTCCCGAGTTCATCCGTGATAGTATCCTCGATGAATGGCACAATGGCTGTTATAACGCCTTGGAGGCGATATTCTGGCTCCAGACACTTGGCATCATAGAAGCCGATAGATGGCTTCACGAGTACGCTCAGGGGCTCTCAGCGCCTATTCCGTCTGTATCCAAGTCGAACCCTTTCCAGCCGCAAGGAGACGCATCATGTCTAAGCTCATAAATATGCAAAGGAAGACTGATGCCAACTAAGGAAGAACACCGCGGGATAGTGACGGATCACGTCATCGTCCGTTGGTTGGAGCGTGTCGAAGGCTATGATTTCGACGATATCAAAAAAGAACTGAAAGAGGAAGGCAAAGAAGATGGAGACAGGCAGATCCTTGAGTATCTTGCCGACAAGTTCGGACTTTTTCGGGGCCATGTAATCTTCAGGATAGCCACCAAGCAGGTCCGGAACGCAATTCAGATGGGGGCAAAACGCATCCACCGAGGCAACCAGACTTTAGTCATAAGCGACGGGAGAATTGTGACGCTCACGCCTCGCAAAAGGTGAAAAATGAAATATAATTGCTCACTCACGCAATATTATTGCGCAGGAATCAAAAAGACGCAAGAATCTTGCGCAGACTGTTCTGGACTTTTGCCGATCTTATCTGATAGGATTTAAATCCACACGTTTGCGTCAGCCTTCTTTGCAGGAAGGCTTATCCCCCGGTTGGGGGAATCTCTCAGTTGTAATGCGTTTGAAGAGTTTTGCGATCTGATCCGAAGTTTGCCGACCGACGATCTGATCTTTTAAGGCACCGAATATGTTGTTTTCGGTGAGCGGGTTTTTTACGTCTAACCAATCCACCACAAGGATTTACCAGTGAACTTACACCAATCCCACATATCGCGCAAGAACTTTTTCCAACCACTATCCACAGTCGCGGGAGGGGTGTGATGCCTGAAAAACTTTACGTCACCCACGAGCACATCCTCTTCGCCAGTAGCTTAATCCATTTGCTTGAGAATCAGTTCCGTTGGGAAGACGGGGCAATTGAACTCAGAGCTTACCGCGCCAGGCTTATGAACGGGAATGGAGGGGCAAGATGAGTGACCGCGAAACCATTCAGTGGCTGCGCTCGATTGAGACCTGCACTCACGGCCTTGAATTCATGCCTGAAGATAAGCTCGATGAATTGCCAGATGGCGTTGCTGCTCACATTGTAGAGCTGGAAGATCTGTTGTCGCGACTAAGTCTGGAGGCTACGGCAATCCTCTTCCATCTCGGCCACCTGCCGTTCATTGCGCGGGGGCAGAAATGAGCAGCATCGGTCACAATTCAGCAGCATATGGCGAAAAAATATCTGAGCCATTTGTTCTCGATGACGATCATAAGAAGTTATTCCACTATGTCCAGTGGCAACTGTCAGACTACATCACCGGTACACAGGGAATGACCGTCGATCAGGAGGGCGTCTATATGCGCTTCCTTGTCAGGCTGTACGATCGCGGCAAGCCATTCCCTGACGATGACAGAATGATGGCTAGGGTTATGGCAATGGACCTGAGACCATGGCGCCGGATTAAAACCCAGCTTATCGAGATGGGAAAGATTCTCGTCAAGAGCGAAAGCTTGACAAATACACGCTTCGAACGAGAGCGCCAAAAGCGCGCAGCAGAGCTGAGAAAACAGGCCGAAAACACGAGAAAATATTGGGAGGAAAAACGAGCCAAGAAGACGACTTCCGACGAACTTCCGGCGAACTTCGGGCAAACTTCCGGCGAACTTTGCTCAGAAGTTTTGGGGAAGTGTTCAAAAAAAGTCAATGAAATCAATGGAGACGGTAAACACCCCACATCGCAGTCTAGAGTCTATAGTCTAGAGTCTAAAGAAAGAAAGAAAGAGAGTCCTAACGGACTCTTGTCGTCTGGCGAGTGCCAGAGCGACGAGAAAATGACGGCTTCAAAAGCTGCGAGGATCGCCTTCGACCTGTACAACGAAACCGCTGAAGCCTGCGGTATACCGAAGGCTCGCATACTCAACAAATCCAGAGCAAGAGCGCTAGCGTTGAGGGTCAAAGAGGTCGGCGGAATTGAGGGATTTAAGCAGGCGCTTGCCAATCTGGCAAAATCATCATTCTGCTGCGGCCAAAACGATGACGGATGGGTAGCAACCATCGATTATGTTTGCCAACCCAAGGGATTTGCCAAACTTTACGACGGTGGATGGGGAAACGGCGCGCATCCAGTTACACGCGAAAAACCTAACGGTGCGACTAAGGGCAACTACAGTTTGAGCGGGAACTATATCGGAGATTTGCTATGAACCGAACATGGATTGCAACGAGCGAAGATCTTCTCGGCAAGCTCCGCGAAGTTAACGAAACCGCATATCTGATTTCCGATATCCAGCAAGCTGACCTGTCGAACGGCGAACTGATCGTGCTTGGCCCTGACGATGAGCCGAAAGATACGGCCCTGTCACTAGTCGCAAGGGGGGTTGACGCCTCACGGTTAAGCTATGTGGACCTGCGAAAGGGCGACGATATCTTTGCTCGTATCGGAGCGCCAAAGCATCTTTTTTGGGATGATGTCGTTCCGGTTTCTCAGATCACCGACGAGGATTTTCAAGTCTATCCGACAGGAATTCCATTCTTGCAGGCAGAACTCGGTTGGTACTGGCGTTTGCCGGAACTGGTGATCCTGTGCGGCCCCTATGGCTGCGGTAAGTCCACAATCGGTCAGATCTTGGCGGCAAATTTCGTCAATGAGAAGGATGCCGGCAGAGCTTTGGACAGCGGAGCAATGCTCTGTTCATGGGAAGATCTTGGCAGTGAAGTCAAGCGCAACATCAGCATGTTTTCCAAGGACAATCGCGCACCGGATCTGATGGACAAGATCCATTTTGTTCGGCGCCGTGCCTCTGAAGACAGGCTTGTTTCGTGGTATATGGATCTCGTTCGCTACCACTTCAAACGTTACGGGACACGGTTTTTCTTCCTTGATCCGTGGAATGAAATGGATCACCAGCGCGATCCGCGCCAGATGGAAACCGACTATGTGAAGGATGTCATGCGTGCCTTCCGTGATCTCGTGGACGAACTACAAATCATCATGGTGATTGCGACGCATATTCCCGGCAAATTCATCAAAGGCGATGGCAGTATCGAGCCATTCAAGATCGGTCACGCTTTCGGGTCTTCGAATTTCGGCAACAAGGCCGATCGCGGCATCTGCATTGCTCGGACGAAGAAGTTTGACCCTTCAAATGGGCATTCCATCATCCGCCTCGACAAGGCGAAAGTCGAGCGCAAGATGGGCAAAAAAGGAACGGTCGCAGCAAGATTTATTGCCAATGAATTCCGGCTCTCACATGACCCCATAGCAACGCAGGGTGTCAAAGAAATCTGGAAGGATTGAGCAATGTTTCTAGAAACAGCCTTCTATCTTGTTCCGCTTGGGTTCAAGATTTTCCCACTTGCACCCGGAGCAAAAATTCCCGCGATTGCCAAGGTCAAGGGCGGTCGTGGCTGCCTTGATGCAACCGATGATGAGGACATTATCGAGGATTGGGCATGGCACCTGCCAAAGGCGAATGTAGGCATCGCGACAGGCGATGTATCAAACTGCATAGTGATAGATCTGGATCCACGCAACGGGTCGGATAAATCTATCGCCGATCTGAAAAAAGCAGGGTGTGAATTCCCACCGACTGTGACGGCGAGGACGGCCAATGGCGGGACGCATTTCTATTACGCCTATGAGCCTAGCCTGAAAAATTCCAAATCAGCCCTGGCGCCCGGAATCGATGTCAAGACGAGTGGCGGCTATGTAGTAGCACCACCTTCCGTTCTGGATGGAGGAAAGCGCTACCAGTGGATTAATTCACCGCTTGGCGGAGATTTTCCAAAGCTTCCACAATGGGCAATCAAAAAACTCAAGCCATCTCCTGCGCCAGTGTTCAAGCGCTCAAGCGCCAAGGCAGAAGGGGATATTGCGCCACTCGCGAACTACCTTGCAAATATTGGCGAAGGCAACCGCAATAATATCTTGTTTTGGGCCGCTTGTCAGGCTGCCAAGACAGGACTTCTCGACGCGAATGGAAAGGCGATATTGTCTGAGGCAGCCAGATCATGTGGCCTTGATCCAAAAGAAGTAGCGAGAACAATAAACAGCGCTGAAGAACGAGGAAAACTGTGAGTAAGATAGTAGATGTTTTTGTTCTTGGTGAACATCCAAGCGGGAATACGTAAATATGCTCTATGTCAAAGGAGGGTGCGAATACATTCTTATTGGCAAAAAAGCATATTATAGAACCAAGGAAATACCGCAAGGATGCGTTCAATACTTTTGAAGTCAATGACTTTGGATGGAGGAGCCATAGGCAACTTTGCGGCGATGAAATTTTTGAGCGCGAAAAAGAGCGCCGCAAGGAATGGAAAAAGAACCGATGAGTAAAGACCAGAAAGAGATCTGCCTGTACTGCAAGTGGTGGAAATCGGTTATGGGTTCGACCAACGAAGGTCGCCAAGGGGAATGCCGCGTTTCGCCGCCAATAGCGTGGAAATATGAAAACTGGGCGCTCCCTAAAAAACTATGGCCGGAGACTAGCGAGGGGGACTGGTGCGGGAAATTCACCGAGCGCCGCGACGACCATGCGACATCGTCCTCCACCTTCGAACACATCTCAGAACCGGCAAACCGTATACTTGATAATATCCGCGTCATAGGGGAGGACGGGAAGTGAGCGAAGACAACCCACTCCCAGATTTCTGGCTCCGCGTAGCTGAATCCCATCTTGCCAGTGAGGATGTTGATAATTTCGACCCAGACGGAACGGAGCAATCAAATGTCCGGCTTTATGAGATGGTTGGCGTGTGCAACGAAGCTGCCATCAATCTTATCGAATATGTCGTTGAGCACAAGGATGAGCTTCTGGAAAATTTGAAGGGGGCAGCATGACCACCACCCCACCATCCCCAGAAGACAGGGCGAGAGAGATCGTCAAGGCTAGGTAATGGCGATTCTGTCCTACAAATTCCGCATTGAGCCGAGCCGGACGCAGTCCGCTACGCTGAGCGCAATGATGCGCGACTTCTGCCATCTCTATAACGCTGCGCTTGAGCATCGTATCGCGGCTTATCGCAAGGGTGTCACGATCAAGCGCAACGAACAGATCGTCACATTGCCGGTTATCCGGCGCGATGCACCAGAGACGCATGGACGCTGGTCCTGCACTGCGCAACAACAAGTACTGCGTAAACTGGACAAGGCGTATCAGGCATTCTTTGGGCGCATCTCGCGCGGGGTAAAGTCCGGTTTCCCGCGTTTTCGTGCCAGTGCCCGCTACCACGCCGCAGACTTTCGCGTCGGCGACGGGATGACGATCCGCAAATCCGGCAAGCTTGGCTTCGTCGGCGTGCCCGGCGAAATCAAAGTCCGCTGGCATCGCGATATGCCGTCCAAGCCGAAATCCGCGATCCTCACCCGGCAGGCAGGAAAGTGGTACGTCATTTTTCATGTCGAGATCGAGGCGGATGACGCGAACCGTAACGAAGCCAGCATCGGCATCGACTTTGGCCTGACGAATCTTGTTGCACTGAGCACTGGAGAGACGATCTCTCGTCCCGGCTGGACCAAGCGCGCTGCGCGCGAGTTACGGCGTCGCCAGCGTGCAATTTCTCGATGCAAACGTGGGTCGAACGTTCGACGAAAGCGAGTTGCGGTGCTCGCCAAGTTCTCTGGGCAAGTCGCAGCCAAACGGCGCGACTTCTGCCACAAACTTACACGTGATCTGGTAAACCGTTTCGGTCGGATTGCTGTCGAAGACCTCAACATAAAGGGTTTGGCGCGCTCAATGCTTGCCAAGCACATTCACGACGCCGCGTGGGCGCAAATCGCTACGTTCGCTTCCTACAAAGCTGCAAACGCTGGTGGAGAAGTAACTAAAGTCGATCCGCGTGGCACTAGCCAAGAATGCCCTGGATGTGGACAGATCGTCGCCAAAACACTTGCGACCAGAGAGCACCGCTGCGAATGCGGTTGCGTTCTGGATCGTGATGTGGCGGCAGCAATGGTCGTGCATTTCAGAGCCTTCGGTTTCTGGCCCGGTGCGGGCCTTGGTCAGCTAAGCGTGCCGGTTGCGGCGTAGCTTTGATCAGAAGCTGCAAGCAAGGGCTTGCGGCGGTTCACAGCGGAAGCTGTGGTGGAGTAGTTAACGGAGCCAGTCTGATGGCCTGAAACAGAGGGGAAGGAACCAGAATGATTACAGACTATACGCCGTGGATAATTCTTGGGATCATCACAATAGGGAATTTCTGTCTCGCATGGGTCTGTATAAGCTATGCGAAGCTTGCTCAGGAGGCCTGTAGGAAATCTCTTGGAATTACGCATGAGGGCAAACCTGAATGAGCAAAAAGCAGACTGTCGTCAAAACCTTTGCCGAGATCAACATCAAGGATCGCACTCGTCTGCTGGCAGATCTGCGCATTCTTACGGTCATCCATAGGGGGGAGTCAGAACGCGCATTCGAGCCAAAGACTGGAACCTTCCTTCACGATCTATGGCGCCAGAGGCATTTTGACCTCAGGCAGCAGCGTGCATGGAAAACCTGGCGTCACGAGTGTGACATCGCTGAAGGCAAGAGCGGCGGAGTCGTAGGCGGATACGGTGATTTCACGGATGGCGGCAGCGATGGCGACAAGATCCCCAAGGCATTCGAAAACTACGCCCTGACCCGATGCCGTGATATCCTCGAAAACCATCTCGGTCGCCGTGACGCCAAGCTGCTCGCTGATCTCACCCAGCATGACCTCGGCCGCATCCCCGATCTATCAGCAGAACAGATCGGTGTCGTCAGGTCCGGCTTCAATAAGGTCAAGATCCACGCCAAGATTGCCGGCATCGTCAACATACAGTCGCTGTTTTCGAGGATGGCCGACTATTATTTTTACTGATTTTAAGACTTATCCACAAGGCAATCTTTTTTGAGATTTTTCTTGACATTGGTATTGACTTGAAATCGCTTTCAATTTAAAATTCGAACTTGACTCGGGGCGAATTGCGCCTTTTTCACTTTTTGCGCCTTGGCATAGGCCAGCACTCTCCACCCAATTCAGATGATCTTGAGCAAGAGCGAGTTGACTTCGCGCCATGCCAGCAACGCAATTGACGTCCAGTAAAAACTAGCCTAAAAAGACAAAGCCGCCGGGCGATGGCACGCCCAAACGGCTTTTGACCACAGCCAACTTTCACGGAGTTAACTATGGCTGACAATGATTTACCTGAAAATCCAGAAGATCGCAAGCTCGCTCTTTTTATGAAGGACGGGCAAATCTTTGCCGACAGTCGGGATGTTGCCATTTCCTTCGGGAAGCAGCACAAGCATGTGCTGGAGGCGATCCGCAATCTTGAATGTTCGCCTGATTTCAGGGGGTCGAATTTTCGTCCCTTTAAAATCAACGACTTAAGTGGCTACTCAACTTCTCACGTTGATATGACCCGCGATGTTTTTGTGTTTCTCGCGATGGGCTTTACCGGTGCGAAAGCTGCTCAATGGAAAGAGCGATACATTGAAGCTTTCAACGTGATGGAAAAGCAGCTTCAAGAGATTAAGCCGGTCGTCAGCCAGTTCGACATGATGCGAGCGGTTATCGACAATCTTGAAAGCAACAATCAGCGTTTATTCTCGGTAGAGCGAGCGGTTGAGAATCTTGGCGCTCATGAGGATTACCAAAGCATCAAGGCTTATGCTACACTGAATGGACTCAAGATTTCTAAGCAACAATCTGGAGAGCTTGGCCGTGCCGCGACAGCTCTTTCCCGTCAAGAAAACCAGAAAATCGGTACCCAGCCAGATGAGACCTATGGAAAAGTAAACACTTATCATAGGTCAGTCTTGGAAAAGATTTTTGCAGATGTGAGGGGCACTTAAACCCACGAGCAGGTGAGAGGCCTGCCAGCATCTAGTCTGATCTGCCATGTGCAGAAACAGCATTCGAATCCGTTCCGGCGGGTTCAGCAAGCTTCTGGCTGCAGGGTTCATGCGAGGATCGCGTGGGGGCTGATTTATCACCTCCTGACCCACCTCGACAGTGCCGCCAGAATTCAGCATCAACTATCCGGAATTTCCGGATAGTTGGCCTGTCAAGGTCTCCCGCTCTCCCTTGGCTGAGAAAAGAGCGGGGAAGTTTACGGGTCCTATAGCCTAGGCTCAATTGTCTAAACTAGCGCTGCAACGCTACCTAGACGGATACGAAAGCTCACCCACCGACAGCACGCTGTCGGCGCAGGCCAAAGACTTCGGTTAGCGGCCTGCTCTCAACCCCATAGAGGACAGCACCAATGAAAAGCCCTCTTCCGCCTCAAGTTTCCGGCCTGGTCACTCCGCCGCACTATGGCCCAATCTTCCCTGACGACACATGAGCTATACCATCTCACAGCTACAGGTTTCTAACCAGTGACTTTAGGACTAGGATTGGGACTTTTTCCAGGAATACAAGGCGGGGCAGCGGCTCCCGCGTTTGACCCTGCCTCTTTGTTCAGTAGCGGAGAAGATGGCTACATCTACGATGTTCAGGCTGATGGCGCGGTTTTTGAGGAAAGAACAAGCCCCACAACACCGCCAAATGACGGCGACGATTTTGGCACGTTACTGGATCTGTCTGGCAATGGCAATCATGCTATTGCCCCTTCTGATTCTGATCGTCCGAGATATGAAATTGACGCCAACGGACCACGTTGTAATTACGCTTTCACGCTTGGGTCAAGGTTGGTTGCAACTTTTGATCTAAATCAGCCAACCACAATCGTTGGCGCATTTGTAAATCCTTCTGCTTTTGTAACAGGGGTTCTTATTGACGGTCTTTCGAGCTTTTCCTGTGCTTTGTTCGGGGACTCCAATGTCCCTTCCTTTTTTGCTGGCGGCTCAGTAATATCGGCGAGTGCTGTTACGGCTAATGAAGGTTTTGTGATAACAGTTAGGTCGAGCGGCGCGACCAGCCGCATTGCAAGGAATGCAGAGGCTTACGCAACAGGTAATACGGGAAGTCGAAATGCAGGCGGCGTTTCTCTTGGAGCGACAACATCAGGCGCCAATGGCGGGTCCGCCAGTCTTTACCGCGTAATTGGAATTGGCCGTGACCTCACAGACGATGAAATCACTTCAGCTCGTCAATGGTGTGCAGAGGCAGCGGGTGTCACTCTGTAAAAGATTTAATGAGCCAAGAGACTAAAAATTCCTCACCCTCTACGGACAGTGAACAATGGCGACAGCTTATATAACTGAGTACAATACGCAGAAGAGAGACTGAAGATGAGCCAACATCCCGTCAACCGGGACATTAACGGTCCCGTCAAGGGCGAAGCAATAACGCCAGACACTCCATTCAAGCCTTGTGCCGGCGTAAGTTGCGCGGTTGCTGGCGCCAGCACTGTTACATGGCTTGACGGCAGCACCAGCAGCTATTATTTTCTTCAGGGTCCAAACGCCCTGCAGATCACTAACATCGCCTCCGGCGGTGACGCCAGCGGATTTGTTGCGCTCTACAACCAATGAGCTATTCACTGAACGATAAGATCATCAGCTATCTTGCCAGCAAGGGCGTCACTGACGTCAAGGTCCATGAAGGCAAGATCACCATCGGTGACTTCACCAGAACCATCAATGGTGTCGTTTCGTCAGCAAAGCTTGATGTCATCGTTGAAGAGTATGAAGCAGAGAGCGGTTCAGATGACGCAGCATGACACCACAGATCCAGTGCTTGCCAAGATCTCCCGCAATGGCGAGGCATTCTGGGTGAAGAACATTGTGCAGCTTGAGCCTGGCGTATTCAGAGGCATCATTGACAATCACGTTGTTAATCAGCGGTCGTTGAAGGCTGGCGATGTTATCGCCTTCGTTGAATCCGAGGTTAAGGAAGTTGTAGGTATAGACGAGTCAACGGAAGCGGCGCTGCATTGACCAAGCTCGGCAACTGTCCAAAATGCGGACTCAACATGGATCTCGTAGGCTTAAGGCATCGCTGTACTCCAAGGGCAGTTAATAACACCATTCCTGAAGCTACTCAACCGCTTGTTATTAACACCAACGCAGCACGCCAAGACAAATGGCGCAAAGCAAACGCTGAACTCAACCGCCAGCGCGCCCGTGACGGCATGCGCAAGAAGAGAGCATCAAAACAATGACCCCGTGTAAACAAAAGCTCACTGACCTGACATGACAGAGAAGCTGACACCAAAGCAAGAGGCGTTCGCCCAAGCTTACATCGAGACAGGCAACGCCACAGAAGCATATAGGCGCTGCTACTCATCAGAAGGCTGGACGCCGAACGCTGTTGAGGTGAACGCATGCAAGCTGCTTAAGCACGCTAAGGTGGCGCTAAGGATCAGGGAACTCGCCGCCAAGGTTCAGAAGATCCAAGAAGAAAAGTTCGAAATCACAATCGAAACACTGACGAAGATGCTTCTTGAAGATAGGGATTTGGCGCGTGAACTCGGACAATCGTCCGCAGCCGTCTCAGCTCTCAAGACCATCGCGCACATCCACGGCAAGCTGGTCGACCGCAAGGAAGTCGGAAAGCCTGGTGAGTTCGCAGAACTGGAAGACATGAGCGATGCAGACCTTGCAGCTATCGCGCGAGGAAGCGGCAGCGGAACTGTTGCGCCGTCGAATGGCGCGACGCGATCTTCTCAGCTTCACTAGGTATACATTTCCAGGCTACAAACCAGCTCCGCACCACAAGCTCATTGCAGACACGCTTGATGAGGTAGCAGCAGGTCGCAAGAAGCGTGTGATGATCTTCATGCCGCCAAGGCATGGCAAGAGTGAGTTGTCGTCTCGCAGATTTCCGGCTTACTTTCTTGGTCGCAATCCTGAGAAAAGCATTATATCAGCAAGCTATAATAACGATTTTGCTGCTGACTTTGGGCGCGAGGTTCGAGGTCTTGTAGACTCGCAGAAATACCGAGCACTTTTCAACGTTGGCTTGTCTGCGGATTCGAAAGCCGCCAATCGGTGGCACACTGACAAGAGAGGTATGTACTTTGCGGTTGGCGTCGGCTCGGCCACCACAGGCCGTGGCGCTCATTTCCTCGGGATTGATGACCCGATCAAGAACCGCGAGGAAGCCGACAGCGAGACGATCCGGGAAAAGATTTGGCGCTGGTACACGTCAACAGCTTACACTCGTCTTGAGAGTGACATCAGCTTTGATGAGATTGCCGACGATGATTGGCTTTGGCGTGAATTTCAGAACGACATTGAGGCAGGCAAGGCTGAACCCTTTGAAGGCGCAGTTGTGTTGACGATGACGCGCTGGCATGAGGATGATCTTGCCGGCAGGCTTCTCGTTCAGATGGAGCAAGGCGGCGAGCAATGGGAAATCCTTGAACTCCCTGCCATCAGATCCGATGAGCATGGTAATGAACTCCCTCTGTGGGAGCAGAAATACCCGCTAGCCCGCCTTCAAAAAATCCGCGATGTTATCGGCACGCGCGACTGGTCAGCCCTTTACCAGCAGTCCCCGGCCCCGGAAGAGGGGTTATATTTCAAGCGCGAATGGATGCGCTACTACACGGAGAATCCAAAGTATCTTCGTGTCTATGGAGCTTCCGATTATGCCGTCACTGCTGCTGGTGGTGATTACACAGTCCATGTAATTGTCGGCACAGATCCTGAGAACAACATATATGTTCTTGATGTCTGGCGTCAGCAGACAGAATCCAATGTCTGGATCGATGTTTTCTGCGACCTCATTCTGAAATACAAGCCTTTGAATTGGGCTGAAGAGCAAGGCCAGATACTGAAGTCAATCGGGCCATTTCTGCAACGTCGTCAACTTGAGCGGCGAGCCTACTGCGCACGAGAGCAGTTCGTTGTTGTTTCCGACAAACCAACCAGAGCAAGAAGCTTTCAAGCGCGCATGGCAATGGGAAAGGTCTATTTCCCGGCTAATGCGCCTTGGCTTTCAGCTTTAGAGGCAGAGATGTTCACGTTCCCTGCTGGGGTTCATGACGATCAAGTCGATGCTCTTGGTCTGATCGGGCGCCTACTGGACAAGATGACAGGCGCTAACGTTCCAACGCCTCAGACACCCAACAATCTCGAGGATTATCGTAGCACAGATGACAGTGAAAGCGCTGAAGAATGGCGGGTGATTTGATGCTCAGCTATCATGACATGCAGCCGCGCCAGGCCTTCGACAATTTTGTCTCCCCGGATGAGGCGACAATTACGCCTGAGCAGGCTCTGAAATCTGGCTCTGTCGCTTTGGAGCATATTCCACAGCCGCAGCAGGAAATGGAGCCTGCCCCGCGTCTTGACGGTGAAAGCCTTGACAAGAAATATCAGGCATGGGAACAGGCGAAGCGTCAGTCTGGAGAGATAGACGAGCAGTTCAAGGCTTCGCGATACTATCATAGCAAACAATGGACAGATGCAGAGCTGCGCGAGCTCAAGAAGCGCAAGCAGCCGCCGACAACAAAAAACCGCATCAAGCGCAAGGTTGACTTCCTTGTCGGTGTCGAGCAACGTTTGCGCCGCGACCCAAAGTGTTACCCACGCACGCCGGCCGCAGAGCAGGCCGCCTATGTCAGCACGGCAGCACTTCGATCGATTGAGGACGAGACCAAGTGGACTCAGCTTTCCTCCGCCGCCACCAAGGATGCGTTGATCAGGGGCATCGGCGTTGTCTGGCAGGGGATCAAGATCAAGCGCGGCAAGCCTGAGATATGCAAGATGCACATTCCTTCGGATCGCTTCTTCTACGATCCGGCAAGTGAGGCGTGGGACTTCTCCGACGCTCGTTATATGGGTGAATGGCAATGGATGGACATGGACCAAGCCATCGAGATGATGCCATTTGCCCGCGAAATGATCGAAACGCTTGCTCGCGTCGAGTATCAAGGCAGCATGTCCACCGTCCCACAGGAATTCGCCAAGATCCACAATAGATCGACGTGGATGGACAGCCGCAAGCGATTGATCCGCATCACACATATCTGGTATCGTTACGGCGGTGAGTGGATGTTCGACTATCTCGCCGGCCCTATCAGCTTGTGTCCGCAAGGATATGATTGCAGATCACCCTATCTGAACGAAGACGAAAACACCATGCACCCCTACAATGCATGGTCGCCTTACATTGACGAATCCGGCGTGCGTTATGGCGTGATCCGGGACATGTTCTCGCTTCAGGACGGCATCAACAAGCGCTCCAGCAAGATGCTGTATCTGCTCTCTGTGCGCCAGACAATTGGCGAGCGCGGTGCGGTTGATGACATAGGCCAGATGAAGCTGGAAGCCTCAAGGCCGGACGGTCACATCGAATACACACCGAATATGAAGTTCGAATTCGTCGATCAGTCTCTCCAGACGCAAGGCCAGTTCGAGCTTCTGCAAGAAGACAAGGCAGAGATTGAGAATCTTGGCCCCAATCCTGGCCTGATAGGTCGCGGTGTCGAGAACCAGTCAGGCCGTGCGATCCTTGCGCAGCAGAATTCCGGCATGACGGAGTTGTCCCCTGTCTTCGAGATGAAGCGCGAATGGGAGCTTTCCGTTTACCACAAGGATTGGGATCTTGCACAGCAGTTCTGGACTGGTGAGCGCTATATACGCATCACATCTGATCCCAAGGCTGTCGAGTTCCTCAACATCAACCGTATCACCGAAGATCCGCAGACCGGGCAAGTGATGGTCGAGAACTCCATGATGGACATGGATGTCGATGTTCTGCTCGATCAGGGGCCAGACACGGTGACGATGCGTGAGGAACTGATCCAGGCTATCGCCGATCGCCCTGATGTTCCGCTTGAGATCATCCTTGAACTCTCCACGATTCCGGACAAGGAAATCATTCTCAAGCGCCTTGCCGAATCAAAGGCGCCGCCGCCAGAGGTCCTCGCACTGCAGGAGCGCATTGGCCAGCTTGAACAAGCGAAACTGGCCTCTGAGGTCGACGAGAATCAGGCCAGCGCAGAGAACAAGCGCGCCGATACGCTTGGCAAGCTGGTGGAGTCAGGCGTCGACCCTCAAACCATGTCCGGCTTCTTCCCCATTCACTATCGAGAGCCAACATTCATTGACCGTTTGCTGATGTCAGCGGAGAGTGATGGTCAGGAGCCGCCACAAGAGCCAGAGAACCCGATGATGTCACAGGCTGGGCCAGAGGGGGCGAGCCAAGTTAACGGCTCTCCAATGGCTTCTCAGGGGATGCCTGCGCTTCCGGGACAGGAGCCTCAACTTGGTGAGGATGGCGGGTTGCCGATTGGGGCTGGGGTTGGGTGACCATCAGGTTCACACCCCGAACCCTTGCAGCGGGAACAATTCGGGGCGTTTTTTCCCCAATAGAAGTTTTCTATGCCCGATCCGTTGCACTTTCGGCAAGGGTCGTCTTCTGTTTTCAAGGCGTTCATAACTTAGTTTATTACCAGTAATCGCGTCCATACACAAACCCGCTTTTCGCCCAAAGCGGGTTTTTCCATGTCTGCGTCACCTAAAGGGCGTTTCGGCTCAGCCACGATACGGCTGTCTCGGACTGATGCAACGATACACGCATCCGGTTTTCGCACGGGACCGACCAACCCCGGCGTTTCGTCACCATCCACGATACGGAGATTACGCTAATGAGCACCGATAGTGCTGATACTGATATTACACATCTGTTTGCATCTGAAAATGCAGCGCCGTCTGAAGGAGAGGCCAACTTTCAGCCCAGCGAGCAGCCAATGCCACCAGATGTCGACCCAAATCAGCATCTTAACATTGAGGCCAATCCGCAAGCGCAGCCACAGGCCCAAACTCCAGGCCAGGAGCCACAGCCTCAGCCGCAACAGCAGCAACCTCATCAGGTGCCTGTCAGCGAGCTGATCGAGGAACGTAAGCGTCGCCAGTCTGCTGAAGAGTACCAGCGTAACCAGCAGCAGCGTATCGATCAGCTAGAACAAATGATGGCTCGGCTTACCCAGCCTCAGCAACCGCAACAGCCGCAACCTCAAATCGATCCTTATGAAGATCCGGAAGCATTTGTACAATCGCTTGAACACCGGATCGAACAGCGTTTCCTGAACATGTCTCTGAATGAATCTGAGCGTCGTGCACGAGAGTCTCATGGTTCAGATGCAGTCGACGCCGCCTTCGAAGCGGCAAGGCGTTCAGGCTTTTCGCAGGCATTCGTCAACAAACCTGACGCTTATGGCGAGATGGTTCGATGGCATAAGGCTCAGCAGCTCAGTGAGACGATTGGAGAAGATCCGAACGCCTACAAGGAGCGGCTGAAATCGGAGTTGAAGCAACAGCTGCTTGCAGAAATGAGACAGGGTACGCCGCCACCATCAAATCTTCCACCGTCCTTATCCAGTGCAACCAATGCAAATCCGGCGTCAAATCCCGCTGCAATCGGTTCGGATCAGGATTTCTTCAAAGATATGATGAATCGCAAGCGAGGCTAGCGAAATGGCTACGACCACAACGCCTGCTGATCTCGTTGAGATCAGGTACAGGCGAGAATACTGGCGCGAATATGTGCGCCAGTCTGGCTTTATGCCCTATATGGGTGGGGGTAATGAGGGTGTTCGCTCCGTTATCCACACTGCTTACGAAACGACCCAGAGCGGCAAGTCGATCAAGATCCCGCTGGTATCCGCATTGCGCGGAGGCGGTGTTCGCGGCAACACTCGGCTCTCTGGTCAGGAAGAAGAACTCGGCAAGCATTCACACACTGTTGCGGTGCAGATCGCCCGTCATGGTGTTGAACTTTCCGAGCAGGACGAGCATTACGACTTCTCCAATGCGCGTGAAGCTGTTCGCCCTCTTCTTCAAGAATGGTCTCGCGTTCTCCTGCGCGATCGCGTCATTGACGCTCTCGGCACGGTAGCCTATTCTTCGACCAATGCACCGCAGTGCTCAACCTTGTTCACACCTTTGAACAGCGTTGAAAACACGGCTGCGAGCGCATCTGAGCGGAATACATGGGTCACCAACAACTCTGACCGCGTACTCTTCGGCGCGGCCAAGAGCAACTACAGCACCACCTTCGCTACGGCAGCAGCCAATATCGACAACACGACTGACAAGCTCGATGCCGATATCGTCTCGCTGATGAAGGAAATCGCTAAGGATACGGCGACGAATGCGAGGGATACCGGCAAGCCGGCTATCCGTCCGGTCATCGACCAGTATTCCGAGAATGGACGCGAATATTTCGTGCTGTTCTGCGGTTCCCGTCCGTTCCGCGACCTGAAGACCGATTCTGTCATCCGCCAGGCTAACCGCGAGGCTCGTGCTCGTGAAGCCAGCGGCATGGACAAGAACCCGATCTTCCAGGACGGTGATCTGATCTGGGATGGTGTGATCATTCGTGAAATCCCTGAAATCCCGATCATGTCTGGTGAGGGTGCAGGAACATCGCCGATCGACATCGCGCCGATCTTCCTATGTGGCTGTCAGGCTGTCTCGACAGCTTGGGGCAATATGCCCGAGTTTCGTGCCAAGAAAGAAGATGACTATGGCCAGTTCACTGGCATCGGCATCTCTGAAATGTGCGGAGCAAACAAGATCCAGCGAAAGGATGGCGTCACCGGAACTCAGTATGACAACGGCATGGTTACCGGCTTTGTCGCTGCTGTGGCTTCGGCGTAAGCGAGCTAGGAAAGGATAACTGAAATGGCTACTTACGAAACGGATCTCTCTGGTGGGCGCGGCGTTGTCGTCAGCCCTGGCTGGGGACGTGAAATCGTCACGGCTACAGCTATTGTAGCGATGACGACGGCAATGATTGATAACACCAACGACGATGTTGGTCTTTTCTATCTGCCGAAAGGTGCTGTCGTTGTCAGTGCAGCAATTGGCGCCACCGATATGGATGCAGCAACGACTCCAACGCTTGCATTTGATATTGGCGATGCCGACGATGAAAATCGTATCATTGCTGCGGCTGTCGTTGGCGGCGGTGACTATTCCAACGACATGAACCAAGTGGGTTTTCTGTACAAATACACCGCGAAGACGCAGATTCGCGCGTATGTGCAGGCAGCCGCAGGTTCTGCGGTAGCTGGGACACTCTATGTGGCAGTCAGCTACTTCATTGACCCAGATTTTGATACGACTGCTTTGACAGCAACCGCATCTTAACATTGATTGGCGGGGCATTTGTCTCGCCAATCTCCATTCCTTTCATCATTCGCAAAAGAGATCATTGATGGAAATCGAGCCCCGCTGGAATAGCTGCGTAATTGCAGCATCCGGTCCTTCGCTCACGCCTGAGGTGGCTGCCGCTTGTGCCGGGCAGAATATTATTGCTGTCAGCAATGCGTATGAATTGTTCCCAAATGCTGACATCATCTATTCTGGTGACTCGCGCTGGTTCGAAGTGCATAAGGGGATCAAGGATCTTCCCGGCGAGCTGTGGTCGTTTTACGATCCCGATCGTCCAGCGGAAAAAGACAAGGCGAAAGTTGCTGAGAATCTTGGCATCAATCTTGTCGATGTCCACTACGACGAAGAATTCTCTCTTGATCCGTCATACATCAATTCTGGGAACAACTCCGGCTTCGCAGGCTTGAATCTGGCCATACTCATGGGGGCCAAGCGTATCGTTCTTGTCGGATACAATATGAGATATGGGGAAGATGGCAAGCGCCACTTCTTCGGAGATCATCCGGCGCCATTGAAAAACCCACCTGAGAAAGTGTTTGATGGTTGGGTTGAGACCTTCACAAAGGCTGCAAAAAACCTTCCTGCTGATATTCAGATCGTCAATGCCACGGATAACAGCAGCCTTGATTGTTTCCCGAAATGGAGTCTTGAAGCGGCGCTTGCATGGGCGTTGCCAGACACCGTAAAGGCAAAACGCGCTGTAGAACACGCCAAGTATGAAAGAGCGTATGAGCGCGAGGCTTACAGAATGGCACGGCGCCAACCGGCAGCTGTATCAGACCTGTCTGCTGTCCCCGTGGGCCAATCCTATCTGGATGTCTCTTGTGGCCGAGGCGAAATGCTCGGAGAAGCCGAAAAGCTGGGATATTCTCAGGTCAAGGGCACCGAGATAGTCAAGGATCTCATCGACGGCGATCGGGTCATTTACGGTGAAGTCCATGACCTTCCGTTCAAAAGCAAAAGCTTCGACACGGTTACGATGTTTGATGTCATCGAGCATTTGCTGCCAGGTGATGATGAGCTGGCCTGCCGCGAACTGGCAAGAGTTGCACGCAAGACCATTCTGATTTCAGCCGCAAACAATGTGTCCATCAAGCCAAATGGCGATGTTCTTCACGTCAATATACGCCCCTACACAGAATGGGACCAGCTGTTTCGCAAGTGGTTCCCCGGAAAAGTAACATGGATCAGCGATGACCAGCTTCGCCCGTCACAGACATGGCGCATAGACATGGACGTCGCTGCTGTAAGGCAGGAGAATAGAGGCCCGATGAGATTCCGTTATATTGGTGAGGTCGATGCGAAGGGGGAGGCTGTCGTCTTTGGTGTAACCGTTCGTCATGGTGAAGATTATGATTTCTCCGGCCTTCGAGCGGAAAAGGCAAGGAAGAACAGGTACTTCAAGGAAAGCCCACAGGATAGCGTTTTAAGCCGGTCAGAGCTGGTTGCCCTTGCTGAAGGCAAGAATATCAAGGTTGAGAAGGGCTGGACTGCGGAGCAGATTGCATCGGCAATCGAGAATCCGAATGGTTCTGATGGATCGGATTATGATCCGTTCAAAGGCATGAGCCGCGATGACCTCGTCGCAATGGCGGAAGAGCGTGGTGTGAAGATCGACAAACGCTGGGGCGACGAGAAAATCGCCAAAGCCATTCAAAGCCAGGTCTGATGTCATACCTTACACAGAACGGGACTGTCCCCGTTAGATTGACCACGCCCCTCACTTCCTCTGGGAACAGTTGGGGATATAACGGAACGAGGACGCTTTCGTCCGGACAGGAGTTGATCGGAAAGGCAGAACTGACGCCGCATCGAGATGTCGCCATCTCTGCTAAAGTCATAGGCGGGTCAGCAACGCTATATGTCGATTTTTCGATGGATGGCGGTCAGAATTACGATACAATCCTGACGGCAGTCATGGCTGATGGCGTCGGTGAATATCATGTCATCGAGAAGAACTCCAGAACGTGCCGCGTAAGGCTGGTTGCCGGTTCTGACGATCTGACAGCTGTTCGCATCCATACCGAATATGGGCAGTTCAGACAGCCAAATGCTCCTCTGAATTCATCCATTCAGCTTGATGCCGATGGCGCATCAGTCCGGCCAACCAGCTTCCAGGATGAAGTCAGGATCGGCCGCCGCACTGGCATAACAGGCTGGACAAAATGGGGCTATCGCACAGGCTTGACGGCATCAGCTGGCGAGCAGATGATATGGACCTCATCGGAGAACACATTCACGCCGCTCACGAGCGCTGAAACCTTCACCATCGGCTACACGCAAGCGAACGATGGTTCGTCGTCGAACGGTGCCTTGACGCTTTATGTCCAATATGTCGATGCTAACGGCTTGCCTGACATCGCGGTCCACACGCTCGGCAATGACGGCAGCGATGTAACAAGCTTTACGGGACTTGGGATCAATCGTGTAGCGGTGGCCTCATCTGGCAGCACAAATACAAATGGTGCCGACATCACCTTTACGGCGACAACCGCCGGAACAGTACAGGCGCACATCCCGGCAGGTGGGGGCGTTACACAACAATGCCTGTTCCACTGCGGTGCAAACCACGACGGCGTCATAAAGTTTATTCGGTTTGATGCTGTCCGCGCCTCCGGTGGCTCAACAGGCCTTATCTCGGTCAGAGGCCTAGTGTTCAACAGGGCAGTTGAAACGTTCTTCGAGATCTACCGCGCAACACTGAACGTTGCAATCACTCTTGAAAAAGAAATTCAGGAGCCAATTGGTTTCAATCTCAGCCCGTCTGATATTTTATATTTCGTCGCTGACACAGGCACGGATAACTTTGATATCCAGTGCCGCTTCAGCCTGAACGAATATCAGAGGACATAGCATGACAGCAATTCGCCCCCGCCAAGGCATGAGCCAGATGTCCATACGTGCCGTCATAACGCGCGCTGACGGCACTGTCGAAGATCTTGGCACGATTTCATACTGGCATAAAAACCCGCTCAGGCGGCTTGCTTACCGCATTGGGAGACTATTTAAATGGCATCGCTAGTCGTAAACACTGGTTTGGCTAATGTGACGGCCGCGCTGGCCGCCTATGCCAGCAACGCACGCTACATAGGATGGGGGACTGGCTCGGGTCAGGGCGTTGCTGATACCGATCTTGCAACAGCCGCGAATGAATCCCGCGTTGAAGGCACGGCAAGTCAGCAGACAACGAACACAACCAACGATACATTCAGGATTGTTGGCACTATCACCGCAGGCGGCACGCGAGCAATTACCGAGGTTGCGACATTTGATGCCGCAGGAACCGGCAACCCGCCCTCAGGTGGAAATATGGCTGTGTACGGTGATTTCTCTGTGATCAATCTGGCATCTGGAGACTCCATCCAATTTAGTGTGGACGTAGTCTTCGACCAGGCATAATCACCTATGATCGGCGGACCTATCGGGAAGGCAATCGGCGAGGCCTTTCCCGACAATGTTGCAACCATCTTCGACCAGAGCGTGACGGCAAACGTTTCGGCATCTGCCTCCGTAACCAAGAGTGTCGGCAAGTTTGTGACAGCAGCGGTCGACGTGGCTGCGGCTCTTGGAAACTTCTCTGTCGGAAAACTGGTGGCAGCGCCAGTTGATACAAGCGTCACGGTCACGAAGGCTGTAGACTTCACTTTAACATCAGCATTCGTCGATGTCACTGGTATAGTGATCAAGTCCGTTGGTAAATCAGTATCTGCATCTGCGACGGCTGCCGTCACAGCGATCGTGAAATCTGCCGGCAAGCTTGTGAGTGCAGGTGTAGATATATCCGCGGCGCTGGGTAACTTCGCAATCAGCAAGATTGTGTCTGCCGGCGTCGATGTATCCGTCTCCTTGGCCAAGGCGTTTTCTTACACAATCACGGCCTTTGTCGATGCGAGTGCGTCTGTGCGGAAATCCGTCGGGAAGACAGTCACGGCAGCGCTTGTGTCGGTACTTGCTATTGTCCGCAAAGCCTTCACTCGCGGTCAGATATTCGGCACAGTTCTTAGCGGCGATACACCGGATGGAACAGTCATTGTCGACGAAACAGCAGGCGCCACACTTCTCTCGGATCAACCCATTGCCGCGAAAGTTCGTGGCGGTCCACGCATAAGGGCAAACTGAAACATGCTCGCACCTGGAAAATTGTTCCCCGGAACATCGCTGCGCATAACTGTGAATTTTGTCGATGAAGACGGCAGTGCGGTTGATCCAACCACAGTGACATTCTCGACCTATAATCCTTGCAGGACAAAAACGGATTACGTCTACGATACAGATGCCGAGGTTGGCCGCAGCGCAGCAGGAGCATATTACGCTGACATCGAGCCAGATATTGCTGGACGCTGGCACTATCGCTGGAAAACCACAGGGAGCGGCACGACCATAGCGAAAGAGGGCAACTTTGTTATTCAGGATTCAAAGTTCGTGGATTCGTGCTGTGAGGATTACGCCTGATGACGACTTACACCACTGAAGACCTCGCCACATGGGTCATGCGGCTTCCTGGCTGGCTCGATGCAAATGAAACGCCGGATACCGCCGATGCAGCCTACATCACCAACGTCTATTCCGGCTTCTATGCCGAATGGGTGATCCGTGAAAAGACCTATTGGCCAAAGGCTGAGATTCCCGAGGAAGTCTTCTGGCATATCGTGCGCATTGTCGCAGATGCTGTTGCACCATCTTTTGGTGATTCCGCTCCCGTTGAGATCGACATTGAGAACGGCACTCAGGTTTCAATGGGCAAGAAGGGATGGAACGGCCTGAAGCGCGTTAAACAGGTTGAGGCGTCTGGGTTGCCAACACAGGCGGTTTATTTCTGAAATGGCCGATCAAAACAGATTGCTGCAGTTCACGCCTGGAAGCCGGGAATGGTACGCTGACCAGATCTATGGCACAGGCGTTCCTGTCAATGTGGAGCAGGACCGCGCAGATAGTGCTGAATTCATCGGTGGCATGACGCCGGGAATCGGTGAAGGTATGTCAGCACGCGATGCTTGGAACGCATCCGGCCGCGCCGGCAATGCGCTGCTTGAAGGAAGATTCGGCGAAGCAGCAGGCAATTATCTTGATATGGGATCGGCCTTGCTTGGCGCCATTCCAGGGGCCGGCATTATCGCAAGGGGTACAAAGCGTGGCGCTCAATGGATGGACCGCAATCTTCCGGAAGGTTTCAATAGACTGCTTGATGTAGTGTATCCTACAGATCCGCGCTCAACCACGAATATTTTTGCTGGGCCTACAGCGAAAACGGCAGATCAAGCCGCGCTTGGCAAAGCTCAAGAACTTGCCGCCTCCGGTGCATCTCGCGATGACATCTGGAATCAGACCGGATGGTTCCAAGGTGTTGACGGCAAATGGCGCTTTGAGATTGACGACAGCGCCGCTGAGCTTAGCGGTGTGAAGCCTGATAAAGCCGGCATGTTCCAGAAGAGCAAATCCGGTGAGTTCACCAGCCTTAGCCATCCAGAGTATGAGGCGGCTTATGGTGATGTCCCAGCCATGTACGGGAAGTATGGACCAGATTTAGAGCCAAAAGGCGCTTACATGCCTGATCTGAGCGGGCAAAATCGACCCTACCTTCAGGCCCAAGGCGTCGATCCGTCTGATGCAAGAAGCATTGCTCTTCATGAATTGCAACATGGTGTACAGAATTTTGAGGATTTTGCCAAAGGTGGAAATTGGCGAGAGATGCTAACTACGCCGGAAGCTCAAACAGCCGTTGCAGATCGAGTTCGCCAAATGAAAGCGGCCGGGGCGAATTTGTCTGAAGAAGACATGATATCAAATGCTGAGTCAGAGGTTGCCCACCAACTGTATAAAAGACTTGCAGGTGAAACTGAAGCCCGCAACGTCCAGCGTCGCCGCAAATTCAGCGCAGAAAACCGCCGCTCCATTCCCCCATGGGAAACGCAAGACGTTCCAGATGGCCAGCAGATCGTGAGATACCGATAATGGGGGAACCTACACCAATTTCACTCGGCCTGAGATCTAACCCGGCCCGCAACCGGCAGGCAGGCTATGCCCAGCTCATTAACTGTTTTGCTGAGGAAATTGAGCAAGATGGCAAAACCGCGTGGGCGATTTACTCGACAGAAGGCTTGACGGCATTTGGCTCTGCCCTCAGCGGCGGCGGCGTGCGTGCCGGCATTGCAGTTGACCAGACGGCATATGTTGTTGTTGGCCGCAATGTTTACGCCGTAAACTCAAGTGGTGTGGGAACGTTGATCGGCGGTATCGCTACCGATGGGCCAGTCTATCTCGACCGCAACCGGCGCAATCCGGCGCAGATCGGGGCGGTCTCAAACGGCCTTTATTATGTCATCGACACGCAGGCCAATTCCGTCACAGAAATCAGCGACCCAGATCTTCCGTCGCCAATCTCCATATCGGTTCTTGACGGCTACGGCATCATCCCGGTCATCGGAGCGTCCTATTTCCTGACTGGCATTGACGATTTCACAACGGTCGACGGTCTTGACGAAGGCACGGCTGAAGCCTACCCCGATGAAATCGTCCGGTCAATGACACTGGAGCGCGAGGCTGTCTTCTTCAAGGAGACCAGCATTGAATGGCACCAGAACACCGGAGACCCTGACTTTCCATTTGCCCGCGTGCATGCTCTGGAGCTTGGCTGCCTGGCAGGTGACAGCGTTGCCAAGGTAGACACGCCGAGTCGCAAAACCATCATCTGGGTTGCCCCTGATCACACAGTCCGCCTCATGAGCGGCTATTCCGGCGAAGTCATCTCGACGAACGAGATCGAGGAGCTTATCAAGGATCTTGATGAAGCCGGGAACGCCGATCAGCTTAAAGGCTTTGCATGGGCCTATGCCGGCCGTTTCTTCTACGCGCTTACATGCAGCTCATGGACGCGAGTATTTGATTCATCCACGGGGCACTGGCACACGCGTCAAAGCTATGATCTTGACCGCTGGCGGGTCAGTACTGTGTTCAAGTTCGGCAACAAGATCATCGCCGGAGACTATAACACAGGCCAGCTCTACACGCTAGACAACAAGACGTTTACCGAGGCTGGCAATTACCTTGTCAGCGACGTTATCACCCCGCCTGTCCATGCCTTCCCCTACGACATCAAGTTCAAGGGTATGTTCATCGATGCAGCAACTGGCGTTGGCCTCAACTCAACCGATACGCATGCCAGCGCTCCGAAAATGCTCATCTCATGGAGCGATGATGGCGGTTACAGCTGGTCTGTCGAGCGGGAACGAGATCTTGGCGCCACAGCACAATATCGCCGCATCAAGCCGATCTACCGCATGGGTAAGACCGGTCAGAAAGGGCGCATATTCCGGTTTAGGATCTCCGCACCAGTCGAGCGGGTGCTCATGCAAGCAGCAATTTCCTTTGACAGGTTGAACGCTTAAGCAGTCAACTAAAAATGGATGGCAATAAATGGCAAATCTCACTATTCCGAGCCCAGATGTTCCTATCGGGGCAGTAAAGATTAGCCCAACTGGTGAATCTGAAGTAAAAATAAACACTATTTGGTTTCAAAGATTCACGCAATGGCTCAAGAAAACCAATCAGGATTCTTTGAGCACAAACGGCAAACTGACAGTCACTGCGACATCAAACACAAATCTCAGGTTTTCATATGTGGGCAGTGATGGCGTTACACGTACGGCTGATCTCACATTAAGCTGATCGCGCAAGTCAATCAGAACACCACAGATTTAAACCCGTAGGAGGCCATTTTGGGCTTTTTCTCAAATCTTACCGGCGGTGATTCACGCCGTGATGTCAGACGCGCTAAGGCTGCGTCCGATCGCCTTCTCACGGAAGGTTATGAAGGTGCGGACGCACGGTATGATGAAGCCTATGGCGAATACGAACCATATGCATCGGGCGGAAGCGCGGCACAGACACGCTATAATCAACTACTTGGCCTTGGCACGCCGGAAGAACGGACAGCGGCTCAGCAAACATACCTTAGCGATGACATGTTCGGGGCATCGCTAAATCAGCAATCCAACGCGTTGCTTCGCCAGTTGAACGCTCGCGGCAATACCTACGGGGGCAAGGCTGCTCTCGCGGGTGCGCGAGTTGGATTGGAAAATTACAACCAATATCTTAACCGGCTTCAAGGTCAAGGCCAATCTGGGATGCAAGCTGCGAATGCTCGCGCAGGGATTCGCAGTGGTCAAGGGGACATGCTGTACGGTTACAAAAGCTCTCTTGCAGGAAATGAAATCAATGCAGGCAATGCCATCGCGGGCACACGCAATACGGGAATTAACAACCTCTTAGGTGTAGGTGAAACTGCAATGAAAGCTGCTGTTGCATTCTCAGACATCCGCCTTAAAGAGGATATTGAGCGCGTCGGCACATTGCCTTCTGGTTTACCTGTCTATGAGTTTGCTTATATTGGACAGCCCGAGCGCTACAGAGGCGTTATGGCGCATGAAGCTGCCGAAAAATTCCCTGCCTCTGTGGTTTACAGCCCAGAGGGTTATGCAATGGTTGATTACGCGATGATTGGGTAACAACATGGCAAATTATTATGTTCCGCTTCCCAGATATAATCCCGGACCTCAAGGGATAGATTTTTCGCCGATCAACCGTGGTCTTGACGCCGTAGGTCAGAAGATTGAGAAAAACCGCCTGCTTGACCAGAACAAGCAGATCGGCTCTGCCCTTCAGTCTGGAGATTATGACACAGGCGCAAACAAAGCCTTCGAATTCGGCGATTTGAACACCGGGATGCAGCTTCGGAACGCACAGCGCGACATCCAGAACACGCAGTACCAGCGCCAGCGTCAGGCGGCGGCAGACAGGCGTGCATCAGCCGCTGAGGGCCGCTCAAGCGAACTTCATGGCCTCAGGGTACAGAAAACGCAGGATGACCTCAGAACCAGCCTGATCAACCGCACCGCGGGCATTGCCGAGCGCATTCGGAACGAAACCGATCCGGCGCGGAAACAACAGCTGATGACGGCATTCGTTAACGCACATCCTCGCCTGCAAACACAGTTTAAAGCCTATAATCTCGATCCTGCTAATCCTGATCCTGTGTTGGATATGATTATCTCAGAGGCTCGGGGGCTGTCGGGCGGGGCGTCAAAGCCGATCAAGGTTGGCAATGATCTTGTGCAGCAAGGGCCTGACGGTCAATATGTTCCTGTCTATCAGGGGCAGCCAAAACCTCAGGCGCCATCTGCAACCGCCATGAGAGAGATCTTTGAAGCTGATGAAGGTGCACAGGCGTCAAGCAATGTTTTGTCATCTCTGGATACCGCTCTTGAACTCAATGATAAAGCCTATTCGGGTATCGGAGCTGAAACAAGGGGGTATTTGACAAGCCTCTATGGTGCGGAAGGCGGCGAGGCGACAGAGCAATTGCAGAACGTTGTTACACAGCAAGTCCTTGAAAATCTGAAGTCAACCTTTGGCGGAATGCCAACAGAAGGTGAGCGGCAGATTCTGCTTCAGGTGCAAGGAAGTGTCAATAAATCCCCAGAAGTTCGCAAGCGGATTTACGAGGCTGCAAAGCAGGCTGCGCAAAGGCGATTGGAATTCAACCGCCAGAAAGCGTCAGGCATCCGTTCTGGCGAGTATTTCCAACCGGGGTATTCTCCGCAAGGCAATGTGGCTCCACCCCAACCTTCTACCAATGTGGACTCCATCAAACAGAAATATGGTCTTGAATAATGGCAGAACTTGACCTTGGCCGCATCAAGCGCAATGTCGGCAAGATGGTTGACCAAGGCGCTCCCGAGACTGAAATCGATGCTTACATCAGCGGCGAGGGGGCAACGCTTGATGCTGTGAGGGAATTCAAGCCAGGACCTTCCCCTGACGTAGCTGTGGACATGGCCAAGGGCTTCGGATACGGCGCGAATACTGGTATTGACGCCATGCTCAATGTGATCGGTTCTCCTGTTCGGGTTCCGATCAATGAAGCTGCGCGCCTTATGGGCTATGAAGGTGAGCTTATCCCGGAACTTAACCTTGCCAGACGCGCAAACGTTGCGCCGCCAGAGACACGTGCAGGACGTTTCTCGGAAGCTGTTGGCGAGGTTGCCGGCGGGTCTGTCCTGCCATTTGGAGCCATGAACGCTGCAAGCCGCTTGCCGGGGGCTACGACCAATCGCCTGTTGCAGCAGTTTGCACAGCGTCCAGGCCGAGCCGCCGCCATTGAAACCACATCGACTGCTGGAGCGGGGTCTGGCGTAGGCTTGGCGCGCGATCAGGAGCTTGGCCCGGTCGCAGAAGTTGGCATGGGGCTTATCGGCGGTTTTGCGGCTCCTAATGCATTGAACATGGGCGGAAGGTTTGTAAGTGGAACGCGTGATGCGGCGCGCTATGCAAACAGGCAGATCCAGCGTGCAAGAAATCCTGAAATGGCTGCATATCAGGATATCGCAGACCAGGCTGTAAAGGCTGATTTCGATTTGCAGCGCACGTTTCAAGATGTTGCGCCGCAACCCAGCGCACAGCTTCAGGGGCGCATGACGCCAGCAGGAACACCGTTTAGCGCTGACGACATGGCAGACATTGTCAGCAGAAGCATGGGCGGCGAGCCTGTTGCGACTATCGCCCGCGATTACGGGCTGAACCCGGCTACGGTACGCAACTATGTACGCACTTGGCAAGATGCCAACCCGACGCCCAGAAACATCATTGATATTGCCAAGGAAGATCTCGGATCAGGTGGCGCGATGCCACTTTCCAATCAGGCACGAGCCGATATGGCTATCGCCGATGATCCCATCGCAGCGGAACGGCTTATTGGGCGCCAGCGTGAGCAACCAGGAAGAACTTCAGGGATCATTGAGCAATCAGGGGTTCAGGGTCGAAATTTTGATGATGAAGTTCAGCGTTTGTCAACAATAGCACGACAGGAAGAGCAAGCGGCCTATAACCTCGCCAGACAAAATGCTCAGCCTGTAAATGTTTTGCCGGTTATCCGTCGTTGGCGCGCGAGGCGACCGCAAGAAGGTGGCGAAATCAACAATGCCATCAATCGTGCCGTAGACATGTTTTACCGTGGCGGCATGGTTCAGAATGGCAGAAGCGGCATGCGCTACACACGTGCAATGGACGTGATTGATGATGTCCCGACATATCTGGAGCGTCGCCAAGAGCTTGACCAGATGATCGCACGCTCCATGCAGGACGGACGCGCCACGCCGCTCACGCGCGAGCTGACACAGTTCCGCACAGATCTGAACAATGCGGCTCGGCGTAACAACACCCTACTCAGGGATGCCGACGCCCGCTTTTCGGAGAATCGCACGACGGAACGTATTCTTGACCGCGGGACAGAGATTGGCAGACGCCTGACGCCGCAAACTCGACAGGCGCTTCGCGACTTTCGTGCCATGACGCCAACGCAACAGGAGTTGATGCGTGTCGGTTTCGAGCGCAAGCTTATGGATGATGCTCTGAATGTAAGGCAAGGGCGCGCTGCTGCTGATCAATTCGGGACAGAAGCATTTGAGCGGATTGTCAACGCTCTATATCCGCGCCCAAGATCGCCAAGAGGACCGCAGCGAACCATTGAGCAGCAGGTCTACGATAGAGGCCAGAGCCTTATTCGCAATCTACGTCGCGAAAACATCACGACAAACACAACCCGAGATGTTCTCTCAGGTTCCAGAACCGCGCCATTGCAAGACGACATGGCCGAACTGATGGAAGGGCCGAGAGCTGCAGCAAATCTGGCTACGGGACGTTTTGGGAAGGTGCTTGAGGACTTGTCTACGAGGTTGGCGCGGCAGATCGGGCAACGCGCTGCGCGAGAACGTGTCCGCATTTTGACGGAAACTGATCCGGCGCAGATGCTTCCGATGCTCCGCAGGCTTGCTAGTGAGGCACAGACATCGGCACAGCGTCAGGCATATGTTGCGGCGATCCGGGAGTTTGCTCGTGTCGGCCGCAGGCCAGCCACAGATATAGGCACAGTTGGAGGCACAAGTTCTGACGACTAATGCTTACCAAGATCTGCCATGTAGTAGGCAATCGCAGAAATTGCCAGCAGGGCAAAGCCGGGGCCAATTAATCCAAGCAGCAGTGTGATGATCCCAATCAGTCCAGAAATCACCATCACAAGTGCGGACAGGTCTTCGAGTTTCTGTTCTGTCTTGCGAGTTATCATCCGAAAAACGCCTGCGTAAGACACAAGAATACTATTCCAGCCGGAAGAATCCAAGGCCCGGCTTTATCCCATCGGCGATAGATACGGTCTTCGCGGGTGCGGCGCTCCCGATCGGTTTCCATGACACCGGGGCGGGTTTCCGAATAGACGATTTCATCCATAACAGACGGTTCCAATCAAAATGAATCCTGAGCAGATTAAAGAACTTCAGGCCAGGTTGCAAGCGAAGGGTTTGTATACTGGCACTATTGACGGAAAGATGGGGCCAGCCACTCAGCGCGCAATGGTGCTTGAGCAGCAGATGGAGCCGCAAAAGACCGATGCGGAGATCCAGCTTGAACGCGAGCGTCTGGCGGCAGAACAAGCCGAAAGAGAAGCTGCACGGCAGGAGCGCGAGCGAACAGAACAGCAGCAACAGCAGCAGGAGCGCGAACAAGGCGTTGATCCTGTCTGGGATACATTCGCACCTTTCGGCGCTGGCGCTGTCGTTGGCGGCGCATATGGCGAGCTTGCCAATCGCGGGCTTGACAGGTTCGAACGCGGCAATGTCGAGGCGCTCAAGGAAATCGGCGACGAAATCGGCCCGACACGCGACCTGACATCCTCACAGGCGAACCGCGCAAAGGCCTTTGGTGCTGCCAAGGCCGCAGAGAGATTTGCCCCAACCAATCGTCTCATGCAGGCCGGCAATGTTATGGGTCGTGCCGCATCCTATGGCATTCCCGCGGGCCTTGTTTTCAACGAATATCAGAACTATCAGGGCAGGGCGAACGATGAATCTCTGACCGAGACTGAGCGCCAAGCCAACCAGCGTGTTGCAAATGCTTTGCTTGGGACCGGAACAGGCATCGGCGTTGAAGGTGGCCGCCGGTTCTTCTTCCCGGCCCGCGAACCCGGCATGGGGCAGGCCCTCGCCCGCATCAATGCCGCCAAAGAGCTTGCGACACGGATGGATGCTTCTGATGCCCGTCCACGGGCGACAGCTCCGGCACCCGCTCAGCCTAAACCTGAAGCACCAAAGGCAAGCCCAAAATCTCGCCCCAAACTCCCAGGCTCATATGGCGATCTGATGCAGCAGGCTCGGCGATACGAGATCCCAGGCCGCAGCAAGATGAATGTCGATCAGTTGCGCCAAGCTGTAGCGGATGCGGTGAAGGCTACGCCAGCGCCACGCGGCGGCGCTGCGACCAAGATGCTTAAAAGCCCGGCCTTTGCTCCTATTGTTGCTGGAACGGTCGCTTACAACATGGCTGATGCGCAAGCCTCAGATGGTAGCGGCCCATCCACTGCCGACAAGATGGGAACTGCAGGCACAGCAGCTGCAACAGCTTACGGAGGCAATCGCCTCTTGCAGGCTTTGCCACAAGCTGCAAAGACAGCATTTGCCGCAGGCGGCGAAATGTCGATACCGCAAATGGCCTCTGACATGACGGACGATTTTGCAAGTCCGCAAGCCCGAAACATGGCTGCCCGCTATATGCCGGAGGCTCTTCGCTTTGGAGCAGTCGAAGACGCTTACCAGATGGCTCAAGTCCCGGAACGCAACCCGGCGCGCGTCTATGAAAACGCATATGCGGGTTCTGGCTATGGACCTGAGGCATCGGAACAGCCTGATGACTTCGACGCCCAGCTTGCAGAACTCCAGCAGCTTCTAAGTGAGATGGAAGGCGGTCAGCAGCCCGCACAGCCGCGTTTCCAGCCTCCCGCCCCAGTTCCACAGTTCAGCGTTCCCCAAGTCTCAGCAGCGCCGCAGAACCGGCTCCTTGCCATTCGTTAGCATTCAGGAACAGATATGACCGACTCCATTTCCGTCATCGGCCCCGGCTGGCGGGCAACGAACACGTCCGGAAGCATCATCACGGACGGCATCTTGGCGTTTTTTGATGCCGGAACGTCGAATGCAAGAACAGTCTACAGCGATAGCAGCCTCTCCACATCACTCGGCACGACGGTCGATTGCAACTCTGGCGGCTATCCGGTAACATCGGGCAACGCACGAACGTTGATCTATACTGGGAACACGGCTTACAAGGTTCGTTTGACCTCAGTTCTTGGCGGCGGGACAATTTGGGAGCATGATAATGTCCGCGGCGCTCTCGACACCAGCAGTTTTCTGACATCAGCAGCCGTAGCTGACCAGTCCGTTGTAAACATCTCCGTAGATCGCTCGATCACTACTGCCGACAAAGGCAAGCTGATCAACATGAACTGCTCCAGCGGAGCGTTGACAGCAACTTTTGCTGATGCCGCTACGCTCGGGGATGGTTTCTTCGTTGGCATCCGGCATGCGGGCACGGCGAACCAGATCTTGATCACTGGGGATGGCACGGATACATTTGCGATACCCGGCGCAAGTCCCATACAATTTGCCTTGACGGGACTAGGACACACAGTCTGGATTGCTTGTGACGGCACCAACTTCAAGGTTCACTCCGAATGTCCTCCGCTAATCGGCGGGACAAACGGTGTAATACGGATTGCCGACAGACTTTCTACTCCCCCCGGGTCACCTGTTGCCGGTGCGCGCTATATCGTCGGATCATCGCCGACTGGAGACTGGTCTGGATTTTCAGAGCACGACATTGCTGAGGCGAATGGATCCGGAGGGTGGTTCAACTATACGCCGGCTACAGATTGCGGATGGGTTGCCTACGATCAGGATTCTAACGAGTTCCTTGCGTTTGTCACTTCGGCATGGGTGACATTTCCGATAAGCATCAACTCTCTAACCGCAATGACTGACTTTGCAGCCGATGCTGATGAATTCATCGTTCAACTTGCTTCTGGCGGTGCACTTCGAAAGGCAACAGCGGCTCTAGTCAGGGGTACGTTAGAAACCGTCCAAGCCACAACCAGTGGAACAGAATTTGATTTCACAGGCATTCCGGCAGGCGCGAATAGAATTGAGATTCGTTTCGATGAGGTTTCTTTGTCTGGTAGTGACGGATTGCTTGTTCAGATCGGTGATAGTGGTGGAATTGAAACAACAGGTTATGATTCTGTCTCCGGCAATAGAAACACAGAAGCCGCTTCAACATCAGGCTTTCGAACGTTGAGTTCAAGCAATACGAATGGGATCATGACGCTTGCCAAAGTTAACGGTAACGTTTGGGTAAGCTCCCATGCCCTTCAGTCGGGAGCAGGTGGAACTGGCCCACAGAATGGCGGTGGGCGCAAGGAATTGAGTGGGGAGTTGACCCAGGTACGGTTGACGAGAACCGGCACAAATACTTTCAATGGCGGTCAAGTCAATATTTTCTATCAGTAAATCTCTATCCTTTAGCCAGACGGAAATAAAAAGCGATGCCAGCGCCAGCCAATCTCGTCCATGAAACCAGCACGACGACAGGGACAGGCAATTTTACCCTGGTCAATGTCAACGGCAAGAACAATTTTAACGATGCTTTCGGAACTGGTGGGTCTGATGTTTTCGACTATTTTATCAGCAATCAAGCCGCCGGAGAATGGGAACGTGGCACCGGCAGCATGTCCGACGCCACCACGCTCGTTCGTGACACTGTAATAGAATCCACGAATTCTAATGCTGCCGTTGATTTCTCCGCCGGAACAAAGGATGTCACGAATGATGTCACCGCCGGAAACCAGGTCCGTAACGAGAATTCTACAGTTACTGATGGACATGGTGTTGTCTTTGATGGCACATCAGGCCGTGCGATCGCCTCGCTTGGCGGAGTTCCTAACGTTCTATCGGTTGATACGGTACAAGCCACGACAAGTGGCACAGCTTTCGACTTTACAGGGCTGCCTTCAGGACTAAACAGAATAACCATCATGTTCGATGGTGTCTCGCTCAATGGATCGGATAATCTTCTCATCCAGATTGGCGACAGCGGAGGTCTGGAGACGACAGGTTACTCCGCATCAGCACTAGCCATCGTTGGTGCAGGTGTGGCGAGTACGAGTAGCACGAGCGGCTATGTGCTATATGTTTCAAACGCAGCCCGAGCGGCTAGTGGTAGTGTGGTTTTGACGCGAATAACAGGCAATGTCTGGGTTATTTCAGGTAGTTGTGAAATTGTTGCGACAGGTGTGTCCTGCGTTGGCGGCACAAAGACCTTAAGTGCGGAGCTTGACCGATTGAGGTTGACCAGAACCGGCACCAATTCATTTGACGCAGGTCAAGTCAACATCTTCTATGAGTAGTTTGCCGCCCAACCGATAAAGCAGGTCATGATAATGCCTGCGATAAAAGCGCAGACGGCGACAATCATCATTCCTTGCTCGTAACGTTCCTCAGTCTCTGCAATTTCCAGATCTCTGCTTTTGTGCATATTGCCCTCCAAAGCAAGATTATTAACAAATCTGCCGCTTATACGCAAATAAAAGCTAGCCGCCCTTATGGGCGGTTTTTTTACGCCTGATCAAACCGCAAGGGAGACCTAGCGAATGACATTCACGTTGGTAGCGGATCATCTCCGCCGCCTCGCGCCTCGTGCGCGTCAGGATTATGTTGATGCGCTTGTCGGCGGATCCGAAGTCTTTGAGCGTTGGGGGATAAATACGCCTCTACGCATGGCGGCTTTTCTGGCGACTGTTTGCCATGAAACTGGCGGCTTGACGATCGTACGCGAGAATATGCACTATTCGGCGAAGCGGATCAAGGAAGTTTGGCCAACCCGGCCGGAAGCCGTCAAGTTCGCTGGCGATCCGGTGGCGCTCGCGAATTCCGTCTACGGCAGCCGCATGGGCAACCGCCCCGGATCCAATGATGGTTATGATTTCCGTGGTGGCGGACTTGTCCAGCTTACCGGACGTTGGTCTTATGAAAAGGTTGCCGAAGCGATCGGCGTGCCACTCGGGGAGCAGCCTGACCTGATTGAAGACGCGAATGTTTCCTTGCAAGCCGCATGCTGGGAAATCTCGAAATTCATTGAATATTGCGATCGCGGAGAATCCGGGTTCAAGGCCGTCTGCAACGGCATCAACCGCGGCAATGCGTTCTCTAAACTGGATCCGATCGGATGGTCAAGCCGCCAGACGTGGTATTCACGCGCGTGTGATGCGCTCAAGATCAACGGTCGAGCAGTCGACGATATGCTGAGAATCGGCGATCGCGGCGAACTCGTCAAGGCATTGCAGGAGAGGCTAAAGGAGCTGGGATATGCGGTTGGCCGCTCTGATGGCATCTTTGGATCCCGTACGCGCGCAGCTGTGCTTGCCTTCCAGGCGGAGAGTGGAATCGCTACGGACGGGATAATCGGCCCGCAAACGCGGACTGCGCTGAATGCCGAGAATGCTGTCCCCATGCCCCTCGGCGAGCGCGCCACGGAAACTGCGGAGGATTTGAAGGAAGCCGGATCCACGACGATCGAAAAGACCGACAATCTCAAGGCTGTCGGCAAAGCTGCGATGGCAGTCTCTGCCGTTACAGCGACCGCAAAAGAAACAGGCATCCTTGATACAGCATCGGATCTCCTGAAAGAGCTGAACATCCTCAAGACCACGACGAATGGCCTCGTCGATGTCGCCGGATGGGCTTCAGAACACTGGTATCTGGCAGCCGCACTTGCCGGATACATGATCTGGAAGATGGCCAAGGATATTGAGTTCCGCCGCGTTCTGGAGCACAACTTGGGGATTAATTTGAATCGATGATTCTTTCCTTCCTCACCGGCACGATCGGGCGCTATCTGATCCTTGCCGTCATTGGCGTTGGGTTTCTCGCATGGATCCGCGCCGATGCTGCTGCACCCTATAAGCAGGAAATTGCTGTGTTGCGTCAAGCTGCTGCGAACAAGGAACGCCTTGCCAAGGCAAATGAACGCCGCGCGGAAGAGGCTGAAAGAGAACGTCAGCAATTTGAGCAACGGTTACAGGTATTGATCGATGAGACAAATCGCGAAGGGACTGCTTGCGTGCTTTCTGATGCTGAGCGTCAGCGCTTGCTCGACTTATCAGCCGGTCGTGGTTGAGACGAAATTAAGCTGTCCGGCGCTGCCTTCCGATCTTGCTGTTGAATCACGCCGCAAGCCAATCATACGTGGCGACACGGCGGTGGAAGTGGCTGGAAGGCTGGTAACGCAAATCCACGCCAAAAATGCCGCCCTGCGCCGTGCAATCGCCGCTCATGAGGATTGCCGGAAATGACACTACTTAAAGCGCCGAGGTTTACGTCGAGCTGGATACCGAGAAGCCATTTCCTGAAAACGCTCATCCGCTATCTGGCGTGCAATGCGCTGTCTTGCCTCCTCATATTCGTCGCTGTCAGGGAAAAGGAGGCTGGCCTCGCGCTTCCCGTCTTCTTGGGCCCTTGCCCAGACTGCATCTAAGTCCATTTCCGTTGTCCTACATCTTTAACCTATCGCATGGGATAAGTTAAGGGAAAGCGGGGTTCGTTAACATGTAGAGGCGAGCGCGGCGCAAAAAATGGCACCGTCGCGCAGAAAAAACTACCGGCGCGCATGCCAGCCACGAAAAACGCCCGCGAAGCCGCGCGACGGACGCGCACTAGAAGCTCCAGGGGGGATTTTGGCCGCTCCATCCCGGCGGCAGAGCCACTTGCGGCCGGTTTCATTACCATTCATTACCGATTATTATCTGAACATCCCATATTGACGTATAAAACAATTCAATTCAACACCTTAGATTAGGTGCGGAGAAAATCCGCACAAACGAGCGGGCAAGTACCGGTGGTGAGACCGACACCTGCCCTAGACCACAACGAAGGATTAGTTCGTAGATGGCCCACATCAATTCTACACAGGACATGGGACTCAACTATGGCGTTAACAGGGTATGAATACATAGGGCCAGAGCGCAATGGCAGATTGGATGCATGGCCTGATCGACAGGCTACGGGAAACGCAGCACGAGCAGATAAAGCTGCTCAATCACATCGTCGCCCAGCAGGAAAAAATCATCGGTCTGCTGGAGCTGGCGGCGAAAGTGAAGCCTTCGAAGCCGACCATATTGAATACTGGCATAAATTTCACTCGTCTGCTACAGTGGCCGATACCCCTGTATCTGATAAGCGCGCTGCTGCTGCTGGCGAACTTCACGGTTCAGGAAGTGGCAGAAGTGATAAGGGCTTTCGCCGGGCTCCAATAGCCTGGATTGTCCTCACTATTGCTGCCGCTATACTTTTCGGGCACCTTATGTTTCAGATCGGCACCGCTTCGCATCAATCTGCTTGGTCAGGCTGTGAGATCAGCAAAGGGATGGTGGATTGTCGCTAGTGAACTAATGGTCGCTGCCACAACACATTACCATCCATATCCTCAATGCGGACAACGTGATCGTTTATCTCGCCATGGTCTTCCGGCTTGCATTCTTCACTCGGCTGGATCGGGTAGAAATAACCTTCTCGCGTGATCATAATCCAGAATGTCGGTAGCAGATCGTTCATATCCCTTCCTATTCCCCTGCCTGAGGCGGTTCCGGTAAAGGCATCCAGTCTTTCATTTCAACGCCTCCCCCACTCCAATATTGTAGGCGCGGATCATTTGGCGTGCTATAGTGAGAAGCTCGGTTTCACGATAGCCGCTCATGTCTGCCTCCAGCGCTTGGATCAGATCAAGGACATTTTGGCGTTCGATATTCATCTCTTCCAACTCATGATCTTCTGCATTTGCATGGAAACGATACAACGCCAGCAGGCTGTCGCTGTCTTTCCAATTCCCAGTCTGGGTTTTCATTTCTCTCCTCCTTATGCTATATTGACTATCCGATAATTTTCGTCCGCGTAGCTTCAATGAAGGGCGTCATGAGAATATCGCGTGCGATTGCTTCCGCCATTTTTTCGCAGAGTTCGCGGAGCGGCTCGCCCCACTGAGATCTGTCCTTTATTGGCGGCGCGCGGTGCTCGACGACAATCCTCTGTCCATTCACAACAGCTATGCCGCGATAGATGTTTTGATGGTTCATATTGTCAGTCTCAACCATAACATGCCCCTCGAAAACATTGTTTTTCAATGGGATTTGCGCTATGATATTCTTGCTTGTTTCGTCACGCATCTCGTTGAGCAGGCGCACAGATTCATCAGTTGGCGCGCGGTGCTCGTGAACGGTAACGTCTAGATTTACATAGCTGGGCTTCTCGACTGCTACCGGAACTGGCACGTATTCGGTTTTTCGCTTAAACATATTTCTCGTTTCTCCAGTGTCGGAATAGAGGTTAGGAATAAGTCCAGATAAGATGCGCCAGCAACACAAGCAGCAGAAAAATCATGATAGGTGCTTGAACACGCATTTGCTTCCAGAACCCGCGCCAGAAATATGGACTGTTAAAAGGCCAGATCATTCTTCATCCCTCCTTTAAGTATGCGTTAGCCGGCGTTAATCCCACATCAATCAAAATAATGTCCTTACCCTGCCGTTCCTCGCCTCGCCTGACTATTCCATACCTATCCAGGCCTGGCCAAAATCAATTAAGTGTCCCTACCTCTCCGGGCGGAGCCGTGCCTGTCCACTCCTGACCACAGCGCACCATAGCGAAATCAATAAAATCTCCTCACCATACCCTTCCAGACCTTGCCATGCCATTCCTGACCAGACAGGTCCCGACCATAATCAAATAAGTTTCCCTACCTCACCCCGCCGGGCCTCGCGACGCCAAGCCGCTCCTGACCAGACCTTGCCGTTCCATACCAAATCAATGAAATTATCCCTACCTCGCGCAACCTCACCACACCAAGCCGCGCCATACCCCTCCCATCGGTAACTTTAAATCTAAAATGGTGAAGCGATGCGCTTGCTCAGCCCCGCAATTGAACTGATCTTTGCCCGCGCATCCATGTTCTCTCGTTTCTGTTGGTCGCTTAGTTCCTGGGTTCGAATGTTGCCGACAGCACGCGCCGCCTGTGTAAGAACTTTCTTCATTTCAATGGAGGCCCGCTCCATTGCTTTTTGTGTTTGATCCGAAGGGGGGACGATGCGATACCCAAGCGACCGCTCTGCCTCCAAATAGAGAAGATCTTCAAGTTGCACAGCTTCGCGGAAGCGAATGAATTGGGCCATATATTCAAGCTGGATTTTTTTGGCCTTTACCCACGGTGTTTTGTCGTCTGGAACTTTAAGCCCAAAGGCTTCATGTAGCCATTCATGAGAAATTATTGAATCATAACGGAATTCATCAGCATCCATCGCAACGCGAAATCGCTCTAGCGCCTCTTTCCATGCCGGGTATTTCTTAAGCTGCTCGTTTGAGATCGTCACTGACATCTGCAAGAACCTCTACGTTGAAGCGCCCAAAGCGCGGCCTGTAGTCACCGATACCAATTGCTGTGCCACTCCGCTCCATCGTTCTGATAACCTGGTCGCGGTCGAGCGCTGTGTCGTCATACAAAATGGTTGTTACAAGAGACCAGTCCTTGAAACATGGTCTAGTTCGCAAGGTCTTGCGCTGCTGAACGCCAACGCAGCGCATGTCATAAAAGCCATTGCTCCATAGCTTTTCGATAGTCCGCGGGCCATCATACTCAAGTGGCATCTTGTCTTCGACGCATCGCGCGTATGCCTTGAATGTCGATCCAAGCTTTTCGCGTTTGCCGGATACCTCCAGCGTCTTGTCGATCCATGTGCCGGGGATATATGGCCCGATGTCATCGTCAAAATAAATGCCGCCTTTGAACTCCAGCTTTGCCAAAAGCTCATAATCGGCTTCGGTCTTGTTGCGTTTCTTCGCAACCTTGGAAATCTCCTTGCTGATCTCCAGCAAAGGATTGGCCAACCTTTCATTGTGCTGTAGAAGCGGGGATGTGCCCATAAGTCTGAACTGTACATGTGCCATGCTGTTTTCCTTTATCTCTTTCCTCTGTCTCTACGCGTCGGACCACATTCTATCCGAAAGCTCTTCTTCCTCCGATCCGCCAGCCGTCGTATAAATGGATGTCGTGTCAGCCTTCTTGTGCCCAAGCCATTTTTGAATCATGGCTTGCGGAACATTCTTCATGGCGGCTGAAATCCCGAAAGTGTGACGGAGCGTATGCGGCCCGTGATGCGGAAGTCCGGCTTTCGTCATTATAGTCTTGATCCAGTTATGTGCCTGTCGATCGGTGATTGACCACAATCGCGCCTCCGGGTTACCGCGCCGAAGCTCGAAGACAAGATCCATCATCTGCATGTATACCGCCGGGACCGGAACCCTGCGCCATTCCTGCTTTGGCGGCTTTTTCAATTTCTTGCCTTTGTAGGTCTTGTGCAGCTTCAGCGTCTTGATCGCGACTCTTCTCTTCTCAATGTCGATGTCCTTCTGCCGAAGAGCGAGAGCTTCATTCAGTCTTGCCCCCGTATAGAAGAGCGTGTAAAAAAAGGCGCGGGGCTTTGGACGCATCTGATCGGCTTGAGCCATCACTCTCGGGATTTCGTCGCGTGATAGATATTTCTCCATCCCGTCTGTGTCAGTGAGCGAAAAACCGGCCATAATTAGTAAAATTCCTCGATGTTTTCAGTTTTGTCTGGAATTTTATGAAACGATTTGCACAAAAAGTCTAGAAAAAAGCACCCTAAATCGGGGATACTCTCATTTTTCTTCAGATAATATCCAAATTCGGAAATCGTTAAATTTTAGGCGCGTCGTCGATTATCTTTTGCAGATGGTTCGCCGTGTCGAGAAGTCCCTGATCCTCGAATTCGGATTTCAGCTGCCGAGCTTCGGAGAACCAGTGGTCGGACCAGCGTTTGATCTTCTCATGACTGAGAGGAAGATCGTCATCCCAGAATCTATCTGTGGCGCGCTTCTGGATCATGTCGTAAAGTATTTTCATTCTCTTCCCTATCGAATGTGGTTAGATGCGGAAGTCAGACGCTCACCTTTTCCGGACTATCGTCTTTAGGAACCATCTCTGCGGGACCGAAGTCGTCAATAGATTGTCCCGGTGCCAGATAGGAGGAAAAGGCCCGTCTCATCTGCTCGTGGCTCAGCTCGTAGCCGAACAGGTTCTTTCCATCGATCATCACGCGCTCTTGCACGTCGATGTTGCGCCCCTGGAAATCCTCTATCGTTTCGCCGAACTCGTATGGTTTGATGCTCTTGCGATACAGATAGAGTGTGGCGACGGCGAAGTAGACCATCAAGCGGTAGTTCTCGGTCATTCTCTCTCCTTCGTCGTAGTCCTCGTATTCGTAATCGTCGTATGGATCAGCCATCTTCTATTCTCCCTGCTTTGTGTCTGGGGAGGGAGGAAGGGGGAGCCAGCCTTTCGGCTCGTAGCAGGTGACACTGTAAGTATCAGTGCCGTCTACGGACCAGCTCCCGTATTTTTTGCTCCCAACGAAAAATTCGTCCTGGTCGAAATAGTCAGAGATCTCGCCGCAGAGCCTTCCGTATAGAAGAACTGGCTTGTCTTCTGGCGCCATTTCGATTGGCCTCAACTCACGCTCTGAAAGAAGCTGGCGAAGGGCGGCGGCGGCTTCAGATAATCGCAAGCCATCTTCATGCAGTTGGACTTCTGGCTTTTTGCCGTAATTTTCAGCCCTGTCGATCCAGTGCTGACAATCGCGCGCATGCGTTTCGAGGGCGGTTACGATCCGCTCTATTTCTTCTCGGGTCATTTCAGTCATGATCTTTCCCAAGGAAAACGACATCGCTCGTGTCTATAGTTGCATCCAGAACCTTCTGGATATCTGAATTAAAACGGCCGGGATGGTCATTAATTCTATTTATTGAAACCAACGCCGTCGTGAGATGGTCGATGTACTCGCAAATCTCGCGAGCCATCCATTCGTTGAATTCTGAGGAAGTTGCGCGCTTAGAGAGCTTTCCCCTAAGTGCTTTCATGGCTTCGCGGTTTTCATAGTCTATGGTCATTTTACTCATCCTCGTTCTCCTTGTCTGAGCGCTTGAGAGAGCGGAGGGCATCGATACAAGCATTGCACGCAAAACGCTCACCGTAGCTTGAATGGGGCTGATTGGTTGCGTATTCTGGCGATAAAAAATCCTCGCGCTCTTTCTCAATCAACTTGATGCATTCCTCTACGATCGCTGCAGCCATCACTTCGTAATCATTTTGCGTAGAGGCGTTCAGGTCTTCCCAATCCTTAACGAACCCCAAACGGATACCTGCAAAGGCTTCATGGGCGATCTGGCCGATTGTCTTCTTATCCATCAGTCTTCTCCATCAAACAAAAATGGCGCCGGTTTCGTTGTGGTAACGGAGACGATGGCGTATCCAGCATCTTCTATTGCGGCAAGGGCGGTTTCTGCAATATCATGCCATTGTGAAAACGATGAGTATGGGCCAGTTCTATTGCATTCTTTAAAGTATCCTGCGACATAGGCTTTCAGCTTGTCTCTATCCATCTGATTTCTCCTCATCAATGAAGTTCAGAGACGGTAGCGGTTTCATCAGGTTCACGGCTGTGATAAGCTTGTTACGGTAGGCTTTGGCATGAGTACCTTTGTTCCAGTCGCTCCCAAGGCATAGGCAATAGGCGAGATTGATTATCTCCCGTGCTTCCTCCAGCTCAGCCTTCAGGCTGGATAGCTCGGCGATCGCGCGGATCTCAGCAACGGCGCTTGGCACGCGCTCCATGACCTGATCGACGCTATCCCCGGTAACGAGCAATCCTTTTAACTGCGGGCTGGTGCCGTAATAGAGGCCATGATCGCCGAGCCGGATATTGACTGGCATTCCGTTGCAATCCATGCTGAACTCAGCCATTCTCTTTCCCTTCTTCAGCTATAGAGCGTACCCGCACAGAAAGATCATCAAACCGTGCTCTATCGGTCTTGGTGCGTGCGTTCATTTCTTGAGATGTCTTAACAAGATCGTTCGCTGCTCCAAGTGCAGAATCAAGCTGGCGATCAATATCCTTCAGATATTTGTTGGCTTTCCAATTGGCGATTCCCCATCCGAAAGCAAATGCAGCCACTATCCAACCGATTAAGCCAAGCCAGTGAATTTCGATCATCCTTCCCCTCCAGATAATGTCCTCGCCAGGTTTAAAAGAGCTGCTTTCTGCTTTGGCGATTGAATTGCGTTATAGGCATGGGCCATGTTATGATCGGCGCGATTGATAAGTGTATCCCAGTCAAATGGGCGGTGTTCTTTCTCGATGAGACCGCGGTAAAGATCCATGACTTGGCAATTAAAAAAATCTGCGATTTGCAATAGGAAATAGGGTTTAACGGAGTTGGTGCCGTTCTCGAATTTCTGGATCTGCTGGAAGGTGACGCCAATCACCTTCCCCAAATCAGCTTGGGAAGCCTTCGCGGCTAGCCGGAGAGCGCGGATGTTCTTCCCTATGATTTTGTTTGTTTCTTCTAGGGTCATCTCGCCCTCTCGTATTTCTGTTTCATAGCCTTCCTTTCACCCCTGTTCGGCAGCGAGCTTGTCGTGAGCCATTTGCAGGTAATGAGCCGCCTTCTTGAGGTCGAGTAACTCGTTATCCGGTCGGGAACTCCTACCAAAGCGTGCCAAATATCGCTTCGCATGATCGACGCAATATTGCGCTGTCTGATCAGTGATGATATCATTCCCTTCGTCGCCGTATTGCGGGACAGTGTATTTTTCAATATGCTCTGCCACTTCGTTTGCGAAGCGGACCCAGTCTTTGCCGCGTTTGCTTGTCATATCGTCACCTTCCTTTTCCATTGTTTCGCTCTATCCCGCTCATCTTTCGACGGGAATCCTGTGGTGTCTCACTTGGTTCTCTCAATGAGTTTTCCGCTGGCACGCACGCCTCATCTGGCCACGTTTTGCCCGCCCGGACCCACTACGGCCCGGCTCAGAATTACCCTCGCGGCTGCGACGTCTCGGTCAGCGGCATAGCCGCAAGCACAATCGTGTGTGCGGTCGGTCAAAGTCTTCGCCGCTACCGTCCCGCATTCCGGTTCACGTGACATCTAGACACTCCTCCCGGTTGATCGCCGTGATTTCATTTTTGATGCGAAGGCGTAGATCCAGAATCTCCTGCGTCGGGGAGCGCTTCGTGTATTTCCTCATTGTGGCTTGGAATTCAAATGCCAGGTCGGCCTGTCTGTTCTTGACGCGCAGATATGGCCTCATGGCTTTGAGGAAATCAGCTCCGACATCTGAATCGCCAATCCATCTCCATAGAGGGCGACGGACGAACTTGTCCTTAGGCTGGCTCATGCGTGTTACGCGCCCGCCAAATCTCTCCTGAATATCTAACAATGGCTGTTTGACACTCTGCGTCACAGTTACCTGCAACCACATTTGAGCGGATGCTACGCGACTGGCGCCCGGCCTGCTGCCACGTGGGATGCAGATGCTTCCTTCGCCGTCAAAGAACCCGGCACACCAGACAATGAATGGGTCAATCTCACTCATTGATGCACCCCCGTCTTGCGATAGCAATCGATGCGCTCTTCAAGTGCGGCGTTGTAAAGCGACCGTTGGCTGTCAAGGATAGCTTGCAGTGCTGCGTGCTGTTTCCGCGTCGGCAGAAGCCTGTATTTATAGGTCAGGACTTGCATCGTCTTTCCACGGTTCCATCCAATTTTTTCTTCCATTTCGAATTGCGTGACCCTGGCATTGTATTTTTAGATTTCTTGGCACCAATAAATTTGTCCCGCACTCGATGGCCCTTGGCGCGTTCCGATGCTTCCCTCACGGTCTTTGCTTTTGCACAAGGCTTGCAGACTAGTGCTCGGTTTTCAATTTCGTTCGTGCCGCCGCGCCAGAGTGGGGCCATATGTTCGTCGATGAACTCCACAGGCTCATGGCCTTTAGTCTCAAGGCGTTGTGTGCAGATTGGGCATCGACCTTGTTGACGAAGGAAGAGTTCAGCGGTCTGCTTGCGCGTTAGTGGTTTCCGGTCTTCGGGGATGATCCAGCGGTCGTTCATTGCGTGGCTCTATGTCTGGATCGTGTTGTTGCCCGATTCTGAATAAGCTGGCGCTCTTTGCTCAGCCGTGAGCGTTTTTCCGCCAGAGCTTTCATTTCAGCCTCAAGCAAATTTATCTCGACGGCTTCGTCATCAGTCAGATGCGATCGCCAATCATTCTTGTTTCGTTTGTCTTTCCAAGTCATGTACACTTTTCTATAATGATTTTCGTGAAAATGCAAGCGATTACTCACCTCCATTCGCTATCAGCTTTTGTTATATTGGTCATTCTGCTGCCTTGGGAGCCTTGGCCGGCTTGTCCTCAATGAACTTGGCGTATAGATCGCTCATCATCTTCTTTGTGACCTTGCGCCAGTCTGGGAAGGTTTCGGATGGGCGATAGTCGTCAAATCCATATCTCGTTCTTGTGCCAAGCGTGACTTCAAAGCCTGGGCCAAAACTGGCTTCAAGCGGCAGCGTGATATATGCGTCATGTTCATTGAAACATACCGATCTCCATCGGTCGTTGAATCGAAATTGACGGTCGGTCCATCTCCACTCTGGGTGTTGGGCAACAACATCGCGATCCAAGAACATGATGCCAATATTGGACCAGTCGCACTCCTGTCCCGTTTCGATGCTCTCAAGCCTGTATATCGATCCATATTTCTGTTTCGTGATTTCATTGAGCCATGATATGCTCCACTCTGAAATCGGCGTCGATGTTGGCACGACCAGATCGCCGACGATTGCAGGCGTATCATTATCGTCATGATTGAAGCCATGAGTCAGTCCGATAATTCTGTCTCCGAACCG
>Ga0316576_10000007_pt1 | contig 55305 bp, 48 predicted proteins | sample S0NA_FD_203075 | JGI IMG/M metagenome (GOLD analysis project Ga0316576, IMG submission 203075) | Rhizosphere microbial communities from salt marsh grasses in Alabama, United States - S0-2_050615r3r5 | ecosystem: Host-associated > Plants > Roots > Rhizosphere | place: USA: Alabama | collected...
CTCCATCCGGCCCTGATCAGCGCTTTTTCGCGCATGGGCCGACTCCTTGAGCTTACCCTCCATCCCGAGCAGACGCAGGGTCAGCTCCTCAACCCGATCCTCTGGCGAAGCCGCCGCGGGCGCAGGAAGTCCCTGATCCTCGCCTGCGTCGCGTTTCCCGGCGCCCTCCGCTGCATTGCACGACGTCGCGATCAGGAGCAGCAGGAGTGCGGGAAGCCTGCGTCCATACCCAGGATGACGTTGCGGCATTGCGTCCTCCCGGGGCCGTCGCCGTTCGCGCGAGTGCGCTCGATCCTTAACCGACGCTGGGCAGGCCGGCCAACGCCATGGCGACCTCGTCTTCGGCGTACGTCAGGTCCTTGAGCTGTCCGGCCAGGTAGTCGGTATAGGCTTGCATGTCGAAGTTTCCGTGTCCGCAGAGGTTGAAGAGGATGGTCTTGGACTCGCCGGAGTCGCGGCATTGCTCAGCCTCGTAAATCACGGCCTTCACGGCGTGATTGGCCTCGGGCGCAGGGATGATGCCCTCGGCCTTGGCGAACTGGATGCCGGCGGCGAAGCAATCCAGCTGGTTGTAAGATCGCGGCTCGATATAGCCGAGCTTGGTGAGATGGCTGATCTGCGGCGCCATGCCGTGATAGCGCAGCCCGCCCGCGTGGAAACCAGGGGGTACGAAGCTGGATCCGAGCGTGTACATCTTCACCAACGGCGTCAGTTTGGCTGTATCGCCGTAGTCGTAGGCGAACAGGCCCTTGGTCAGGGTTGGACAGGCCGAGGGCTCGACGGCAATGAGCTGGATGTCCCTGCCGCTGCGCAGCTTCTCGCCGAGGAACGGGAAGCTGATCCCGGCAAAGTTGCTGCCGCCGCCCGTGCACCCGATGACCATGTCGGGGTAGTCTCCCGCCATCGCCATCTGTTGCTGTGCCTCCAGGCCAACAACCGTTTGATGCAGGAGGACATGGTTCAGGACGCTCCCGAGGGCATACTTGGTGTCGTCGCTCTGGGCGGCCAGCTCTACGGCCTCGCTGATGGCGATGCCCAGACTGCCGGTGCTGTCCGGATGTTCGGCTAGGATGGCACGCCCGGATTGCGTGGTGTCACTCGGGCTCGCGATGCACTGCGCCCCGAAGGTCTCCATGAAGGCACGCCGATAGGGCTTTTGCTGGAAGCTCACCTTCACCATGTAGACCACGATGTCGAGCCCGAAAAAGGACCCGGCCAGGGCCAGTGAGGAGCCCCATTGACCGGCGCCGGTCTCGGTGGTGATGCGCTTCACGCCCTCCTGCTTGTTATAGAAGGCCTGGGCGATCGCGGTATTGGGCTTATGGCTGCCGGCGGGGCTGACCCCCTCGTATTTGTAGTAGATCTTGGCAGGCGTGTTGAGTGCTGTCTCCAGCCGGCGCGCGCGAAACAAGGGCGATGGGCGCCATTGGCGATAGACGTCGCGCACCGGGCCGGGGATCTCGATCTCGCGCTCGGTACTCATCTCCTGCTCGATGACGGCGCGCGGGAAGATCACCGCAAGGTCATCGGGGGTGATGGGCTGTTGGGTGCCCGGATGCAGCACCGGATCCAGTGGCTTCGGGAGATCGGCGTTGATGTTGTACCAGAAGCGGGGAAGGTGCTCCTCGTCGAGCAGATACTTGACTGGGTCGCTCATGCTGTGGTCGGGCCTCGGAGGTGGGTGTGGCGACCGGCCATCGGGGCAGCCGGTCTCTGGCATTGCGGGGCAAGTGTGCCAGGTTTGTGGCCGATCTTGAATCCCATGCGAGCTTCGGCCTTTAGCCGTGAGCCATCCGCGGCGAGCCAGGCACGTGCTCCGTTTCACACCGCCGAGGCGGAGACATGAGGATCCCGGATAGGCGCCCGCGGCAGGGCGTCTTGCATCAGCTGCATGCTCATGCAATGTAGGCTGCCACCCTGGCGGATGAGCCGGCGGCAGTCGACGGGGAGGATGGCGCGGTCCGGGAAGAGACCGCCGAGGGTGGCCAGCGCAGCGTCGTCCGCCCGGTCGTCATAGGTCGGCACCAGCACAGCGCCATTGATCACGAGGAAATTGGCATAGCTTGCGGGGAGCCGCGCGCCATTCTCGTCCAGGGCGGGGCTGGGGGTGGGCAGGGGGATCAGTCGATAGGGATGGCCCTGGGGGTCGCGGAAGGCCTGGAGCTCTTGCTCCATCGCCCGTAGCTCGGTGAAGTCGGCATCCATGGGATCTTGGCAGCGCACATAGCAGAGCGTTTCCGGTCTGCAGAACCGAACGAGCGTATCGATGTGACCGTCGGTATCGTCGCCGCTGAGAGCGCCGTGCTCCAGCCAAAGGTAATGCCGGATACCCAGATGCTTCGCCAGTGCCCGCTCGATGGCCTCAGTCGACCAACCGGGGTTCCGTCGGGGGTCGACCAGCGTCCGCGTCACGGCAAGCAGGGTGCCCCGGCCGTCGGTCTCGATGGCGCCCCCTTCGAGGACCAGGTCGATCGCTTCCAGCGGTGTCGCGCCGAAGGCCTGGCCCTCACTCAGGGTGCGGCTGATCCGGTCGTCCCGATCGGCCGGGTGCTTCCCGCCCCAGCCGTTGAAGCGGAAATCGAGCAAGAGGGGCCGGCCGTGCTCTCCCCACACACCGATCGGCCCATGGTCGCGCGCCCAGGTGTCGTTGCTTGGCGCGATGCCGAAGCGCTGGGCGCTGGGGTTGGCGCCCGCCCCCTTGATAAGGGCGCGGACCCGTTCGGCGTGAGCCGGCCCCCGGCAGACGTTCAGCACCGGTTCCAAGCGCCCGATCAACGCGGCGAGCTGAGCATAGACTCGCTCGATGCGGTGCAGCTGGTCCGCCCAGTCGGTCTCGGCATGGGGCCAGGTGAGCATCACCCCGCTCTGGGGCTCCCACTCGGCGGGCAATCGGCGCATCAATCCCTCCCCGTGAAGTAGCCGATGCGCCCATTGTATGCGATGAGTCGCGCGAGGGCGCCGGGCTCGGGAGGCGCGGGGGCAATCGCAAGGACGCGTTTCGGCACCCGGGCTCAACGCCGAAGAGGATCCTCTGTCCGCTCGCACCGAAAGGTAAAGGATGTCGGGCAGGGCGGCGGGGTTTGTGGTTAAATCCGCCGCCATGTTCCATCCCCTCGCCATCTACATCGGGCTACGCTACACGCGGGCGAAGCGCCGCAACCATTTCATCTCCTTCATCTCTGCGACCTCGATGGCGGGCATCGCGCTCGGCATCGTCGCACTCATCGTGGTGCTGTCGGTCATGAACGGTTTCCACAAAGAGATCCAGGCCCGCATTCTGAGCATGGCGTCGCATGCGACGCTCTCCGATCCCGATGGCGGCATGCAGGATTGGTCGGAGGTGTTGGACCGCGTTCGTGCGCATCCGGACGTCGTAGGCGCGGCGCCGTTCGTCGAGGTCCAGGGTATGCTGGTCAATGGCTCGCAGGTCAGCGGGGCACTGGTCCGCGGGATCATCCCGACCGAGGAGGACCAGGTCGCCGAGCTGCGGCGGGATATGGTCGCGGGTTCGGTGGACGACCTGGTCGACGGCGAGTTCCGGATCATCTTGGGTCGCGATCTGGCGAGCTTTCTGGGTGTTCAGCCTGGCGACAAGGTGACGGTCGTCACGCCTCAGGTCAGCGCAACCCCCGTGGGGATCATGCCTCGGCTCAAGCGGTTTACCGTCAGCGGCATCTTTTCGGTGGGCATGGCCGACTACGACCGCAATGCCGCGTTCATCCACATGAACGACGGCGCCAAGCTGCTCAATCTGGGCCGAGCGGTCTCAGGTGTGCGGCTGAAGCTCACTGACATGTGGCTTGCCCCGCGGCTGTCCCGCGACATCGCCTACGAGCTTGGCGGAGTCTACCGCGTCTTGGACTGGACTCAGGCCCACAGCAACTTCTTTAGCGCGCTGGCGATGGAGAAAAGAATGATGAGTATCATTCTCTTCCTGATCGTTGCCGTGGCCGCCTTCAATATCGTCTCCACGCTCGTCATGGTGGTTACCGACAAACAGTCAGATATCGCGGTGCTGCGCACCCTGGGCGCGTCACCCGGGCGCATCATGGGGATCTTCATGGTTCAGGGGACCGCCATCGGGTTGGTCGGGACCCTGATCGGCATGGTCGCCGGGGTGATCCTGGCGTTTAATGTCGAGCCCGTGGTCGCGGGGATCGAGGGCCTCTTCGGCGTCCATTTCCTCGACCCCAGCATCTACTATATCAGTGAGCTGCCATCCGATGTCCATCTCTCCGACGTGCTCCTCGTGGGAGGCGCCGCCTTCCTGATGTCGGTGCTTGCGACCCTCTATCCCGCTTGGCGGGCGGCCGGCACCCAACCGGCGGAGGCGCTGCGCTATGAGTGACCGCCGATGAGTGAGGCGACGCCGGTGCTCGAGGTCAACGGGCTCGCCAAGACCTTCCGCCAGGGACCCCTCGAGGTCGAGGTGCTGCGTGGTGTCGATTTCAGGGTCGCTGCGGGCGAGCGGATCGCGATCGTGGGAGCCTCGGGGTCAGGTAAGAGTACCTTGCTGCACTGTGTCGGCGGTCTGGAACGGCCGAGCGGCGGGGTGATCCGCTGGATGGGCCGGGAGGTCGGCGCGCTCTCCGAGGTCCGACGGGGTCTGCTGCGCAATCGGCACCTCGGTTTCGTCTATCAGTTTCATCATCTACTGGCCGAGTTCACCGCGCTGGAAAACGTGGCGATGCCGCTCCTGATCGGCGGTGTCGCTCCGTCCGAGGCACGCGAACGGGCAGTCGACCTGCTGGATCGCGTCGGTCTCGGGCATCGGGGACAGCACAAGCCGGGTGAGCTGTCGGGGGGCGAGCGACAGCGGGCGGCGGTGGCGCGGGCGCTGGTGACCCATCCGGCCTGTCTGTTGGCGGACGAGCCGACCGGCAATCTCGATCGCAGCACCGCGGCCCGTGTCTTCGAGTTAATGCTCGAGCTGAATCACGCCTTCGGGACCAGTCTCGTAATCGTCACCCACGATCAGGACCTGGCCGGGCGGATGGATCACACTTGGCGCTTGGACGACGGTCGACTGTCTCGGGACGCCGTCGCGCGATAGCGCGCCTGGCGCGCCCGGATCAGACGAGTCAGTCGCCAGCGCCAGAGCATCTGAATCATCAGGTACCCCAGGGTCGCGGAAACGGCCGCGCAGACCAGACTGCCGAGCGCCAGTGGCCACATGACCGCGAGCCAGTTGTGCCAGTCCATCCAGAAGTCGAGCTTGAACCCCCGGGGTTCGATGCCGACCAGCCAGCAGCCCAGACTATAGGCAAAATAGAACATGGGTGGGATGGTCACGGGATTGGATACCCAGGTCGTCAAGACCGCGATCGGGAGGTTGACGCGGAAGAAAATGGCCGCGCCGGCGGCGACCAGCGATTGGCCCAGTGGCGGCAGGAACGCCACGAACAAGCCGACGGCGACGGCCCCCGAGACCGAGTGTCGATTCAGATGCCAGAGGTTTGGGTCGTGCAGCAGCTTGCCGAAGACCCCGAGCTGGCGGTTTGCCAGGATGACCCCAGGGGCGGGCAGGATTCGCTTCAGCCATCGTTTCACGCCGCAAGTCCGGGGGGTCTTACGCCAGGGCAAAGGCCTGAAGTATAGAGCACTCCCTGCCAGATGGATCGGTCGGCCCGGCGGCGGGTGGCCGACATGCGCTGACTGGAACGCCCGGACATCTTGTTGATGCCGTCCCTCCCGCGTATCTCGACACTGGCCGGGGCTGGTCTTTCATTCGCCGCTGGGGTCGCCGTTTTTCATCTTCTGCCCCGGATGCCGCCACTCTGGTGGGGCGCATTGGGCATGTCAATCGCGGCTCTCGCGGCCTGGCGGCAGGATTGGGCGCGGCTCCCCTTCTGGGTGTTGCTCGGTGCCTTCTGGGCGCAGATCCAAGCCTGTGTGATCCTCTGCGCGCCCTTTCCGGATGAGCTGGCACGGGCGCCGTTGATCGTTGAAGGACGGATCGCTTCAATCCCTGCGCAGGCGGACATCGCGCGGCGTTTCCTGTTTTCTGTCGAGAAGACTTGGCGCGACGACGAGCCCGTGCCTTTCCATGGCCTGGCTCGGCTGGCTTGGTATGATGATGCACCCCGGCTGCGGGCGGGCGAGCGCTGGCGCTTGCCCGTGCGGCTCAAGCCCAGGCATGGCCTTGCCAATCCAGGGACCTTCGATTTCGAACGCTGGCTGTTCGAGCAAGGTGTGAAGGCGACGGGCAGCGTGCGGCGCGGCAGCCCCCCGGAGCGACTGGACGCCGGCGCCGGTCCCTATTGGCTCGACCGCTGGCGGGAGGGAATTGCCGGACATCTTGACCGGGTGTTGACCGATGCGCCTGCGTCGGCCTTGGTGCGGGCACTGGTGATCGGCGAGCGCTCCGCTTTCAGCCCGGACGACTGGCAGGTGCTGACGCGCACCGGCACCAGTCATCTGGTCGCGATCTCCGGCCTGCATATCGGGCTCGCTGCCGGCGGAGTCTTCTTCCTGGTGCGCTGGCTCTGGTCACGGAGCCGGCGCCTCACGGGTGCGCTCGCCGCGCCGCGTGCGGCGGCCGTTGCCGGTCTGCTGGCCGGCCTCGGCTACGCGGGGTTGGCGGGTTTTGCGGTCTCGACGCAACGTGCCCTGATCATGGTCGCGGTCGTGCTCGCGGCCCTCTTTTGGCAGCGCACGCTCCGACCCTATCACGCCTTGACCCTGGCGCTGGCGGGTGTCCTGCTGATCGACCCGGGCGCGGTCCTGTCCGCCGGGTTCTGGCTGTCGTTCGGGGCGGCGGCGGTGCTGCTGCTGAGCCTGGGCCACCGACTGCCGAGTCGCCACAGCTGGACACACTGGGGTCGCGCCCAATGGGCGGTGGCCATCGGGTTGCTGCCGCTCCTGCTGCTTCTGTTCGGGCGCGCCTCCCTCATCGCCCCGCTGGTGAACCTGCTCGCCGTGCCTCTGTTCAGTCTGGTCCTGCTGCCGTTGGTCCTGGTCTCGAGTCTGCTCACCCTCATCGCGGGATTCGCAATCCCCTTGCAGTGGACCGCGTTGCTTCTGGGCTGGTGTCTGGACGGACTCGCCTGGCTTTCCGAGCTGCCCTGGGCCGCCGCCACGTTTCCACAGCGACCGACCTGGGTCTGGCCCGCCGCCGCTGCAGGCGCGTTGCTTCTCTTGGCCCCGCGCGGGTTGCCGGGACGCTGGCTGGGCAGTGTCTTCCTTTTGCCCCTGCTGCTGCTGCGTCCTCCCGAGCCAGGGCACGGCGAGGTCTGGTTCACCCTGCTGGATGTCGGCCTCGGCTTGGCCGCGGTAGTCCGCACCCAGGAGGGCACCCTGGTCTATGATACCGGTCCAGGCTATCCCAGCGGCTTCGACACGGGCAGCGCCGTGGTGGCGCCCTTTCTCGCGGCGCAGGGTGTGCGGCAGGTCGAGCGTCTGGTGATCAGCCACGCCGACCGCGATCATGCGGGTGGGCTGGTTGGGTTGGCCGAGCAGGTCACCATCCGTCGCATCGATAGCGGGGAACCGGAGCACCTGGACCTGCCCGGCGCGGAGCCCTGCCGCGCCGGAGAGCAGTGGGAGTGGTCCGGTGTCTCGTTTCGTTTTCTTCATCCGCCGCAGGCGGGTCTCCGCGGCAACAACGCTTCCTGTGTCCTGCGCGTCGAGGCCGGTGGCCGCTCGATCCTATTGACGGGCGACATCGAGGGCGGGGCGGAGCGCCGGCTCGCGCGGACGCTCGGCGATGCGATCGCCAGCGACATCCTGGTCGCCGGCCACCACGGGAGCGCCACTTCGACGCACCCAGATTTCTTGGAGGCCGTCTCGCCGCAGCTCGTCCTGTTCGCGTCCGGCTATGCCAATCAGTTCGGCTTCCCGGTTGCTGAGGTCCGCGAGCGGGTCGCCCTGCGTGGCACCCCCGCGCTCGACACCGGCCTGGTCGGCGCGGTCGAGCTGCGACTCAATCCCGATGGCTCCGTGTCCGGACCTTCGGTGTGGCGGGTCCGTGCGGGACGGTTCTGGACACACCGCGCCGACGGATGGCCGAGCCCCTGATCCGCGCGGTCTGCGCGCCTCCCGTTCGGGGCGGGATGCCCGGTGCCGAGGTTTCGCCTGGATCGCCGAGAAATCAGCCTCACCTCACCGCTGTTCCCTTACGGCTGCGAACCATCCGGCTGTCTCGGTATAGACTATGGGTTTCGGAGCGATATGGGAGGAGTAGATGGCGAGATACCAGGTCTACGGCATCGGCAATGCGCTGGTTGACATGGAATATGAGGTGGACGTTTCGGATCTCGGCGTCCTCGGGATCGACAAGGGTGTCATGACGCTCGTCGACGAGAAGCAGCAGCTTGCGATCATGGCACATCTGGAGCGCCATCGGCATCAGCGGGGGTCCGGCGGTTCCGCAGCCAATTCGATCATTGCCTTGAGCCAGCTCGGCGCGCGGGGATTCTATTCCTGCAAGGTCGCCGATGACGAACTGGGTCACTTCTACATGGATGACCTGACCAGGGGTGGCGTTGACACCAACAACCATACCGAGAAGGGCCAGGGTCATACCGGTCGCTGCGTCGTGCTCGTGACCCCGGACAGTGACCGGACCATGTGCACCTTCCTCGGCGTGAGCGGGGAGTTGTCCACCCGGGAGCTGGTGGCGGACGCCCTCCGCGACTCGGATTGGTTCTACACGGAAGGTTATCTGGTCACCTCGGATGCGGCGCGTGAGGCGTCGATCGCTGCCAAAGGGATCGCGGATGCGGCCGGCGTCAAGACCGCTATCTCGCTGTCGGATCCCAACATGGTGAAATTCTTCAAGTCTGGTCTGCTTGAGATGATCGGATCCGGCGTGGACCTGCTGTTTGCCAACGAGCTCGAGGCGATGGGCATGGCCGGGAGCGACGACCTCGACGTCGCGGTGGACTATCTCAAGACGATCAGCCGGACATTCGCGATCACCCGCGGCCCCAAAGGCGCCCTGGTCTGGGACGGAGACACCCTGCTCGAGATCGCGCCGGTCAAGGTCCAGGCGGTGGATACCGTTGGGGCCGGGGATATGTTTGCCGGCGCCTTCCTTTACGGACTCAGCCAGGGCTGGGGTTTCACGCGCGCCGGCAACCTGGCCTCGGCTGCCGCAGCAAAGCTGGTGACGAGCATCGGTCCTCGGATCTCGGCCGCCGAGACTCGGGCGGTGCTGGCGGGGTTCGACGGATGACCTCCCCGGGACACGCGACGGGGGTCCTTGGTTGAAGCTCCTCGCGATCGACACGTCGAGTGACGCCTGCTCTGCCGCCCTATTGTGGGGCGATCGTATCGAGCAAGTGCTCGAGACCGCGCCGAGACGACACGGCGAGCTCATCCTCGCAATGATGCAGCGGTTGTTGGGTGAGGCAGGGGCCGAGCTTGCCGAGCTGGACGCAATCGTCTTTGCCCGGGGTCCCGGGTCCTTCACCGGGGTGCGGATCGCGGTCGCGGTCGCCCAAGGCGCGGCCTTCGGCGCAGGGTTGCCGGTGGTGCCCGTGTCGACCTTGGCGTGCATGGCGACCGGCCAGTTTCGGCGAGGCGGCCAGCGACATCTCTTGACGGCGCTCGATGCCCGGATGGGGGAGGTCTACTGGGGCTGTTTCGAGATCGACTGCCGGGGATTGGCGCAGCCTTGCTGCGAAGAGCAGGTCTCTCCTCCGGGCCGCGTGCAGGTTCCGCCGGGGCGATCCTGGTACGGCGTCGGCTCCGGCTGGGCGGCCTATGGCGAGCAGCTCATGGCTCGCGCCGCATTGGAACGGCAGAGTTGTGCGGGCGATGCCATCTGCGAGGCGCACGATCTCGCCCTGATCGGCGCCGCCGAGCTTGTCGCGGGACGACAGATGGCCCCCGAGCTGGCGGCACCCGTCTATCTGCGTGATCGGGTCACACGGGCCGACTGAAGGTCTGGCCCGATGGTCCGCGGTCCTCATGCACATGCCGGCAGTGGCGTTTGAGGCAACTGACGACATAGTGCACGAGGGTCCCGCCGACCGCGAAAAACACCGCCGCTCCGGCTGCCGCGCGCGGGACGGGCTCGACCTGGGACAGACCCAACACCAACCAGGTGATGAACGCGAGCACGCTCGAGATCAGCAGCACCATCGCGAAGGGCAGCGGAGATCGCCCGCATTTCGAACAAAGCTTCATGGGTGAGACTCGTTGGTATGGTTTCGGTGGATGTCTGACCGTTCGGTAATGGGTCGCGGTGAATTCGGACGATCCCGAGAGAACCGCATCCCTCCCTTTCCGACACTTAGACATGTCCTTCTGAGGAATGCATTGCGCAACCGCAATCTGGAGTCGCGATGCGGTTCTCCAACCGTCCGAGAATGGTGCCTGAGCAGGGCGGGGGGGCGCCTCGGGCGCGGCTCGCCGCAGCCGAGGGCCATCGGCGCCGATTGTCGATCTCGTCCGGGGTATCTTTGATGGTTGAGTCGGGCTCCGTGCGCGGAGTGTTGCTCGAGGTCTTCGCCGCGGCCCTGCGGGCCGCCGAGGGGCGGACGGTCGTGGGCCGGGCTTTGGCCGAGCGCCCCCTGGACGGCCCCATATGGGTCTGTGCCATCGGTAAGGCGGCGCAGTCGATGGCATTGGGCGCTTGGGATGTGCTTGGCCGGGACTGCGTCGGCGGCCTGGTGATCACCAAGCCGGGTTACCTTGATCCGTTGCCGTTTGCCGGACTCGGGGTCGATTGTCGTCTAGGCGGTCACCCGATCCCGGACCGGCGGAGTCTGGAGGCCGGCCGGCGATTGATTTCTGCCCTGGCAGGGCTTCCGGATGAGACGGGGGTGCTCTTCCTGATCTCCGGCGGGGCCTCCAGTCTGGTCGAGGTCCCAGTGTCCTGGCTGGGGCTGGCCGAGCTCCGGCGCGTGAACGAGTGGCTCCTCGGGAGTGGGCTGCCGATCGATGCGGTGAATCAGGTTCGCAAGGCCCTCTCTTTGATCAAGGGCGGCGGACTTCTGACCGTGCTGAAAGATCGGCGTTCGCGGGTGCTCGCGATCTCAGATGTCCCGGACAACGCGCCAGGTGTGATCGGCTCGGGGTTGCTGGTGCCCGAGGTCAAACTCGCGGAGCGACTCGCCGAGCTGGCCCTGCCGTCGTGGCTGGATGAGTTGGTCGGAAGGGGACTCGAGCGGCGGGGATTGCTGCCGGCGTTCGGTCCTCCGATCGAGCTGGTTGCCACTGTGCAGACCGCCAAGGCCGCGGCTGCGGAGACTGGGCGCCGTGCAGGTCTGCCGGTCCGTGTCCACCAGTGTACCGTCGAGGGCGATGCCGTGCGCGCCGGACGTCGCCTGGCCGGGGTCCTGCTGAGCGGTCCGCCCGGTCTGCACATCTGGGGCGGTGAAACGACGGTGTGCTTGCCGGACTCGCCGGGGCGGGGTGGCCGAAATCAGCACCTCGCCCTGGCGGCGGCGGTCGAGTTGGCCGGTCATCCGAGCGGGGCGCTGCTCAGCGCGGGCACCGATGGGACCGACGGTCTGACCGACGACGCCGGTGGCCTGGTGGACGGCTTCACCCTGGAACGGGCGAGGGATGCCGGACTCGATGCCGTCATGAGTCTTGCGCGCGCCGATTCAGGCTCATTCCTTCAGGCGAGCGGCGATCTGATTCGCACCGGACCGACGGGGACCAATGTGATGGATCTGATGCTCGGATTCCGGGAATGATTGAGGCGCGGGGAAACCTCTTCGATGCGGCGGTATCCTGTCTCGGGGAGCCGGACCCGGCCCGCAAGCAGGCATTGACTCTGGCTGCGGCTGAAAGCTGGCGGGCAGGGCAACTCAGCGCGGATGCATCGGGCGCTGGTGCGGTATTGGACCTCCCCGGTCGACCGGCGAGGCCCGAGCTGGTTCCGCCGCGGGACCTCAAGCCTCGGAAGCTCACGAACCGCCAAGGCCGCGGCGCCATGATCCACGCCGTCGCCCATATCGAATTCAACGCCATCAACCTCGCCTGGGACGCGGTACAGCGTTTCCGGGGGATGCCGGCGGACTTCTACCACGACTGGATTCGGGTCGCCGTCGAGGAGTCCGAGCACTTCGGTCTCATGCACGAGCGTCTCCAGGATCTGGGCTACGCGTATGGGGACTTTCCGGCGCATGATGGTCTCTGGGGGATGGCACGAGCCACGGCGCATGATCCAATGGTTCGGATGGCGCTGATCCCTCGGGTCATGGAGGCACGCGGCCTGGATGTGACGCCCGCCATGATCGAGCGATTCGAGGTGGCGGGCGACCAGGAGACGGCCGCCCGCCTCGGTGTCATCCTCCGCGATGAGGTCAGCCATGTGGCCATCGGCTCCCACTGGTTCCGTCGGCTCTGTGAGGAGCGCGCCCTCGACGCCGGCGCGCTCTACTTCGACCTGCTCGAGCGCTATCTGCCGGGCGGCATTCGCTGTCCACTCAATCTCCCGGCCCGACGGCAGGCCGGTTTCGACGATACCGAGCTCGAGCGCTTGCAGCTGCTCTGCCGATCCGCGCGCGTTGCCTGACACGCTCGTCCACCCCACGCCGTCATCGGATGCGCCAGCGCCGCAAGATGCCGGGTTGCCGAAGCGGGACGAGGGAGTACCATGGTGTCATCGCGCCTCGACCTCGACATCGCCTCGGGTCCGCAGCGCCGGGCTTCTGAACGGCCCGGCCCTCGGAGGCTTGTCTCCGACTTGATGCGCCGCCGAACACACGAGCCGCCTCATGAGCAGTCAGCGGGTCCCATCGCGGCCGAGACCGGCCCGCATATCCGAAGTTCAGTCGCTTGCTAGGGCCGATTGACCGCAATCCCCAAGGAGCTCTCCTCTTGCTCGACTTGTTGTCTTCCGGCGGCTGGCTGATGGTGCCGATCGTTGCCTGCTCGATCATCACGACCGCCATCGTGATCGAGCGCGCCTGGACCCTGCGACGGTCCCGGATCATGCCTCCGAATCTGGTCGCTCGGATCTTCGAGTGGCATCGCCAGGGGCACTTGAGCGACGCGCGAATCGAGGAGATCCGCGCCGGCTCGCCGCTGGGGCGTCTGCTCGCAGCAGGACTCATCAACCGCAATCACCCACGCGAGATCATGAAGGAGGCGATCGAGGATACCGGGCGCCAGGTCGTGGCCGAGCTGGAGCGTTTTCTGAGCAGCCTCGGGACCGTCGCCTCGGTCGCGCCCTTGCTGGGCCTGTTGGGGACGGTCCTGGGGATGATCGATGTCTTTGCCGTCATCATGGAAGCCGGGGTCGGCAATGCCGCGATCTTGGCCGGTGGGATCTCCAAGGCGTTGATCACGACCGCCGCTGGCCTCTCGGTGGCGATTCCGGCACTTCTGTTCTACCGCTTGTTCGACAACAAGGTCGCGCGGCTCGCCCTCGACATGGAAGAGCAGTCACTTCGGCTGGTGGAGGTCATGAAGGGTGAACGAGAGGCCGGTGAGGTGGTTGCGTGAATCTGCGTCCGCATCGCCGGGATCAGGCGGAGATCAATCTTACCCCTCTAATTGACGTCGTCTTCCTCCTATTGATCTTCTTCATGGTCTCGACGACCTTCAAGGACGAGGCGCGGCTCCGCATCCAGCTGCCGGAGGCGCAAGGCGAGGCGATCCCGGCCGAGGGGCCTGAGATGATCGAGATCCTCATCGACCAGTCCGGGTCTTTCCGGGTGGATGACCAGGCCGTCGGGGGGCGTGCCGCCGACACGCTGATTCAGGCCCTCAAGGGTGCGCTCGGCGGACGCGCGGCCATGCCGGTCTTGATCCAGGCCGATGCCAGGACGCCACATCAGGCGGTCATGACCGCGCTGGATGCCGCCCGCCAGGCGGGGCTGTCTCGCGTTGCCTTCGCCGCGATCCGCCCCGAGGGACCCTCGCAGTGAGTCGCGAAGCGGCCCGGTCGGGCGAAGAGGCCACTCAGGTCTATCGGCGGCTTCTCGGCTACGTTAGACCTTACTCGCGCATGTTTGCGGTCTCGATCCTCGCCATGCTGGCCTTCGCGGTGACCGAGCCGCTCTTTGCCGCCATGATGCAGCCGTTGATCGACGGCAGCTTCGTGGATCGCAACGAGGAGGTCGTGCGCCTCATGCCCTTCCTGTTAGTGGCACTTTTCGTGGTGCGTGGAATTGCGGGATTCGCCAACACTTACTGTCTTAGCTGGGTCGGCCGTCGTGTCGTCGCTGATCTGCGCCAACAGATGTTCGAGCACCTGCTGCGTGCACCGACGCGCTACTACGACAATCAGGGGTCCGGGCACATCCTGGCCAAGCTGACCTACAATGTCGAGAACGTCGCGACTGCGGCCACCTCTGCTGTCACGACCATCATCCGTGACGGCTTCACCGTCATCGGTCTGATGGCCTACATGCTGTATCTTAACGCGGCACTCTCGGCCATCTTCCTGGTTATCGGACCGGTCATGGCGGGAGCAGTCAAGTATGCGACCAAGCGTTTTCGTCGCCACAGCCGCCGTATCCAGGATCGTGTCGGGGCGCTGACCCAGGTCGCCCAGGAGGCGATCGATGCGCATCGGGTGGTCAAGGCCTTCGGTGGGCAGGTGCGCGAGGCGAGACGCTTCAGCGCCATCAACGAGAAGACCCGCTCGCTGCAGATGAAGATGATCGCGACCGAGGCCGCGAGTGTGCCCTTGGTTCAGTTGATCTCGGCGGTGGCGATCGCGGTCATCGTTTATCTGTCCACCATGCAGGGGCTCAAAGAGAACATTTCGGTCGGGACTTTCATGTCTTTCGTCGTTGCCATGGGTCTGCTTCTGCCGCCAGTGAAGCGCCTGACCTCAGTCAACGCCCATCTGCAGCGCGGCATCATTGCCGCGCAGAGCCTGTTCGAGCTCCTCGACTCGGAGGAGGAACGCGATCGAGGATGCCGAACGCTGGATCGCGCTGCTGGACGGATCGACTATCGTGGCGTGACCCATGCCTACTCGGCCGACAAGCCAGCCGCAATCCGGGATCTCGACCTCACCATTGAGCAGGGCGAGCGCGTCGCACTGGTCGGGCGCTCCGGAAGCGGCAAGAGCACCGTCGCGAGCCTGTTGCCGCGTTTCTACGACGCAACCGCCGGTGAGATCCGGATCGACGGCATCCTGATCCGAGAGCTGACGCTGGCGAGCCTGCGTGCCCAGATCTCGCTGGTGAGCCAGGATGTCGTCCTTTTCAATGACACCATTGCCAACAATATCGCCTACGGCCGTGCCGACCCGCCGACCCGCGAGGAGCTTCGTCGAGTCGCGGCGAGCGCCCATGCGCTTGACTTCATCGAGGCCCTACCCGCCGGCTTCGAGACGCGGGTCGGCGACCGTGGCGTCTTGCTCTCCGGGGGGCAGCGCCAACGGCTCGCCATCGCCCGGGCCATGTTCAAGGACGCCCCGATTCTGATCCTGGATGAGGCGACCTCGGCGCTCGACACGGAGTCGGAGCGCCATATCCAGGCCGCGCTCCAGGAGTTGATGGCGAACCGAACGACCCTGATGATCGCCCACCGTCTCTCGACCATCGAGAACGCCGACCGTATCCTGGTCATGGAGGCAGGGCGGCTGGTCGAGCAGGGTCGTCACGCCGAGCTTTTGGCGCTCGACGGCTATTACGCACGCCTGCACCGACTTCAGTTCCATGAGGCGACGGTGCGGCCGGTCGAAACGGCTGGTTGAGCAGCGTCGACGGGTTCGCCGTGGGGACGACAGGAAGAACAACAGCCAAAGCGGTGTCTCGTGCGTCGTCCAGTGCGGCGCAAGCTCCGCGCTGACACCTGACGGCAACCGCGCACGAGCCCATGGACCCCACCCCGATCTGGTATGGCCGACACCCTCTGGGTTTGCTGCTCTTGCCCCTCTCTTGGCTCTACTGCCTCGTCGTTCGGCTGCGCCGCCTCGCCTATCGCGCGGGCTGGCTCGCAAGCGCGCGATTGCCGGTACCGGTGGTGGTGGTGGGTAACCTGACGGTGGGCGGAACGGGCAAGACCCCCGCAGTCTTGCGTCTTGCGGATCTGCTGCAGGCCCGGGGCTGGACACCTGCGATCATCACCCGAGGCTATGGCGGCCGGGCGTCATCGTGGCCTAGGTTGGTACCTCCGGGCGCCGATCCGGGTGTGTTCGGGGACGAGCCTGTGTTGCTTGCGAGCCGCAGCGGCTGCCCGGTCGTGGCGGGCCCGGACCGCGCCTCCGCGGCGAGGCTGGCGCTGGACCAGGGCGGCGTAGACGTCCTGCTTGCCGACGACGGGCTGCAGCACTCTCGGTTGGCCCGCGACATCGAGATCGTCGTCGTCGACGGGGCGCGCGGCTTCGGCAACGGACGCTGCCTTCCGGCAGGTCCTTTGCGGGAGCCCAAAGGGCGCATGCGCTCGGTCGACTTCGTCTTGAGCAATGGCGGCGATCGATGCGGCGGCCATCGGATGGAGCTGATTCCGGGCGCGGCGGTTAATCTGCGCGACCGCAGTCGGATGCGGCCCATCGCGGACTTCGCGGGCGAGCACGTCCTCGCGGTTGCCGCGATCGGAAACCCTGAACGCTTTTTCGCGATGCTCCGAGGCCTTGGGATCGCCATCCGGCCTCGGGCCTATCCGGATCATTATCCGTTTTCCGCATCCGACCTTGCGGAATGGCCAGCCGGCCCCGTGCTCATGACGGAGAAGGATGCGGTGAAGTGCGCGCGTGTCGCGGGCGAGGATCACTGGTACATTCCCGTGGAGGCCAACCTGGAAGCGGCCTTCGTCGATCAATTCTTTGCGAGGCTGGAGGCCCTGCGCAATGGCTAGCGGTCCCTGTGGCTTCAAGGTCGTGATCCCCGCGCGCTACGGCTCGACCCGACTTCCGGGCAAGCCGCTCCTGCCGATCGCCGGCAAGCCGATGATCCAGCATGTGGTCGAGCGTGCCCGGGAAAGCGCTGCCGAGGAGGTGCTGGTCGCGACCGATGATCAGCGGATCGCCGACGCCTGCAGCGGTTTCGGCGCTGAGGTCGTCATGACGCAGGCCACGCATCGCAGCGGATCCGACCGCATCACCGAGGTCGTCGAGCGGCGGGGCTGGGCCGACGATGTCGTGGTCGTCAATCTTCAGGGCGATGAGCCCGGTGTGCCGCCGGGACTGCTCGACCAGGTGGCAAGTGATCTCGCGATCATTCCCGCCCTGGGCATGTCGACCCTCGCCAGTCGGATCCGTGATCGCGAGACGCTCTTCGATTCGCACGTGGTCAAGGTGGTGACCGACGCCGGTGGCTTTGCACTCTACTTCTCGCGCGCGCCCATCCCCTGGCACCGAGACGAGTCCCTCGGGGCGTCCGAAGGACTGCCGACGACGGTCAGCTTCCTGCGCCACATTGGACTCTACGCCTACCGTGCAGGTTTTCTCAGACGTTACCTGACTTGGAGACCCGCACCATTGGAGTTGGCGGAGTCGCTGGAACAATTGCGCGCTCTTTGGCATGGCGAGCGCATCCATGTGGCGATCGCGGAAACTCAGCCTGGACCCGGCGTCGACACCGTGGCCGACCTGGCGCGAGCCGAGCGCCACCTCAGGAGACGCTGATCAATCGGCCGTCCTGGCCGACAATCAGCATGGAGAGCGCAGAATTCTTCGGCGCTTCCCTCACGGGACGAGTCGGTCCTGTGAGGGTGCGGCCGCACAGACTCTGCGCCGGACGGCGAGCCCACCGCATGTGTCGACGTTCGAGTATGGGTCTGGTGACGGTGCGGAGTCTCGGCCGTGTGACTGCGATACCCGTTTCCAGTCCGGGCTTCGTTCTGAACGCGGGCTTGCCGCGTTCCGGACAAAAAAAACCCCGCGGGCGCGGGGCGAATCACCACTGAGGAGGTCAGAGAACGAAACCGAATGAACGGAAGCGTCTGTCTCATGATCTGGTTAGCAGATTGGATGCCAGCTTCGCGGCCTGCTCCTGAACTGCAAAAAAACAATTTGTTATGAACATGCGGGTCGATGTGGTCGAGGTTTCCAGGTGAGTCACGCACGGGTTTCAGGCTCAGGCAGCCCTTTTCGCACCGCAATGGTGCGATGCTTGCGACACCTCGCCTGTCATCTTGTAGCCATTGCGACGCTCACGATCTCCTGTTCGCCCGCTGCCGAGACGGAGTCTGCACGCGCCGCGGGTGCTCATTCACAGCGCGCCGCCGCCGGCTGGCTGCGTCTGCAGCGGGATCAGTGGGATGCTGGACAGCAGGTGGCTCCGATCACGCGCGCCGAGTCGGCTCGGCGAGAGTCTCTGGAGCGGCAGGACGCAATCCGCCTTCGCGAGACATTCATGCAGGAGGAGCGCGAGCTTCAGACCTTACGACGCGTAGAGCGACAGACGAGCCAGACGGGTGGACAGGGCGGACTCGACGACCGGGCTGCTGAGCGCCGGATCCAGGGACGCCTGATCCAGCAACAACAGGCACGGGAGGGCCAGCGACTGAGGATGCGCACGGAGCGTCGCGCTCAGCCTCCCTCCCAGGGGTTGAAGGGTTGGGGTCGCCGGGCCGAGTAGCTGCGACCGAGCGGAGGGGATCCTTTAGCCAAGAAGCATCCGCGCGCGTCTCAATCGATGCAGCGCATTCAATGCGAAGAGGTTCTCCCCGCTCCGGACCCGTCTCCTCTCGGATGGGGCGGTCCAATGCCCCTCTCCAGCTTGAGCCTGCGTGGACTGCCGATCGGCTAAGGAAACGTTCAAGTCTTCAGCGTTTCCCGCCCAGTGCAGGCAGCCCTGAGCGGAACATGGCCAGGATGGCCATTCATCCCATCTCCCTAAGTGCCGGGCTCGTGATCATCGGGTTGTCCGAGACACTGCTCGGACTCGTACCACATCACATTGATGATGCCGAAGGCGAGCGCCAGCAGCACACCCAGAATCCAAGCGAAATACCACATGCGAAGGCCCTCTCGGTGATCGAAGGTCCGGGGCGCTTGGCCTCTTAACGGAGGCGACCCTGGGCCCGATCCTGGGGACGCTGATTGATTGGCCAACCTGGCCGGGAAATCAGCACCGAACGGCGAAACCCGTTTTCGCCATTCCATCACTCTCGGCCGCTCAGGCGACCGAACATGGCGGCACCTCGGGGTGGCGCCGAATGCGCCGAGCCTTTCAGCGCCTCCCGAGCTCAATAGGCCAGGTGCTCCTGCTCCTTGACCTCCTCGACTGTCACCCGGCGCCACATCTTGGCGTAGGTCCAAGTGGTGTAGGCCAGAATCAGCGGGATGAAGATCAGCGCGGCCCAGAACATGACCGTCAGGGTGAGATGGCTCGAGACGGCATCCCAAACGATCAGGCTGCTGTTGGGATCGGTCTTGGAGGGCAGGATAAAGGGAAAAAGACTGACGCCGGCTGTCAGGATGATGCCGGTCAGCGCCAGGCTGCTGGTCACCAAGCCGAGTCCCGGGCGATCGCTTGCGGCGAGCCTCAGGGTCATCCAGAGGCCGACGAAGCCGAGGAGCGGAAATCCGAGTGTCCACGGATAGCTGACGTAGTTTGCCAACCAGGCCCCCGACTCCTGCACCACCTCCTTGGTCAAGGGGTTGGGCGTCGCATCCAGCGCCGGCATCGACACGACCCGGAAGCCGTCGACGCCGAGCATCAACCAGACCCCCGCGAGCGCGAACACGGCGATGCTGACCCATGCGAACAGTCTGACCGCGCCCTTGGCCCGCGAGGCGATCGGCTCGGCGGTCCGCACCTGGAGCCAGACTGCCCCGTGCATGGTGAGCATGGTGACGCTCAGGACGCCGGCCAGGAGGGCGAATGGGTGGAATAGCCCGAAAAAGCTGCCCGTGTAAAAGGGTCGCAACATGTCGTCGAGATGGAAGGGCACACCCAACAGCAGGTTGCCGAAGGCGACCCCGAATACCAGCGCGGGAACCACGCCACCGATGAAGAGCCCCCAGTCCCATGCATTGCGCCAGCGCGGATCCTCGATCTTGCTGCGATAGTCGAAGCCGACCGGCCGGAAGAAGAGGGCGAAGAGCGCCAGCAGCATGGCGAAATAGAATCCGGAGAAGGCGCTGGCGTAGACCAGGGGCCAGGCGGCGAAGATGGCACCGCCGGCCGTGATCAGCCAGACCTGGTTGCCGTCCCAGTGGGGGCCGATGGTGTTGATGATGACGCGCCGCTCGGCGTCGGTCTTTCCCATGAAAGGCAACAGGGCACCCACGCCCATGTCCATGCCGTCGGTTATGGCGAAGCCGATGAAGAGCACGCCGACCAGAATCCACCAGATGAATTTAAGGACTTCGTAGTCGATGATCATGGCCTGTCCCCCCGGGTCAGTCTTGATGTCGCTGCGGCGCGAGCGCGGGTGCCGGGCCGCCGCCGGCGACCGGAGGCGCGTCCGCCATGTCCCGCTCATGGTGATAGCGGCCGGTATGCAACGAGCTGGGTCCCTGGCGCCCGAACTTGAACATCAGAAACATCTCGATGATGAAGAGTCCGGTGTAGAAGAGGATGAAAGCCGACAGGCTGATCATCAGATGCCCGGGTGAGAGGCTCGAAGCCGCGATGCTGGTTGGCAGCACCTCGCCGATCGCCCAAGGCTGGCGGCCGAACTCGGCGACGAACCAGCCAGTCTCCGCTGCGATCCAGGGGACCGGGATGCTCCAAAGGAAGAGGCGCAGCAGCCAGCGTTTCTCCTGGATGACCCGCTTGGCGTTGTAATAGAAGCCCAGAATCAGCAGGAAGAGCATCCAGAAGCCGGCCGCGACCATCACGCGGAAGCTCCAGAAGAGCGGGGCGACCTCGGGGATCGAGTCCTTGACCGCCATCCGGATCTGCTCCTCGCTGGCCGCGGCCGGGTTCTCGGTGTAGCGTTTGAGCAAGAGACCGTAGCCGAGATCGGCCTTGTGGTCCTCGAACACCGCGCGGTTCGTGGGGGTGTCCTGTCCGCCGCGCAGGCGTTGCAGGTACTCATAGGCGACCATGCCGCTGCGGATCCTGATCTCGTGATCGTGCAGCAGGTCTTTAAGCCCCCTGACCTCCTGGTCGAGGGAACGCGTCGCGATCAGACCCAAGAGCCAGGGGACCTTGATCGCGCGGTGGGTCTCCTCATCGTCGTTGCTCGGAAAACCGATGAGCGTGAAGGCGGCTGGCGGGGGCTCGGAGTGCCACTCGGCCTCGATCGCCGCGAGCTTCACCTTCTGCACGTCCCCGACCTCGTAACCGGATTCGTCACCAAGCAGGATGACCGACAGGATCGACGCCAGGCCGAAACCGACGGCGACCGAGAAGGAGCGTTTGGCAAAGGCCAGGTCCCGGCCCTTGAGCATGTACCAGGCGCTGATGCCGAGCACGAACATGGACGCGGTGACGTAACCGGCGGCCGCCGTATGCACGAACTTGACCTGTGCAACCGGATTGAAAAGCAGATCCACGAAGCTGGTCATCTCCATGCGCATGGTCTCATAGCTAAACTCGGCGCCCACCGGGTTCTGCATCCAGCCGTTGGCGACCAGGATCCAGAGTGCAGAGAGATTGGAGCCGAGCGCCATTAGGAAGGTCACGCCCAGGTGCTGGCGCTTGGACAGCCGCTCCCAGCCGAGAAAAAAGAGCCCGATGAAGGTCGATTCGAGGAAGAAAGCCATCAGGCCCTCGATCGCGAGGGGCGCCCCGAAGACGTCGCCGACATAGTGACTGTAATAGGCCCAGTTGGTGCCGAACTGAAACTCCATGGTGAGCCCGGTGGTCACCCCGAGGGCGAAGTTGATGCCGAAGAGCTTGCCCCAGAACTTGGTCATGTCCCGGTAGATCTCCCGCCCGGTCATGACATAGACACTCTCCATGATCACAAGGATCCAGGAAAGCCCGAGTGTGAGTGGAACGAAGAGAAAGTGATACATCGCGGTCAGGGCAAACTGCCACCGCGAAAGCTCGATCATGGTGCTGTCAAGCATGGCGATCTCCCCTGGGTCGGACAGCAGAAAGGGGGAACGGCGTTCGTGCGCTCAGGCCGGTGTCCCCGACCGGGAGGGTCGCCGAGGGCCTGAGCGACGCGGGCGCGTCTGTGTGACTAGTCTAAGTGCGCCGGGCGACGTCGGAAATGATCAATCGCAAGGGGGCGGCGCTTCGGCTTCGGCCGCCCCGTCGGCCGGTGCTCGCGCCGATCGTCGCTTGACACGCCGCCAGCATGAGCGGAACGGCCCGGTCGTCAATCCACTCCCTGGTGTGCGCCGTGACCATGCGCATGATCATGAGGGGCCGCCGGGGGCAGGGGCTGTCCGCCGAGGATCGCGGTCACGGCGTGCAGTGGGTCCGATGCGCTGGTGGTGTGGACCCGGATCCCGTGGCGCGCCATGCGCTGGACGAAGCCCTGTCCGGCACCCTGGGTGACGATGGCGCTCAGCTTGAGCTCGAACAGCGGGTGATCCTCACCATGGTACTCGTGCAGCGACATCTCGCGAGGGAGATCGAGTCGCTCCACCTCGGCCGCGTCGCCATGGGCATCCGCTTCATAGATGAGAAAACGGCGCGTCTTCCCGGCATGGCCGGTGATGGTCCGGAAGTTCTGGCTGGTGACGGCGATGCGCATCGGTTTCCCCGTGCTCAACACCGCAAAAGTGCTCTCATTACTCATGGGTTTCGATTTCCTGATGGATTCAAGGAGAGGGCGACCGGCCCCGTGGATTCAGGCCGGTGCCGCTTGGGATTGCCGGAGACGCAGCGCCCAGTCCTCCATGGCCGCGTTCGCGACCGGCATGGGTGCCTCCATGAAGGTGACGACGAAGCCCCGGTCGGTCTCGGCGACCCCGATGGAGCGCGGCCGCAGGGCCAGCACCTGGGGATTCGGAAGGGTGATCCCGAAACAGAAGACCAGATTCCTCGCCGCGCGGATCCCTTTGCCGACCTGCCCCTCCGCGAGGGATCGCGTGTGGGCGAGATGGTCGAACTCGGCGATGAAGACGGCCGAAGGATGGCCCTCGATGCAGTCTCTGAAGTAGCGGCAGATTGCATCCACCGAGTCCAACGCCGTCTCGTCGCGGCCGATTTCCAGCGTATAGATCGGATACTTCTCTTCTAGCAAGGTCTGTCTCATCAAGCATTCCCGTTCGGATGATTGAACCTGACCAATTGCGGTTGCCCGGTTTGGGTGCGCCCCAAGGTCATACGACGGGCACACAGATCCGGCCGCTGCCGACAGCACGCGCGGTCTGACCGAGGAGGTGGATCACGACCAGGGTGACGATCCCCAGGAGCGCCGAACCGATCAGGGTGAAGCTCATTTGTCCGGTCAGCTCCGACATGATCAAGGACGCGGTCGTCATGACGGCGAGCGGAAAGGAATAGGCCCACCAGGACAAGGAAAACTGGAGCTTGAGAAAGCGGCCGATCTGGGTTGCCAGGAGCAGGGTCAGGAAGAGCGCGCCGTAATAGAGTACGCGTGCGAATGCATCGAGCTCCCCGGTCAGCTGCAGATAGGAGATAAACCCGGCAGCGGGCGGGGCGAGCAGGATAAAAAAGGTCGGCATGAGACGCCGGTCGATCGGCGGATGGAAAAACACCCGATAGAGGATGATGGCGAACAGCAGGATCCAGAAAAGGATACCGACGCTGAAAAAGAACCAAGAGAGCTCCACGAACCCCAGTGGCGCGCCCGCGATCGGAACCAGCACGTTGCCGACGACTGGAAGGAACCAGGCCGGGTTGACATGCTGAATCTGAAAGTGCTCATGATGGATCCAGACGCTCATGATGTAGAGCGTCAGGACGAGGTGCAGCGCGGTGCCCAAGACCCAGAGCACGCCGGCCAGGCCGAGACTGATGTGAAGCGAGGCGGTGGCGAGCAGGATGAGGCTGATCGAGATGGCCGGAAAGAAGTTGAGTTGGATTGGATGGGCCAGCTCATTGGCCACGGCGGCAGGGTAACGGAACGACTTGATCCCATAGCTGATCAGCAGGGTTAGGAAGACCAGTGCCGCGAACGCCAAGATCGCCTCTGCGATCACACCGGGTAGACCCAAGCGCGAGGCGGCCTTGTGCCAAGCGATCGATAGCCCGGCGAGCCCCATGACCATCGCAAAAAAGGCGACCGGGAGGTATTTGAGGCGTGGCGCCTCGGTCGTGTCCGACATCGGCCCCTCCGGCACAGGACAGGCGGCGGCTGAGCGCCGCAGATTGCATTACCATGCGCGCGGCAGGCGGTTCAGGGCATTGAAATTGGTCAACGCACTGACCGGCGTCACTCCTGGGCGATGCGGTTGAGGTTGGGGATGTCGAGCAGAAAGCGGTTGGGACTGGTTTCCACCAACAGGCTTTTGCGCTTGAATTCAGCGATCGTGCGACTCGCGGTTTCGGTCGTGATCCCGAGCATGGCGCCCATGTCCTCGCGGCTGAACAGCTGGCAGGCGCTGCTCTCGCGGTCGCGTACCAGACGCAGCAAGAGTCGCGCGATTCGCTGCCGCGCCGAGCCGGTGGAGAGCTCGGTCAACCAGGCGTCGGCCTCGCTCAATGCCCGCTGCCATCGCGAGAGGAGCTCGCGCTGCAGCTCGGGTTTGCTGCATCCGAGATCACGCACCAGCCGGGCAGGAAAGCGGCACACCTCGGTCGGCTGCAGTGCAACCGCGTCGTGCTGGTATCCGCCGCCCTCGATCATCGCCTCCAGCCCTAGCACGTCAGCGGTACGCGCGATGCGCACGATACGTTGGCTGCCGTCCGGGAGATACTGGACCAACTTCATGACGCCGCTGCGGACCGTGAACATGTGGTCGGCCGCGTCGCCCGTGCGGTAGAGACTGGTACCGGGCTTGAGGTTGAACTGGTCGATCGGGTCGTGGATCTCCGCGAAGTCGGTCTCGGTCAGACCGGCGAACAGGACCGATGTGCGGAGCGAGCAGTTGATGCAGTCCGCTTCCCCGGACCAAGCGTCGCGCAATGTGACACCCCTGACCATGTGCGTAGTCTGAACCTCGTCGGTCGATGCCGAAGGCGTCGAAGGGGATGCTGATTCATGGTCATCCTGGCCGTGATCAGCCCGGGGTTTTTGCCCCGCACGGGCAACGCTGAGTGCTTCAGCGTTGCCCTCAAGCCGGAGTGTAACCCATCAGTCCGCGGAGAGCATTTTGTAGCCATGGACCCACGCCGGGGCGGGTCTCAATTGCAGGCGCGGGTTGCGTACGCCCGTCACGCTCTCCAACATGCAATGCTCAGACTTCCGAATTGGCCCGCCACATGGGTCTCCCATTCACATCAAGGCACCGATGACCCTGCTCAGTCTTGACTCCGTCGCCCTGTCCTACGGCCTGCCACCGCTGCTCGAGGGGGTGTCCTTCAGCATCGACCGAGGCGAGCGCATCTGTCTCATCGGGCGCAACGGTGCCGGCAAGTCGACCTTGCTGCGGATTATCGACGGTGAGATCCAGCCCGATGCGGGGCAGGTGCGGACGTCCGCCGGGGTCAAGGTCGCGCGCCTGGCGCAGGAGATTCCACGCGGCGCGGATGGCTCCGTGTTCGAGGTCGTGGCGGCTGGACTCGGCGATCTGGGCGGCCTCCTGCGGGACTATTTCACGCTCTCCCACGGGCTGGGGGTCAGCCCGAGCGAGGACGACCTCGCCCGCCTCGCACGGGTTCAGCAGCACCTGGAGGACGGTCGCGGCTGGGCCATCGAGCAGCGGACCGAGCGTGTGATCTCGCGCCTCGGGCTCGATCCCGAGGCCCGCTTCGGCGCGCTCTCGGGCGGTCTGCAGCGCCGCGTCCTGCTGGCACGAGCCCTTGTGATGGAGCCGGATGTCCTTCTGCTCGACGAGCCGACGAACCATCTCGACATCGATGCGATCGACTGGCTCGAGGAGTTTCTGATCGAATTCCCCGGCGCCTTGCTCTTCGTCACACACGATCGACGGTTCCTGCAACGGGTCGCGACCCGGATCCTGGAGCTGGATCGCGGCCGGATCACCGACTGGCCCGGTGACTATGCCAATTATCTGCGTCGCCGTGAGGAGCGCCTGCATGCCGAGGCACAGGCCGCTGCTCAATTCGACCGCAAGCTCGCCGAAGAGGAGACCTGGATCCGGCAGGGGATCAAGGCTCGCCGCACGCGCAACGAAGGGCGCGTCCGGGCTCTGGAGGCGATGCGCCGGGAGCGTGGCGAGCGTCGCGAGCTGCCCGGCACGGCGCGGATGCGTCTGAGCGAGGCTGACCGCTCCGGCCGGTTGGTGGTGGAGGCGGAGGAGATCAGCTATGGGTGGGGCGATACCCCGGTCATCCGCGACCTCAGCACGCTGATCCTGCGCGGTGACAAGATCGGGATCATCGGTCCCAATGGGGCGGGCAAGAGCACTCTCTTGAGACTTCTGCTGGGCGACCTCGAGCCCCAGGCCGGTCGGATTCGCCGCGGGACCAACCTGCAGGCGGCCTATTTCGATCAGCTGCGTACTCAACTCGATCAGGATAAGAGTGTCCAGGACAACGTCGCGGGTGGCAGTGACAAGGTCGAGGTGGGCGGTTCGAGTCGCCATGTCTTGTCCTATCTCAAGGACTTCCTCTTCACGCCCGAGCGTGCGCGTCAGCCGGTCAAGGCGCTTTCGGGCGGCGAGCGGAATCGACTCCTGCTCGCCAAGCTCTTCACACGACCCGCCAACCTCTTGATCCTTGATGAGCCGACCAACGATCTCGACACCGAGACCTTGGAGCTCCTGGAGGACCTGCTGGTGGCATTCCAGGGCACCCTGCTGCTGGTTTCGCACGATCGTGCGCTGCTGGACAACGTCGTGACCAGCACATTGGTCTTCGAGGGCGACGGACGGGTGTGCGAGTACGTCGGGGGATACGACGACTGGGTCCGTCAACGCAGCCCCGAGCGGTCGGGGGAGTTCAAGACCACGCCGGCCGAGAGGGAGCCCGCGGCTGTGGCCCCTGCCCAACAGACCGATCAGACCAAGGTCACGCCGGGGGCGGGGAAGCTCAGCTTCAAGGAGGCCCGGGAGCTTGCCGAGCTGCCGGGCCGGATCGAGATGCTGGAGAACACGCAGTCGGGACTGCATCAGCGTCTGTCCGATCCCGCCTTTTACCAGGCCTCGGGCGATGAGGTTGCGACGGTCAGGGCGCATCTGCAGGACCTGGAGTCCGAGCTGGAGGCCGCCTATGCGCGCTGGGAGGCGTTGGAGGCGCGGCGCGGCGCATCTGCATGAGTCGGCGACATGCTGTCGCTCGCGCAGCGCATCCGTATCACGTCCTTCGAGGGTGGGCTCTCGCGACCCGCTCGGCGGATTTGTCGCGATCCGTTTCCTGATCTACCATCAACCGCCCGATCACCTTTGATTGTGCTCAGAGGATCCCGCCGTTGAAGTTCAAGGTCGACGCGTTCCGCGGCTGGAGGCACAAGTGCATCACGCTGCTCGGGATGTCCGGGGTCGGCAAGACCCATCTGTCGGAGATGTTGCGCCGCCACGACTGGTTCCATTATTCGGGCGACTACCGGATCGGGACCCGCTATCTGAATGAGCATATCCTCGATCTGATCAAGGCTCGCGCGATGCGTGATCCGTTCCTGCGGGATCTGTTGCGCCGCGACTGGATCGCCATTCACAACAACATCAAGGTCACCGACCTGGGTCCGGTCCTCAGCTTCGTCGGCAAGCTCGGCAATCCGGAGCTAGGCGGTCTTCCGCTCGGTGAGTTCAGCCGTCGCCAGGCGCTCTATCGCGAGGCGGAGATCGCAGCCATGCTCGATGTCCCTGATTTCGTTCATAAGGCACAAGCGATCTATAATTACGCCCATCTGGTCAATGATGTCGGAGGGAGTCTGTGCGAGCTCGACGAGCCACGCGTCATCGAGTTGCTGGCCAGACACAGCCTGATCCTCTACATCCGGGTGCCCGAGGAGGATGAGATCAAGCTGATCGAACGGGCGCAGGCCGATCCCAAGCCGCTCTACTATCGTCCCGATTTTCTGCGCGCGGCGATCAAAGACTATCTGTCGCTCCAGGGGCTCCACTATGTGGCCGAGGTGGACCCAAACGACTTCACGCGCTGGGTCTTTCCGCGCCTCTTCCATTCCCGCGTGCCTCGTTATGAGGCGATCGCGCGTCCCCACGGCTACACGGTCTCGTCCGAGGATGTCGCGCGGGTCCGCGACGAGCAGGATTTCCTCCAGTTGGTCGAATCGGCGATCGCGCAGACGGGGGCGCCTGCCGCCGCTTCAGAGACGCAGTGATCCAGCCCCGACACGCGGACGTCATGCCACTCGTCGCACACAATGACCTACCCACCTTCGAGCGGTTGCGCGAAGAAGGGCAGAAGATTCTGGAGCCCGATCGTGCGCTGCAGCAGGATATCCGGGAGCTGCACATCGGGCTGTTGAACATGATGCCGGACGCAGCCCTGGCCGCCACCGAGCGGCAGTTCTTCCGACTGATCGGTCAAAGTAACCAGATCGCCCAGTTTTATGTTCATCCGTTCACACTCGAGGAGCTTGCGCGAGGACCCGTGACACGTGCGTATGTGGAACGGTACTACGAGCCTTTCGGCAAGATCCGCGCTGAGGGTCTGGACGCGATGGTGATCACCGGGGCGAATGTCACGGGTCCGGACCTGGCGCGGCAGACCTTTTGGGAGCCCCTGATCGAGGTGGTGGACTGGGCCTATCGGAATGTCAGCTCGACGCTCTGCTCCTGCCTTGCCACGCATGCGGTGCTGCAGTTCCGTTACGGGCAGAAACGCCAGCCGCTCGGGGAGAAGCGCTGGGGTGTCTATGTTCACCGGGTGGTCGATCGCAGCCACCCGCTGGTGAGCACCGTCAACACCCGTTTCGATGTGCCGCATTCGCGTTTCAACGACATCAGCCGGGAGCAGTTCGAGGCGGCGGCATTGCATATCCTGGCAGAGAGCGAAGAGGCGGGTGTCCATCTGGCCGTGAGTCCGGACGGTTTCCGTCAGGTCTTCTTCCAGGGACACCCCGAGTACGACATGATCTCCCTGCTGAAGGAGTACAAGCGCGAGGTCAACCGGTTCGCCGTCGGTGAGCGGGACCAGTACCCACCGGTCCCGGAGCACTATGTTGGGCTGCAGTCGCTCGCCATCCTCGAGGAGCACAAGGAACGGATCCTCGACGCCCTGGATCAGGGGCGCGAGCTCCCGGCCTTTCCGGAGCAGCACCTGATCGGGAAGCTCGACAACACCTGGCACGACAGCGCGGAGGGGGTCGTCGGCAACTGGATGGGGCTGATCTACCAGGTCACACACAACGATCGCAAGCTCCCCTTCATGTCGCACGTCGACCCCGACGATCCGCTTGGACTCAGTTTGCGGCGGCGATGACAAAATAGGCGCTTACCGCGGTACACTGAGGTGTCGCCACCGTTATTCTCCTAACGCATTGAAAGTTAAAGATAGTTGAAAGGGGCTCTGCTTTTCCCTGCTGATCTCTGGCCAGGACAGCAGACTGACCCCGTATGTCTTCCAGCACCTTTGTGGCGCTAAAAATACAACCGTGCCCTCCCTTTCCGAGATTCGCCGATCTTTGAGTCTCGCGCTAGTTTCTTATTTTTGTGATCGGTTTGGCGAAAAAAACATGGTTTGGTGGTTGCCCTTTGTTGCATTTTGATACTAGACTTCAAATATGAGATGCAGTGTGTGACAAAAAGGAAACATCGGTTTGTCGGATCGTTTCCCCTCGCGTCATCCATAATGAGCAGCTCAACCGATCTCCCGCACGGGAGCCGGCACCCAGACAATCGAGCTCACTGAGAAGGCCTGACATGTTCAACCAAACCGAAAAAACGATCTACTACAAATGGGATCCCAAGACCTATACCGGGTTCAAGCTGCGCTATGACGCTGAGAGCGCCGCCATGGGAGGGCATTGCTGCTTCCATGTGGAGGACTGGACGTTCCGAAGCATGACCGGCGAGTGGCCGTGCGAGGATCTGGACGAGGCCCTGGAAGTCCTGAGCCACTTCTTCGCGATCGACGTCGCGCAAGAGCGGCAGCGACTCAGCGACTGGCTTCCGGTCGGTCTGGCTGCCGCAGCCTAGCTCGCGACCCCGCCCGAAATGGGCTGTCGGCCCTCCAGGCGACAGCTCCCGGTCTCGACTTGACAGGCTCGCGTCCTCAAGACATTCGATCTTGAGGATCTGCCCCTCGGTCACCTGTCCCGGCCGAGTCCGCGACCCCTCCGGCGGGTCACGCCCGCCCCACCGCCTTGTTCGCTCCAGTCTCCCGGCGCTGACCTCCGATCACCCGGCAACCGGGATTCCCTTCCTCCTCATGCTCGGCCGCGACTTTTCCAGGCTGGCATCAGGTTTGAAACGGCGAGAGCCGAAATATTAGAATGCGGTGATTGACTCGCCACGCTTCCGCGAAGGTGCCCACATGCAGGATCCCATTGCTCACTCGGACAGCACGATCGGGCAGGTCGAGGTCAAGGAAACCACCTGCTACATGTGCGCATGCCGCTGCGGTATTCGCGTCCACATGCGCGACGGTGAGATTCGTTACATCGACGGCAACCCCAGGCATCCGCTGAACAAGGGTGTCATCTGCGCAAAGGGCAGCTCGGGGATCATGAAACAGTACTCGCCCGGGCGCCTGACCAAGCCGCTGCGCCGAAAGGCGGGTGCCGAGCGTGGTGCCGCCGAGTTCGAGGCGATCTCCTGGGACGAGGCGCTGAAGATGCTCGAAGAGCGCCTCGGCCGTTTGCGGGCCGAGGACCCCAAGAAGCTCGCGCTCTTCACCGGTCGCGATCAGATGCAGGCCCTGACCGGTCTTTTCGCCAGGCAGTTCGGGACGCCGAACTATGCCGCGCATGGCGGATTCTGCTCGGTCAACATGGCCGCGGGTCTCATCTACACCATCGGGGGCTCCTTCTGGGAGTTCGGCGGGCCGGATCTGGAGCGCTCCAAGCTCTTCGTGATGATCGGGACCGCCGAGGATCACCACTCAAACCCGCTTAAGATCGCGATCTCCGAGCTGAAACGACGGGGTGGGCGCTTTGTCTCCATCAACCCGATTCGAACCGGATACTCGGCGATCGCCGACGAGTGGGTGCCGATCAAGCCTGGCACCGACGGGGCCCTGCTCTTGGCGATCTCGCACGAGATCCTCAAGCAAGGGCTGTTCGACCGCGACTTCCTGATCCGCTACACCAATGCCGCCGAGCTGGTGATCGACGATCCGTCGCGACCCGATCACGGGCTGTTCTACCGTGCCGAGATGCATGTCGAGGAGGGTTGTTTCGACCCCGAGAACAAACTTTGGTGGGATCGCAACATCGACGGCCCCATCAGCACCCATACCCCAGGCGCCGATCCCCGTCTGATGGGCAGCTATCGCCTCGACGCGGAGGGCGGCATTCCCGTCAAGCCGGCCTTCCAGCTGCTGAAGGAGCGGCTGGAGGATTGCACCCCCGAGTGGGCCGCCGACACGACCGGGATCCCGGCGGCGACCATCCGCCGGCTGGCGTACGAGATGGGCGTGACCGCACGCGACCAGAAGATCGAGCTGCCGATCCCATGGACGGATTGCTGGGACAATGAGCATCCCTCGGTGATCGGCAACCCGGTCTCCTTCCACGCCATGCGCGGGATGGCCGCCCATTCCAACGGCTTCCAGACCATCCGCGCGCTCGGTGTGCTCATGACCCTCCTGGGCACGATCGACCGCCCCGGGGGCTTTCGGCACAAGGCGCCTTTCCCGCGTCCTATCCCGCCCTGTGCCAAGCCGCCGCATGGCCCCGAGGCCGTTCAGCCAAATACCCCGCTCGATGGCATGCCGCTCGGATGGCCCGCCAAGCCCGAGGATCTCTTCGTGGATCCCGAAGGCGAGGCGGTTCGCATCGACAAGGCCTTCTCTTGGGAATACCCCCTCGCGGTACATGGGCTGATGCATAACGTCATCACCAACGCCTGGCGCGGTGATCCCTACCCCATCGACACCTTATTCCTGTTCATGGCCAACATGGCCTGGAACTCCTCGATGAACACCAGCGAGGTGCGCAAGATGCTGGTGGACAAGGATGCCCAGGGGCACTACAAGATTCCGTTCCTCGTCGTCTGCGACACCTTCGCATCCGAGACCGTGGCGTTCGCGGACCTGGTGCTGCCGGATACCAGCTATCTGGAGCGTCACGACGCCCTCTCGATGCTCGACCGCCCGATCTCCGAGTACGACGGCCCGGTGGATGCCGTGCGGATTCCGGTGCTGCCGCCCAAGGCCGATTGCAGACCCTTCCAGGATGTGCTGATCGAGCTGGCTTCGCGTCTGCGGCTCCCCGCCTTCGTCGACGGCGCGGGCCGCCGCAAATTCCGCGATTACGCCGACTTCATCGTCAACTACGAGACCTCGCCCGGCTCCGGAATCGGCTTCCTGGCCGGCTGGCGGGGCAAGGACGGCGACAAGGTGCTCAAGGGCGAGCCGAATCCGAAGCAGTGGGAGATGTATGCGAAGAACGGGTGCGTCTTCCACCATGAGCTGCCCCCGAGCTACCAGTACATGCGCAACTGGAACAAGGGTTATCTGCACTGGGCGCGCGCACACGGCATGATCCGGTATGCCGAGCCCATTACCATTCATCTCTATTCCGAGGTGCTGCAGAAGTTCCGGCTGGCCGCGCAGGGCAAATGGCCCGGGCGCCGGCCGCCCGAGCGACTGCGCCAGCGTGTGGACACCTATTTCGATCCCTTGCCGTTCTATTACCGCACGCTGGAAGACCAGTTGGTCGACACGACTCGCTACCCCTTGAACGCACTCACGCAGCGTCCGATGGCCATGTATCACAGTTGGGACGGCCAAAATGCCTGGCTGCGCCAGATCCACAGCCACAACTATCTGTTCGTCAATCCGCTGATCGGAAGGAAGCACGGATTCGCTGACGGCGATTGGATCTGGGTCGAGTCGGCCGTCGGCAAGGTGCGCTGCATGTGCCGGTTCTCCGAGGCGGTCGAGCCCGGAACGGTGTGGACCTGGAACGCGATCGGCAAGGCAAACGGCGCCTGGGGCCTCGGCTCCAAGGCCGACGAATCCCGGAAGGGCTTCCTGTTGAATCATCTCATCTCCGAGGAGCTGCCGCCCTGCGAAGCCGGTCCGCATCTGTCCAATTCCGATCCGGTAACGGGTCAGGCCGCCTGGTTCGATGTCCGGGTGCGCGTCTACAAGGCAGGTCCGGACGAGCCGCGGCTGACCTCGCCGCAATTCGATCCGATGCCGCTGCTGCCGGGGCAGGAGCCGAGGCGGGGCAAGTGGCAGGCCTACGTTGCCGGGGTGTTCGGGAAGAAGTGACCGTCTGCCGCCTGCACCGAACGCCGGCGTCCGGCCCTATCGGCCGGTCCGGCAAGTCGAAGGCCGCTCCAGGCGGATGGCCGACAACGGAGAGCTTAAGACATGACTCAACTCGCCCTGGTCATCGACCTGAACGTCTGCGTCGGTTGCCACGCATGCGTGACCTCGTGCAAGGAGTGGAACACCTCCGGCTGGGCCGGCCCCATGGTCGATGAGAACCCCTACGACGCCAGTCCAACGGGTACCTTCTTCAATCGGGTCCAGACCTTCGAGGTTGGCACGTTCCCCAACACCGAGACGGTGCACTTCCCCAAGAGCTGTCTGCATTGCGAGGAGCCTCCCTGCGTGCCGGTCTGCCCGACCGGGGCCTCGCACAAACGTCCCGACAACGGCATCGTGCTGGTCGATTACGACAAGTGTATCGGCTGCAAATACTGCGCCTGGGCCTGCCCGTACGGGGCGCGCGAGTTGGACGAGCAGCAGAAGGTGATGAAGAAGTGCACGCTCTGTATCGATCGCATCACCGATGCAACCCTCTCTGATCGCGATCGCCAACCGGCGTGCGTCCTGGCCTGTCCGACCAGTGCCAGGCTCTACGGCGATGTCCATGATCCAGATTCAGAGGTCTCGGTGGCGATCCGCGAGCGCGGCGGCTACCAACTCATGCCGGAATGGGGCACCAAGCCGGCCAATCACTATCTGCCCCGTCAAAAGATCCGGATGCATATCAGTGCAGACGAGCTCACGCGGGTCGACAACCCATTGCGCAAAGAGGATCTCACCACCTACACGGGTGAGGAGACCCTGGACGACCTGGCTTGGTAGTGCCGCGGTGCCCATCGCCGGCTGCGCCCGCGGGCTGCGTCTCCGGGTGCCGCCGACCTTCGAGGCCGGGCCGATTGCGCCGGCATGCTCACGCGATCATCGTTAGAGGATAGAGGGATACGCCGCATGCACCCTGCTTTCTCCGTCATCTTTCTGACCACGCTGCTCGGTGCCGGTCAGGGCCTGTTTCTGGCCATCTACACGGGCCAGCTCTATGCCCTCGCCCGTTTCCTCCCGAGGCAAGACGACCAGTTCTACGCAGTCGGAAGTCTGGTCGCCCTGGTGCTGCTGGTGGTCGGTCTGGGTGCCTCGTTCTTTCATCTCGGACGACCTGAGCGGGCCTGGCGGGCCGCCGCCATGTGGCGCACGTCCTGGTTGTCGCGTGAGGTCATTATCCTCCCGATCCTGATGGCCCTCGTGCTCGCCTACGGCATCGCGCATTGGATGGAATGGACACAGCCCTGGTTTCCCATCGGCGAGGCACTCGATGTCGACGCAACCCTGATCCTCGGCCTGCTTGGGACCATCGCCGCCTTCGCCCTTTTCGTTTCCACCGCCATGATCTACGCCAGCGTCAAGTTCCTCGAGGAATGGCACTCGCCCTTCACCGTCGCCAATTTCACGCTTCTGGGCCTGGCGTCCGGCTTCATGCTAGCCGCTGCCTACTCGGCCTACATCGGCAATCCGCTGGTCCCCTTCTTCGGCACCTGGGCGGTGTTCTGGACCCTGGCCGCATTGATCTCGCGTGCGGCCCATCTCATGCGCAATGCCCGGCTCCAGCACAAGAGCTCGGCCCAGACCGCCATCGGGATTCGCCATACCGCTGTGGTCCAGCAGGCCCAGGGTGCAACCGGGGGGAGCTTCAACACCCGAGAGTTCTTCCACGGGCGCAATGAGGCGACGGTCCGCTTCGCGCGCAACCTGTTCCTGACCCTGGTGTTCCCGGTCCCGATCATGCTGATCGTCGCCGCCTACCTCATCGCCTCGCCGACGCTGCCAATCCTCGCCTTCGCGATCCAGTACCTGGGTCTGCTCGCCGAACGCTGGTACTTTTTCGCCGAGGCCAAGCATCCCCAGAATCTGTATTATCAGCGTGTCGCCTGATCGAGACCCCGACCGCCCAAGCTGGCGAGGTCGGCAGTCCCGCTGCGATTAGGGTGATCGGTTGACGCATCCTTTGGTCCCTCCGAAGCCGAACCGGCCGCTCCCAGTCATGATGGTCAAGGCGATGCCCATCCCGAGCATGGCGTCGACTGCGGGAGCCCGCCGCAGCTGAGTCACCTCGGGCCAAATGCGTGCCGCGGGTCGCGGCCTCGGGCCAACGACCGGAGGATCGGGCACCGGCTTCCGATCAAGGAACGAGCGCCGCCGGGAGATCGGGCGGGGGGAGCTCCCGTTTGGGGGCGAGCCACCGGACCAGCTCGGAATCGCCGGACGGCCATTGGCCTTTCGCCTGGTTCTCCGGCTCGTTTCCGGTGAAGACCAGGTAGCTGTATTTGCCATAGTGCGGGAGCTTGCGGGCGAGTCCGGGCAGTGCGGCCGGGTCTGCGGCAGCGAGCCAGCCGATCGGCTGCCCGTTACGCCAGGCGGTGAGGACGGGGCTGGCGCTCGTGCCGTCGCCCCGGTCTTCGCCGGCGAGTCGCACCTGGCGCGTCTCGGGGTCCAGGTCGAAGCCCTGCCCCGGCTCGCTGAGCTGGTCGATCCAGCGGTTCTCCCAGCCCAGTAGCCAGACTGCGCGGTCTCTCGGTAACTCCCGGATCCTGTCGTCCCGACGCATCGCCCAGCCCGGGTGGCCGCTCAGCCAGGCCTCGGCGAGGAGCGCATAGCCGCGCTTGTATGCGGTCGGCGCGGCCGCCGGGAGGACGATGAGTCCGCGCTCAGAGCCGAACAGGTTGCTGAGCGCGACCGGTGTCTCACCAGGGAGGAGCTCGCGGAAGGCATCGAACCAGGGATCGACCGCCACCCGAACAGGCGACGAAGGCAGACTCAACCCGAAGTCGCCGCTTGCGTTGGTGAGCTCCACGGCGAGGCTGACGGGGTCGCCTGCCTCCTGGTGGACGAGCACCGGAACCCGGATCGGGAAAGGCGCATCCCCCTGCGTCTGCTCGATGCGACCCGTGACCTCGAAGAGGCCGTCTCGCGGGGTGACGGCCACCTCTGTCAGCCGCAGACGCGGCGCCCCGGTGCGGCGGGTCCAGGTCTCGAAGAAGCCCCCGAGCGCCTGATCGCTTTCGGCTTCGAAAGCCCTGCGCAGATCCTCAAAGCCGGCGACGCGGAACCGGTTGTCGGTGTAGAAGCGCCGCAGCCCTGCCTTGAAGACCTCGTCCCCGAGTCGGCGACGCAGCATGTGGAAGAGCATCGCACTCTTCCCGTAGCCGATTGCCTGTGATGCCGCACCATGGCGGCCACGGAACTCGACGAGCGGAAAATCGCTGCCGTCCCTGACGTAATCGGCGTAGTTCTTGAGCATCTCGCGCCGATACACCCAGCCCTCGCCGTTCCGCTCGCGCATCAGGTGGTCGGCCAGGTAGCTGGTCAGGCCCTCGCTCCAATTCCCTGATGCGTAATCGACGTAGACGCTGTTGCCCCACCAGTTGTGTAAGATCTCGTGGGGATAGGAGGTATGGATGATGAAGGGGAGGCGGATGACACGGGGGCCGAGCAGGGTGAAGGAGGGCATGCCGTAGCCGGTTTCCCAGAAGTTCTCGACCAGGGCGAACTTGGCGAAGGGATATGCCCCGATGAGCTCGGAATAGAGTCTGACGTAGGCCTCCGTTGCCTCGAGGTAGCGGTGCGCCAGGGCCTCGTCGGGGCCACGCAGATAGACCTGGGCCTCGAGGCCGGCTGACTGCGCCTGGTAACGCGCGAAGGGTGCCGCGATCAAATAGATGTCGTCCTGCGGCTGGGATTCGGACCAGATCGACCGCCCGCGCGCCGGGTCACCCGGCCCGGCACCCTGCGAGACCGCGGTCCAGCCGGGTGGCAGCTCGACCTCGAGCCGAAAGGATTGAAGCGTCTCCGGGATGCGCGGGTACCAGCCGCTGCCGCCGTCAAGAAAGACGCCCTCCGGGCTGATCGAGCCCCGTGACCACTCGCGTGTGCGGCCGAGCCCCTCGGCGATCTGCTCGCGCTCATGCCGGATGCGTCCGCCATAGGTCAGGCGCAGCGGGCCGGACTTGAGGACGCGCAGGCGATAGCGCGTCAGGTTCTCGAGGCGGCCCGCCGGGGTGATCTCGGCATCGCCTGCCTCAACCTTCGGATCGAGGCCCGAGTGGAGCAGAAGCGACCACTCGGTCCGGTCCTCGGGGAGGGTGAGGGTGTCTCGGACGTTGAGAATGCCGCCGTCGGGGTCGATCCGAACCTCCATTTGGTGCTCGACGAGCGGCGTGTCCGCCAAAATCTGGGCCGAGCCGAGGAGCAGCAGGCTTGAAACGATCAAGTTTCGCATCAGTGTCAGGTCCGGTTGGTCGACGGGTTAGGAGCGCGAGCGCGTGTCTGTGGCAGTGTCGGTATGTCCATGCGCCTTGTCCATCAACATGCGGGCCGAGTCGGCTCATGACCACGGGGGAACCTTTTCGTGTCGCATTCCCACCTTCTCGCGTTCGCCGCCGCCGGCTTCTTCGTGTCCGGCGCTTGCGCCGGGCCGGGCACCCCGTCGCAAGCGACATCCATCGCCGGAATGGTTCCGCAGGAGGAGCCTGACCCGAAGACCCGGGTCCTCGATCTGTCCACCCTCCAGGACATGCAAGGGCTCCTCGACCGAATCGCGGACCGTCGGGTGGTCTTCATCGGCGAGAGCCATGACCGCTACGAGGACCATCTGAATCAACTGGCGGTGATCCAGGGTCTGCATCGGCGCGGCAAGTCGCTGGCCATCGCTGCGGAGTTCTTCCAGCAGCCCTTTCAGGAAGCGGTGGATGACTACATCGCGGGCGCGATCAGCGAGAGCGAGTTTCTTCGGCGCACCCAGTACTTCGACCGCTGGCGCTTCGACTATCGACTCTACCGCCCGATCCTGCGCTTCGCGCGCGCGGAGGCCATCCCCGTCATCGCCCTGAATCTCGAGGCCGAGCTGACCCGGCGGGTCGGTGAGGTGGGCATTGCGGGACTGACCGACGAGGAGCGGGCGAGGATTCCCACCGAGATCGACCGCAGCGACCCGAAGTATCGGGAACGCATCGAGAAGGTCTTCGCGATGCACCCGAGCGACGGTGGGCAGGACATCGAGCACTTCATCGAGGTGCAGCTCCTCTGGGACGAGGGGATGGCGGCCCGTGCGGCCGACTACCTCGAGGCGCACCCGGATCGCACGCTCATCGTGCTCGCCGGCTCGGGTCATGTCGAGTACGGTCAAGGCATCCCCAAGCGGTTGACCCGGCGGATCGACGTCCCGACGGCGACCATCCTTAACGGTACCCAGCGGTCGATGGATCCGGCCGCGGCGGATTTCTTCCTTTATCCCCGGGAGATCGGGCTGCCCGCGTCCGGATTGCTCGGGGTGATGCTGGAATCGAGCAACGGTCAAGGCGGCGCGCGGATCCAGGGCTTTGCTGAATCCAGTGGCGCGAAGGATGCCGGGATCAAGGAAGGCGACCGCATCGTGCGGATCGGTGAGCAGCCCGTGGCGGCCTACGCCGACGTGCGGATCGCCCTCGTCGATCGCCGTCCCGGCGAAACGCTTCCGGTCGAGGTGCTGCGAAAACGCCCGATCGGGGCAGACGAGCGGCTCAGCTTCGACGTCCAGCTGCATTGAGACGGATGCGCCCCGAGCTTCGTCGCGGACCTGGAGCTGGTCCCCGGGCCGTCGCGACAGCCGCCTGAGACGGTCCTTCAGCGGACCCAGTCGATCAGATGCTGCAGCGGGTCGGTGTCGGGTCCCGGGCTGATCGCGCGCCCGCGCAGGGTTTGGCCGGCGCGTGCCACCGAGTCCGGATCGCCGCTGATAAGCGGATGCCAGGCGGGAAGCGGTCTGTTCTCGGCGAGCAGGCGATAGGCACAGGTCTCAGGCAGCCATTTTGCGCGCTCCAGCTCCGCCGGATCCAAGGTCACACATTCAGGCATCCGGCGGGCGCGGTTGGCGTAGTCGCGACACTGGCAGGTCTCCAGATCGAGCAGCGCGCAGGCGACGCGCGAATAGATGATGTCCCCGCTGTCTTCATCCTCGAATTTCTCAAGACAGCATTTGCCGCATCCGTCGCAGAGCGATTCCCATTGGCCGCGGGTCATACGTGAGAGCGGGGTGCTCTCCCAGAACCGGTCGCCGGACCGACTCCGATCTCGATCACTGTCGCTCATGTCAGGGCCCCTGCCGGTCCGACCGAGCATGACCCATCCCTGTCCAAGCGCGGACCGCTCGGCGGTGGCCAGAAAAAACAGCGATTGGTCCTTGACATCCGTATAGGAGCTCCGGCCTCGACACTGGGTAGGTTGTGCACATGGACATGGTTTGTTCAACGAAAAGTCATGGGTATCGGGGCGATCTCGATCGATTGGGGCGATGAATATCGTAAGCCACTGTTCTAAAAATTAATGCCATTCTCGGTACGGATCATTCAAGGACACGCAACGAGCGGTGCCAGGGCCGCTCGGATTGCGGATCGCGTCATCCGTCCACAGACTTATCCACAGAATCGCCGAATGCGCAACGCTGCGCCGCCGGATTCCTTGACCTCTCGGCGCAGCGGATCGCGCCCTGCGATCCGACAAAAACCGCGCTCGAGCGGTTCAGAGGTTCGTCTTCGCCAGGTCCGGCGCAGGATGGCGTGCCGGTTTCTGGTCAGGATGGCGAGCAGGCCACCACCGCATTAAGATAGCAGCTTCAGATTCGGCGTTATGCGAGCCAAGGCGTCCAAGTCAGGTGATGAGACGATGCCGCAGACTCTGATCGATACCCCCTTCGGGCCGATCGGCATCCGCTGGCTCGGCGAGACCTTGACCGGCGTCGACCTTGACCCGCCGGTCGAGCGCGCCGAGGGCGGGTATGCGACTGTGCCGCCCTCCATCCAGCGTCAGTTCAGCGCCTACTTCGAAGACCGCTCCGGCTTTGACCTGGCGGTGGCCTTGGCCGGTACCGCATTCCAAGAGCGGGTCTGGGATGAGCTGCGTCGGATCCCGCCGGGCAAGACGCGCACCTATGGCGAGATCGCAGGACTGCTCAGGAGCAGTCCGCGCGCAGTCGGGCAGGCCTGCCGTGCCAATCCCTGTCCGATTGTGGTTCCCTGCCACCGCGTGGTCGCGAGCCGGGGTCTGGGCGGGTTCTCCGGCGATTCGAGCGGGCGCAAGCTGGCGGTGAAGCGTTGGCTGTTACGTCACGAAGGGGTCGCCGACCTCTCAACCGCGTCCCGAGCAACAACCAAGTTTTGAGCGGAGACTATGCACTTGGCGGAACCGAGAGCTTCGTTGTTGACGCGGCTCGCTTTGTGAACACTCAGGCACTGCAGCCGGGTCTGCCACCGTGCCCTTGGGTTCGTTGCAAGGTTGAGGTCGGGCGGGAGCCGTGCATAGCGTGCCGGATGCGGTTCAGTGCCTGACGACTCCGCGATCATCGAAGGTTTTGCCGACGCCCTCTGGCTCGAGCGCGGCCTGAGTCCGAACACGCTCTCGGCCTACCAGTCTGATCTCAGGGCCTTCGCCGACTGGGTCGCAAGGGAGCGCGGGCGCTCCCTGAGCATGGCGCAGCGGGTCGATCTGCTCGACTATCTCGTCGTGCTCTCGCAGCGCGGGCGCAAGCCAAGGTCCAGCGCACGTCTCTTGTCCTGTCTCCGCCAGTTCTATCAGTATCTCCTGCGACGCGGGGTGATTCGAGACGATCCGAGTGCGCGGCTGGACGCACCCAGGCTCGGTCGCCCTCTGCCCAAGAGTCTGAGCGAGTCGGAGGTCGAGGCGCTGCTCAGCGCACCCGACACGGCCGAGCCGCGGGGGCACCGCGATCGGACCATGTTGGAGGTGCTGTACGCGAGCGGCCTGCGGGTCACCGAGCTGGTGACGCTCACATCCGGCCAGGTCGGCCTCAACCAGGGTGTCGTCCGCATTGTCGGAAAGGGGGGGAAGGAACGATTGGTCCCGCTGGGCGAGGAGGCCGTGTCCTGGCTGCGCGACTACCTCCGGGGCCCGCGCCGCGAGCTCCTGGGCGGGCGGGTCACCGATTATCTCTTCCCCACCAGCCGCAGCGAGTGCATGACGCGTCAGGCATTCTGGCTCCTGATCAAGCGGTACGCGCTGGAGGCGGGCGTCTTCAAGCCCTTGTCCCCTCACACCCTCCGCCATGCCTTCGCGACGCATCTGCTGAACCACGGCGCGGACCTCCGGGTGGTTCAGATGCTCTTGGGACATAGCGACCTTTCAACCACACAGATCTACACCCATGTTGCGCGGGAGCGGCTGAAACAGCTCCATGCGATCCATCATCCGCGTGGCTGAGGGTCGTCGCGGCGTTTCGCGCCACGTATTTTTCCCGCAGAATAACGGCCCTGTGCTGCAACAGCCCCGGATTGAGAGGATCCCTATGCCGTCGTTTGACATCGTCTCGGAGCTCGACCTGCAGGAGGTCCGCAACGCACTGGATCAGGCCAATCGGGAGATCGGAACCCGTTTCGATTTCAAAGGCATCAAGGCGAGCTTCGAGCTGCTCGACGCAAAAATCCTGATGACGGGGGAGCAGGAGTTTCACCTGCAGCAGATGATGGATATCCTCCGGCAGAAGTTGGTCAAACGCAAGGTCGATCTCGCCTGCCTCGACCCCGGTGATCCGGTGTCAAGCCTCAGCGCCGCGCGTCAGGAGATCGCGCTCAAACAAGGCGTCGACAGCGAGACCGCCAAGCGCATGGTCAAGGCGATCAAGGGCGGCAAGCTCAAGGTCCAGGCCCAGATCCAGGGCGACCAAGTGCGGGTCACAGGCAAGAAACGTGACGACCTGCAGGAAGCCATCGCTCTGCTGCGCGGCGAGGACTGGGGTCTGCCGATTCAGTTCACCAACTTCAGAGATTGAAACCTTCATGACCAAGCCAATGCTCCGCTCCTCTGCGCTCGTCTTCGTCGCCCTGATGTCTGCCGCCAGCGCCCTGTCTGCGTCGCCGGAGAAGGCGATTCGCGATGCCTTGAGCAAGATCGTGCCCGACATCGAGATCGACAGTGTCTCGGCATCTCCCGTGCCAGGGCTCTACGAGGTGATGGTCGGGACCCAGCTCATGTACGTCACCGCCGACGGACGCTACTTCGTCGACGGGCGGATCGTCGATCTCAAGACGCGGGCCGACCTAACCGAGCCGCGGCTCTCCGAGGTGCGCAAACGCCTGGTCGACGGCGTCGGAGAGTCTCAGATGGTGGTCTTCGGTCCGGCGGATGCCAAGCACACGGTCACTGTCTTCACCGACGTCGAATGCGGATACTGTCGCAAGCTCCACAGCCAGATCGACGAGTATGCGAAGGAGGGCATCCGGGTGCGTTACCTCTTCTTCCCGCGCGCCGGCCAGGGAAGCCCGTCCTATACCGAGGCCGTGTCGGTCTGGTGCGCAGGCGATCCGGGGGCGCAGCGAGAGGCGATGACCGCCGTCAAGGCAGGGAAGTCGATCCCGGCGAAGACGTGCAAGAACCCGGTCGACGCTCACATGGATCTCGGGAGCCAGCTCGGCCTGCGCGGGACGCCGGCCATCGTGACCGAGACGGGTGAGTTGATCCCCGGATACGTGGAGCCCAAGCGTCTTGCGGCGCAGCTCAACGGGATGTCCGGTACCTGACAGCGTCGCCCGACGCCAGGTTGACGGTGGGTTAGGCGCCTTCCCCTTGAGACGCGACGCGGCCTCGCCCTTTCGGCTCGAATATGCCTGGCGAACCGATCGCGGGCGCGTGCGGTCCGCGAACGAAGACGCCGTGCTGGTTCATCCGGAGCTTGGACTCCTGATCGTGGCCGACGGTATCGGGGGTGCCCGGGCAGGCGAGGTCGCGAGCGCCCTGGCGGCCGAGGTGATCGGCGAGCGCTTTCGCTGTCGTGCAGTGCCCCTGGCCAATGCCGAGGCGGCGAGGCGTTTTGCGGAGGCGGCGATCGAGGAGGCCAACGCCGTCGTTTGGCGTTTGGGGCAAGCCGATCCCGAGCGGGCCGGGATGGGCACCACGGTCGTTTTGGGCGCCGTCCTCTCCGACCGGCTGGTCTTCGGCTATGTTGGGGATTCGCGCCTCTACCGCTTGCGCGAGGGCCGATTTGAGCAAGTCTCGCGCGATCATTCCTTCATCCAAGAGGTGGTTGACCAGGGCTTGTTCCGATCGCGTGAGGATGCCATCCGCCACGGGATCGGGGAGAATCTCCTGACCCGTGCCCTGGGATCGTCGGCTCGTGTCGACGTCTCCTCCGGCAGTCTCGCTCTCGCGACTGGCGATCTGTTTCTGTTGTGTACCGATGGCCTCACCGGAATGGTCCCGGACGACTGGCTGTGTCAGGTCCTCATGGCCAGCTCCGGCAATGCCCTCGACCCTGCCGCCGAGGCCTTGATTCGCTTGGCCAACGAGCGCGGCGGAGCGGACAATATCACGCTCGCGCTGCTGCGGGTCGGGGCGCGCTCGGATGGAGCAGCGGCCGAGCCGCCGGATGGTTGAGGCACGCGATGCGGGTGGTCGAAGCGCAGCCTGCCGGTCCTTTCGGCACTCAGGGGCGATGGCTCGAGCCGGATGGCTCCTCGACCTCCAGGAGCGCCCTCAGCCGATAGACGGTCTCCAGCGCCTCGCGGGGCGTCAAGGCATCCGGGTCGATCGTCTGGAGCGCCGCGCAGACGGGGTGCGGTGGCCCGGGCTCGGGATCCGGGGCAAACAGGGAGAGTTGCACGGCGCCGAGCTCGGCGTGTCGCCGAGCCGCGGTTTCCAGCTCAAGTAGACGCTCCCTCGCGCGCCGAATGACGGCCTTGGGCACGCCTGCGAGTGCGGCGACCGCCAGCCCATAGCTCTGATTGGCCGGGCCTTCACGCAGGGCATGCATGAACACGATCCGGGCCCCGTGCTCGACCGCGTCCAGATGGACGTTGGCGATCCCCGGGCATTCCTCCGGCAGGGTCGTCAGCTCGAAATAGTGGGTGGCGAAGAGGCTGAAGGCGCCGATGCGCGTGGCCAGCTCCACGGCACAAGACCAGGCCAGTGAGAGTCCGTCGAAGGTACTGGTGCCGCGCCCGACCTCGTCCATCAGCACCAGGCTGTGGTCGCTCGCGTTGTTGAGGATGTTGGCGGTCTCCTCCATCTCCACCATAAAGGTCGACCGCCCCCCCGCCAAGTCGTCCGATGCGCCGATCCGCGAGAAGATGCGGTCGATCGGTCCGATGCTGGCCGATCGCGCTGGGACGAAGCTCCCGCTGTAGGCCAGCAGGACGATCAAGGCGTTCTGGCGCATATAGGTGGATTTGCCGCCCATGTTGGGTCCGGTGATGACCAGCATCCGGCGGTGGCGGTCAAGGCGCAGCGCGTTCGCGATGAAGGGGGTGTCGAGGACCACCTCGACCACCGGGTGGCGTCCGTCTTCGATCTCGATGATCGCCCCGTCGGTCAGACGTGGCCGAGACCAGTCCAGCGCCTGTGCGCGCTCTGCCAGATTGGCCAGTACATCCAGGGTCGCGATCGCCCCGGCGCTGCGCTGGAGTGGCTCGAGCCATTCTGCCAGCTGTCGGAGCAGGTCCGCATACAGCGCCTTCTCCCGCGCCAGTGCGCGCTCGCGGCTGCTCAGCACCTCATCCTCGAAACGCGTGAGCTCAGGCGTGACATAACGCTCCACACCCTTGAGCGTCTGGCGCCGGATGTAGTCTGCCGGAACCTGCTCTGCCTGGCTCCGGGCAAGCTCGATGTAGTAGCCGTGGACCCGGTTGTAGCCGACCTTGAGCCCGCTGAGCCCCGTGCGCTCGCGCTCTCGGGCCTCAAGATCCAACAGGAACCGGTCGGCGTTACTGGAGAGCGCCCGCAGTCGGTCGAGCTCCGGGTCGAACCCCGAGGCAATCACCCCGCCATCGCGGATCAACACGGGCGGTTGCTCGAGAATGGCATGACGGAGCAGAGCCAGGACCTCGGGATGGGTCCCGATCTCGTTCTCGAGGGCTTGGAGCAGCGGGTCGTCGCATCCCTCGAGCGGCCCGCGCAGGCGGGGAAGCACGGCCAGCGCGTCGCGCAGCACGGCGAGATCGCGCGGGCGTGCCGAGCCGAGCGCGACGCGTGAGTGAATGCGCTCAAGGTCCCCGATCTCGCTCAGGACGGTCCGCAGCTCGGTGTGGACGCCGGTCTCGATCAGGGTCGCGATGGCGGCATGGCGCGCCTCGACGTCCGAGCGGGCGCGCAGTGGCCGACCCAGCCAACGCCGCAGCAAACGGCTGCCCATGGCGGTCGCCGTCCGGTCGAGCACGCCGGCCAGGGTCTGCTCCGGGCGCCCCCCCAGGCTCTCCGCGATCTCCAGGTTGCGCCGGGTCGCGGCATCGAGGAGCAGGGCCTCGTCGCGCTGCTCCGTCGTAAGCCCGCGGAGATGCGGCAGCGCGGCGCGCTGGGTGTCGCGGACATACTGCAGCAAGCATCCGGCTGCGCCCACTGCCAGCTCGAGGGCCGCGCAGCCGAAGCCCTTGAGGTCGCGCGTACCGAACTGATCACAGAGCAGCCGCTCGCCCGAGTCCCGGTCGAAGTGCCAGCTCGGGCGCCGGGTGACACCACGATCGATCCGCAGTGACTCGGGGAGCCGGCTGTCCTCGGAGACCAGGATCTCGGCCGGCTTCATACGCTCGAGCTCGCTGGCGAGCCCCTCCCGGGTCGTCACCTCCAGGACCGAGAAGCGCCCGCTGGAGAGCTCCAACACCGCGAGGCCGAAACCGTCGCGACCCTCCGCAACGGCGCCCAGGAGGTTCTCGCGGCGCTCGTCGAGCAGCGCCTCATCGGTCAGGGTGCCCGGCGTGACCACCCGGACCACCTGGCGCTCGACTGGACCTCGGCTCTTCGCCGGGTCACCGATCTGCTCGCAGATGGCCACCGAGACGCCCTGACGGACCAGGCGCGCCAGATACGCCTCCGCCGCATGGTACGGCACCCCCGCCATCGGGATCGGGCGGCCCGCCGACTGCCCGCGTTTGGTCAGGGTGATGTCCAACAGCCGTGCGGCCCGTTCCGCATCCTCGTAGAACAGCTCGTAGAAGTCGCCCATCCGATAAAAGAGCAGTATGTCGGGGTATTCCGCCTTCAGACGGAGGTACTGCTGCATCACGGGCGTGTGCGCGCTCAGGTCTGCTTTGTCCATCAAAGACATCGGCGAGATCACCACCGGTCGGTGCTCGATACTCACTCGAGTCTAACAGAGCCGCCCGAGCGGGGCTCCGATGGGCGACGTTCCGGGCCGGTCGGCCGGGCAGCCCCCCAACCCCTGAGCCGCCCGGATCCGCCCCTGATGCGACGCCTGACGAGCAGCTGACGTGGCTCAGGCTGTCCCAGCCCCAGCAGTCAGGCGTGAGCGTGCCCGACCCGCCGTGCTTGACGCACCCTGATCCCTCCGCCTAGCCTTCCCACAGGTTCAATGCTGCCGACGGCAGAGGTCTCGATCTTGACGATGCATATGCTGCGTGGGGCGATACAGCCCGGCGCCCATTCACGGAAGACGCGGCGGTGAGCGTCGTTGCGGTCGTGGGCAACAAGGGTGGCACTGGCAAGACCACCTTGTCGTTGAATCTGGGCGCGGGCCTCGCGCAGCGCGGATCGGTCGTGATCGTCGACGCCGATCCGCAGCAGTCGGCCTACCAGTGGCGGCTGGTCGGTGACGCGGGCGGCGGCCTTCCCGCCGTGGTGGCCGCGGCATTCGGACTGGACAAGACGGTGCTGGCCCTTCGCGACGTCCATGCGCACGTGGTCATCGATTGTCCGCCGTCCATCAAGGCACCGCAGACCGAGCACGCCTTGCGGCTGGCGGACCATGCCCTGATACCACTGCAACCCTCCCCGATGGACCTCTGGGCGACGAGTCACATTGCCCGCATCATCGAGAAGCTGCGCCCGGAGAACCCGCGGCTGCGTGCGCTGATCGTGATGAGTCAGATGGAGCCGCGCACGACGCTCTCGAGGCTGATGCCGGAGGCGGTCTCCGAGCTGGACCTGCCGGTTGCCCGTACCTCATTGCAGCGTCGTTCGATCCATCGCCTCTGCGTCCTGGAGGGGCGCAGCATCTTCCAAACGGGCCGGCGCGGCGCCGCGGCGGCTGCCGAGATCAACGATCTGATTGCGGAGATCTTCGACCATGACCACGACCAATAGGACCCGCACAGAACGCCGGTTGGTGGATTCCATCCGCAAGGCCAAGAGCGGCGTCGAGCAGCCGGCCGAGGCGGCCGCCGTGTCCGCGTCCATGCCCGCGGAAGCACGCGCACCGTCGCCCGCTCGGGGACCGAGCCGTTCCCGATCCGCCGACAGTGCGACGGCCTCGGTCAGGCCTGCGTCACACAAGGGTCCGGCCGCGAGCGACCCGGCAAGCGCGGCGTCGCGGGGGGGCGCCCAGAGGGGTGGACGGGTCTGGCCCGACTGAGGGTCTTCGGCCGGTCGGCAGTGTCAGGGCGCGGGTGCATCGATCCGAGGCCGGCCTCGTCACCCTTCGCCGGGTGTTGGGCACCGGCGTCGCCTTCCCGGTACAATGCGGTGATGCAGCGCGATTTCAGGGTTCCGTCTCTCTACAAATCGCTCCTCATGCTGGCACTCGTCTTCGGGCCCTTTTACTGGCTGGCCTTCACCGAAGATGGTCAACGGCGGACCGATCTGGCCTTGATGTCCGTGCTTGGGAAACCCCAGCTCAACGCGGCCATGGACGCGTTCACCAGCGGCTTGACCGAGTCTCAGGTTCGCGAGACCTTCCCGAAGCTTCGGTTCCAGTGCGCGGACGGGGCGAATCCGTTCGGTGATCGTCTGTGCGGAGCCGAGATCGGCGCCTTCAACGGCATACCAGCATCGTCTATGACCGTCTTTTTGACAGGCGGATCCCTTCGCGCGGTCAAGTTGTCTTATCGGCGCGCATACCATCATCGGATGCGGGAGTGGGTCGAGGGGCGGGTCGGCGCTGCGGGTGATCGAGGTGGGGAAGGGAGCGCCTTTCAAATCGAGGATGGCGTCGCCGTCTGGGCGGTCGCCGACGGTCTGCTGGCGATGCGCGATGGGGTGTTGACGCGCGAAGACGATCCGGCCCTGCTCTGGCTCTCGCAGGCCGCCCTCGCTCGGCGGGGCGGCGCGCGCGCGTCGAGTCAGATCCCGTTCAACTGATCCCAGAAGAGCTTCAGCGAGATCAGGATCGAAGCGCCGACTAGGATGGGCCGCACCAGGACGGCACCATGTTTCAGCACCAGGTGGGACCCCAGCCAGGCGCCGATCAACTGGCCCATCGCCATCGCGGCCGCCAGGGTCCAGATCACCTGTCCGCCGATCACGAAGAAGATGAGCGCTGCCAGGTTGCTGGTGAAATTCAGCAGCTTCGTGTGCGCGGTCGCGCGGCGCAGGTTGTACCCCAGCAGCGCCACGTACCCCATTGCGAAGAAGGTGCCGGTGCCGGGGCCGAAGAAGCCGTCGTAGAACCCGACGCCGACCCCGACCGTCATGGCGAACGCCGGGGTCCTGAGGCGCTGGTGCGAATCCAGATCCGAGACCCGTGGCGAAAAGAGGAAGTAGAGCGCGAAGCCGATCAGCAGCCCCGGGATCAGCCGCTGCAGCGCCGCGCTGTCGATTTGTTGGACCAGGAGCGCCCCGAGTGTTGCGCCGACAAAGGTGCAGGCGACCGTGAAGGCAGCCTTGCGGGGCTCGATCATTCCCTTGCGTATGAAGTGCACGGTCGCGGAGCCACTGCCGAACACCGCCTGTGCCTTGTTGGTCGCCAGACTCTCGAGCGGGCTCAGCCCGGCCCACAGGAGGGCCGGAATGGTGATCAGACCACCGCCGCCGGCGATCGCGTCGACGAAGCCGGCCAGCAGAGCGAGCCCGAACAGGATCGAGGCGATCTCGGGGAAGCCCACTCAGGTCTCCGTCTTGAGCCCGATGCAGCCGGGCGGACCTGCCGCCTGGGGCAGAGCCGGGCCGAGGAGCCGGCTAGGAGAGATCCATGGGCTGCTCATGCCTGCCTCCTGGGGTTCCATTGAAATGCACAGACTTGGTCACAATCTGCCCGCTCTTACCTCATGACCAGCAGCCCGATCCCATCATCCAAGATGTCCGCTCTCTCCGTCCAGCAGCTCACCAAGGTCTACAAGGGGGGGTTCCAGGCGCTGAAAGGGATCGATCTGGAGGTCGAGGAAGGGGACTTCTTCGCGCTCTTGGGTCCGAACGGGGCAGGCAAGTCCACCTTTATCGGCATTCTCGCCTCGCTGGTGAACAAGACGGCAGGGCGCGTGACGGTCTTCGGCGAGGATCAGGATCGCGAGCCCGAGCGCGTCAAGTCCTGCATCGGACTCGTACCGCAGGAGTTCAACTTCAATCTGTTCCTGCCGGTCGTCGAGGTGGTGGTCAATCAGGCCGGCTACTACGGCATCCCGCGCCGCGAGGCCAGGCTGCGCGCCGAGCGCTACCTCAAGCTGCTCGATCTCTGGGACCGCCGCGACACCGAGATGCGCAAGCTCTCCGGCGGTCTCAAGCGCCGCCTCATGATCGCCCGGGCCTTGGTCCATGAGCCCCGCCTGCTGATCTTGGACGAGCCGACCGCGGGCGTGGATATCGAGATCCGCCGCTCGATGTGGGCCTTCTTGCGCGAGCTGAATGCCCGCGGCACGACCATCATCCTCACGACGCATTATCTGGAAGAGGCCGAGAGCCTTTGTCGCAACATCGCCATCATCAACCACGGCGAGATCGCGGAGCTGACCAGCGTGACGTCCCTGCTGAATCGACTCCACACGGAGACGTTCGTCCTGAACCTCAAGGGTCGGATCTCGGAGCTCCCCCAGCTCGGCGGCTTCGTGCTCCAGCACCTGGATGACTGCACGCTGGAGGTCGAGATGAGCCGGGAGCACACCATTAACGGCCTCTTCGAGGCCCTCTCCCGAAACGGCATCGAGGTGATCAGCCTGCGCAACAAGCAGAATCGCTTGGAGCGTCTCTTCCTGGACATGGTCGAACGTCGCGGCGGTGCGGCCAGGCCTGAGTCCGAGGAGGCCGCGTGAGTCGGCACGGGGTCGGGTGGCGTCGCTACTGGATCAGCTTCCAGACGATCTTCCTCAAGGAGATCGTGCGGTTCTCGCGGATCTGGGTCCAGACCATCCTGCCCTCCGTCATTACCACCACACTTTACTTCGTGATCTTCGGGCGGCTGATCGGGGAGCGGATCGGCACCATGGGGGGGCTCGATTATCTCGACTTCATCGTGCCGGGACTGGTGCTGATGGGCGTTATCACCAACGCCTATTCCAACGTCGTCTCGTCGTTCTACAGCAGTAAGTTCTCTCGCTACATCGAGGAGCTGCTGGTCTCGCCGGCGCCCAACTGGGTGATCCTGGCCGGCTATGTCGCGGGGGGTGTCGCCCGCGGGCTGGTGGTCGGCACCGCCGTCATGCTGGTCGCCATGGCCTTCACCGAGGTCCGGGTCCATAGCCTTGCCGTGACCATGCTGATGTTCACCATGACCGCGGTTCTGTTCGCGCTCGGCGGCTTCATCAACGCCATCTATGCGAACAGTTTCGACGACATCTCCATCGTTCCCACCTTTGTGCTGACGCCCCTGACCTATCTGGGCGGTGTCTTCTATTCGATCGACCTGCTCCCGGGGTTCTGGCAGGGTGTGTCACTCGCCAATCCGGTCCTCTATATGGTCAATGCCTTCCGGTACGGGCTCCTGGGCGTGAGCGACATCCCGGTCGGCATCGCCTTCGCAATCATCGCCGTTTTCATCGTCGTGCTCGGGGCGTTTAGCCTCGAGCTGTTGCGCCGCGGTGTGGGAATCAAGACCTGAGGGTCGGCCTTGCCACGGCGCGGATGGGTTGCACAGGGGGGCGCCACATCTCTCCAGGGCCCCGGCAGGTTGTATCCTCGCGCTCCAAGTGGGACCATAAGCAGCTGAAACTTGCACAAAAGGATCGGCCGCCTGTGTCCGAAGGATTACCCCGTGTGTCTCTGTCGTCGTTGAGGGCTCCGCGATCCGGCTCGGCCGGACTCCTCGCTTCTGTCGCCGCGCGGAGGCGCTGAAGTGGCAAGACGCCCACGCCGCACGACCGTGCGCAAGCGACGCGGGATCGGTGGATTCGTGTTTCGATGGGCGCTGCTCGTCGCGCTGGTCGTCGGGTTCGCCGCCACCCTCTACGGCATCCATCTCGATCGAGTCGTTCGCGGGAAATTCGAGGGGCAGCGCTGGGCACTCCCGGCGCGTGTCTTCGCGCGCCCGCTCGAGCTGTATGCCGAACGGCCGCTGCTCCCCGAGCAGCTTGAGGCTGAGCTGGACCGCCTGAGCTACCAGCGCTCCGCTGTCCCGGACGTGCCCGGCAGCTACAGTCGCGAGGGCGAACGATTCCTGGTTCGCACGCGGCCGTTCCGCTTCTGGGATGGTCAAGAGCCCGGGCGCTTCCTGGACATCCGCCTGAGCGAGGGGCGCTTGGCGGAGCTGGCTGACGCGGATGGTGGCCTGCCTCCGGCGTTGGTGCGCCTGGACCCCATGCTGATCGCCAGCATCTATCCGACCCACAACGAGGATCGGGTCCTGGTTCGTCGCAAGGACATCCCCGATCTCCTGGTCCGGACACTGATCGCAGTCGAGGACCGCAGCTTCTATCACCATCTGGGGGTGGATCCACGCGGGATCGCACGCGCCGCCTTCAGCAACCTGCGGGCAGGTAGCGTCGTGGAGGGCGCGAGCACCCTCACGCAGCAACTGGTCAAGAATTTCTACCTGACCGCCGACCGCACCTTCGAGCGCAAGCTCAAGGAGGCGGTGATGGCCCTGTTGCTCGAACGCCGCTACAGCAAGGACGAGATTCTGGAGGCCTATGCCAACGAGATCTACCTCGGACAGGACGGCAGCCGGGCCATCCATGGGTTCGGGCTGGCTGGCACCTTCTTCTTCAACAAGCCGCTCCAGGAGCTCGGGATCCCGGAGACCGCGCTCCTGATTGGCCTGGTCCAGGCGCCGTCGCACCTGGATCCGCGGCGTTATCCGGATGTGGCGTTGAAGCGGCGAAATCTGGTCTTGGATCTCATGGCACGCGACCGCGTGATCAGCAGTGCCGATGCGCAGGCGGCCAAGGAGGCCCCGCTGGGGCTCGCCGAAGGCGGTGGGCGTCCGGTCGGCGAGTATCCCGACTTCATCTCCCTGGTACGCCGTCAGTTGCAGCGCGACTATCGTGAGGAGGATCTCCGATCCGAGGGCTTGAACATCTTCACCACCCTTGACCCGCTGGTCCAGGCCGAGGTCGAGAAGTCACTCCCGGTGCGGCTCGCCGCACTGGAGCAATCGCGACGCATGTCGTCCGGCTCGCTCGAGGCCGCTGCGGTGATCACATCCGTGGCGCAGGGTGAGGTGCTTGCCCTCGCGGGCGGTCGCGAGCCGGGGTACGCGGGGTTCAATCGCGCCCTCGACTCGGTGCGCTCGATCGGCTCGCTGGTCAAGCCGGCCATCTATCTTGCGGCCTTGTCGAAGCCGGAGCGCTACTCCCTGACCACCAGTCTGCAGGACAGCCCGGTCAGCATGCGGGTCGGCGACAAGATCTGGACACCGAAAAATTACGACCATCGCGTGTATGGGGCGGTGCCCCTGCATCGCGCCCTCAGCAGCTCGCTGAACCTGGCGACGGTCAACCTCGGGTTGGCTCTCGGTCTCACCGAGGTGACCGAGACCCTCTATCGGCTCGGCGCGCAGCGACGTATCACCAAGGTTCCGGCCATCCTGCTCGGCTCCGTATCCATGTCGCCTCTTGAGGTGGCACAGGTCTATCAGACGATCGCCGCCGGCGGCTACCGTGCGCCGCTGCGTGCCATACGCGAGGTGGTGGGCGCCAATGGCCGGCCGCTCAACCGCTATCCGCTTTCCGTCGAGGCCGTGGTCGATCCCCGTGCCGTCTATTTGACCACCTGGGCCATGCGGCGTGTGGTGACCCAAGGAACCGCCAAATGGCTGGGAGCAAAATTGCCCAATGGCCTGACCATGGCGGGGAAAACGGGCACCACGGACGACATGCGTGACAGCTGGTTCGCCGGGTTCAGTGGCGACAAGGTCGCGGTGGTCTGGGTCGGTCGCGACGACTACCAACCGATGGGGCTGGCTGGAGGCACAGGGGCCTTGAGGGTCTGGAGCGACTTCATGCTGGCCATACCGAACGAGCCGTTGCCGGTGGCCGCGCCCGACGGTGTGCTGCTGGCGGGAGGCGGCGGGGATGGCTCGAGCGTCCCCTATATCGAGGGGACCGCGCCGAGCGCCCGAGGCGGCGGCGGGCCGCGATCCGCCGGGGGACAGGAATCACAGGATCCCGTCCAAGCCGGGTCGCAGGCCGCTTCCGAATCCGGGTCCGTGTCTGACACCAACCCCGTCGCGGGCACCAAGCCGCCTCCCAAGGCCTCCTCCCACCGCAAGAACCTCTTCATGAGCGATTTCTACAACTGATGATCAGAGTGCCAGCGATCTTGGTGGCCGTCATCATATTGACGGCCTGTGCGGCAGAGCAGCGCCGGGAGCCGCCAGCGCCGGTGGTGCAGGTGACGCCGCGCGATCCGGTCGCCGCGGCGCCCGCCGTGACGCCCCGCCCGGAGAAGCCGGCGGCCCCGAGGCAGCAACCGACCAAGGTCTACGCCTATCGAGATCCCGCTGCCGCGCCCGACCCTGAGCCAGTGCCCGGGTCAGTCGCCGAAAGCGCTGTGGCTCCCGCGGCGGCTCCGGAGCCTCCTCCGCCGGCCGCGCCGCGCATCGTGCAGGCCCCCGTAACGGCAGACAACGGGCCCGGAGCCCCGCCGCCCCGACCCCCGGCGCCTCCCGTTGCAGCAAGACCACCGACCGCGGCGGCGCCCGACCAGACTGCCGGGCGCACCGCAGCGACTCCACCGCCCGCCTCGCAGCCGAGTCCGTCCGCGCCGCCGGCGGCGGTATCCGAGGCGCCTGAGCCGCGTTCGCCCCCCGCTGCGCCATCTCAGCCGTCCGCTCCGCCGCAACAGGTCGCCGTCGCGCCCGCGGCACCCCCCGCGTCCGCGATTCCGGGTCTGCCGCCAGCCGCCGATGCCTTGGCGCGCCAGGCCGAGCAACAGCGACAGGCGGGTGACTACACCGGTGCCGCGGCCTCTCTCGAGCGCTCGCTCCGGATCGCTCCGAGGGAAGCCTACCTCTGGAATCGTCTTGCCCGCGTCCGTTTGGAGCAGGGTCAGGCAGGCCAGGCCGGCAATCTTGCCGCGCGGTCGAATGACCTTGCCGGTGATGATCCGACGATCAAGAAGGACAACTGGCGGATCATCGCGGAGTCGCGGCGCCGCGCCGGGGATACCGCGGGCGCCAGCGAGGCGGAACGGCGCGCCAGCGGGGGCTGATCGGACCGCAGCGGTTCGATCTGGACGCGCGGGCGCCTGCCATGGCCGATCTCGGATCTGTCTTCGGCCCTGACGGACTGCTCTCGGAGCGTCTCGCGGGCTTCGCCTACCGGTCTCAGCAGCAGGCCATGGCAGAGTGCATCGCCGCGGTCATGAGCGAGGGCGGCACGCTGATCTGCGAGGCCGGCACGGGGACCGGCAAGACCTTCGCCTATCTGGTGCCTGCCATCCTGTCGCGACGAAAGGTATTGATCTCAACCGGGACGCGCAACCTCCAGGACCAACTGTTCCACCGTGACCTGCCCCTGGTGCGCTCGCTGTTGGGCGTCCGGGTGCGGACCGCTTTGCTGAAGGGCCGCACCAACTATTTGTGCATCTATCGGCTGAGGTCCTCACTCGAGGACTGCATGCGCCTGGATGCGGAGTCTCGTATTGGCCTGCAGCAGGTTCAGGCGTGGGCGAAGTCGACCAAGCGAGGCGATATCGCCGAGCTGCCGATCCCGGAAGATGCCCAGATCTGGCCGGCCGTCACCTCGACCAGCGACAACTGTCTCGGCCAGGAATGCCCGGATTGGCAGGGCTGTCATCTGGTCGCCGCCCGCCGTGAGGCGCAGTCGGCGGATCTGGTGGTCGTCAATCACCACCTGTTCTGCGCGGATCTGGCGCTGAAGGACGAGGGCTTCGGCGAAATCCTGCCGGGTGCCGACTGCTTCGTGCTCGATGAGGCGCACCAACTGCCGGAGACGGCGACAGGGTTCTTCGGCGTCCGGGTCAGCAGTCGGCAGCTGCTGGATCTGGTGCGGGACGGCGAGCTGGAATATCGGCGTGAGGCCGGCGATGTGCCCGAGCTGCCGAAGCGTCTCGGGGCGCTGCGCCGGGCCGT
>Ga0316576_10000008_pt1 | contig 53821 bp, 45 predicted proteins | sample S0NA_FD_203075 | JGI IMG/M metagenome (GOLD analysis project Ga0316576, IMG submission 203075) | Rhizosphere microbial communities from salt marsh grasses in Alabama, United States - S0-2_050615r3r5 | ecosystem: Host-associated > Plants > Roots > Rhizosphere | place: USA: Alabama | collected...
GTAGAGCCGCCATGCTCACGAAAAGCGGCTGCAGCACAACAGATCCAATCGTATTCGCCGGGGAATAACAGCTCGCTAGCGCACGCCCGAGCGCGCGCTGGCCTAGCAGTGCGGCAGGGGCTCAAGCTCTAGTCCCGGACCTTGACCCGCAGCAAGGTGTCGGCGACGTCCGCGCCCTGGTAGACGATGCGGTGCAGCGCCTCGAGGAGCGGGAAGTCGGCGACGGAGAGCTCGCCGGACATCTGCTGCAGCAGGTCCCAGCCGGTCTTCAGCGCCGGGTAGCCCTCGGTCAGCTCGCCGCTCTGGCGCATGCGGTCGGCGACCTTGTCCGGGGGCTCCCCGCGCCCGACGTGCTCGCCGTAGGTCCGGTTCCGACCGGCCGCGGCGGTGACGTGGAGGTCCCCGACCCCGGCGATCCCGCGCGCCGTCTCCGGGCGTCCGCCGAGGGCCACCACCATCCGGGTGATCTCGGCGATGGCCTGGCTGAAGAGCATCGCCTTGGTGTTGTACATCTCGGGGTGGCCGCGGAGCTGGAGGCCGTCGCACAGCCCGCTCGCCGTGGCGTAGGCGTTCTTGAACGCCGAGCAGGCCTCGGCCCCGGCCAGATCGTCCGTCGGGCTGATGGTGTAGGTCGGGCCCTGGAGCCAGGCCGCGCAGCGCTCGGCCTCGCGCCGGTCCGCGGCGGCGTAGACCACCGCCGTGGGCACCTTGCGCGCCACCTCCATCGCCTTGCACGGCCCGCCGATGTGGACCCAGGGGCGATGCAGGCCGGCGGGCTCGAGCAGCGAGGCGGAGACCAGGTCGGAGATGCGGCGGATGCGCCCGTCGGCGCCGGGCAGGAACCCCTTGGTCACGCTGAGCAGCGGCCCGTCCGGCGCGAGGTGCGGCACCGCGCGCTCGAGCACGGGGATCACACCGTCGGAGTTGACGGCGCAGACCACCGCCTCGGCGCCCGCCAGGGCATCGCCGATCTCCGGGCTGCGGAACAGGCGGATCTCCGAGGGCAGGGCGAGCCTGAGCCGGGGGTGGGGCTCGCCGCGGAGCGGCGGGTCGACGAGCTCGTCGTCGAGCCAGGTGCCCCAGAGGCGCACCGCGTGGCCGGCGCGGGCGGCGACCACGGCGAGGGCCGTGCCCATGTAGCCGGCGCCGAGGACGGTGAAGGTCGCCATGCTCTACGCCTCCCCGAGGATGCCGACGATGCGGTCGAGGTCGGCCTCGAGCCCCACGCCGGTGAGGAACGAGAGCGTTTGAACCACCGGCGTGCCCTGCACCTCGCCGAGCAGGGTCGTGGTGACGATCAGGTCGTAGTCCGCGGCCTTGTAGGGCACCTCGGTCACCTTGCACTGGTCCACCTGGACCGGGACGCCGCGCTCGCCGAGCTTCTCCTCGAGCTTCTTCGTGACGACGGTGGAGGTCGCCACGCCGGCGCCGCAGACCACCAGGATTCTCTTCTTCGTCATGGGCACGGTCCTGTCAGCGAAGGGTCTGCGGGCATCTTGAAGGTCCGGGCGCCGGCTGGCAAGCGTGGTCTCGCGTGGACCGGGGTTCCGATCTGGTGGTATTCTATATTCCATGCCCACCAAGGTGGCGGCGCTGCACCTGCTGCTGGTGGCCCTCGCTGGCTGTCCCGGCAGCACCGCCGATCCCTGCGCCGCGGTCACCTGCGCCCCGGGCCGGACCTGCGTCGACGGGAAGTGCGAGCAGGATCAGGACGTGTGCACGAGCACGGCGGAGTGCGGCAGCGGCCAGATCTGCAGCGGCGGGCGCTGCGTGGCGACCTTCGCCGACACGGGGGTACAGGATCTGTACGTCCTGCCCGCCGATCTGGGTGACCTGCCCGACGGCGCGCGGCTCGACGGCCAGACGCCCGCCGGAGACGGCCCCCGGGACGGCCTGGCGCCCGACACCGCCCCGCCGCCCGACACCGCCCCGTCGCCGGATCTGAAGCCCACGCCGGACCTCCCCGTGGGCCAGTGGTACCAGGCCAACGCGAAGAACTGCCCGACCTTCTGCGCCGGGCTGGGCAAGACCAACACGACGAGCCCGGAGGGGGCGCGCTGCATCTCCGGCGAGATGCGGCCCGCCTCGGCGGTGGCCGCCGGGATCAAGTTCACCTATGGCTGCTGGTCAAGCTGCGCGCCGATGACCGGCACCGTGAACAGCTCGAGCGATGGCAACTACTGCTACACGCCAAACCAGAAGCGGGATGGCGACGGCACCGATCTGACGGTGGGCTGTTTCTGCCTCTAGCCGGTGGTAGACTGGAGGGACGGTGGGTCGCTTCGCTTCACGTCTTGGTTTGATGATGCTGAGCGGGCTGCTCGCGGCCTGCCCGGGCGAGAGCAGCGAGCAGCCCGACGGCGCCCCGGACCAGACGTCGCCCGCGCCGGACACCGCGCGGCCCGGCGACGGCCCGGGCGGCGCTGACCTGCCGGCGAGCGACGGCGACCTGGGCGCGGTCCCCGATCTGCCCGGGTCGCCGGACCTGCTCCAGGGGGCATGTGGGCCCTCGACCTGCGCGGGCTGCTGCACCGCGGCCCAGCTCTGCGTCGCCGGGACCTCGGATATCCAGTGCGGGGGCGGCGGCGCGCCCTGCGTGGACTGCGCGTTCAAGGGGGCGCTGTGCAAGTCCCAGCTCTGCACCGACTGCACCCCGGACTGCTCGGGCAAGCTCTGCGGCAGCGGGGACGGCTGCGGCGGCCTGTGCGGCGCCGGCTCGGGCTGCTGCCAGCCGGGCTGCAGCTCCAAGTACTGCGGCCAGGACGACGGCTGCGGCTCGGAGTGTACGCCGGGATCGGGGTGCAAGATGCCCGACTGCGCCTACCTCGCCGACGGCGACACCGTGGCGCTCTACACCTTCTCGGGCAGCGGGACGACGGTGGCCGACGTCACCGGGAGCCACCCGGGGGCCATCGTGGGCAGCGGCCCGACGCGGGTCAGCGGCAAGACCGGCTGCGACAAGGCGATGAGCTTCACCGCGACCAGCCCGATCTCCTACGTCGAGGTCCCCGACTCGTCGGCCTGGGACATCAAGCAGGGCTCGGTGGATCTCTGGGTCCGCTTTGACCAGGCCAGCGGGACCGACGAGGGGCTGATCTCCCGCGACGCCAGCGGCACCAACGAGCCGGGCCACTTCTCCATCCTCCGCCGCTGCAACGGCGCCATCGTGGCCCGGCTGCAGAGCACCACCGGCGAGGCGCAGGTCTGCTCCAAGCCGCTGGCCAAGGACACCTGGTACCACGTGGGGGTGAACTTCGGCGGCTCGGGCGGGCTGAAGCTGTACATCAACGGGACCCCGGCCAACCAGACGGCCGACATCATCTGCGGCACGAGCACGATTGCCTGTGGGCAGTCGATCACCACCGGCATCGACGGCAACAGCAACCCGTGGGTCATCGGCGCGTCGTCGTGGAACTCGGGAGACGGCGTGGCCACCCCGGCGACGCTCCCGCTCCGGGGCGACCTGGACTCGGTGCGCATCTCGAAGACGCGGCGCAGCTTCTAGGGTGACCATGATGGCGAAGACAGCGACCGTGCTTGTCGTCCTGGCGCTCCTCGGCTGCCGGCGCGCTCCGCCTGGGCCTGCCGCGCTGGCGGAGCCGTCGCCGTCACCGCCGGCGGCGGAGAAGAAGGTGGTCAAGATGAAGACGTCGCGCGGGGAGCCAAGGCTCGACTACACCGGCACGGCCCGGGACGCCAAGGGCGGGGCGGTGCTCGTGATGAAGCACGGCGCGGTGGCCTACGTCGAGGGCCGGGAGCGCTGGGAGGATTCGGCGCTCGGCAAGACCGTGACCGTGCGGGGGCGGCTGGTCGAGAAGGCCCACCTGCCCGTGGCCAGACGCTCGCCCGGGGGCGCCATCTCCCAGGGCGTGGACCCCGCGGCCCCGTTGCAGTGGGTGCTCGTCGAGGCCGAGGTCGTGCCGCGGGCCGAGTCGCCGTCCGTGCTCCCCCTGGCCCTGATGCGCGCGGTGGCGCCGGACTGGCGCGCCTGCCTGGACAGCGTGGCCCGGGCCCTGCGCGAGGCAGGCGAGGACCCGGCCGGGTTCTTCGTCGGCCACGAGGCGCAGGCGGGGCCGCGGCTGCACCTCTGGCACCGCAGCGCGTTCACGCCCGAGAACCGGCGCATGCTCGGCAACCCGGGCGGCAAGTGCCGGGACGCGCTGTGCGACGAGAGCGGCAAGCTCCAGCGCTTCCTGTTCTGGCAGTGAGCGGGCCGTGGTAGCGTCGCCGACGATGCAGGCCAAGGTCCCGGTCCTCGCCCGTCTCCTGGCGACGCTCTCGCTGCTGGGCAGCCTGCTCTCCCTGGTCGCGGCGCTCGCTGTCCTCGGCGTCGGCGCCGGGCTCGCCGCCTTCGCCGGCCCGTACACCGCGATCGCAGTCGATCTGTTCGGCGGGACCGTGGCCTGGGCCGTGGGCAGCCTGACGCTGGGCGCGATCCTGCTGTTCCTGGTCGGGCGGGGGCTGTGGCGCGGGCGGCAGTGGGCCCGGGTGGCCGTGATCCTCTTCTGCCTGATCGACATCGCCTGGAATCTCCTCGGGCGCGATCAGCTCTCCGTCATGGCGCTGGTGATCGACGGGCTGATGCTGCTCTACTTCGTGATCTCGGGGCGTGTCCGGGCGAGCTTCCGCCGGGAGGGCTCGCGCGCGGCGATGCTCGCCCGGGCGCTCCTCGCTGCGCTGCTCTCGCTGGGGATCAGCGCCGGGCCGCCGCTGCTCGATCTGATGCGCCGCAGCCCGGCCGCTCGCCTCTGTCGCGAGCTGGTCAAGAGCTGCCCCGGCGCGCCCCGGGCCCGCGAGCGCTGCGAGGAGGCCGCGGCGCTCCTCGCGTCGAAGTCCAGCGACGGGGAGGAGACCCTGGAGAACGCCGCCCGCTGCCTCGAGGAGCCGCGGCGTTGCACGAACCCGAAGTCGTTGACCGACGGAATCGCACTGGCCCACGCCGCGGTCACCCTGGTGTTTGTCTATCCCGCGACCTGCGCGACCAAGAAGGATGTCGAGCAGATCAAGAAGCTGATCCAGCAACAGGCGAAACGGTAGAGGAGGTGCCGATGGGGTGCCGACTGATCGTCATCTCCGGGCTGGTCCTGGCCGGCTGCGGCCCGAGCGGGTCACCCGCCGGGGACAGCGTCACGCCCGACGCCCGGCCGGCGGACCTCGGCCCGGCGGATTCTTCCCCGTCCCCGGAGGCCGTGGTCTCCGACGCGGCGTTGGACGTCGTCGCCGGCGACCTCACGCCGGCGCCCGACGCGCCGAGCGGGCCGCCGCCGAGCAAGCTGCCCTTCACCTACACCCGCCCGGACGTGGGCCAGCCGGTGAGCGCCGCGGAGCTCAAGGACATCACCGACAAGTACCTCGAGCTGCTCGGCGACATCCGCTACTTCGACTTCGTCGACGAGCGGGTCCACGGATGGCCCAGCACCGACCCCGGCCAGAAGCTCTGGTACGGCACATGGTGGAGCGGGGTGACCGTGGTGAAGCAGGGCGGCAAGGTGACCTACGTGCACAACGCGGACGGCGCGGACAACAACGGGCTGCGCACCGCCCAGCTGATGGAGGGGGCGTGCTACGCCCACCTGCTCTGGGGCGAGCCGGCGACCGGGCTGCTCACCGAGCGCATCGTGCGCGGCTTCTCGTCCTGGGCCATGGCCTTCGAGTACCCCGGTGGGCCGCAGAAGGCGCTGCTCGCCCGGGCGGCCTACCCGGTGCCGGTGACCTCGACCGAGGGCGGGCGCAGCCTGTACATCGACTACTCGGCAAGTCGGCCGGGGACCGACAACTCGGCCACGGTCTACGTCCACGTGCCCCAGAGCGCGCACTGGGGCGACCTGTGGGTGAAGAACAAGCGCTCCAAGGACGACCTGGGCCACATGTTCCGCGCCATGGGACAGGTCGAGGCCTGCGCCGGCCGGATCGGCGCCGCCGCGGACCAGAGCCTGGCGCAGATGCGCGCGCTGTACTCCGCGTGGTCCAAGGCGGTGGAGGCCGACGGCTGGAAGATCGCCACGCTGGACAAGAACCTGACCCTGTTCATTCCGCTCGAGACCCTGGCGCGGTTCTTGACCATCGGCGCCTCGGAGTGCACCGGGATGCTGGCGATCCGCCTGGTGGGGCAGGGCAGCCCGGGCAACCTGAGCTGCGGCAACGGGATCAGCCTGGAGGAGGTCCTCGGCGGCGAGCTGATCAAGAGCGGCAACAAGCAGATGCTGCGGACCTACCACGAGGCGGCGGCGAACCACGCGCTGCTCACCGGGCAGAACGCGGTCGCGCTGGACCTGCTCAAGGGGCTGGCCACGCGGATCGAGACCAACCTGAACGCGGTGGAGGCGGGCAACACCCCATCCAACCTGAACCTGATGGACTTCGCCGCGCTGATCATGCACTCGGCCAACGCCGGCGTGCCGCTCACCTCGCGGGAGGTCCGCTGGCTGCACGAGCGCATCAAACAGGCGCACGCCCACTACCGCCAGGCGAGCCTGAAGTCGAGCTTCGATGTCTTCGACGGCGCGACGCCGGACGGGACCTACCCCTACGAGCCCGGCAGCGTGGGGATCCAGATCACCGAGCTCGGCCTCCCGCTCGGCAGCTGCGCCTCCCAGTTTCGCAACCCCAAGGGGCGGCCGCTGCTCGACTGCGCGGTGGTCGAGGCCTGGCGCTGAGCGGGCCTACTCTCCGGCGAGCAGCCGGTCGAGCTCGCCGGGATCGTCGAGCTTGAGCGCGGTGCGGGCCAGCGCCTCGAGCTCGGGCAGGTCGCGCGCTCCGAGCTCGGCGCGCACCTCGGCGAGGCGCGGCGGGGCCATGGAGAGGGAGCGCACGCCGAGGCCGACCAGCAGGGCGGCGGTGCGCGGGTCGCCGGCGAGCTCGCCGCACACGCCGCACTCGACGCTCGCGGCGCGGGCGGCGTCGACGGTGCGGGCCACGAGGCGGAGCACCGCCGGGTGGAGCGTGTGGCGCGCCGCGGCGCCGCGGTCGGCGGCCAGGGTGTACTGGGCCAGGTCGTTGCTGCCGATGGACAGGAACGCCGATCGCGGGGCGAGGGCGCGGGCGAGGAGCGCGGCGGCCGGGGTCTCCACCATCGCGCCCACCGGCAGATCGCCGGGGACCATGCCGCGCACCGCGTCGAGCTGGGCCGCCTCGGTGACCATCGGCACCATCACGCGCAGGTCCAGGCCGCCCTGCTGGCGCGCGAGCCGCACGGCCGCGAGCTGATCGGCGAGCACCGATCGGTGGCGCAGGAGCAGCCGCACGCCGCGCACGCCGAGGGCCGGGTTGGGCTCCGGCTCCACCGGCATGAAGGGCAGGGGCTTGTCCGAGCCCGCGTCGAACAGGCGCACGATCACCGGGTGCGGCGCCAGGGCCCGGGCCACGCGATCGTAGGCCCGCGCCTGCTCCTCCACCCCGGGCGCCTCGCGGCGGCCGGCGAAGAGCAGCTCGGTCCGCAGCAGCCCGCAGCCCTCGGCGCCGAGCCGGCGAGCGAGGGGCAGCTCGCCGGGCGCGCCCAGGTTGACCCTCAGCGCCACGCGCTGGCCGTCGAGGGTCGCGCCGGGGACCAGCCGCAGCGGGCGCTCGGCGCGGGTCAGCTGCTGGCGCCGCCGCTCGGTGAGATCGATCTCGGTCCGGGCGGGCAGGGGCTCGATCGTGCCGCCGTCGCCGTCCACCCGCAGCCACTGGCCGTCCGCGATGCCCCGCAGACAGGCCGGATCGGCGAAGACCAGGGGCAGGCCGCGGCCCCGGGCGACGATGGCGGCGTGAGAGGTCGGGCCACCACGCGACGAGATCACCGCGGTGACCTGCTGGAGATCCAGGGTCGCCATGCGGGAGGGCGTGGCCTCCTCGAGGACGTGGACCAGCGGCCCCTCGGCGGCGGCCCCGGGATCGTCCTGCCGCCGGTCCAGCGCGTCGAGCAGGCGGTCGCGAACGTCGGCGACGTCGGCGTGGCGCTCGGCGGCGAAGCGGTCGCCCAGCGCGTCGAAGCGGCGCTCGATCTCGGCGAACGTGTCCAGCACGGCGTCCTCGGCGGCCGCGCCCCCGTCCACGGCGCGCTCCAGGTCCGCGGTCAGGGCCTCGTCGGCGAGCAGGCTCTGCTGCGCCTGGAAGATGTCGCTGAACGGGTCATCCTCGTCGACGATGGCCGAGGTGACCCGGTCCGCGGTGAGCAGGGCGCGGCGCAGGCGCTCGCGCTCCTCCTCCACGGACGCGGCGGCGTGGGGCCGGTGGTTGGGTCGCTCCCGGCGGGCGATGCCGGTGCCGACGCCGGGGGCGCCGGCGACGCCCTGGATCAGGCCGGCGGCGGCCTCGTCCGGCCCTGCCGCCGGCGCGGGAGGCGGCGCGGCGGTCTCCTCCCCCAGGGCGAGCAGCCGGGCCAGCTCCTCCATCGCCGCGTCGGCGTCGGGGCCGTCGACCTGCAGCGTGACCTCCGCCCCGGCCGGGACCGCGAGCAGCAGGAGCTGCACCACGTTCTCGCCGTCCGCCTGCTTCTCGCCGTGGAGCAGCCGGACCGACGACTCGAAGGTGCGCGCCGCGCGGACGAAGCGATCGAGGGGGCGGGCGTGCAGGGGGACGCTGGTGCAGACCGTACGCTCGGGCATCGCCGCACGATACCCGGCGTCACCCCCAGGGGCAAATCCGTCGGTGCTCCGCGGCGAGCCGGTATCAGGGCGCGCTGGAGGCCTCGGGGGCGAACTGCTGGCGCACCTCGCCGCGGACCCAGAGCCAGGACAGCGCGTAGATCAGCGCCGCGCCAAGGGCCCAGTAGAACTGCGGTGTTCCCCAGGCGAAGAGGCGCAGGACGATCCAGGGCAGCACGTGGCTGCCCAGGGCCACGCCGGACCAGGCGACGTAGGCGTCGGCGCCGGCCACGCTGGGCATGAAGCCGACGTTCTTGGCGATCTGGGTCGTCAGCCCGGCGAGGTCGGTGCCGATGTAGAGGATGCCGACCACCACCAGCACACCGTTCAGCAGGCCGCGGAAGATGTTGCCCCGGCTCGCGGCCACGGCCCAGATGATGTAGAAGGCGAGCACCGCGAGGTCGGCGAAGGGCAGCATGCGGTTGCCGGGCAGGACCATCGCCAGGGCGAGGGAGACCGGCACGAGGAGCAGCGCCACCGCCATGCCGGAGGGGTGCGCGATGACCACCGCGGCGTCGAGGCCGATGTAGATCTTGCGGTCCGGGAAGCGGCGCTGGAACAGCTCCCTGGCGCCCTCGGCGATGGGCATCAGGCCCTCCATGAGCAGGGCGACCATCTTGGGCAGGATCACCAGCACCGCGGCCATGGTGATCGAGAGGTAGAGCGTGCCGCGGATGAAGGCGCCCCAGTCGCCCTTCTGCTGCAGGGTGGGCCAGCCGCCCATCGCGCCGATCAGCAGGCCGAGCAGCGCGCCCATGGTGATCGGCTCGCCCAGCAGGCCGAAGCGCTCGCGGATCTTCTCCGGGTTGATCTCGATCCGGCTCAGCCCGGGGATCCGGCGCTCGAGGCGCTCGAGGGCGTACATCAGGGGGGCCCAGTTCACGGTCTCGGTGTGGGGCAGCGAGATGCCCTGCAGGCCGAAGTGCCCCTCGACGGCCGGCGCGGTCCAGTCGGCGAGCTTGAAGATCAGCGCCGCGGTGATGCAGGCCGCCAGCACCCCGAGGCCCTGGGACCCGGTCATCGTCTCCACCAGCGCGCCGGTGTAGATGAAGTGCCAGTAGTTCCAGAGATCGACGTCCATCGTCGACGTCATTCGGGTGAGGACCAGCACGAGGTTGAGGACGAAGATCACCGGGATCAGCACGAGCGCGATGGGCGAGGCGAAGCTCACGGCGGCGCCCACCGGCCAGCCCACGTCGAGGACGGTGAGGTCGAGGCCCAGCGCGCGGGAGAAGGCCATCGCCTGCGGCCCCACGGTGTCCACCAGCAGCTTGACCACAAGCCCGATGCCGATGAAGCCCACGCCGATGATCAACCCGGCGCGCAGGCTCTTGCTCCACTTCTGCGACAGCAGCAGCCCGAGGAGGAACATCATGATCGGCATCATGATCGGCGCGCCGAGGTCGAGGACGTAGCGCACGGCGCCGCCGACCAGATCGAGGGGCGAGGCGAGGACCAGGGCCGGGGCGGTCACGGGCGGGCCTCGCCGCCGGAGATCAGCTCGAACAGCCGGCGGGGATCGGGGGCGGCGTGGACCCTGTCGACGAAGTCGGGGTCCTGGAACGTCTCCACCAGGCGGACCAGCTCGCGCTGTACGCTCTCCCGGTCCCGCAGCGCCAGCATCAGCACGACGTCGATCTCGAGTCGGCTGTCCGGGTTGCCCATCTCCCCGAACAGCACCGGGCGCGCCAGCGAGGCCGCCGCGACCGCGGGGGCGATGACGTGCTCGGGGTCGGCGTGGGGCACGGCGACCTTGCGCCGGGCGAGGGGCAGGCCGGTGGGGGAGGTCGCCTCGCGTCGCCGGACGGCGCCGGCGAAGCTCGGGTGGACCAGCCCCTGCTCCCGCAGCGCGCCGGCCAGCAGATCGAGGACCGCGCCGGCGTCGGGGAGGTCGAGGGAGGAGAAGCAGAGCTCCGGCCTGAAGAGCGTGCTCATGGCGATCACTCGATGGGCCCCGCCTGCTCGATCCAGCGCCGATAGGAGGCGACCACCTGGTCCCCCTTCTTGAACTGGACGCCGATGAAGAGCAGCGAGTTCGAGGCCGAGCTGTAGTCGAAGCCCTTGGTCCGGCTGCGCGTGAGCTGCTGCGTGCCGAGGGCGACGGCGAGGGAGGCGCTGATCGGCACGTACTGCAGCACGGCCGGCGAGGAGGCGCCGCTGATCGAGTCGATGATCAGCTGCAAGGTGGTGCCCAGGTTCTTCTGGCAGATGTCGGCGATCTGTCCCCCCGTGGCCTTGACGATCTCCTGGTAGCCCCAGGGGTACTCCGGCCCGTAGGCGCCGCAGGACTTCTTGCAGGTCCCGGCGATGAGGTGGACGAGGGCCTTGGCCTGGGTGCCGTAGACGGCGTGCTTGCCCGTGAACAGGTCGATCCACGGCTTGACGTAGGCGTCGATCTGCGACTGCTTGGACGAGGTGCAGGCGCTGATGTCGTACTCGGTTGTGCCGAGAAAGCCGCTCTGGCCGTTCCAGCTGCTGCCGGACTTGAGCTCCTGCGGCGCCTCGTCGGTGGCGATGATCAGCACCAGGGTCGCGTCGGGGCGGATCTTGGTCGTGTCGCCCGCCGTCCGGGGCAGGTGGGTGGTCACCGCCTCGTAGGAGTGGGCCAGGCCGTACTCCCAGCCGCCCTCGTAGTAGGGGGGGTTCTGCACGCAGGACTTGAAGATCGCCTGCTCCGACGAGTCGAGGAAGCGGTCGGTGCCGCCGTCGTCGGAGGTGTTCGTCGAGATCTTGGAGCAGAACTTGCCGACCTTGACCGACGAGCCCGGCTGCTTGACGCCGGCGACCCCCATGCGGAAGTCCAGGCCGCTGGCCAGCGCGCGGTTGAAGAAGTCGGTGGCGTTGTTGACGATGTCCTGGCGGTTGTCGTCCATCGAGCCCGACTCGTCGACGATCCAGATGATGTCGGCGACGGGGGTGCTCTGCAGCACGAAGGGGTCGCACTCCACCGTGTCCCCGTCCTTCGGCGTGGCCAGCCCGGTGCCGTTGGACAGATCGTCGACGTGGAAGCCGGTGTCCTTGGTCACGTCGTTCATCATCGCCTTGGTGGCCACGGCGCCCATCACGATCACCCGGGAGTCCTTGGGGCGGAGCAGGGTCTGGAAGGCGAGCACGAGGTCCGTGGCCGCGGGGCCGAAGCTGGCCGCGGGCAGCTTTGTCAGGTCCGCCGCCGGGCGGCCGAGCAGGAGCGGGATCAGGGCGTTGCGTACGGCGGGGGGGTTCTGCGCCCCGGACAGGGTGATCGCGAGCTGCGTCCCCACCACCGTCGGGAACTTGTCGTGGCTGCTCTTGCCGGTGCCGCTCACCAGCTGGGAGATGTTGGACTTGCCCGGCAGCTTGGTGCTGATCTCGGTGACGAAGTCCGCGGCGAGCTTGCTCACGTCGGGACCCGCGGCGGGGAGCGAGACGATGAAGCCGGCCACCGCGGCGTCCGCGGCGGTGAGGTCGAAGGTGGCGGCGGCCTCGAGGGCCTTGGCGCTGGCGATGGCCGCCTCGCCGTAGGTCGAGCTCGTCTCGAGAGCGAGGTGCCAGTCGCCGGCCGTGCTCTTCTTGAACTGCATTGGCTTGAGCCCCTGGCTCGAGGTCTCGCCCGAGGTGTGGCAGACGAAGGTCGGCAGCTGGTCGTCCGGCGTCGTGCCGGGGAAGGTCGTCTTCTTCTTGGGATCGCTCTCGCCGTCGGAGCAGAGGAAGTCCACGGCGGGCGTGCACTTGCCCTGCTGGCAGGTCTGGCCGGCGCCGCAGCCGTCCTGGTTCGGCTTGCAGCCCTTGCGCTGCTCGTTGCAGGTGACGAGGCAGCAGCCGAGCAGCCCGTCGCCGTTCAGGTCCTCGTCGCCGTCCTTGACGTTGTCGTTGTCGCTGTCGTTGTCCTGGAAGTCGGGGATCTTGTCGCCGTCCGAGTCCGCGGGTGCCTTGGGGTTGGGGCCGGCCTCCACCGAATCGAGGACCTTGTCGCCGTCGGAGTCGGCGTCCAGGTAGTCCGGCGTCTGGTCCGAGTCGCTGTCCTTGCCACAGCCCTCCACGTCGTCGGGGATCCCGTCCTGGTCCGAGTCTTGCCCCGGCTTGCACTGCCCATAGGTCGTGTCCCAGTAGAGGGCGCCGTCGCCGTGGTAAGCATCCCCGGAGCCATCGTTGCTCTTGAAGGTCTCGGAGCTGCAACCGAGCCCGAGCCAGAGCCCCACACTGACCACGCCGACCAGGCGGCTTGGCCGATACGTCTTTCTGTTCATCGGAATCCTGCCCGTTTCGCCAAGGAGCAGATGGTACGACATCTGCCCCAGAGGGGGAACCTGTGAAAATTGCACCAGAATATCGGTGAATGTGGGCAGGCGCCTACATCCGGTCCGGGCACCCACCGCTCCAACCCCGCGACGTCATTGATGCTTTGCAACATGAAGATTGACATTTGCTTGCTAATGAATAAGAAAACCATTGTGCACTGCAATAACGCCGTGCGGCAAGGAGGCGACTGTGAGACGGACCTTGCGTCAGATGCTGCTCGCCAGCGCCCTCTACATGGCTCTGGCCTCCAAGATCGGCTGCACCGTGGCCAACCCGGACTTCGCCCCAAGGGAGGCCGATGGAGAGCTCCCCCCGCCGAGCCCAGATGGATCCACCGCCTGGATGGACGGGGCGGCAAACGAGGCGACCGATACGCTGCCCCTTGACCGTACGGTCCTGTCGGACCGCAGGACCGCGGTGGAGGACAGCGAGACCGTGGAGTGTCGGCTGCAGACCTACTACCCGGACCTCGATCTTGACGGGTACGGCGACCCCGCCGCCCCGCTCCAGGCCTGCCAGCTCCCCGCGGGGTACGCGAGCGAGGCCGGCGACTGCGACGACGCCGACGCCGACGTCCACCCGGGACAGACGGCCTACTTCGCCCTGGCCTCGGTCGGAGCGGGGACCCACGACTACGACTGTGACGGCGTGGTCGAGCTCGAGCACCCGTCGCTCGCCTCTGGCTGCGTCGCGTCCTGCGAGGGCGAGGGCTGGGCCGTCGACGTTCCAACCTGCGGCGACGCGGGCTACCTCACCCTCTGCGTGCCCTACCTCGGCCTGGGCTGCGGGCCGTGGCTCGTCTGGCAGACCCAGCGCTGCCGCTGAGGCCGGTCGATCTGCTCTGGACGGGTCGCCCTGCCCGTGGAGCGCCGCGCCGATCCGTGGCAAGATGGCACCGCCCGAACAACGGAGGACGGACATGGCCGAGGAGATCAGGCTCCCGGAGGCGCTGGAGCGGCGCCTCCACCGGCTCGCGAGTGAAGACACCGACGACACCCTGGTCGTGCTCACCGGCGCCGGGATCAGCGCCGAGAGCGGCATCCCCACCTTCCGCGGCCGGGAGGGCTACTGGACCGTCGGCTCCAGGGAGTACCACCCGCAGGAGATGGCGACCTTCGCCATGTTCTCCCAAAAGCCCGAGGAGGTCTGGTCCTGGTACCTCTATCGACGCACGGTCTGCCGCGGGGCCCAGCCCAACCCCGGGCACCTGGCGGTGGTGGAGATGGAGAAGCTCCTCGGCGACCGCTTCCTGCTGATCACGCAGAACGTGGACGGCCTGCACCTGCGCGCCGGCAACAGCCGCGAGCGGACCTACCAGATCCACGGCAACATCGACTTCGCGCGCTGCGCCGCGGAGTGCTCCACCGAGCTCTTCCCGCTGCCCGAGGACCTGCCGCCCAAGCCCAGGGGCGAGGGGCTCACCGACAGCGAGCGCGAGGCGCTGGTCTGTCCGCGCTGCGGCGGGCGGGCCCGGCCCCACGTGCTCTGGTTCGACGAGTGCTACGACGAGGAGCACTTCCGCTTCCACTCCTCGCTGCGGGCGGCGGCGAGCGCCGACGTGCTGCTGGTGGTGGGCACATCGGGCGCGACCAACCTGCCGATGCAGGTGGGCCAGATGGCCCTGGGCAGCGGGGCGACCATCGTCGACGTCAACCCCGAGCCCAACCCGTTCTCGTCCATGGCCCAGCGCGCGGAGAGCGGCTTCTTCCTCCAGGGCTCGGGCGGTGCCTACCTGCCCCTGGTGCTCGCGGCCCTCGAGTCCCGGGCCTGATCCCGAGCCCGATGCTGGTCCACCTGGTCGACGGGACCTACGAGCTGTTCCGCAACTACTTCGGCGCGCCGGCGGCCACCGCGCCCGACGGACGCGAGGTGGGCGCGATCCGCGGCCTGTTGCGCACCCTGCTCGCGCTGCTGCGCGAGGAGGGCACGAGCCACGTGGCCGTGGCCTTCGACCAGGTGATCGAGTCGTTCCGCAACGCGCTCTTCGACGGCTACAAGACCGGGGAGGGGATCGACCCCGACCTGTACGCGCAGTTTCCGCTGGCCGAGCGGGCGACCCGCGCCCTCGGTCTGGTCTGCTGGCCGATGGTGGAGCTCGAGGCCGACGACGCCCTGGCCAGCGGGGCGGCGCGCTTCGCCGGCGCGCGGGGGGTGGAGCAGGTGCGGATCTGCTCGCCGGACAAGGACCTTTGCCAGTGCGTGCGCGGCGAGCGCGTGGTGCTCCTCGACCGCCGGCGCAAGGCGATCATCGACGAGGCCGGCGTGTGGGAGAAGTTCGGCGTGGCGCCGGCCTCGATCCCGGACTGGCTCGCCCTGGTGGGGGACGCGGCCGACGGCATCCCGGGGATCCCGCGCTGGGGCGCGCGCTCGGCGGCGGCGCTGCTCGCCCGCTACCGACGCATCGAGGCGATCCCCGACGACGAGGCGCGCTGGGAGGTCAAGGTGCGCGGCGCGGCGGGCCTGGCGCGGAGCCTGCGCGAGCGCCGCGAGGAGGCCGCGCTCTACCGCACGCTGGCCACGCTGCGCCTCGACGCTCCCCTCGACGAGGCGCTCGACGACCTGCGCTGGCGCGGCGCGGACCGCAGGGCGCTCGGGGCGCTGTGCGCCGAGCTCGGCGAGGACCGGCTGATGGCGCGCGTGCCCCGCTGGCGCTGAGGTCGCAGAACGGCACAAACCCCATGGGCAATGTGCCGTATGGGAAAGTGGAACCGCCCCACCGATACGGTCGTATAATCACCGGGAACATCCGTCAAACAGCTGTCGGAGGAGGGATGCCATGAGCCGTCTGTGTCGCTGGAGCCTGTCCGTCCTTTGCCTCGCCGTGCCCCTCGTGGGCTGCGACGACGACACCGCGCCGCCGGCGACGTCCGACGTGCTGCAGTACACCGAGGCCGGCGTCCCGGTGGTCTACAGCGAGGCCGGCCCGGTGCTCTACACCGAGGCCGGTCCGGTGATCTACACCGAGGCCGGTCCGGTGCACATCGAGGCGGGCCCGGCCGACGCCAACGTCATCCCGGGGAGCGACGCCGGCAACCCCTGCAAGCCGATCACCTGCCTCGGCCGGACCCTGCAGTGCGGCGACTGCAAGGACAACGACGGCGACAAGCTCATCGACTCCCAGGACCCGGAGTGCCTCGGGCCCTGCGACAACACCGAGGGCCCGGCGCTGATCTCCGACGTGGGCGGGGTGACCGGCTCCACCTGCCACGTCGACTGCTACTTCGACTACGGCAACGGGATGGGCAACGACACCTGCTGGTGGGACCACCAGTGCGATCCCCTCGAGCCGGAGAAGGTCTTCGGCTGCGACTACAAGCAGCAGCTGGTCGGGGGCAAGTTCTGCCCCCAGCCCCAGGACCCGGCGTGCGCCCAGTACTGCCTGCCGCTGACGCCCAACGGCTGCGACTGCTTCGGCTGCTGCACCTTCCCCCAGCTCAACGGGAAGTACGTCTGGATCGGGGCCAAGGACCCGACCACGAAGCAGGGCATCTGCACCTTCGCCGCGATCACCGATCCGACCAAGTGCCCGCCCTGCACGCCGGTCCCCGGCTGCGACAACCCCTGCGGCAAGTGCGAGCTCTGCGTGGGCAAGACAACGCTCCCGCCCGAGTGCTACAACACCCCGCCCCCGCCGACCGACGGCGGCGGGACGAGCACGGCGGACGCCGGCGTGGCGCCCACCGTGCAGTGCCCCGGCGGCGAGCAGCCCTGCGGCCTGCCCGGGCAGCCGGCCTGCCCCTCGGGCCACTACTGCATCAGCGGCTGCTGCATCTACATCAACATCCAGTAGGCTAGCGCCGCCGCCGACGGGCCAGGCGGGAGAGCGGGATCAGGGCGAGCAGGAGCCAGAGGGGCGTCGAGAGCAGCAGGGGCGAGGGGGCGAGCTGGCAGCCGCCCGCCTCGTCCTGCGGCCCGGCGGGCAGGCTCGCGCCGTCGGCGCCAGGGACGCCGGCGTCCGGCGTGGGGTGCGGGCCGCCGTCGTCGGTGACCACGCCCTGGTCCGGGCAAGGTTCCTGGGTGATCCCGCCGGGGCAGGGCGTGACGTACCAGCCGTCGACGGAGAGCGGCTGGGCCGTCTTCTTCAGCTTCAGGTCCGCGGTCATCCCGCTCGGGTTGAGCCGCGCGCGGAGCCGGACGATGTACGGGCCGTTGTAGGTCACCAGCTCCTGCATCTCGGTCGTGCTCGAGCTGCCGTACTGCCAGTAGACCATCTCGCGCCGGTAGTCGTTGCTCCCCTGGGCGGCGAGCTCCACGGCGAAGGTCCGTCCGGCGTCCTTGGCCATCACCGCGTCAAGGGCCGCCTCGTAGCTCGACTGCGTGTGCTCGGTGCCGCTCATCTGCTCGGCGGGGTAGCCGTCGGGCAGGTAGGTCCCGTCGTCCGCGATGACCCAGACGATCTGGTCCAGCAGGGAGGAGCGGCCGAAGGCGCTGATGCGCAGCGGGTAGACCGGCGCGGTGCTCGTGCGGTCGAAGGTGAAGCGCACGGCGGGGACCGCGGCGGCCGCGCTGCCGGTCGCGGCGCTGCTCTTCACCTTGGCCGCGAAGAAGGTGAAGCCGTCGGCGAGGTAGGAGGCGACCAGCGTATCGATCCCCGCGGGCAGCGTGAAGCCTCCGGCGTTGAGCCAGTCGATGAGCGCCTGGCTGCTCGTCGACGAGAGCACCTGGTAGTCCAGGTCGCCGAGGGAGCCGTGGCCCCAGACCGTGACCGAGGGCGGCGGCACGTTGGTCCCGGGAACCGTGCCGGCGTCCGGGGGCCCCCAGCTCGGACAGGGCTTCGTGCAGGAGCGCTGCTCGATCATCGGCGCGGTGTAGCGGTCGAGCTCCTCGAGGAAGCTATCCGTGGGCTGACCCACGTCGGTGGGCACGCCGGGCAGCGGGATGACCCAGGCGAAGTCCTGGGCGCTCCCGCTGTACTGGTTCTGGAAGATCATCTCGAAGGTGCTCTGGCGCAGCCAGATCACCGCGCGGCGGGCCTCCATGTTGGTCACCCCGCTGGCGTCGGGGATCGGGATGCAGGCCCGCGCCGGGCGGGCGGGGAGCAGGGCGAGGCCAAGGGCGGCACAGCAGATCAGAAGACGCATGGTGAATCCCTCCTGCCGGGCCCTCTCAGCATCGGGCGTGCCAGCGTCAATGTGTTTGAATTACTGGACCGAGCCCGAACCGACGTGTGCCACCTTGCGCCAGGATGTGGCACAAACGACCGATCACATGTAGCCGGTCCAGTGGTGACCGCAGCGACGGCAGCGGAACGAGCCGCTGTAGATCCGGCGGTGCACGGTCCGGGTCTGCTGGTTGCCCTGGGAGTCGCGGTAGCTCTCCTGGCTCGTCGCGGTGTGGGAGAAGGTCTTGGAGAGGACCTTGCGTGCGTAGAGCGCCCGGCACTTGGGGCAGCGGGCGTGGAAGGCGAAGATGAGCAACCCGACGGTCAGCAGGAAGACCCCCGCGAGGCTGAAGCTGCCGATGATCTCCTGCACCTCGATGCCGCTCGCCACCATCACGACGCCGGCGATCCCCAGCCCGACGGTGATCGGCCCAAGGATCGCGGGGAGCAGGTAGCCGCGGTGCCACCGGGGCAGGGGCCCGCTCGGCGCGGGCGGTTTCGGCGCGGGCGCGCGTCCCTCGTTCCGTTGCTGCCGCCCCTCGTCCCGTTGCGGCTGCTTCTCCTCCTGGCGGCGCGGGTGCTTCTCCTCCCAGCTGCGCTTGCGCTCCTCCTCCCGCCGCAGCCGCGCCCGCTCCTCTTGGCTGAGCTTCGCCTCGGCCGCCTCTTTCTCGCGCTGCTCGGCCGCTTCTTTCTCGCGCTGCCGTTCCTCGTACGCCGCCTTGAGGCGGGCCCGCTCGGCCTCCACGCGCTCGGCGCGCTCGGCTTCTTCCCGGGCGCGGGAGGCCTCCTTCGCTGCTTGCTCGGCCTCCTCGCGCTCCATCCGGGCGAGCATCTCCTCGAAGATCACCTGCTGCTCGGCGGCGGGGCGGGCCCGCAGCGCCTTGCAGGCCTCGATGAGATCCTCGGCCTCGGCCGCGGACCTCCGCGCCTTGCCGAAGCGCGGCTCGTTGTCCGCGAGGCGCTTGGCGTCGAGGACCAGCTGGGGCAGGAGGTGAGTCAGGCCCGCGGTCGCCTTCATCAGCTCGTCGCGGTGCTGCTTGCCGCTCTTGTCCAGCACCCGGCCGAGGAGCAACCAGCGCAGGTCGTGGTCCTCGAGGGCCAGCCGCGCGGGCTCGTCGAGGATCTGCGCCTCGGTCAGCCCCTCGAACAACGCCCGGCGGGCCACGCCGAGCGCACACCAGGGTGAGCCGGAGCCCTCGCCGGCGAGCGGGTGCCAGAACTCCCGCGGCGTGACGAACACCGGCCGCGGCGGATCCTTGGTCAGGTGGAAGGTGCCGAGGAAGGGCCCCCCGGCGTCGAAGAGCAGCACGCACTCCGGCCGGGCGTGCTGCCCCTTGGCGAGCAGCAGCCGTCCGAAGGCGAGCACACGCCTCCCGTCGCCGGAGAAGCCGAGGAGCTGGAGGTCGTCGGAAGGTGGGACCTGAACCTCCTGCATGGCCAGCCTGGCGCCGCCCTCGTCGAGGTCATAGACGATGACCTGATTCGCCTTGCCCTCGGCGAGCAGGATGGCCAGGCGGCGCCCGTCCGGGCTGAAGCGCAGACCGGTCACCTTGCCGCTGAGGTTGAGGGTCGGACCGTCGGGCTCGAGCTGGACCTTCCCGCCCTGGGCCAGGGCTGAGAGCCGTCCGTCCGGGCGGTAGTCGAAGGCCGAGCCGCCGACCCGGCGCTCGCTGCCGTCGCGGCCGAAGAAGGCCACCTTGCGCTGGCCCACGGCGATGAGCTCGCGCCCGTCCGGCGAGAAGAGCAGCCCCGCCGAGAAGTCGGCCTGGATCATGGTGCCGTTCCCCGCGGACTGCCCCTTGAGGCGGATGGTGTTTCCCTTTCCCTTGGCGAGGAGCTCGCCGTCCGGGCTCCGCGCGAGGCGGATCTTTGGGTCGCCGGTGCAGGCGGCCCACAGGTCGTCGGGCTGCTCCTTGGGGCGCAGCGGCTGTGCGCTCTCCTCCCCGATGGAGACGGACCACCGCTCGTCGCCGGTGTCGAGCACCAGCCGGCGTCCGTCCAGGGAGAGCCCGGCGCCCTTGAGCTTGGCGGCCCGGGGCGGGTCCGGTCGCGGCCAGGGCTCGTTCATGGCGTCCAGCCGCTCCTTGGCCGCCAGGCAGAGCGCCCGGTCGATGCGGCCGGGGTCTTCGCGCTGCTCGAGCGGCGGCGCGGCCTTCATCACCACCGGCGGTCGTTTCGCCGGCTCCTCGGGTCGCTTCGCCGGCGCCGCCGCCGGTCGCTTGGTCGGCTCCGCCGGCTCCGGCGCTGGCTCCGCGGCAGGGGCCGCGGGCGCCGCGGGTCTTCCGGGCCGCGCGGCGAGCAGCGGCTCGAGCCGGCGCAGGGCCTCGCGCGCCTCGCCCAGGCGCTCCCCGGGGTCGGGCTCGGTCATCGCCTCGAGGAGCAGCATGATCCGGGCGTCGTGGCGGATCGCCTCGCGCACGTCCACGCGCAGCCCGTCGATGGCGAGCTCCTCGGGCTGCCGGCCGGTGGCCACGGCGAGGTAGGTCATCGCCAGACCGTAGAGGTCGCTCGCCGGCGTGGCCCGACCCATGAACTGCTCGGGCGGGGCGAAGCCAAAGGTCCCGGCCGCGGTGGAGGCAATCGTCGATTCGGAGAGCACGGCGGCCTGCACCGTGCCGAAGTCCACGAGGAAGGCCCGCCCGTCCTCGCGCAGGATGATGTTCTTCGGGCTGATGTCCCGGTGGATCACCGGGGGGGAGAGGCCGTGGAGGTAGGCCAGCACGTCGAGGATCTGGGCCAGCCAGTCGAGCATCTGCCCCTCGTCCAGGCGCCGTCCGGCGCGCAGCCCGGCGGCGAGGTCCTGGCCCTCGACGAGCTCCTGCACCAGGACCAGGCCCTCGGGGGCGGCCGCGTCGCCCTGGGGGAAGTAGTCGACGTAGTCCGGGATGCTCTCGTGGTGCAGCTGGGCCAGCACCTTCGCCTCGCGCTCGAAGAGCTCGAGGCTCTTCCACTCGTCCAGGCGCTCCACGCGCAGCACCTTGGCGATGACCGGGAGGCCGTCGCCCTCGCGGCGGCAGCGGTAGGTGACGCCGAAGCCCCCCTCGCCGCACAGGCCCTCGACGAGGAAGGTGTCCTTGGTGCCCTGGAGTCGGTCGCCGGGATCGAGCGTCATGGTCGGGGGAGCAACATCGTGGGCTCCTGCGGTTTGGCCGATTATCGCTCCGCCCCGGGTCGTCGTCATCTGGGACTTTGCTGGTGACAGGGCGAGCCGCCCGGCCGTAGCATCCGTCCCCATGAAAGCCGTCGTCGTTCGTTGTCCCGAGTGCAACGCGACTCTCGAGGCCGGGGCCGAGGCCCGCGAGGTGCGCTGCAGCTACTGCGGCACCCTGGCCACGGTGCAGCGCCGGACCCGCTTTCTCCAGCGCCCGGCGCCCCTGCCGCCCGCCGGTGGAGACGCGCCGTCGCTGCCCAGGGCGATCCAGCCCGTGGCGGTCGCCGTGCCGGCGATCATCGCGGGGGTCGTGCTGCTCGTGGTGCTCGGGGTGCTCGGGGTGATCTTCAGTGTCGCGCGAACCGTCGGGGGACCCAAGCCCGGGGGGTCGATGCTGCTCGCCGACGCGAACGGCGACGGGACCGAGGATGTCGTCGCCGAGGTTCGCGTGCGCAGCTCCGAGGTCAACCATGTGGCGGCCTTCGACGGGCGCACCGGCAAGGAGCTCTGGCGCAGCGACGAGCTCTGGCGCGGGACGAGGACGGGCCTGCTCTGCGTGTCGGGCGACGTCGTGCTCTCGAGCGCGAGCGGCCCGGTGCTGCGCGGGCTCGGCCTCGCCGACGGCAAGCCGCGCTTCGAGGTCAAGCTCGAGGAGAAGGTGAGCCACCTGTGCGAGGGTCCGGACGCGCAGACCGTCAACGTGATCACCGCGGACAAGCGCGGCCAGCCCCTGACCCTGACCGACGGCCGGCTCGGACCGGCCGGCGGCTCGCCCGCGCTCTGCCGGCCGCTGCGCTGCGACCAGCGCTCGGCCGGGATGTACAACGAGGAGTGGGCCAACCGCGACCGGCGGTCGCTGCGCCGCTCGCTGCGCCTGCCCGGGATGGTGGTGGAGCGGGTGATCGTCCAGGGCGGGGTGACGCTCGCGCTGGGCGGCAAGTCGCCGGGCACGCGGGTGCCGATGCTCGCCTCGATCCGGGAGAGCGAGGCGGCCGCGCCGCGGCCCGGGGACTTCGCCGGCAGCGGCCCACAGGTGCTGTGGCAGGCGACCGCGCCGGCCGAAAACCCCCTCTCCGCGAGCTCGGGGCTCGACCCCTACGAGGTGGCGCTCGACGACACGCTTGTCGCCCTGAGCTACCAGGGCGGCGGCGGCCACCGGCTGACGGCCTTCACCCTCGCCGACGGCAAGCGCCGCTTCGACGTGGATCTGCCCGGCATGAGGGATGTCTGGTCGGTCCTCATCGGCGGGGGGCGGGTCTACGTCTCCTCGTCCTGGGGCTTCATCTCGGCCCACGACGCGGGGACTGGCGAGACGATCTTCACGAAGGACTAGGAACCGAACCGCGGCGCTACTTCCCCTTGCCCGCGAGCTCCTGCCGCGCCCGGGCCTGAACGGCGCTGTTTGCGTCCTTGCTCGCCTGCTCGAGCGCCCGGGCCACCCACGGCGTTTTTTTGTCCAGCGTGCCGAGGCCGATCACCGCCGCCTCGCGCACGTTGGCCTTCTCGTCCTTGAGCGCCTTGCGCAGGGCCGCGGCCGCGGCGGGCAGGCTCCCGGAGAGGCGGGCCAGCGCCATGGCCGCGGCCTCGGAGGCGTCGGAGCGCGAGTCGCCGAGCCGCAGGGCGAGGTCGGGGATCGCCCTGGCGGCCGCGGGGCCGCCCATCTTCCCCAGGGCCACGGCGGCCGAGGTCCGCGCGTGGTGGCTCTTGTCCTTGAGCGCGGCGCGCAGACCGTCGGCGGCCGGCGCGGCCCGCGGGCCGAGCAGGCTCAGGGTGGCCGCCGCCTCTTCCCGGACCCAGTCGTTCTTGTCCGCGAGCGCCTCTCCGAGCAGGCGCACCATCGCCGGGTCGTCGCCGGCGAGGGCGCCGAGGCTGCGCAGCGCCGCGACCTTGACCACCGAGTAGCTGTCCTTGACCGCCCGGGCGAGCGTGCCGACCGCCTCGGCGCTCCCCGCGCCGACCTTGCCCAGCGCCTCGCAGGCCGACTGGCGCACGCGGTGGTTCTCGTCGGTCGCCGCCTTGACGAGGTCGGCGAGCGCCGGCTTGCCTTGCTCGCCCAGCCGGCCCAGGCCCTGGGCGGCCGAGCCCCGGACGCCGGCGTCCTTGTCCTCCAGCGCGGCGGCGAGCCCGGTCCGCGCGCGCTCCGGCGCCATGCCGCTCGCCAGGTGGATCGCCGCTTCGCGGACCTGCACCACGGGATCGACGAAGCGGGCGACGATGTCGTCGAGCGCCGGTGCGGCCCCGGGTCCCAGGGCGGCGAGGGCCTGCAGCCCGGCGCGGCGGACCTCCGCGTCCCCGTCCGCCAGCGCGCGGCGGGCCGGGGGAAGCGCGGCCTTGGCCTCGGGCTTCACCGCGGCCAGCGCGCGCAGCGCACCGAGGCGCATCGTCGCGTCCGTGCCTTCCGCCAGCTCGACGAGCTCGGGCGTCGCGGCGGGGCCCAGCGCGGCGAGCTTGTTGTGCGCGGCCCAGCTCTCGCGCGGCGCGGCCTGGCCGAGCTGGCGCACCAGCGCGGACACGGCGCTCGCTTTCTTCGCCGGCGTCGGCGCGGGCTTTTCGCAGCGGCACGCGGCGAGGAGGGACAGCGTGGACAGCAGGCAGAGGAAGCGAGCTCTCGTTGAGGTCATGGGGCGATGTTCCACCAACGACCGGGCCGAGACAAGGCCTCGCGGGCGCGGGCTCTGCGCGGGCTGGTCAGATGCCCCCGTCGAGAGCGGGCGAGGCGCCGTCCAGCACGGGAGGAGGCGGCCCGGCGTCGGGCCACCAGGGCCATCCGTCGGCGCAGCAGGAGTCGAGCATCGGGACGTCGGCGTACCAGTAGCAGTTGCAGGTCCCCCACTGGTTGTTGAAGCAGGTCTGGTAGCCCGTGCCGAAGTCGCAGCTGCAGGGCTGGGTCGCGCCGTTCTGGCAGGTTGCCGGGCAGCCCACGCACTGGCCCCAGACCCCGCTGTAGCAGGTCTGCACGCCCTGGCCGCCGCCCGGGCAGGGGCAGCCCTGGACCGCCCCGTGGGTGCAGCTCGTTCCGCTGCACCCGCTGCACTGGCTCCAGCTCCCGTCCTTGCAGGTCTGGATCCCCTGCTTGCCGTCGGCGCAGACGCAGACCTGGTTCGCGCCGTCCACGCAGCCCTGACATCCGGTGCACGCGCCCCAGCTCCCGTCGACGCAGCGCTGCAGCCCGTGGCTGCCGTCGGTGCAGAGGCAGACCTGCGTGTCGCCGGTGCTGCAGGTGAGCTGGTCGCAGCCGCCGCAGGCGCCCCAGTTGCCGCCGGTGCAGCTCTGCACGCCGATGCGCCCATCCTTGCACAGACAGATCTGGGTCGCGCCCTCGGCGCAGGCCGGTACGCCGCACTCCGCGCACTCCTGCCAGGTCCCGTCCTTGGCGCAGATCTGGCGGCCGCTCAGACCGCCGGCGCAGGCGCAGACCTGGGTCGCTCCGGGCGTGCAGGGATCGATCTCCTCACCGCAGGATGCGATCAACAGCGTGCCGAGGATTACCATCATCACGTCGAGCTTCATCTCGTCCTCCAACGCAGGTTCTGCGGCGCGCGCAATGCAAGAGCAGCGCCACCGCAAAGCCCGCGGATTCACGTTCGACGGCTGTGTCAACGCGTGCCAGAGCGCGACACGCGTTCCCGTCAACTCGACTGGCCAGCGCACGTGTCGGTTGGCCCCACCACGGCTGCGTACTGCCGTCCGCACGGTTTCGGCCGGCGGGGAGGAGTGTTTTTATTTCGACTGCTTGTGCTCGTTTGGCGGCTGGCCCCGGGCTTGCACCTCGGCCAGGAGCGAGGAAGGCGACCATGACCCTGAGACTCTCTTTGCCGCTCTGCTTCCTGGTCCTCGCCGGAGGCGCTGCCCGGGCGCAGATCACCGAGGACTTCAACCAGCCCGCCACGGTCAGCGACGGGAGCACCCTCGGCGCCTGCGGTCAGCTCACCGCGCGCCTCGCGGGCAGCGGATCGATCAACGTGAGCGGCGGCGGCACAGCGGTCTTCAACACCGCCTCGGTCCCCGACGCGGCGATGCTCTGTTCGAGCCAGCCCCTGCCGGCGACCTACAAGGTCACGGTTCGAGTGCACAACGTGAACTACCACAAGGCGGCGGTGGAGAACGGCGTCACCGCCCTGGCCATCGCCAACGTCGCTCCCACGCCGTCCACCGAGGCCGACTGGCTGCCCAAGCGGCTGGTCGGGGTGGAGATCGACTCCAAGCCCTACTTCACCGATGACTCGTCCATCTTCGTCAACTACTGGGACGCGGCCTGGGACATGTACACCTGGGACGGCGTGAGCTGGGGAAAGGGCGATCCGGCGTGGGCGCCCTACTTCCCGATCAAGAGCAGCTACGAGGTGACCATCGAGAAGACCGCCAGCGACTACCAGATCACCGTGCGGGGCGACGGCGTGCTGCTGGCGCAGACCTCGGTGCCGGTGAGCAGCGTGATGCCGAGCTCCGGCGACTACCTGGTGATCGGCGATCGGCTCACCGACTTCTTCTCCGGCAGCATGGAGCTGGAGAGCGTGACCATGCCGGGCCCGGCGGGTTGCAACCCGTCGGACGCGGGCCCGCCCGCGCCGTCGCCGGACGGCGGTCCGCCCGAGTTCCCCACGCCGGACGGCGGGACCGGGGCATGGCCCGACGGCCTGTTCAGCGCGGACAGCGGCATCCCCTACAAGCCGCGGCCCAGCGAGCCGTCGGCCTGCGACTGCAACGTGGGCTCGAGCGCCGCGCCAGGGCTCGGTTCCCTCGGCCTGCTGCCCGTGCTCCTGCTGCTCCTTCTGCTGCGGAGCCGGGGTCGCGCTGGCTGAGGACTCCTGTTCGCGTACGGGGGCACCGACCCCCAGCCCCGGCCCCGGCCGACCACGGACCCTGTCGAGATCACAGGGGCACCCGATGGGCACGGTTCTCGCACCTCATCCAGGGATGCGGCGCCCCTGTCTGGCCGTCCCCTGTGCCCTCGCCCTGGTCCTGGTCGCCTGCGCTCCCGCGCCGGTGGAGGACGAGCTCTTGGTGCTCGCCCGCCAGGCCGCCCTGACCGTGGGCGGCTGCACCTGCCCCACCTCGGGCTCCTGCAGCGCGGTGAGCTACGGCGACATCCCCGCCGACAACAAGTACTACGTCACCACCTTCGGCGGGGGGAGCGACACGCAGGGCATGGCCTGCGGCGGGACGGCCGACGGCACCTGGGCCTACGTCGCGGACAGCGCGCGGTTCGGCTGCGGCGCCCTGCTGGTCATCTCGGCGGGCGGCAAGCAGTGCGTGGCCAAGGTGGCCGACTGCGGCCCCAACCGCTGCGTCGAGGACGCCGCCTCCTACTCTGGCTGCGCGTCGCACTTTCCGATCATCGACGCCAGCCCGCTGATCACCAAGTACCTGCTCGGCCTGAGCGGGGTGGGCTGGAGCGACAAGGAGATCGTCACCGCGACCCTCGCCCCCGCCGGATCGTCCATCGGCTGCCCGGGCGTCGTGCCCGCGCCGCCGCCCGCCGACAGCGGGCCGCCGCCCAAGCAGGACGCCGCGCCGCCGCCGCCGCCCAAGCAGGACGCCGCGCCGCCGCCGCCGCCCAAGCAGGACGCCGCGCTCCCGGCCAAGGACACCGGCGGGATCGTCGCGCCGGACCAGGGCGTGCGCCTGGACGCGGGTCCGCTGCCGCCGCCCGTCGGCGCCGATGGCGCCGTGGGCGCGAGCCCGGGTCGCGGCGCGCTCACCGGAGGCTGCGCGCTGGTCGGGAGCCAGCCCGCCGGGGGACCGGCGATCGTCGCGCTGCTCGCGCTCCTCGCCCTGGTGCTCGTCAGCCGCCGTCGCTCCGGCCGGGCTTGACAAGACCGCCCCCTCGCTTCGGGATGGATCCTGCAACCAAAAGGGGCTGCGGCGGGTTATCCGCGGCAAGAAGAAGAAGGGGGCCGCGTGGCGGCCACTACTGGCAGCGGAAACCCGCGCTGTTCTGTGACCACTCGGGGTACGTGTCGTCATCGGCGGACGTGGGTGGCGAGGCACCCCCCTTGCCCGACCATGACGTCACGGAGGGGTCCTTCTCCCACGCGCTCCCGATCTTGTTGATCATCCCCGTCCACCGCCAGTCGATCCGCTTGACCGTGACCCACTCGCTCCCCGCGGCCCGCGGCTTGAACATCACGTAGAGCTTGAAGACCATCTCGACCTTCTTCCCGGTGGTCGCGGCGCCGAGATGGTTCGTCGGGATCGCCGGGGCGTCGAAGAAGCTCTCGTTCACCGCGCAGGGGTAGAGGTGATCGAGGCCCTCGCTCGAGCACGGGGCGGTCTTGTCGCCGCCCTCCCACGAGATCTGCGTGTCCCTGATCAGCTGCACCCACTGCGTCTTTCCCGGCATCGTGTCCTTGCTCTCGTTGCGCGCCGTGAACAGGATGCCGTCGAACTGCAGGCCGGAGATCTTGCCGCCGAGCCCCTCCTTGCCGTAGTGCGGTCTCGTCGGGGGCCAGCTCGAGCGGGACCACTTCTTGAACAGGGGCAACGTGGTGCCGTCGATGCGCTTGACCATCCGCGACGCGTCGCCGATCTCCCAGCTCACGGTGTACTCCGGCTTCTTGACCGTGAACACCACCTCCTTCTCGAGCTCGCTGCCGTCGACGGTGGCGCGGTAGGCCACCTTGTGTCGCCCACGCTTGAACCAGTGGAACCGGACGATCTGCGTGTTGAGGTCGTTGTCGGCGAGGTAGATCGGCCGGCCCTGCTTCGGCTGGCCCTGCCGCGCGTCGAACCGCTTGACCGCGCTTGGCTGCTCGGCGTCCCCGACGGTCCACGTGCCGCGCCTCGGGTCCTTTCGCTTGGGCAGCACCACGCCCCTGAGCTCGATGCGCTCGCCGGCGACCACATCCTTGAGCGCCTCGGTGAGCACATGCCACTTGCCCTTGACCCTGCGCTCGATCTCGACGGCCGCCGCCTCCTTGATGTCCCAGCGCAGCGAGTAGCTCACCTCGCCGTCGTCCTTCTTCTCCGGCGAGTAGGGCTTCTTCTTGAGCTTGGCGGGCAGCAAGGAGACGCCGATCTGGAAGGTGGGAAGCAGCCCGTTGGCCTTCGCGCTCCAGCTGCGCTTGCCCTTCATCTGGCCGCCGTCGACGGGCGCGGAGACCGAGATGGAGCCGAGCTTGATCTTGCGGCTCGCCCCTTTGAACAGGCACTTGCTCCGTGGCCGCTTCTTGCCGCTGGCCTCGATCTCCTTGCCGGGCAGGACCAGCTCGTAGCGATCGATCATCAGCTCCTTCTTCGCGGCGGGGATGAGGCGCCACACGCGCTTGTCCTTCATGATCCCGCTCGTGTTGAAGATCAGCAGGCTGCCCGGCCCGGGCACCACGGGCAGGTCGACCCGGCCCTTGGCCCTGTACTCCTCGAGGAGGCCCGGGCAGCCCTCGGGCGGGTTGGCCTGGGTCACGGTCTGCTCGAAGTCGTACTCCGCTCGCGCGTTCTCGATCGCGTAGGGCAGGAGCACGGCCGGGAGCCCGTACGAAGCGGAGCTGAAGCCCTTGTTCAGGCCCAGGCGACCGTCGATGTTTATCGTCAACCGGCCCTTGCTCTTGACGGAGCCGATGTCCTTTTCCCACTCGGCCTTGTAGCTGCCGGTGACCCGGACGGCCTTGGTCACCGGCTCGGGTTTCTTGCCCTCGACCGGTCCCGGGCCCGCGGTCAGCGCCAGGAGCGCGATCGTCGTCGACGCGAGCGTCGTCCTCGGCATATTCCCTCCTCGTTTAGAGAGACGTTGACGGCCATTGTGGCGGGCTCCGGCGGGCGTGACAAGGCGCCCGGGTCGACGGCGCTGGCGCTAGGGTCCGGGCGCCACCACCTCGAAGGCGCGGGAGGAGGCCTCCTTCCGCATCTCGTCCCACTTGCGCTGGCAGAAGCGCGCGCGTACGCGGTAGCGGCCAGGCGCCAGGTCGGCGGGCAGCTTCCAGCGCACCCGGGCCATGGAGGCGATGCTGTCGAAGACCGGGCAGCGGCCCCGGCGGCCGAGCGCCGGCCGGAAGCTACGCACCTTCTCCCAGCGCTCCTCGTCGCTCTGGCGCTGCAGCTCGAAGACCGGCCGCACGCCGATGGGGAAGGCGGTCATGCGCACGAAGCGCAGCCGCAGGAGCTCCCCTGGCCGGTAGCGGTCGAACCAGGGCACGAGGTTGATCAGCTTGTTGTGCACCGAGCGCCCCGTGCGCACGTTGGCCGTGCCCTGGGTCCAGGAGCGCGGCCAGCCCACGTCCACGTGGACCCACGGGCTGTTGTACCAGCCGGCGCCGCCCAGCTTGCGCTCCTTGACCCGCTCCCACAGCGCCCTGCTCTTCACCCCGGTGATGCGCAGGTCCGCGGCCATGCCGTACTGGTGCAGGCTGCTCAGCGCCACGGTGCCGCCCCGGTCGCGGATCATCTTGTTGTAGCGCGGCCCCCGGTAGCCCGAGCTGATCACGATCCAGCCGCCCTTCAGGTCGGAGAGCAGCCGCGAGTAGAGCTCGATCAGCCTGAGCGAGACCCGTCCGCCGTCGCGGTCGATGTCCGCGCCGAAGACGGCGTTGATCCGGCGCAGGGCCTTGCGGATGTAGCGCCCGTCCGGGGCGCGGTAGCGGCCGGAGAAGCGGTGCGCGTTCTTGGTCGAGCGGATCTTCAGCGTGCCGGTGCCCATGATGAAGAAGCGCGCGGGCTCGGCGGCCCGGGCCGGGAGGGCGGGGAGCAAAGCCAGAAAGGCGAGGGCGAGGCGCATGCTTCAATGGTACGGAACAGCGCCCCGGTTTGTCCAAGCCGCGCTACTTCCAGCGGCTGTCCAGGACCAGGCTGGCCGAGTTGGCCCCGGGGGCCAGAGTCACCGGCGCGGGCTCGACGACCAGGTCGCCGGCCGCCGGGAAGGGCGGCTCGGGGAGCGGGCCCGACTCGACCAGCATCGCCGAGAGGTAGACCGTGGTCCCGCCGGCGAGCCCGTCGATGCTGAAGCTCACCGGCCCCGCGGCGAGGTCCACGCCCGCGAGGGTCTGCGCGCCGAGCAGCGTCGAGGCCGGCGGGGCCACGGGCTTGTCCACGACGCCGACGTAGAGCAGGCCCTTGCAGTCCGTGGCCGCCACGCTGCCGCAGGTCAGCGCGGGGTCGAGGGTCACGCTGCCGGAGAGGCTGGCCGGTCCGCCGGCGTCGGGCGCGGCGGTCGAGACATCGGGCAGCGGTGCCTGATCCGGCACCCGGTCCGGCGCTGCCTGGCCGTCCGCGGCGGGCGCGAGGTCGGCGCCGAGATCGGCGCCGGTCATGCCGTCCTGCGCCGGCGCGCGATCGTCGCCGCAGGCCGCGGCGAGGAGCATCGAGAGGGTGATGGCGATCTTCAAGGGTCTCATGGTCGTTCCTCCGTTTCCTGGGTTACTCCACCGAGCAGGCCTGACCGTCGGCCCCCGCGCCACCCGCGCCGCCCGCCGCGTGGATGCCCGCGCCGTCGCCGAGCAGCAGGGTCTCGGCCTCGACGAGCACCTGGCCGCCGTCGCCGCCGGCCTCGCCGGTCGCGCCGGCCTCGCCCGAGGCGATGATGTCGCCGTACAGCTCGAGCTTGCGCGCGCGCAGCACCAGGTCGCCGCCGTGGTGGCCGACGGCGCTGCCCAGCACGTCCTTGGTCTTCTCGCCGCGGTCGCTGACCACGATGCTGGCCCCGGGGCTGACCAGCACCTCGTCGGCCTCGATGACCCAGCCGCCGCTGAGCTGCAAGCTCACGCCGGGCGCCACCACCACGCGCCGCACGCGCAGGGGCCCCTGCAGCAGCTTGGTCTTGAGGTAGATGTCGCCCGCGCTGACGAGCAGGGCGTCGTCGGGCTCGACCCCGCTCAGGTCGAGGGCCAGGCCGGGGTCCTGCCAGAGCGAGGGCGAGCCGTCCCGGCCGTCCGCGCCGGGGCGGGCCGGGGCGGCGCCGGCCGGGTCGGGCTCTCCGTGGGCGCCGGGCGCGCCGCCGCCGCCGCCGACGACGTCCAGGGCGTCGAGGAGCTCGGCGGGGCTCGCCTGCTGCAGGGCGCCGTAGCGCACGGTGACGCGCCCCCCCGCGCCACCCGGGGCCCCGGGCTCGCCCGGCTCGCCCAGGCAGGTCGGCCCGACGGGCCGGAGGGTCGTGTCCTCCTCGATGCCGCCGCAGGCGGCGAGCGTGGCGACGAGGATCGGCAGGGTCGTTCGGATGATCAGGCTAGCGGTAGACATGGTTCTCTCCTCTGCCGGCGCAAGCCGGCGGTTACGGGTCCTTTTGTGGTGAAGCGGGATCTAGAGGAACAGCCAGTCGGGCGCGTGGACCGGGGACCACTCCGAGGGCTGCTCGATCACCTTGAGGTCGACGGCCGTGGTGAAGGGGACCTCGGTCACCTCGGTCCGCGCGTTGGGGCAGAGCCAGTCGTTGCGGGCATCGTCCCAGGTGCACTGGAACGTCTCGTCGGCCTGCATCAGGTGGAAGCCCGGGGCCAGGGCGCCCAGGGCCTGGCCGATCTTGCTCTGCGCGGGGAACGGGTCGGCGGCGTAGGCCAGCATCAGGGTCTCGGCGCCGCCGCGGAAGCGGTCGGGGCCGGCGGGCAGCCCGCGGGACGAGGTGTCCACGTCCAGCGCGCCGTTGCCGTTGACGTCCTCCATCAGGGCGACGAAGGCGAAGCCCAGCCGGCCGCCGGTCTCGGGATCCACGCTCAGCGCCTCCAGCGGCGGGGGCCGGAGCAGGTCGAGGGTGTAGCTCGCCGGGAAGCCGGCGGAGACGTTCACGACCTCGCCGGTCCAGAAGTCCGGCGTGGCCTCCGCGCGCCAGCCGACCACGACGTAGAGCGCGTGGGCCGGCGCCGGGGTCGAGCCCAGGCGCACCAGACCCTGCACCGTGGCCAGGGGGTCGCCGTGGTAGTCCAGCCCGGCCAGCGGGTCGCCGCAGCCCACGGCGAGCAGCGCGGCCAGCCCGACTCCCAGTCCCAGTCCCGACGAGCGCGTCATCTCATCCTCCTCTTGCCCGTTGGACCCGCGAGGGTCCCGTCTTGGGCAAGGTTTTTTTCACCGGATCTGCCAGCCGAGCCCCGCGGCCGCCTGGTAGGTGATCGTCGCTCGCGGCTCGCGGCCGACGAAGGTCAACGCGGCCCCGCGCAGCTGGAGGTAGAGCCCGCGCAGCAGGTGCAGGTCGAGCCCGCCCTCGGCCCCGATGTGCAGGAGGTGGCTCGTGCGGTCCGGCGCCACCCCCTCGCTCTCGAAGCGCTGGTGCGCCAGGGTCCAGCCCACCGCCAGCCCGACGAAGGGGCTGAGGTGGCCGAGGTCGAAGGCGTGGTAGGCGCCGAGGCTCGCCGCCACCTCGTGCTGCTCGAGCGCGAGGTAGTCGTTGTCGCCGCCGAAGTGCCCGTAGGCCAGCCGCGGGGCCAGGGTCAGGTGGCGCAGCGACAGCGGGTAGCTCAGCTCGACCATCGAGATCGGGCCGAGCCCCTCGGCGACCGGGCCGTGGATCAGGTAGCCGAGCTGGGGGCCGTGGGACAGGGCGCGGGCCGAGGCGCCCTTGCGCACGAGCTGGGCGTAGGCCACGCGCCGCATCGCGCCGGTCTCCAGCCGGGCGCGCTCGCCCGCGGCGATCCGCACCCAGCCCTCGAGGAGCAGGTCGGGCCGGCGCCGGCGCACGAAGTAGCGCCCGGCGGGCAGGACCACGCGGGCGCGGCGCTCGGTGAGCACCTCGGCGACCACCGCCCCCTGCGGGCCGTCCCGCAGCACCAGGTAGTGCCCGCCCTCGGGAAAGACCAGCGCGCCGTGGCCCGCGGCCCGGTCGGTGCGCGTAATAATAAAGTCTCCCTTGCCGCGGATGCCGTACTGGTAGGTCGGGTGCTGGGGCCCGGCCAGGGTCTTGCTCGTCTCGCGCAGGGTGTTGGCGTAGGCGTAGCCGTAGGCCTCGGTGAGCGAGACCTGGCCGTCGCCGTTGCGGTCGGCGGCGCCGCGCAGGGCCGAGACGAGGTAGTGGGTGAAGAAGGAGCCGCGGAGCCCGTCCGACTCCTGGGAGTCCTCGGAGGCCGCGCTGGAGGTGATCACCGCCAGGCCCTCGCTGCTCAGCCGGTCGACGATCTTGATCGCGAAGGCCGGGGCTGGCTTGCCGCCCTTGACCCGGGTGGCGCTGCCCGAGCGGCAGGCGTCGAGGACCAGCACCCGGGCGGTGGCCGCCGAGCCGGCGACCATCTTGCGCAGCTCCTCGATCTCCAGGCTGCTGCCCGAGAGGTGGAGCGAACGGGCGTCGGCGTGGCCCGAGTAGTAGACCAGCAGCATCGCCCGCCCGCCGCCGCTCACGCTGCGGCGCACGCGCTCGTTGATGCTGAGCAGGGCGCGCCGCACCGCCTCGCCCCTGCGCTCCTCGAGCACCACGGTGTTCTCCTCGGGGAAGCCGCCCAGGTCGATCAGGATGCGGGCCAGGCGCCGGGCGTCCGAGCGCGCGAAGCGCAGCGGTGCGTCGTCGGCGTGGCCGCGGTTGTTGCCGACGAGCAGGGCGTAGCGCGCGGTCCCCGCCGCGGCGGGGGTCGGGGCGGCGGCGAGGAGCAGCGCCAGGGCGGGCAGGGCGCGGGCGGTCATCGCGCCTTGCGCAGCTCGAAGCGCGCCACGCGGCAGCCGCGCTGCGGCAGGAGCGGGGGGGCGAGGGCCGCGCCCCGGCGGACCGCGGCGATCAGCCGGCGCGCCCGTTCGCGGACGCCGTCGGCGGAGAAGGGGCGGGGGCAGAGCAGGCCGACCACGGTCTCGCGGCCCAGGGTCTCGTCGAGCACGGTGGCCTCGGGCAGGGCGCGGCCCGAGGCGGGCTCGACGCGGGGCGCGGGCCCGGCCGCCGTCGGGTAGTAGAGCGTGACCACGTCCCGGGCATCGAGCCCGACCAGGCAAAGGTGCCCGCCGCGATCGGCCGAGTAGGTGAAGCGCAGCCGGTCCCCAGGGCGCAGCGTCTCGCCCGAGCGCACCGGGCTCACCGCCTCGCCGCGCTTGAGGTAGGCGCCGAGGGCGAAGCCGCCCTTGAGCCGCAGGCCATGACGCACGACGTGGGTCTCGCGGGGCAGCAGCACCACCAGCAGCAGGGCCGCCGTGGCGGCCAGGGCCAGGCCCGGGCCCCAGACCGTGATGCGCCGGCGCCACCAGGGGCGCGGCCGATCCGCGTCGGGGTCGAGCCGCGCCCGGGCGGCGAGGAGCCGCGCCCGGGCCGGGATCTCGGCGCTCTCGCGCCACGCCTCGGCCTCGGCCCGGCGGCGGGCGAGCAGGTCGCGGCACGCCTCGCAGGCCGCCACGTGACCCTCGAGCCGGGCGCGCTCGTCGCTCTCCAGCTCCTCCACCAGGTAGCGGTCCAGGAGCAGGTCGGACAGACAGCCGTTATCCTTCGTCCCGTTCATCGGCTCAGCCCAGGCGCCTGCGCGCGTGCTTGTGGAACTTCTCGACCCAGTTTCCCGCGGTGCGGCGCGAGACGTCCAGCGCCCCGGCGATCTCCTCGTGGGTCATCCCGTCCAGGTAGTAGTAGATCCCCGCCGCGGCCACGCCCTCCGGCAGGCCGCTCAGCGCCCGGCGCAGGTCCGGGGTCAGCTCCATGCGCCGGCCGCTCGCCACCTGCTGGCCGCCCAGCTCGCCGAGGAGCTCGCCGCGTCGCTTCTCGTTGCGCAGCTGGTTCAGGCAGTGGTTGGTGGTCACGCGGTAGAGCCAGGTCATCGGCGAGCTCTCCCCGCGGAACTGCTCGTAGGCCCGGAGCACACGGATGAACACCTCCTGCACGGCGTCCGCCGCCGCGTCGCGGCTGCCGAGGATCGCCCGGGCCCGGCGCTCGACCGCCGCGCCGTAGCGCCGGTAGAGCTCCTCGACCCGCTGCTGTTCGACCTCCTGTGTGTTGGACACGCCGGCCCCGCGAGCTGGGCAACCCGTTTTGCGCCCCGTCCGATGATAGCCGAGCGGGCCAGGAATTCCAGGCGGGGAGCGGTCAGGGCTGGTGGCGCAGGATCGCGCCGTAGTCGCCGGCCACCACGACGTCCCCCGGGCCGCTGCCCCAGATCGCCTCGAGGTCGCTGGAGGTGCCGGAGGCCAGCGGGACCCAGGCCGTGCCGTCGAAGTGCAGGATCGTGCCGTTGTCGCCGCTGACGTAGACGTCCTTGGGGCTGCTGCCCCAGATCGCGTTCAAGGTGGAGGAGGTCGCCGCCGCCATCTTGGTCCACGCCGTGCCGTCGTAGCGCACCACCGTCCCGCCCGCTCCGACCACCAGCAGGTCCGCGGGTCCGGTGCCCCAGACCGCGTTGAGGTGCTGGGTCGTGCCCGGGTCCAGCGGGCTCCAGGCGACGCCGTCGTGGCGCAGTACGGTGCCGTTGTCACCCACGGCGAAGACACTGTCCTTCGCCGCGCCCCAGACACCGTTCAGGTCCTCGCCGGTGCCCGAGGTCATCGCGCTCCACTGGTTGCCGTCGAAGCGCAGGATCGTGCCGTTGTCACCCACGGCGACGACGTCGCCCGGTCCGGCGCCCCAGATCCCGTTCAGGTCCTCGGCGGTGCCCGAGGTCAGCGTCCCCCACTTGGCGCCGTCGTAGCGCAGGGACAGGCCGCTTGATCCGACGGCGATCACGTCGCTTGGACCGCTGGCCCAGAGGCCGAGGATGTAGCCGTTGTAGGGGTCGTCGTGGACCGTGCTCCAGCCCGCGCCGTCGTGCTCGAGCACGGTCTCGTCCCCGCCCGCGGCGTAGAGCAGGCTGCCGTTGCCCCACAGCGCCCGCAGGCTCGGCGTGGAGCCCGAGCTGTGGTCGACCCAGGTGGTGCCGTCGTGGTGCAGGATCCGCCCGTAGTGGCCCACGGCGTAGACGTTGCTGGAGCCCGAGCCCCACAGGCCATAGAGGTGCGATCCCGACGGGACCGCGACCTCCGTCCACGACGAGCCGTCGTAGTGGATCAGGTCGCCGTAGCTCGTGGTGGCGAGCACGTCGGTCGGGCCGGTGCCCCAGATGCTGAAGACGCTCCCCGCGCTTTTCACCGTGGACATGCTCCAGCTCGTCCCGTCGTGGTGCAGGACGTTCCCGTCGTAGCCCCCGACGAAGACGTCGCCGGGGCCGCTGCCCCAGACGGAGTAGAGGGTCTGGGTGCCCGCCGGGGACGAGACCGTGGACCACTTGCTGCCGTCGAAGCGCAGGATCGTGCCGGCGCTGCCCACGGCGTAGACGTCTTTCGGGCCGGAGCCCCAGACCGCGTTGAGCGTCTCCTTCGTGCCCGAGGTCATCGTGCCCCAGACCGTGCCGTTGAAGTAGAGGATCGTGCCGCCGGTGCCCACGACGAAGACGTCGCCGGGGCCGCTGCCCCAGACGCCGTTGAGCGTGGCGCTCGTACCCGAGGTCATCTTGGACCAGCTCTTGCCGTCGAAGGAGAGGATCGTGCCGCCGCTGCCCACGGCGAGCACGTGGCTCGGCCCAAAGCCCCAGATCCCGTAGAGCGAGGCCGTGGTGCCGGACTTCAGCGCGCCCCACGACGTCCCGTTGGAGCGCAGGATCGTGCCCTCGTAGCCCACGGCGAAGATGTCGTGGGGGCCCGCGCCCCAGACGGCGCGGAGCGTGTTGCCCTGGGGCAGGGGGTTCTCCCAGCACCAGCGGTCGGCGCTGCAGATCCTGTCCGAGGTCGGGAGCCACAGGTCGGCGGGGTGGGTGTCGGGCGCGCTGTCCATCCCGGCGTCGGCGTCGGCCCGCGGCAGGTCCGGCGCGGCGTGGTCCGGGCCCGCGTCCCCCTTGGGCGAGTCGCCGTTGCAGGCGAGCGCCTGCAGCAGCAGGGCGGCGAGCAGCGGCGTGGCGATTCTCGAGCTCATCGGTCGCTCCTTCATGGGCGGTGGCGCAGGATGGTGCCGCTGTCTCCGAACACGCGCAGGTCCGACGCGCCGCCGCCCCAGATCGCTGTCAGGTCGTTGACGGTGCCGGAGGCCATCCGGCGCCAGGTCGTTCCATTGTAATGCAGGATCGTGCCCCCGTTGCCCGCGGCGTAGACCTCCGTAGGCCCGGCGCGCCGGACCGCGAAGAGGTGCACGTTGGTGCCGCTGGCCATCGGGCTCCAGGGCGTCTCCTTGCCCGCCGAGTGCAGGATCGTGCCCTGCGCGCCGACGGCGTACATGTCGCCCTCCACGCCGCACAGGCCGTGGAGCGTCTGAGCGCCACCGGTCGGCAGCGACGCCCACGTGGCCCCGTCGTAGCGCAGCAGAACGCCGCCCTCGCCCGCCGCGTAGACGTCCGCCACCCCGGTGCCCCAGACCGCGTACAGCGCCGCGGTGGTGCCGGAGGTCATCGGCGTGAGGTCGGCGCCGTCGAAGCGCAGGATGGTTCCTTTTGCGCCGACGACGAACATCTCGCTCGCCGCGGGACCCCAGACGGCGTTCAGATCCTCGGAGGTGCCCGAGGTGATCGGGCCCCAGCCCAGATCCCAAACCACGCCCTTGTGGCGCAGGACCTTGCCCCCCTCGCCCACGGCGAGGACCAGGCTGCCCGCGCCCCAGATGCCGTACAGGTGGTCGTAGGCGCCGCCGACGCAGGGCAGGGGGCTCCAGCCCGCGCCGTCGTGCCTCAGGATCGTGCAGTAGTCGCCCACGGCGAGGACCTCCGACGCGCCCCAGGCCGCGGACAGGTCCTCGGGGCTCGCCGCCCCACCGCTCCGGGTCCAGGTCAGCCCGTCGTAGTGGATCATCGCGCCGCGGGAGCCCACCGCGTGGATGTCGCCGGGGCCGCTGCCCCAGACGCCGTAGAGGGTCGAGGTACTGGGCGTCGTGGTCTTGTCCCACGCCTCCCCGTCGTAGCGGAACACGAGCCCGGAGCTGCCCACGGCGTAGACATCGGTGGCGCCGGCGCCCCAGACCGCGATCAGGGTCCCACTGGCCCCGCTGTCCATCGCGCTCCAGCCCGCGCCGCCGTCGCCGGAGTGGAGGATCCTGCTGTGTCCCCCCACGGCGTAGAGGTCGCTGCCCTCGCCCCAGATGCCCGTCAGGGTCTCAGCGGCGGGGTCCGAGTGGAGCTGCTTCCAGGTCCCGCCCTCGTTGCGGAGCACCGTCTCCTCCGCGCCGACGGCGTAGAGGCTCGCTCCGTCGCTCCAGACGGCGTTGAGCGTGACGCCGGAGGTCTGCATCAGCCCCCACTGGGTCCCGTCGTAGCGCAGGATGGTCCCGCCGTTGCCCACGGCGTAGACCTCGGCGGAGGAGCGGCCCGAGACGCCGTACAGGTTCGTGGTCACCGGCGAGGTCATCTTGGACCAGGCCGTGCCGTTGAAGCGCAGGATCGTGCCGTACTCGCCCACGGCGAAGACGTCGGTGGCCGAGCTGCCCCAGACGGCATAGAGCGCCCGGGTCGTCGGCGAGGTCATCGGGGACCAGGCCTCGCCGTCGTGGCGCAGGATCGTACCCCCGTCCCCCACGGCGAAGACGGCGTCGGGCGCCGCGCCCCAGACCGCGCGCAGGGTGTTGCCCTGGGGCCGGGGGTTCTCCCAGCACCAGCCCTCGGCGCTGCAGAACGCGGGGGGCGGGGCCGCGCCGTCGAGCCGCGGGCCATCGGTCAGGGTGTCGGCGCGTCCCGCGTCGCCAGTGGCCGCGTCGGCCGGAGACCCGCCGGGGGAGAGCTGGAGGATCACGTTGCACCCCGTCGCCAGGACGGACAGCTGGAGCAGCCACAACCGCATCTGGACCATGGTACCACGGGCGGGGCCGGCGCCGGGCCGACGATGGACTGTTGCCCCCGTCAGGGCACGCCGGCCTGGTGGTGTTGCACGACCTCGGCGGAGCTCAGCGCCCGGTCGTAGACCGCCACCATGTGGAACGTGCCGAGCCAGGGACGCGTGTTGTCCGGCTCGTTGGCCAGGGCGAGCTTGAAGGCGATCTCCCAGGTGGAGAGGTCTCCGCCCTGGACCCGCTTGGCGTTGATGGCCCCGTTGACGTAGAGGGTGTCGTTGCCGGCGGCGTCCCGCGTGAAGACGAGGTGGGTCAGCTTGTTGGTCACGGTGTTCGCCGGCCCGGTCAGCTCGGGCAGCCCGTTCTCGCTCGTGGCGCTCGTGCGCACCCGGGCGATGAACCACGTCTGCTCCTGCGCCAGCGTCAGGTCGCGGTGGAAGGGGTCGGAGGAGACCGTGACGATGCGGGGCTGGTTTCCCTGGTTCTGCGAGGTGGGGGTGACCCATGCCTCCAGCGTGAGCGCGCCGCTCTGGCTGCAGGCGGCGACGATCTTGACCGCGGCCTGGGCCGAGGCGAGGGTCGTGGCGTTCTCGACGCGCAGGCCGTCGGGTTGCCAGCTCACATCAGCCGGGGAGGTGATGTGAAGGTCGAGCAGCGGCTGGACCGCGGCCCGGTCCCGGATGATGGTCCCGCTGCCCTCGTCGAACTGATAGAGCGCGATGAGCCCGGGCGCGGTGAAGGCGTCTCCCCGGGCGTCCGGCGCGAGGCGGTCGGCCGTCCGCGGGGCCGTCCGCGGCGCTGTCCGGCGGTCCGGGCTCGCTCCACGTGAGGTCCACGGCCGGGCCGTCCTGCGCGCTGTCCCGGGTCTGGTAGCTGTTGGTGCTCCGGGTGCACCCTGCTGCCAGCACCACGAGCAGGAGTAGCCGCCCCATCTGTCATTTGTATCACGCGGTCGATCCGGGAGACCAGCGCCGGTCAGACCAGCAGGCCCACGGTGGCGCCCGCCCCGACAATGGAGGTAGATTCCACGCCATGTGCAGATCTCTCCCCCTGGCGCTCGTGTTGCTGGGCTGCGGCCCGTCGATCCAGGTCGTCCACATGGGCCGTCAGCTCCCGCCACGCGCGCCGGGCTGCGGGGCCCATCGGCTCGACATCGACCCGCAGCGGGCGAGCCTGACCATGGAGACCGTGGGCACGATCGTGATCGACGCGCCCGTCCCCCTGGGCCCGGAGGAGGAGCGCGCGGTCTCCGAGAGGGCCTGCGCCCTGGGCGGCGAGGGCTACGTCCCCGCGCTGAGCGCGGGGGGGCGCAGCACCTTCTTCGTCGTCGTGCCGCGCAAGAGCGCCCCGACGCCGCCCGCCGCGGCTCCGGCGAGCCGCCCGGGCCGGCGGCCCATCGTCGCCGTGGTGCCGCTCAACGACCGCGCCGGGCTGCTCGCGCCGGCCGATCGCGAGACGCTCGGTTTGTACCTGGCGACCCGCGTGGCGGGCACCGGCCGCTACCGGGTCGTGCCGCCCGAGGACGTCCGCGCGCGGCTCGTCGCCGACAAGCGCGAGAGCTACCGCGAGTGCTACGACACGCGCTGCCAGATCGAGCTGGGGCGAGCCCTGGCGGCGCAGAAGACGGTGGCCGCCCTGCTCCTGCGGGTCGGCGAGCGCTGCACCCTGTCGCTGAACCTCTACGACCTGAGGACCGAGACCTCCGAGGCCGCGGCGAGCGCCGAGATCCCCTGCAGCACCGACGGCGTGCGCGCGGGGATCGAGCGCGTCACCCGGAAGCTGGGAGCGGAGCGATGATCACGCGCGCCCTCAACCCAGCGCCCCGAGGAGCGGCGGCGCAGGTAGTGGAGGGCCGGCAAAGGTGATAGAAAGCGGCATGCCGCTGGTCTTGCTATGCGCCGTGCTGTCCGGCTGCCACTGGGTCCTGCCGCTGCAGGGTGCAAGCGCAAGCGAAGACGTCGCGCCCATCGAGGGGGGAGCGAGGTCCGATCTTGGAGACGCCGCGAGCCGGGAGGAGGGGGCGTTGGTGGACGGATCCGCGGCCGTCGATTTGCAGTTGCCCCTGGACGGTCCCTTGCTGCTGGATCTGGCCCCGACAGGCGACTTTCCGCCCGGCTCCGACGGACAGCCCCGTGACCTGCCTCCCGACCTGCCGCCCAACCTCGACGGGCAGCCACAGGACCTGGCCCCGAAGCCCGACCTTCCGCCTGGCCTCGACGGACAGGGGCCAATCTGCTCCACCACGACCTCCTGGCTCTCCAGCCAGTGCGACAAGACGCTCGGGAGCTGCTCGTCGTACTGCATCGGCGCCACCTACTCCGTGTCCTGCACGCTCACGACGGGCTTCACCGAGTGCACCTGCCGCCTGAACGGCCAGATCTACGGCAACCTCGTCAAGTCCCCGGGCAGCACGTTCTCCTGTGCCTCCTGCATGACGGCCGCGCTCGGCGACTGCAACTTCCCCTTCTGAGGGCCACCCAGCGCCCGAGGGGCGGCGGCGCAGGTAGTGGAGGGCCGGCAAAGGTGATAGAAAGCGGCATGCGTCGACTGATCGTTGTTGCCTTTCTGTTCGGGGCCTGCGCCAGCACGGCCCAGCCCCGAGGGACGCGGGAGACCACCCCCGCCGTGAAGGAGGGCGTGGCCCGGCTCTCGGATCCGCTGCACGAGTGCTACGAGCAGCACCACAAGGGGGGCTACGTCCAGGCCCAGATGACCATCGAGAAGGACGGCCACGTCTCGGCCGTCACGCTCGACCCGCCCTTCGCGGGCACGCCGGCCGGGGAGTGCGTGAAGAAGGTGCTGCTCGAGCGGGGGCGCTTCGAGCTGGACCACGGCCCGATCATCATCCGCTACCCCCTGCTGCTCCGCTGAAGGGAGAGAGCGATGACTGCCGATCTCCTGTACCTCTGTCGCGCCGACGTCGAGCGCGTGGGCCTGCCGATGGCCCGCGTCATCGAGCGGGTGGAGCAGGCCTTCGTGGAGAAGGGCAGCGGGAGGACCGAGATGCCCCCCAAGCCCGGGATCCACACCCGGCCGGACGCGTTCATCCACGCGATGCCGGCCTTCATCCCGGCGATGAGCGCGGCGGGGATGAAGTGGGTCTCGGGCTACCCCGGTAACCAGGCCCTCGGGCTGCCCTACATCTCCGGCCTGATGATCCTCAACGACCCGGGGACCGGGCTGCCCCTGGCGGTGATGGACTGCACCTGGGTCACGGCCCAGCGGACCGCGGCGGCGAGCGCGGTGGCCGCCAGGCACCTGTGCAACCGGGACGCCCGCGTGCTGGCCATCGTCGGCTGCGGCGTCCAGGGCAGGAGCCACCTCGAGGCGCTCGGCGTCGTCCTGCCCGGGCTGAGCCAGGTCAACGCCTTCGACACGGCGCCGGGCGTGGCCGAGGCCTACTGCGCCTGGGCCGGGGAGCGCGGCGTCGCCGCGCGGGCCTGCTCCGGGCTCCGCGAGGCCGTGGAGGACGCGGACGTGATCGTCACCTCCGGGCCGATCCTCAAGCAGCCCGACCCGCCGCTGCCCGCCGCGTGGGTCAAGGAGGGGGCCTTCGTCTCCGCGGTGGACTTCGACTCCTACGTCCGGCCGGAGCTGTTCGAGCGGGCGGACCGGCTGTTCACCGACGACCTGGGCCAGTTCCACTACTACCGGGGCGAGGGCTACTTCCAGCGCACGCCCGAGCCGCACGGCGACCTGGGGCAGCTCGCCACCGGCGCCGAGCGCGGCCGGGAGAGCCCGGAGCAGCTCACCATCGCCGTCAACCTGGGGATCGCCCTGGAGGACATGGCCGTGGGCACGGAGGTCCTGGAGCGCGCGCGGGAGCTGGGGCTCGGCAGGGCGCTGCCCCTCTGAGCGGCCCGCGCCCCTTGACAGGGCGCGGCGCCGGTCTACAGATAGCCGCGTACGGGCCCGGTGGCCCGCGGTACGCCGATGCTCGAGACCCTCGCCCTGGTGGCAGCCGTCGTCCTGCCGCTTTGGAACCTGCCCCTCATCGTCCGGGTGATCCGGCGCCGCTCGTCCCGGGACATCTCCATCTCCTGGGCCCTCGGCGTCTGGGTCTGCCTGGTGCTCATGGCGCCCTCCGGCTTCACCTCGTCGGACGTGGTGTGGCGGGCGTTCAACATCGTCAACTTCGTGCTGTTCAGCGCGGTGGTGGTCACCGTGCTGCTCTACCGGCGGCGCGGGCTGGGCGCCGCCTGAGTCAGGGCAGCCAGCGCAGACAGGTCCCGGGGGCGTCGTCCTTGAGAAAACCCTGGGCCCGGCCGAGCCAGTAGGGGAGCAGGTAGTCCACCCCGGGCCAGACCATCTGCGGATCGCCGGGGTGCGTCATGTAGAACGGGTGCTTCTGCCAGCAGAAGTAGTCGGCCCAGCGGTCCGAGACGTCGACGGCCGTCGCCGTCTGGTCGGCGCAGGCCGGGTTGGCGGTGTACTTGCCCGTGTTGTCCACCGCGTGCTCGGCGTTGGGCGCCGGGGGGAACAGCGCGAGCTGGGCGCTGGCATCGTCGACCACGGCCTGGGTCGCCGTCCCCGAAGGCGCGCTGCAGCCGTAGATGTAGCTGAACCAGACGTTCTTGTGGTTCTTGACGGTGGGCCACATCTTGGCCGCGAGGACGTCGTTGTGCATGGACGCGCGCAGCGCGGGGTCGGTCTCCAGGCGGACCAGGTTGAACATCGGGGTCATGGTGATGTTCAGGCCGTAGTACTTCTCCCAGCAGCCGGTGTTGGTGAAGAGGTAGCCCTTCATGATGTCGATCCAGCCGTTGATGTTCGCGTTGTAGTGCGCGGTGATCGCCGCGTGCTCGGCGGCGTAGGCCGGCACGCCGTCGGTGACCAGCATCCCCGAGCGCAGGATCGCGGCGAGCATGATCGTGCTGCCCGCGCGGTAGACCGGGAAGGAGAACAGCCCGCCGAGCAGCGGGACCTGCTTGAGGAACACCGAGTAGTCCGGGAAGAACTCGCGGATCCCGTCGACGCTCGAGCTGTCGATGTTCGAGACGTCGACGGTGAAGGCCGGCCCGCCGCCCACGAACTCGTCGGGGTTGAGCACCACGTACTGCAGGTCGGCGTTGAAGGGTAGCGTGTAGTCCTGCCCGTTGAGGGCGAAGGTGACGGTGATCTTGACGCCCTTGCGCAGCTTGATCAGCTCGGTGCAGAGCTCGACCAGGGCCTCGCGGACCATCTGCCGGTGGGGCTCCGAGGTGAGCTGCTCGTAGGCCAGGGCCAGGCCGAGGACCGGCCCCTGGTAGGCGTCGCGGCTCGTCCCGCCGCGGTAGAAGTAGTCCGTGCCCTGGTAGCTCGTGGTGAAGAAGTCCGGGTGGGTCTTGTCGTAGAGCGCGTCGATGCGCGGGTCGGCGTTCTTCACCGGCGCGGTGTAGCGCACCATGAAGCCCGGGTAGCCGGTGACCTTGAACAGCCGGTGGACGTACTCCACGACGTGCTGCAGGTTCTGCTGGGCGTCGGCGGAGCCGGTGGCCTGGTAGCGCAGGGCCTCCGCGGCGAGGTAGGCGCCGGTCCAGAGCGCCGAGTCCCCGGTCCCGCTCCAGAAGGCGACGTTGGTCAGGCTGGCGTCGGTGAAGTACGCCGCGTTCAGCCCGGCGGGCAGGTGGTGCTTGCGCAGCCAGGCGTTGTAGGCCCGGGCGCGGTCGTGCATCCCGGTCCCTGGAGACACAGCCGCGTTCTTGGCCACCGAGAAGAGCTTGCAGGTCTCGGTCGCCCCGCCGCTGCCGGTGCGGGTCTCGCCCTCGTTGCACTCGTCGACGCACTCCGCCGAGCAGGCCGCGGCCAGGCAGAGCGTGCCCGCGGGGCAGGCCTGGACAATCCAGCCCGCCGGCCCGCAGACCTTCTGGTGGGTCGTGTCCACGCAGGTGGTGGCGCCCGCCGCGCACCCCTCGCCGGTCTGGAGGTCGATGCTGGCCTCGGCCGTCGCCGCGTCATGGACATCGAGGGTGGCGGTGTCGACAGCCGCCTCGGCTGCCGGGGCGTCCCGCGGGGCGTCTCGCGCGCCGTCCGGGAGGGCGGCGTCGGGCAGCGGCGCGCTCCCCTCGTCGCAGGCGGCGATGAGCAACAGGCACAGCGGGTACAGGACTGACCGACGCATCGCGTGCTCCTTCTCAGTTGACGTGTAGTATCCCACGCGTACCGCAGGTCGCCCAGGCTACCGCGCCCCCTCGTGGTGCAACCGGTTGAGTTGCATCACCTGGGCCGCGTCCAGGGGGGCAATTCGTTTTCCGTTCGCCGAGGTGAGGAAGTAGCGGCCGGCCTCACGCAGCATCCCCTGGCCGTCCGGCGTCGGCACCTCGCGGCGGATCCGTGCCTCCTGGATGGCGAAGCCCCGGGGCTGGCCCAGGCTCGCCGCCTGCACGCCGAGGACCTTGGCGAGCTGCTCCTGGCTGACGGCCAGCGCGCTGCTCTGGCGCAGGATCTCGCGGTAGGTCCGGGGTCCCTGGTGGGTGACGATGTACGCGGCGGCCCTGCGCGACGGGTCGTAGGATACGTAGCGCGTCGAGGTTTGCTTGCCCGGTTTGGCGCTCACGCTCTTGACGGAGAGGTAGCCCCCGGCCCGACCCAGCCTGTTCCACACCGCCGTGACCTCCCCGGTCTTGCCGACGCGGAGCCAGCGCCGGGCCCGGGCGACGTGCTGCTTGCCGCCGACGGCGCCACCGAGCATGCCGCGCAGCGCCGTGCGCGCGCTGGCCGGCCTGAGGCCCTGGGGGTCACCTCCGAGGGGCTCGGCACCGGCGACGGCGCAGGAGAGCATCCCCACCACGATGATCGCGGACGTTCGCATCCGGCACCTCCAGACCGTCGTACTGCAGGTTCCGCACCAGCGCGGGGCGCCGGGATGTCGCGAGGTTCCGCGGGTAGCCTGACCGCGCCGGCGCGAGGTTGGGACGTGGGGCCGACCGGTTGTGCTGCCACTTGTCGCATGCCGTGCTGTCAGCGCGCGCCGACGAGCGCCTTCACCGTGCGGTCGTAGATCGCCCGGGCCTGGGCCGGCGAGTCGCCGATGGCGGTGAAGCCGAGCTTGCCGTGGCGGGGCACGGCACCGACCAGGTGCAGGACGGCGCCGGTGCCGGTGCGGCGGTCGAAGCTCACGCCGGCCCGCTTCACGGCCTCGATGGCCTGCTCCTCGGAGCGGCCGCGCAGCGCCGCGTCGGTCAGGTTGTCGGTGGCGACGTAGTACTTGGGCTTGCCGGCGCGGTCCCGCATCAGCCCGGTCCTGTCGTCGTAGCGCCCGTCCACGAGGAGCTTGAGCGCGTTGGTCGGGTGCGTGGTCCCTCCGGGGCGCAGGTTGATCTCTACCGCGCTGAGGGCCCAGGCCTCGCCCGGGCCCCGGGTGGCCATGAAGTCCACGGCGAAGCGGCCCAGGGCGCCGTGCCGTGCCAGCTCCTTGCCGATTCGACGGCCGTGCTCCTGCAGCGCGACGCGGTAGTCTGGGCGCGCCGGGAACGAGCAGCCGAGGAAGACCTGCCCGTCGGGGCCGCCGAGCACCTGCTCGTGGGTCGAGAGGATCTCCACGTCGCCCCGGGGGCCGATGTAGCCCTGCACGCTGGGGGAGCGCGCCGCGCCCTCGACGAAGGCCTCGACGATGCCGCCCAGCCGGCGCAGCTGCCGGGCGAACGACCCCCAGCGCTCGTCATGGGCCTGGAACTTCATCCGCGGCAGCGCCCGGGCCAGGGCCCGGCGCCGCTCGCGGCGGTTCAGTCCCTCGAGGCGCGGGACCTCGAAGATCGCGTTGCCCTCGCCGGAGAAACCCTCGTTGAGCTTGACCATCAGGCGCCGCGCGCCGGGCCGTCGGGCGACGAGCGACTCGATGGCGTCGAGCAGCTGCGCCGGGCGACGCAGCTCGCCGCTCCCCTCCGGGTGGGGCACGCCGGCGGCGGCGAAGATCTCGCGGCTGCCGGCCTTGGTGCCCCAGCGCTGGAGCTCGGGCGCGGTCCCGAGCAGCGGGACCTGCAGGGCCTCGGCGAGCTGGCGCTCGCGGTCGGTGACGTTGAACACGTAGAGGTGCGCCCGGCTCCTGCGTACGTGGCGCTTCAGCTCGCCGAGCACCGACGGCCGGTCGAGCAGCTTGTCGCTCAGGGGGCGCGGCGAGGGGTCGTTGACGCTGACCATGGTCAGGCGCCCGCGGGCCGCGGCGGGGTTGGGCAGCATGTCGAGGTAGTAGTCGACCACGGCCCTGGAGACCGGCATCGAGCTGACGAAGAACACCCGGTTTCGCGGGTTGTGCAGGTGAAACAGGTTGAACAGGTAGCGCTCCTCGTAGTGCTTGACCCCGCCTATCTTCGACAGCTCGCGCGGGTCGAGGGAGAAGGAGGGCACGGCGACGATGTCCTTGGGCCGCCGCGGGTCGTAGATCCGCGGCCCGCGGGCGGCGAGGCCGCGCTGCAGCGTGGCGAACGACTTCGGCGTCCGTGTCCGGCCCTGGGCGGATGCGCTCAGCAGGGCCAGGGCGAAGATCAGAAGGTTGCGATGTCGCACCATGGCTCACCTCGCCGGGCACCGGTAGCAAACCGCGCGCCAGAGGTCTGTCGAGTGATTCCGGCCGCTGTGGCGCTCGGGCCCGTTGCTGGACCCTTCAATATCCGGTCAGCGCCGGGGACTCCCGTTTCCGCCGGAACTCCCGCCCGCCCCGGGTGTCCAACCCTGCATGCGATGCATCGGTCTGCTCTGCGTGCTGGGCCTGACCCAGGCCTGCGCCGTGCCGCCTCCGCCAGAGCCCGGGCCAGCCCCCGAGAGCCGGCCCGCCCCGCCGGCCCCGGCCCGCGAGGCTCCGACCCCCGCCGCGCCCCGCCCCCCGCAACTCGACCCGGCCGGCATCCGCGTCCGCACCGGGATCGCCCGCACCGAGGAGTGTGGTGGGGCCGTCGACGACTACCTGCGGCTCGCCGCGCCCACGCCGAACCGGCTGGTCGCGCGCTGGCTGAACCAGAACATGGGCGAGCCGTTCCGGGCGCGGGTCGCCGTGCACCGCGGCGTGATCCGGCTGGGGGTCGAGGTGATCGATGACCCGCTGGGCAGCCTGATCTGCGGGATGCAGACCTACCACCTGCGCACCGAGATCAGCGGGCTGCCCGCGGGCACCTACCGCGTGGTCGGCCCCGAGCAGCCGCGGGAGCGCGTCGGGGGCCGGCTCGTCCGCGTCCCCCGCTCCCGCGCCCGGATCGTCGTGGCCGGGCTGCCGGCGGACCCGGACAGGCCCTGGCCGCGCAGGGTCGCCCGGCGCCGGCTCGGCCCCTGACCGGCCCCGGCGCTGATCTTCCCCGCGCTCTGAGGTACAGTACGGCCTTTCTGCGGCGAGGTGCCCCATGAGGATCAAGATCGGCGAGCGACTGATTCGGGCCGGCGTGGTGAGCGAGAAGCAGATCGACGAGGCGCTGGCGCGCCAGCGGGCGCAGGGCGGCCGCCTGGGCGACAACCTGCTCGAGCTCGGCTTCCTCGACGAGGAGACGCTGCACCGCTTCGTACACCACGTCCCGGCCAAGCCCGCCGACCTGAAGGAGACCGGTCTGCCGCGGGCGATGCTCGAGGAGCTGGTGCTCAAGCTCGCCTTCTACCAGACCGAGTTCACGCCCACCGAGATCTCCGAGTTGATCAAGCTCCCCCCGTCCCTGGTCATCGAGCTGATCACCACGCTCAGGCGCGAGGGCTACATGCAGGCCCGGGGCGGGGACAGCTACCTGGTCAGCTCGGTGCACCACACCCTGACAGAGGGCGGCCGCACCCGGGCCCACGAGCTCCTGGGGCAGAGCAGCTACGCCGGGCCGGCGCCGGTGCCCATCACGGACTATATCGAGACCGTCTGGCACCAGACGATCCACAGCACCGTGGCCGACGAGCCCGTGGTGCGCAACGGGTTCAAGAACCTGGTGCTGCGGCACGAGCTGTTCAACCAGCTCGGGCCGGCGATCAACAGCGGCCGCTCGATCTTCCTCTACGGCCCTCCGGGCACCGGCAAGACCTCGGTGAGCCAGGGCATCGCCGACCTGTTCCAGGACGAGATCTTCATCCCGCACAGCGTCTACGCCCACGGCCAGATCATCCAGGTCTTCGACCCGATCAACCACGAGCCCCTCGAGAACGAGGAAGCGAGCTGGGACCGGCGCTGGTGCCGCGCCAGGAGACCGTCGGTCACCGTGGGGGGCGAGCTGTCCCTGGACATGCTGGAGCTCAACCTGGTCCCGCTCTCCAACTACTACGACGCGCCGCTACAGCTGAAGGCGAACAACGGGCTGCTGATCATCGACGACCTCGGCCGGCAGCGCATCGCGACCCGGGACCTGCTGAACCGCTGGATCATCCCGCTGGAGACGGCCCAGGAGCACCTGACCCTGGCCACGGGGCAGAAGATCACCGTCCCCTTCGACGTCCTCGTCATCTTCTGCACGAACATCGCCCCGACGGAGCTGGTCGACGAGGCGTTCCTGCGCCGCATCCGCCACAAGATCAAGCTGGACCACGTGTCGCGGGACGAGTTCGTCGAGATCCTGAAGATCAACTGCGACAGGAGCCACATTCGGTTCGAGCCCGAGGTGGTGGGCTATCTGCTCGAGATGTACTACCGCCAGCAGTCCCGCCCCTTCGTCGCCGTCCACGCCCGCGACATCGTGGACCACATCGTGGACTACGCGCGCTACCGCCGCACCGAGCCGGTGCTGACCAAGGAGACCATCGACGTCGCCTGCTCGACCTACTTCGTCGAGGGGTACTGACCAGCCAGAGGGTTCTAGCGCAACAGCCGCTCGAAGAGCTTCTCGCCGATGGGGCCGTCGCGCAGGCGGATGCCCATGCCCGGACCCTTGGGCGGGACCTCCAGGACCCAGGCCACGCGGCCCGTCAGGTGGAGGCGGTGCTTGCCCCCGGGCATCTGCAGGGAGACCTGCACCGGGGTGCCGGGGACTTCGAGGTAGTCGCTGCGCACGTAGAGGCCGCTGCGGCTGACGTCCGCGGTCTCCCCCTCCCAGATCTCCACGGTGCCGTCGAAGTCCAGCATGTCGGAGCTGAACCGCACGGGGATGCACACGCTGTACCGGGGGAAGACCCGGCGTTCAGCTTGGCTCAACATCGATTTTCATGCTCCTGTCTGGGCGCGGGGTCTTGCTCACGCCGCCCTTGGCAAGCGGCGTGCCGTCCCCAGGGTGCTCTCCCGCACGAGCAGAGCCGGACAATTAACGTGGCCAGCGCTGACGGATGGGGGGGAGCAGCCCCTCCGGTTTTCAAGGAGCACTCTGGCTTTCACTGATGACTCGAGGCATCACTGGCCGCTGCCGGAAGCGCCTTGCGGCGGTCGGGATCGTCTGCTAAGGCTGCCGCCCGCAAGGGAGGTCCCGCGATGCGCGCTCTGCTTTCCCTGACGCTCTTCCTCCCCGGCCTCGCGGCCCTGGCCCAGCCCGCGTCATCCAGGCCGACGTCCGGTCCGACCAGCCAGCCCGCCGGGCCGATCCTCGAGGTGGTCTACTCCGGCGGCACCGGCGGCCTGGGCAGCTACAGCTCCACCGGCTCGACCATCCTCTTGCTCTGGGACGAGCTCGCCGGCCGCGGGGGCTCGGCGTGGATCGAGCGCTCGGGCCTGGGCAGCCTCGTCCGGGGATCGCAGGTCCTGATCGAGCCCACGGACACGCGCGGCCAGCCGCTGGTCGATCTCCTGCGCGGCGGCGGCCCGCGCCGGCGGCGCGTGCTGCAGCGGGACCTGCCGCTGCTGGAGAGCGAAACGACGCTCTTCTTCCAGTACCCGCCAAACCCGCAGCTCGATATCCTCGCCGTGATGGAGAGCCGAAACCGGCGGACCCGCGAGGACCCCTCGGTCCGGCGCGGCCGCGCGACGCTCAGCGAGGTGACGGATCGACGCGGGCGCCGGATGCTGCTGCTCGAGCGGGGCGGCGCCGCCCCGCTGGCGCTCGACCCCCTGGACTGGGAGCTGCAGTGGGCGGTGCGCGGCAAGGCGGCCCTCGGCGACCAGCAGGGGACCTACTACATGTTGATCAAGCCCTGGGGCGAGGGGACGCGGCGGGTCCGCCTGCTGCGCGAGGTGCTGCGGGGCGCCGGCCCGCACCTGCTCGTCAGCGTGGGCAACGAGCTCGAGACCTTCCGCCCGATCACCGGCAAGCGGAGCCCGCTCCGCGCCCTGGACCTGACCACCCTGCGCGGGCTGCGTTACGACGCCATCGCCCCGGGCCCGTACGAGCTCTACTACGGCGTCGACGAGCTCGCCGGGCGCGGCCTGCCCCTGGTGGCGACGAACCTGTTCCACTCGGCGGGCAAGCGCAAGGGCAAGCCGGTCTTCGCCCGCTACCTGGTCCGGCGCGTCGCCGGCCTGCGGGTCGGTATCATCGGCCTCGTCGACCGGCGGGTGGTCGAGCGCGCGCCGTTCCCGGCGCGGATGGCCGGGATCGAGGTGCGCGACCCGGTGGCCAGCGCGATCGCGGCCGTGCGCGAGCTGCGCGCCCTGCCCCGGGCCCGGCCCGACCTGATCGTCGTGCTCTCCAACCTGCAGGGCCGCGACCTGCTCGAGGCGGAGGGCCAGATCTACGGCGTGGACCTGTTCCTCACCCGGGCCGGTCGCTGGGACGGCCACCCCCCCGTGCGCCGGCTGGACACGCGGGGGCGCGAGCTGGAGCGCCTCTTCGGCCGCACGGCGGTGCTCCGGGGCCGGGTCAACGGCAAGCTCCTGGGCCGGATCACCGCGCGCTTCGACGAGGCGCACGAGCTTGTCGGCGTCGAGGACGCGCCGCTGCCGGTGACCGCGGAGCTGCCGCGGGACCCGGCGCTGCACCGCGCGGTGGCCCGACAGCAGCTCGCCGAGCTCGGGCGGATGGAGTCGGTGCTGCTGCCGTCGCTGGAGCAGATCGTCAGCGACGACCGGGCGCTGCTCGAGCGGGTGCGCGCGGACCCGGAGATCGCGCGCTTCGCGCCCAAGGAGCAGACCAAGGGCTGGGGTCAGCTGTGGATCACCGGGCGCCTGTGGAGCGTGATGACGGCCAACATCCTGCGCCGGGCGGCCCGGGCCGAGGTCGCCCTGGTCCGGCGCCGGGAGTACCTGAGCTCGACCGTGCCGGGACCGCTCACCGAGGCCTACGTGCTGCAGTGGCTCGACGACGAGGACCGCGTGCGCCTCTACGAGCTGAGCGGCGCGCAGCTCGAGGAGCTGGCCAAGGCCGTCGGCGAAGAGGGGGCGCTGAGCGGCATGGACCGCTCCGCGTCGAAGGTCGGCGGGCGCGCGCTGGCGGCGAGCGAGCGCTACCGCGTGGCGCTCAGCTCGTCGGTGGTCGAGCTCGATCGGGTCGGCGCGGCGCTCAAGGGGATCGAGCCGCAGACGCGGCTCCGGCTCGAGGGCGAACGGGTCGAGGAGGACGAGGCGGGCGGCCCGCTGCTGCTGCGGGACGTGGTGATGGCCACGCTGCGCGGGCTCCGCGCGCGGCACCCCGACCTCGGCCGGCCCGCGCGCCGGGCCCTGCGTCGCTGGCTACGCCCGGCGGGGACGGCCGTCGAGCCGCGCTGGTCCATCGCCGCGCGGGGGATCACGGTCTCCTTCGCCAACTACAGCAACCACCCGCGCTCGAGCTACCTGAGCTACCCGCGGGTGCGCGAGACGCGGACCCAGATGCCGAACAACTACGCGCTGGGCGTGAAGGGCGAGCTCGCCGCGGGATACGACGACGCGGCGATCAACTGGACCAACGCGGTGAACTTCAAGCTGGCGCGGTTGATGATCGACCTCGAGGACATCGGCGAGGGGGAGGTGGAGAACGAGACCGCCGACGACCTGACCGCCTCCACCGAGCTCCAGCTCAAGTTCCTCAAGCTGGCCACGCGCACCGGCCGCCTGGGCGTGGTGCCCTACGTCAACGTCACCTTCGACACCGAGTTCACGGCGACGAAGCACCTGTTGACCAAGGAGACCTACCCGCACCAGAAGGAGCTCTACGCCTCGGCGGGCATCGTGCTGCACCCGGGGCGGATCCTCGAGGAGGTGCGCCTGGCCGGCCTGACCAAGACCGACTTCGTGCCGGAGCGGGGCAACTTCGAGGGCGGCCTGCTCTGCGGCGCGCGCCTCGCGATCCCGATCTGGCGGGCCAGCCTGAAGCTCGGCGCCACCCTGCGCTACTTCCCGGACACCGACGACGACACGCTGGAGGATCTCGGGCTGATCCTGGAGAGCGAGGCGGCGCTGGTCGTGCCCTTCACCCGCGACTTCTCGGTGACCCTCGGCGCGGACCTCTACCTCTACCGTCCCAAGCTGCGCGAGAACCCGGACGGCGCGGACCGGCCGCCGGTGGAGGGCGAGACCGCGGCCAGCCTGATGCTCAGCGCCGGGCTGTCCTTCGATCACCTGTGGAAGTGGTAGCTCAGAGGGCGAGGGCGACGGTCGGCGGCGTGGGCACGGTCCGGAAGCGCACGTGCATGTGGTCGGCGTGGCCCCTGGTGTGCCGGATGATGCCCTGGCGCGCGCGGCGGCTGCGCGGGTACTGGAACGCCGCGAGGGTCTCCTCGCTGGCGCCGCTCTCCCTGGCGTGCTTGTAGAGCACGCGCTGCAGCCTGTAGTCGATGAAGATGTAGACCACGTCGCGGGTCTCGAGCAGCCTGGAGATGATGAACCAGGTCTTCGGGACGTCCAGCGTGCGCGGCGTCGCGCGGATGTACCTCCTGGTCGGCGGCGAGTGCAGCAGCCGGATGTCCACGTCGGTGCCGCGGCGGTGGGAGCGGTGCGGCCGGAAGCGGCCGCCCCAGCGCCGGCTGATGTCGTGGATCCAGATCGGCGGGGAGCCGGGGAAGGCGGCGTTGTAGGAGGCGAAGGTCCTGCGCAGGTGCCTGAGCACGTGGGCCCGGCCCCAGGCGTGCTCGGGCCTGGGCACGTGAAAGCCCGGCCCGCTGGTGAGCTGGTGGAAGCCCCGTCGCGCCCTGGCGCGGCGCTGGATCCGCTTTGCCTTCTTCCTGTGCTTCTTCTTCTGGGGGCTGGATCCGGCGTGGGCCGACGGCTCGAGGACCGGGGATCCCGCGGTCAGGAGTATCGCCAGCGAACAGATCAGGGTTCGGCGCACCGGACGGCCTTTTTCTATCAGGGTTCTTATAGTAGG
>Ga0316576_10000009_pt1 | contig 53690 bp, 42 predicted proteins | sample S0NA_FD_203075 | JGI IMG/M metagenome (GOLD analysis project Ga0316576, IMG submission 203075) | Rhizosphere microbial communities from salt marsh grasses in Alabama, United States - S0-2_050615r3r5 | ecosystem: Host-associated > Plants > Roots > Rhizosphere | place: USA: Alabama | collected...
CCAGAGGCCGCATGGCGAGCGTCCGTGAGTTCGAAGCCGTAGAAATCCAGTTGACGTCACAACTGCGAGAAGCCGCGGAGAAAGGCGTGCACACCACGCTCTCTCCGGTGCTCAAGACGCCGGAGGATCTGGCGAACGGAAGCCCGCTGTTCTTGGACATGACCATAGAGGTACTGATCCTCCACGACCGCAACGGCCTGTTGCCGGCGTACCTCCAACAGCTCCAGGAGCGGCTCGCCGCGCTCGGCTCTAGGCGGATCCGCAAGTGCGGGGGATACTACTGGTTGCTGAAGCCGGATCTCAAACCGGGGGAGGATTTTTCCCTTTGACCAAGAGCGAGCTGGCTCGGGCTTACTTGGAGAAGGCAACCAAGCGGCGACGTGGACTTCATTCCCACCGAGCAGTACTTCGAGGAAGACGCCGCACGGGCTAACGCCGACGCGGCTTATGCGCTGGGGATGGCAACGCGCCTAATCGAAGGGGACGCACCGGGCCAAGCGAACGAGTAACGATGAGGGCAATGGTCTGGCCGGGCCGTCCGGAACTGCACTCCAAAGACGGCTCCACGGGCTGGCCCGCCCCGCAAAGACCGGTGTCGCGTCGAGTCGCTTTGCGCGGCCCTGGGGTCCCAGAGGGAAGGGCTCCGAGAAGTCGCCGCGCGGAGCGCGCCTCCCACAGGGGATCGTGGAGCTAACGCCCTTGGTAGACATGGCTCACCCGCGGCGTGCCAGGAAACCGAAGCAGCCGCCGAATCGCTTGGCTCGCCCGCCATGCTGAAGTGGTGCTCGGGGATCGGGCAGGCCAACCGGGCACGGCGGGGGCTGGCGCAGTGGGCCGATCAGGCGGTGGCGAGGTCGGTCCGCCTCGTCGGCGGTGGCGGTTTGTCCGTCCCCTTCGACGGCGATCCGCGCTTTGCCCTGCTCACGGTCAACTTCTACACGACGCACTACCTCAAGCTGATGCTCCGGTCGCTCGTGGAGCAGGAGGGGGTCGATCGGCTCTCGGCCGTGGTCATATGCGACAATCACTCCCGGGATGGGGGCGCGCCCTTTCTCCGGGAGCTCGCTCTGCGGGCGGGGCGCGTCGTCCTGGTCGAGAACGGATGGTGGAGAAACCATGCCCGCGGCATGCGGGTCGCGCTGCGGGCCTTAGACCGGCGGGACCGCAACATCGAGTCGTCGCAGAGGGCGAACGTCCTGCTCTTTGTCGACCCGGACGTCCTCTTCCTCAGGCACGACGCCCTGTCGGCGCTGGCCGGTCTCTTCGCACCCGGGTCGACAGCCTTCGCCGGGGAGCTGCGCCGCGGTCTGTTCCCGCTGCCCGAGGCGCAAGCGTCGTTCCTCGCCGTGCGGCGCGATTGGGCGGTGCGCCGGGACGTGAGCCCCTGGGTCAACCACGGCAGTCCCGCCTATTGGCTGCAGCGCGATATCTGGTTGCGCGGGGGACAGGGCGTCGACTTCCGCAGCAACGAGCGGGGCTATGCCCTGCACCGGGGGCGCACGGCGGTGGCCGCCGCGCGGGACTTCGAGCCGTGGAGCGCGTACGCCACGGTTGCCAATCGCGACCCGCACTACATGAGCCTGCCCCACGGCCGGAAGGTCTGGGAGTTCCACGAGGCTGCATACTCGCCCTGGCTGACAGAAGACGCGGAGCCGGGGCTGCTGCGTCTCCTCGCCGAGCGACTGTCTTGAGGGTGCGCCCCTGCGGCAACCTGCCAGGGGCGCTCCGGGCTACCATCGCAGAGGGATTCAGCGCATGGGCAGGCGGTCGCGCGGCCGCTTCCCCACCCGTTCCCTTCCCCCGCCAGGGGGGCTCGCAAGAGCTGCTCTGCAAACGCCTTCCCCCTCGTAGGGGGAAGGAGGGGATAGGTGTGATGATTGTGGAATCAATGAGACGGACGGTCTCTACCCCCAACCTGACCCTCCCCCTGCAAAGGGGAAGGGAACTCTTGCGGCACCCTCCTCTGGGGCGAGGTGGGGCAGGACTACCGTTGGTGTGACTCTCGGGGTAATCACAAGCCGGAATCCGTCGCGCGACCGGATTGGGCCTGTCGTCTGCTCCTGCGTCCCGGTGACCGACCGTGCTCACCTTGACAAAGCGTCCTCTCGTGGCGAATCCGACGTTTCGTATGCCGCAGCGCCGGAACCTGAAAGGCCTTCGGTGAAGGGCAGCTAACCGGTGTGTGGCTTCGCGGGTTTCTTCGGCGGTCCGCGCGGGTGGGCTCTGGAGGAGGCCGTCGCGCGCATGTCGGATCGGCTGGCACACCGGGGGCCGGACGATCGGGGGCAGTGGGTCGATCCGGAAGCGGGTATCGCCCTGGGGCACCGGCGGCTCGCTATTCTGGATCTCTCGCCCGCCGGCCATCAGCCCATGGCGTCCGCCAGCGGGCGCTATGTCATTGCGTTCAATGGGGAGATTTACAACCACCTGGTACTGAGGCGGGAGCTGGGCGCGGAGATGGCAGCCGCGGTTACTGGCTCGGAGCGGATGGCGGGCGGTAAGGCAACCGCTGATCCTGTGTCTTGTGTCGAGGCCGCACCCGGCGGGGGTGGACGGTTGTCGCCGGGTTCTCCCCTCACCCCTGCCCGTCTCCCCGCTGGGGAGAGGGGTTTTGGTGGGTCCGTGGCGGGGGGCCTCGATTGGCGGGGGCACTCGGATACCGAGACGCTGCTCGCGGCCTTCGAGCGGTGGGGCGTGGAGGAGACGCTGCGACGGGCCGTCGGGATGTTCGCCGTCGCGCTGTGGGACCGGGCCGAGCGGCGACTCCACCTGGCGCGGGACCGCCTGGGCGAGAAGCCACTGTATTACGGCTGGTGCCGTGGCGCCTTTGTCTTCGGGTCCGAGCTCAAGGCGCTGCGGGCCTCTCCGGGGTTCGACAATGCGGTCGATCGGGGAGTGCTTTCGGCGTACCTGCGCTTCAATTACGTGCCGGAGCCCTACTCGATCTACCGGCACGTCTTCAAGCTGGAGCCGGGCTGCGTCCTCACCCTCTCGCGGCAGGGGACGGTCAGTCCGCCGCCCTCGACCCCTCGGGCGCCGATGCGCGGGCCGGGGCTCGAGCTTCGGCGCTGGTGGTCGCTGCAGGAGGTCGCGGAGCGCGGGCAGGCCAACCTGCTGCCGGATGAGCGATCCACGCTGGACACTCTGGAGGCGCGCCTGCGGGACGCCATCCGGTTTCAGTCCATTGCTGATGTGCCGCTCGGGGCCTTCCTCTCCGGCGGGGTGGACTCCTCCACTATCGTCGCCCTGATGCAGGCGGAGGCCATGTCGCCGGTGCGGACCTTCACGATCGGATTCGAGGACGCCGCCCACGACGAGGCCCTGCACGCCCGCGCGGTGGCCCGCCACCTGGGCACGGACCACACGGAGCTCTACGTGACTGCGCGCGATGCGCTGGACGTGATTCCCCGACTACCCGAAATCTATGACGAGCCCTTCGCGGACTCGTCTCAGATCCCGACCCACCTGGTGTGTCAACAGGCCCGGCGGCACGTGACGGTGGCCCTCTCCGGAGACGGGGGTGACGAGCTGTTCGGCGGCTACAACCGTTACGTCTGGGCCAGACGGGTCTGGGGCAAGCTGGCCTGGTTGCCCTCGGCCTTGCGCGTGGCCCTGGCACGGTGGATCCTGGCCCGCCCGACCCGGCAGTGGGATGCCCTCGCCGCACGCCTGCGGATCGGCGTGACCTTGCCGGGGGACAAGGCGCACAAGCTGGCGGAGGGCGTTGCCGGTGTCCGCGACCTGGACGATCTGTACGTGCGGCTGGTTTCGGAGTGGAAACAACCGGAGGGGGTCGTGCTTGGGGCATCGGAGGTGCCGACGCTCCTCTCGCAACGGGGCGACTGGCCGGCGCTGCGGGAGGCCGAGCACCGCATGATGGCGCTGGACGCCTTGAGCTATCTGCCCGGCGACATCTTGTGCAAGGTGGATCGGGCCGCGATGTCGGTGTCCCTGGAGACGCGGGTGCCGTTTCTGGACCCCGGGGTAGTGGAGCTCGCCTGGCGGATACCGCTGGCGATGAAGATCCGCGACGGCCAGGGCAAACGGCCCCTGCGCCGGATCCTCCGCAGATACGTCCCACCCGAGCTGATCGAGCGCCCCAAGCAGGGGTTCGCGATCCCACTGCCCGAATGGCTCCGGGGCCAGCTGCGGGACTGGGCGGAGGCGCTGCTGGAGGAGCACCGGTTGCGGGACGAGGGCTTCTTCGACCCGGCCCCCATCCGCCGACGCTGGCGGGAGCATCTGGAGGGGCGGCGAAATTGGCAGGCGGCGCTCTGGGGTGTGCTGATGTTCCAGGCCTGGGTCCAGGAGCGAGCCTAGCGTGCTCGCCTATTGGCTGCTCTTCGCGGTGGCGGCGATTCCGGCCCTTCTGCCGGCCCGGCCCCGCGCCCGCAATCTTGCACTGTGGCTCGGTGTCGGCCTGGTCTTGGTCATCGCCATCGGGTTCCGTTACCAGGTGGGGGGGGACTGGTCCAACTACCTGCGCATGTATGACACCTTCATCGGCACCACCCTCGCCGACGCCTTGAGCGCCCATGGATCGGATCCCGGATATGTCCTGCTGAATTGGGCCATGGCCCGGCTGGGCTGGGGGATCTACGGCGTCAACGCGGTCTGCGGGGCCATCTTCGCCGCCGGGTTAGTGGTCTTCTGCCGGCAGCAGCCCGCGTCTTGGCTGGGACTCGCCGTGGCGGTGCCCTACCTGGTGGTGGTCATGGCCATGGGGTACACGCGTCAGAGCGTGGCCCTGGGCCTCTTCTTCCTCGCGCTCGCCGCGATCCAGCGCGGCCAGTTCTGGCCTTACCTAGCCTGCGTGGCCCTGGCCGCTACTTTCCACAAGAGCGCGGTGCTGTTGTTTCCACTTGGGGTCTTTCTCTACGGCCAGGGCTGGACGCTCCGCGCCGTGGCGGTCGCCGTCGCGGCCTATGGCTTTTGGGTTCTGTTGTTGGAGGAGCATCAGGAGGGGTTCTGGGTCAACTACGTGGATTCCAAGATGGAGTCCCAGGGCGCCAGAATCCGCGTGTGGATGAACGTGGTGCCCAGCCTGTTGGTGCTCCTCTACGCCAAGCGGTGGAAGCGGCTGTTCCCCGATTTCGCCATCTGGTTCTTCCTCGCGGCCGCCTCCCTGGTCAGTCTGGCCCTGGTGGGCTACGCGACCACGGCCGTGGACCGGATGTCCCTCTATTTCACCCCCATGCAGGTTGCGGTCTTCGCCCGGCTACCGGCGCTGATTCGCCAGGATCTGCACCCCGAGTTGGTACGCTTGGGCGTGGTGACGGCCTATGGGGGAGTGCTGTTCGTCTGGCTTAACTACGCCAGTCACGCAATCTTTTGGGTGCCTTACCGGAACATCCTGCTGGAATGAGACCTGACGTTATGTAGGGGCCATCCCGACAACAACGGCCCTCCTGGCTGGTCCCCGCGTCGGCCGGGGACGTATCATGCCCAGTTGAACGCACAGGATGATGGAGGAAAACGGGGGCCGTGCCTCGAATTGCCCGGCTGGCGCGGGTTGGCCCGCAAGCGTAATCCGCGCCCCTGTTGATGGCTCGCCATCCGAGACATGAGAGCGCTCGGTCCCACACGGGCGGCTTCTCTGGACGGGACACCCCAGAGCCCCAGGCCGTTCGCCCGAAAGGTCCAGTTGATATGCCGCGAACAGTCGCCCTCGCATCGAATACCGCGTGGTATCTGCACAACTTCCGCAGCGGACTTATCCGCACCCTCCTCGAGCGGGGTGACCGGGTCGCCACACTGGCCCCGTCGGACGGCTATGTCCCGCGTCTCAGGGACATGGGGTGCGAGGTGGTGGACCTGCCCATGGACAACATGGGAACCAACCCAGTCCGGGACATCGCCACCTGGCATCACTTTCGCCGGGCTTATCGGGCGATCGGGCCGGAGGTCGTCCTTCACTACACGGCCAAGCCGATGGTCTATGGGACCTTGGCGGCCCGATCCCTGGGCATCCCAATCGTCAATACCGTGACGGGCCTTGGCACGGCGTTCCTGCGGGGCGGCCCTTTGCAGACGGTCGTTCAGACACTCTACCGTGTCGCCCTTCGCCACTCTCCCCGGGTCTTCTTTCAGAACCCGGATGATCTCGACTTGTTCGTGTCCCGTGGTCTCGTGAGGCTTGAGCAGGCGGGCCGACTACCCGGCTCGGGGGTGGATCTCGAACGCTTCGCGGTAGCCCCAACCGCCCAAGGCCCGGCGAGGGTCTTTCTATTGGTTGCCCGTATGCTCCGGGACAAAGGCATCGGGGAGTTCGTCGAGGCCGCGCGAGGCTTGCGGCGCGAGAATCCGGGCCTGAGGTTTCAACTGTTGGGCCAGCTGGGGGTGGCGAATCGCACGGCCATTCCGAGATCCGAGGTCGAAAGCTGGGTCCGGGAAGGATCGATCGAACACCTGGGTGAGATCGACGACGTTCGACCCTGGATCGGCAATGCGGATTGTGTCGTGCTCCCCTCCTACCGGGAGGGAACCCCGCGGACCCTGCTCGAGGCCGCCGCGATGGGCCGTCCCATCGTCACCACCGATGTCCCGGGCTGTCGACAGGTGGTGGACGATGGCGTCACGGGACTCCTGTGCCGGGCCAGGGACGCGACCGACCTGGCAGTCAAGATCCGCTCGATCACGGGCATGACATCAGAGCAGCGGCAGGCGATGGGCCTGGCCGGGCGGGCCAAGATGGAGCGGGAATTCGATCAGCGCATCGTCATCGCGGGCTATCTCGCGGCCATCGAAGAAGCGCTCGGCTGCTGCGAGGCAAAGATGTTTGCCGCCTCGAGGCTACCAGGTCGGAACAAGCCCCTGGCCCTGGAGGATGGTGCGAGCGCAGACCAATCGGCTCAATGTGATGTCCTGCCGCGGGCCCATCCCTCGCAGTCCTGTTCCGGGGGAGCGACCGCCGATGCCTAGATCAGGACCCGTCCCGGCACCAGCAGTGTCCTTGCCTGCCCACCCGCAACGGACCATGAGCGATCTTCCAGCGTCCGTTCGCTCGACCCTGGAGACCCTGGACCAGCTCCTCCTCGATGCGTGCTCCCCGCACGCGGAAGCGGCTAAAACCCGAGTACCGCCGCAGGCTTGGCCGGAGCTCCTGGCCCGCGCCGAGGCACACAAGGTTTCGAATCTGGTCCTGGCACGCTGGGAAACCCGAACGTCCGACCTTTCGGAAGACGTGCGCGCTCGTCGGCGTCGGGCTGCGGCCGGCAATCTGGCTTACGCGGGGCGCCTCTTGGAGCTGATTTCGCTGCTCGAGAAGGCTGGAATCCCCGCCCTGCCGTTCAAGGGGCCGGTGCTGGCGGAGACGGTCTTCGGCGGAATCCCCAATCGCAGCTTCAGGGATCTGGATCTGCTGGTCCCCCGGGCGGAGCTGGGACGGGCGTGCATCCTGCTCATCGATCTCGGCTATCGCCCCTTGCACGACGTTGGGCTGGCCGAGTATCTGCGGATCACCCTGCGCGGGGGACACCACGTCGGCCTACGGCACCAACGGCACGGAACCCACGTGGAGCTCCACTGGGAGATGGCGGGCCGCTATCTCCCAGTGGACCTGGACTGGGAGACGGTGGAGCCGTTCCTGGGAGGCGTCGGGTTTTGCGAGCGCGAGGTCTTGACCCTGTCCCCGGAGACTGGGCTGCTTTACCTGTGCGTCCACGGTGCTAAGGAATACTGGCGCATCCTCGACCACGTCGTCTGCGTCGCGTGGCACCTGGAACGCCGCCCGCCCGACTGGAATCGCGTGCTCGATCTGGCCAGGCGTTGGGGGGGCGAGCGGATTCTCCTCACCGGCCTGGGCCTGGCGGCCCAATTGTTCGAGGTGACGCTGCCCAAGGCAATCGCGGGGATGATCACAGTCTCACCGGCAGTGCGGCGACTGGTCGAGCGTCAAAGCCGAAGGATCTTCGCGGAGGATCGGCTGACGACCTTGCGTCTGGACAGTCTGCCGGAGTTCCTGCGGATGCACTGGACCCAGCTCGGGGATCCGGTCCATTTTCTTCGGTGGGTGGCACGCAGGATGACGACACCGGCGGTCGAGGATCTGGAGCGGGCAGAACCCCCGGCCCAAGTCGGCGACGATTCCCCGAAGACAGTATTTCAAATGGCTGACATGCGGGCACCTATGCAGGCAGTGCGGCGTCTCGTGGGTCGCAGGGGATAGCCTGAGCGACCGGGACTTGGGACCAAGACTGACTCGATCATCGGTGACCGTTCGTCTAAATGGCCGCGGAACCTTCAATTACACACCGTCATCGTCGCTGGAACGCAGCCCCCTCGAGGCAAGGGATCACTCCAACGAGTGCCTTTCCCGGATTTGGCGACGACGACTTGGCAGCTTCCAGGCTCTTGCGGCCTAGACACCAGCGGCCAAGTAAAGCCGACCATGGATAACCAGCTCATCGGCATGGGGTTGTCCAGCTTCGCGGGCGCCTTGATCCTGATGCGTATCCTGGCGCCGGCCGCTCGACGCCTCGGTTTGGTGGATCACCCCGGTGGCCGCAAGGGCCACGATGCCCCAACCCCATTGATTGGCGGCATCGCAATGGCGATCACATTCGCCTCCGCCCTCCTTCTGATGGGGGACACCTACCCTACCCCCTGGCTACTTTTCGCCGGCGCCCTTCTCCTGCTGACCATCGGGGCGATTGACGACCTCCGCGAGATTTCGACCTGGGCGCGCTTTGGAGCGCAGGTCTCCGCCGCTTTGATCATGACGCTGGGAGCCGGGGTGATCCTTGGAGATTTGGGGTGTCTGACTTCGGTCGATCAACCGATCGTCCTGGGTATCCTGGGGGTGCCGCTCACCGCCTTCGCAACCGTTGGTGTGATCAACGCAGTCAACATGAGCGACGGCATTGATGGCCTCGCAGGCTCACTTGCACTGGTAGCGGTGGCCGCCCTGAGCCTGATGTGCTGGGCCGCAGGTCAGTGGGAGAGTTTGAGCGTCCTGACCGCGATGGCGGGGGTGTTGCTGGCCTTCCTGCTGCTCAACCTGCGGCCACGCGGACGCGCCCTGGTGTTCATGGGGGATGCGGGCAGCATGTTCCTGGGTTTCGTGCTCGCTTGGCTGCTGGTCAAGTTCTCCCAGGGTCCTGAGCGAGCCTTCGCACCCGTCGTCGCCCTGTGGGTCTTTGCACTGCCCTTGCTCGATACGGTCTCGATGATGCTGCGCCGGATCCTCCTTGGGAGGTCCCCCTTCCTCGCCGATCGGGAGCATTTCCATCATGTCTTGTTGGCGGCGGGCTTCACGCCGAAGCAGACACTTGGGGTGATGGTCCTGTTCGCCTCGACCGCAGCGGCCATCGGACTGGCGGGCCATTTCATCAGCGTGCCTGAGCATTGGATGTTTGCGGGGTTTATCCTACTCTTTACCTTGTATTTCTGGTTGATCATGAGTTCCTGGCGCCAGAAGCGGTTCCTCAACCGTCCGCTTCTTCAGTCGGCCGAATCGCAAGTCTGAGGCCAGGGATGGGCTGGTATCATTATTCGCACCCTAGACCAGACCAAGGGGCGATGCAGACGTTGCGGGGGCGACCATACCCGCCTCGTTGACAAGGGGTGGAGCAGAGACGCAGGATACCCGGACCGAGGCAAACCGACCTGGGGGATAATCATGGAGACCGGCACACTGATCCGGGCGGCGATTGGGGCAGCTGCCCTTCTGGGAAGCCTTCCGACGGCGATCGCAGACGAAGGGGAGGTTGCCTATGTCGCCCGCGTGAGTGGCGCCACCCTGGTAAACAAGGGGGATCAGTATGTCGACGGAACGGAGGGGATGGCGCTCTCCACCGGCGATCGGGTTATGACGCTCGATCAGAGCGAGGCAGCCATTCAGTTCAAGGACGGTTGCCGGTATCTCATGAAGGAGAACGAGCTGATGACCGTCCCGAGCATGAGCCCCTGTGTGTTCACCAAGGGGGCCGGCGATCGCCTCAGCGTCGCGACGCTACCCCCCGTCCCCCCGGCGACGCCGCCGGTCGTGCCAGTGATCCCGCCCCCGACAGCAGCGAGTCTTGCCTGGATACCACCCCTGGCCGCCGGTCTAGTCCTCGTGCCGGTTCTCGTCAACGACCCCGACGACAATCCCCCGCTCCCCCCTATCAGCCAATAGGGCTAACGGCGTAGACGTCATTTTGTGAGCAGTCCTGAAGTCGCGGGGAACCGCTGAACGTATCAGCGCTTCGTCGAGTCGGCAGTACTGACTCAATGACGATGCCGGGATCATTCCCGGGGTATCCTGCGGAGCCAGCCTTTCAGCGGTTCGCCAGTCGCCCTCCTGGCCCGTCGGGTACGGTGGCTTCCGGATCCGTCCGCTCCCCAAACCAGACGGCTGCGTATCGGCCGTAGATTCCGACTCCGATCGCCCCCCAATCCAAGCGCCTCCAGTCACCCTGGTTTAGTAGGACCGCGTTGTGTGGTCCACTGGCTTTCCAAGCCAGGAACGCGCCTTGGCAGGTCGCGCTCTCCGAGTTCATGTGGACAATCTCGTACCCATTTCCCCGGTACCTGGTGAGTTCGCTGGGCTTGGTCCACATGAACTTTGAAAGCCGATGATCGGGAGTGTAATTGACGCTTCGCCAGGGGCCATTGCTCGACCAGCTATGGTAATTCGCTGACGTTGGCAAGGTATTGCTCTCCAAGTCTAGGACGTGGAGCTTGGCGACGAACGAGAGAGATCTGGATGGGGGTATTGGGGGCAATCCGTTCTCTTTCCTATAGTCCATGATTCTCCGATACAGGGCCTGCTCCGCTTGACTCAGTTCCATTCGAGACGGTCCCTTCTCGAGCAAGTCCGTAACCAGGGGGTTGCTTGGCGCGGGATTACCAATAGGCGCTGTGCGCGTCTCATCGTATGGCCTCGGGGACGTTGCGCACGCACTCAAGACGCCAAGTGCCAAGATGGCCGCAACCATAATTGCACTCACACTGATACCTCCAACCATATGGGTCCTGGGGGGCGTCAGGGTCTTGCCTGCACCGAATGCACGGTGCTTTGCAGCCGGCCACGACCTTTCCCGGATTGACGGGTCGGGCCCAGACACCTGCGTTGCCTCCTTGCGAACCAACTTAGCAGCCGGAAGGGTCCGACGCTGGGACCGCGGGCACAGAGCCCCCCCTGCTCGGAGACCATGACAGCGGTCGCGCACGCGGCCCTCGTCATCAAGCGATGGTCAGAGATGAACGCTGATTACGCTTGACCTCTACGAGCCGTCGGCAGAAGTCCTGCCGGCGGAAACCCGGCGAATGGCCAGCCGGTCAAACCAGGCACCGCCATCGATCTTGTGCTCTACGTGCCGCTTCCCGGCCGATTCGAGTCGAATCTCCTGCATCCGGCAGGCCTCGGGCACCTCAAACTCGAAGCCGAAGTCCCGCCATTCGTTGGAGCCGAGAAAGCGCTCGCTCTCACCCAGATCTTGGGTATCGGGCAACAGGCAGCGCAGGACCCATTTGAGTCCACCCTGGGTCTCGAGGCTCTCGATGCGCACTCGCCCAGTGAGCCGATAGACCCCAGGGTCCAGCAACAAGGGCTGGAACGCGTTCGCAAAGCGCCCCTGATGGCGGCTGAACAACAGATGCAGTGACTTCTCGCCATCCATGCCGTAGATGCGTGCCCGTTCGATCCGGGCCGTGGCGGAGCCGCGGAGGTGCCAGTCGAAACCCCAGTTGGTCGCCTCGAGCTCGAATCCGCCGTTGTAGAGCAACCCAAGCTGGGCCCGCTGTGGCCGGCCCAGACCGTTGACCCACTCGATGTAGGCCTCGCTGACCGCGGCATCCCGAATCAGGCGGGCCACATAGGTCTTCCGCTCCGCCTCCGTAACCGGTGCTTGCGTCGACTCCCGTCGCCAGGCATAGAACACCCGGACGGGCTCGATTTCATGGGATCGTTTTGCCAGCTCTGCGAAAAAGGCCTGCCACCAGTCAGGGTGAGCCTCTGCAAGCGGTCTGAGAGCGGTTGCCGTTCCGGGATCTTGGGCGACCCGGAGCAGGATCGGAAAGATCTGCGCCCTGCCCGAGGGGTCTACCTCTATCGAAAGGGACCAGTGGTGGAGGGCCCTGTCGAGGTCCCCTTGCGCGGCCCAGAGTCGAGCCGCCCGTCTGTGGATACGGGGGTCGGATGGCGTCAATCCCACCGCCGCCCCGAGCAGGACGGCTGCCTCCTCCGAGTTTCCCTCCCCCTGGGCCATGGCAGCGAGGCTCGTAAGTGCCCGTGTGTTTGCCGGATTCTCAGCGTAAGCACGCACCAGCAGCGCCCGCGTGCCGCTCGGGTCCTTCTCTCGCATCGCCGCGGCCTGCTCGAGCAAGGCCTCCGGCTGCCGGCCACTCCACGCGAGGGCCTTGGTAGCTGAACCAGGGTCACCCGCCTCGACCCTCTCAACATAATGCGTAGACAAGCCGAGGGCGGCGACCCGCCAAATGAGCAGGGCGGTGAGCGCGAGCAGCAAGCCTCGGCGCACAATCAGCATGGCCCCGTACCCCTAGGTCCCGGGCAGGCGATGGGTGAATGAAGCATCCCCAGACGGCATCTGACCGGTCGGGGCCGATCCCTGGATCGGCAGATGATCGATCCTTGGAGTTTCGTCTGGCGTCGGGTCGGCCCGCGAATCTTTGGAATCCTCCGCGGGAGACTGGTTCTCCGGTCCCACCCTCCCCTCGTGTAGCCCCTCGGGTCTCACGGTCACGGAAGCGCCGGGGGGCGACGTCGACTGGACCCACCCTGGAGCAGACCCTGTCGCGGGCGCATCAGTCGGCCCCCCCCGCTCCGGGCCGCTCAAATAAGCGGGCCCGGAGGAGGCACGGTCAGCACGCTCTAGATCGACCCGAAGCATAGGCGAGCCCGGCTCCTCCAGGAGGAAGGCAACCAGCGCCGCGATTGGAACCCCCGCGAGCAACCAGCGCAGTCGCGCACGTCGCCAAGGGACCGGGGGCTGAGGATCGGGTCTCCAAACCAAGGGTTCGGCCGATTCACGGGCACGAAAAAAACCCAGCGCATCACCTTGGGACGGCCCGCCATGACAGGAGGCCGGGAGGCCCCGGTCATAGCGCGCCCGCGCCTCGGGATCACGCAATACCTGGTAGGCCGCGTTGATGCGGGCGGCCAGCACCACGCCACGCTCGTCGCCCTCGGGCATCCGGTCCGGATGGAACAGCCGCACTAACAGACTGTAATTCCGCTTGATGGATTCGGTCTTGCAGCGCCTGGACAGACCGAGCACCCGGTAATGGTCCGCTCGGGAGGGCATTAAGATCTGTCGCAGGAGGAACAGAAAGGCCTCACGAAGTGCCTCGGGATGGGTCCCGAGGGATGCGGCGGTATCGCTGATCCGGGTGGGGGCCAGGGCAACGCTGGACTCGACCAGCCAGTCGCCGAAGGCCTCCGGCAACGGCGTCCTCGGGTCCGTCAGGTGCCTGAAGCGTATCGGCGATCGATGAAACTCGAGCGCGAGCAGCAGAAGCGCCGGCCCCATGCCCTGCGCCGCCGCCCTTAGAGTAGCTCGGGAAGGGAGCGACCCCGCCGGTCCCTATCGCCGTAGCCATAGTGATACTCGTAGTCGGAGCCATAGCCATAGCCGTAACCATAGCCGTAACCATAGCTGTGACCGCGACGGCCGAGTCGGTTCGTGACCGCGCCCAGTATGCCGGCGTTGGCGGCCCGCAGCCGCTTGACCGCCGCCTCCAGCGCGCCGTAGCGGGTACGCCCCGCGTCAACGACAAAGAGGGTCGCCTTCGCCAAATTGGAGAGCACCAGCGCATCGGCGAGCCCGATGACGGGGGGACCGTCGATGATCACGTAGTCGAAGCGCTCCGACGCGAAACCCAGGAAATCGAGCATCTTGGCACTCGAGAGGAGCTCGACCGGGTTGGGAGGCAGGGGTCCGCTGGTGATCGCAAACAGGCGTAGGACCTGGGTGGGCTGGGCGATCTCGGCGGGCTGTAAATCCCCTGCGAGGTAATTGGTCAGCCCCAGGGAATTGGGGATGCTCAGGGCATGATGCAGCGAGGGGGAGCGCAGGTCCGCGTCGATCAGCAGCACCTTGCTCCCGGCCTGGGCGAAGGCGATGGCTATGTTGGTGGCCGCCGTGGACTTTCCCTCGCCGGGGCCGGCGCTGGTGAGATGCATGACCTTGGGGGCACCCTCCGTCGTCGAGAAGACCAGCGAGGTCCGCAGCGACCGCACCGCCTCGGCCAGGGGGCTCTTGGGGTCCTTGGCGGCGAGCAGCGGGATGCCCTCCTGCGAGATCCGCTCCCGCCGAGTCGACACCGCGGGAATGCCCCCCAGCACGGGGGCCTGGATCCGCGCCTCCACTTCGTCCCCCGTCTTCACCGTGTCGTCCATATGCTCGAAGAGGAACGCCAGCAGAATGCCGGCAATCAGACCGATGGCGAGGGCGGTGGTCAAGTTCTTGCGGAGGCTGGGCTTGTAGGCCGCCGTCGGCACCTTGGCCCGGTCGACGATCGAGATGTTGTTGGTGCTGATGCCGGCGACGACCCCGACCTCCTTCATGCGCTGCAAGAGTCCGTCGTACAGCTCCCTGTTCGTGTCCACCTCTCGCTTGAGGGTCTGGTAATCCTTGCTGCGATCCTGGAGGGCCAGGATCTCACTCTTGATCTCGCGCACCCGGGCCTGCAGGGCCGTCTGCTCCTTGACCTTGGCGTCGTAGGCCGACTTGATGGCATCGCGTATGGAGCCAATCTCTTTCGCAATCTGTTGGTCGATCTCCTCGATCTGGCCCCGAAGCTGCCTCATCTTCGGGTAGCCGGGCTTGTAGACCTTCAGCTCTTCCTGGTAATTCAGCTCCAGCTCACCCTTGCGCTTCTTCAGCTCCTGTATGACCGGGCTGTCCAGCACCTTCGCCATGGACGGCCCCGTCCCCTCTTTTGCGGCGGCGAACTCCGACTCGGCCTGGATACGCTGGGCCTCCGCGTTCACCAAGGCCGAGCTCATGACGTTCAGGGTCTGCAACGCGCCCCCGAGCTTGTCGTCCAGGTTGACGATCTCCCGCTCCTTGGCGTACGCGATGAGACGCTGCTCCGAATCCTCGAGGTTGGCGCGGACCTGTTGGATCCGCTCCTCCAGGAAGCGCTTGGCGTAGCTCCGCGCATCGTAGCGGCGCTCCAGGGTCATACTGATGAAGTTCTCGGCCACGGCGTTCGCAATCGCGGCCGCCTCTCGGGGGTTGGGGCTGTCGTAATGGATGTGCACGAGCCGGGAATCGCGTACGGGGGCGATCGTCAGGCTCGCCAACAGGGCATCTTCCAGGTTGGGCGTCGGCGATGTCTCCTCCCCCGCTTTGTCGTCCTTGGAGCCCGCGCCGGCGCTTCGGATCCACTCCTTGAGCTTGGTCTTCAGCTCCGTCAGGAAAGACGGCGCAGACTCCGACGAGGGCTTCCGAGTCGCCTCCAGACCCAACTGATCGATGACCCGACGGGCGAGGCTTTGGCTCCTGAGCAGCTCGTATTGAGTTTGGTAGAAATCCCAGTCTCGAACGGGCTCCCCGAGGGAGACGTTTTGTTGGAACTCCAGGAACTGATCGGTCTGGGGCTCGATCTGCAGCAGGAGCTTGCTGCGATAGATGGGGGTCGCGTTGTAGGTGACGATCAAGGCCACGAGTAGCGCGATGGCGACCGCGGCGACCAGGGTCCATTTGCGTCTCAGCAGAATGGCCCAGTAGCGCCGCAGGTCGAGGCGATCTTCATCGTGGAGCTCGGGAGCCGACTCGGCCATGAGGCCGACCAGCCTCCGCAGCTCGCGCCGCTCAACCGCCAGCTCCAAGGATCGCTGGCGCGACCTTCGGCCCTCGGCATCCAAGGCGATCGACATGTCCCGCTCAGGCCTCATACGGCTCGCTCAACGCAATTTGGCTCAATAGCTCAGTAGACGGGCGCTCGAATCACCCAACCTTGGAGGATACTCCCGAAAGCTCGACTCAGAACGCGCGCCCCCGACTTAGGTACCACGACACGATCGTCAGCGGCGATGACAGGGTCACCAAGCTTTCCCTCTTCGATCGCGTCTACATCAACGACATAGGCTTTGACCCCGCCCGCCGGTTGCCTGCGGAAAACCACGACCTCGTCCTTGTCGGCCACCTCGTCAAATCCCCCCGCAAGTGCAAGGGCTTCCAACAAGGTCGTCTTGCCGGCGACCGGGAAGACGCCGGGCTTTTTGACATTGCCAGTGACCGTGACCTTCTGACTGGCGTACTCCGCGATGAAAATATCCACCTGCGGATTCTGTAGGTGATCCTTGCCGAGCCTGGCGGCTATCAGCTGCTCGGCCTCGTCGGGCGTGAGACCGCCAACCTTGACGGGGCCGATCAATGACATGACGACGTTTCCGTCCTCGTTGACGCGCTCTTCGCTGGTCAGCTCGGGAACCTGGAAGACCTCGATCTTCAGCAGGTCATGGGGTCCGATCCGGTAGGTTCGCTCGGACCCCGGGTCCGGAGGAACACCGACGACGGCCGGCACCAGATCGCCCTTCAGCTCAGAGGAAGGCCCGGCCGACACGGCGGCATTTTCATTAGAGGTCAGGGGAGACGCGGCGGGCGTCCGGACGCTCGGGGCCGAACATGCCTGGACCCAGATGACGACCGAGACCAGGAGAAGAAGCTTGAACTGGTTACTCATGAGTCCCCGACGGTTTGGCAGATTGCTTGTGGTGGCGACTGATGCGCACCCGAGAAATGGTTGGGCCTGACACCCAAGTTTTCGTATTCTAACCTTCACGGTTGAGGATCTGCAGCCAAGCGGTGGGATCCCAGATCTCGGCAGCACGCCACCCCGTGAAGACTGAGACCCAGGAACGGCCTGTGTCCCCCCACTCACTCGCGACTTCGTCAGACTCGTCCCTCAATCGTCAAGTCGCCCTTCAATGGCTGCTGGGCGCGAGTCTCGTGTTCGCACCCCTGTTTCGATCCGGCAAGCCGGCGCTCGCGGTGCTGGCTCTGGAGGTGCTCGCGATCACCATTCTGGTCTTGGTGCTTTGGAAGCCGCGTACGGGGCTGTTGAACCGCTGGGAGGGCCTGGCCCTGGGTCTGCTGCTAGCCGTCCCGCTGATCTATCTGATCCCAACTCCGGATTGGCTGGCCGCGTGGCTCCCGGGCCGTGAGCCTTACCTCGCCGCCCGGGCGCTCGCCGGGGTTCCGGAGGTCGCCGCAGCCCCGCGCCTGTCCATTTACCCTTTGGATACCGAGTCCGCCCTGCTATTTCTCCTGGTCCCGGTCGGAGTCTTCCTCGGCGTGCGCACGCTCGACGCGGAGCGCGTCACCCAACTCGTGCTCCTACTCCTATGGATAGGATCAGCCCAGGCGCTTCTCGGACTTCTCCAATACGGCGCCGACGCGGGCAGCCCCGCCTTCCTAGGGCTGACCGTCCCCGACATCTCTCGGGCCCAAGGAACCTATACGAATCCGGATCACCTATCCGGCCTGCTGGAGATGCTGCTCCCCATCGCCCTTGCCCTGCTCTTCTACTCCGTTGGCAGGGGCGACCGCGACCGGAAGCGGGCCTTGCGGGAGCGGATCGCCTTCATCGGCTCGCTGCGAGGCCACACCGCCATTCTTTATGGGGCCATCGCCCTGCTGCTCCTGGTTGGCCTGATCTTCGCCCGATCCCGCGCCGGCATCGCCTTGGGGATGCTCGCCGTTCTCTGCTCGACACTGATGTTCGCCCGGCGGATCGGCGGCGATAACGTCTTCGGACTCACGGGCACGCTGATCGCTTTGGCCCTGGGCAGCGGCATCGCCATCGGGCTGGTGCCGGTCCTCGATCGGTTCTCGGTGGAGGGTGCCGTCAGCGATGCCCGCTGGTCCATCTATTCGGCGACCCTGGACGGGATCGGCACCTTTTCGCCCCTGGGCAGTGGACCCGGCACCTATCCGGACGTCTTCCCGGCCTTTCAGCCCCTGGAGCTCGGTCGCTGGTTCATCAACCACGCCCACAACGACTACCTGGAATGGCTGTTCGAGGGGGGGCTGTTGGCGGCCGTCCTTATCGCCCTCTTCGCCGTGCTGTACGCCCGGAGCTGGCTGAAGGTTTGGACTTGGGAGGCATGGTCGCGCTTTCGCTTCACTCAGGTAGGGGCCGGGATCGGCATCCTGTTGCTGTTGCTGCACTCGCTGGTGGACTTCAATCTCCATGTCCCTGCCAACGTGGTCTATTTCGCCTTCCTCGTCGGCGTCTTCTTTGCGCGGCCAGCGTCCGAAGCCGGGCCGGTGCGGCGGCGCGGGGAGCGCACTGCCGCAAGGCAGAAGTCGGAGCCGGAGAGCCCGACACCGCAGACCTCCCGCGTTCGACGGCACGTTCCTCCGCCGCCGGATCAGATCAGGAATCCGTTCCTGGACGGTGACTGACACTCCAGTGGTCATACCGATTTCGGACGCCGCGGTTGCACTAACATGCAACCGTCGCGACACGACCCCTTGACCCGCTCCGACTTCGCCAGACTCCTGGCCTTCGTGACCCCCCATCGGGCCGTGTTGGCCTTGGCGGTGCTCCTGCTCCTGGGGGAGAGCGCGATTGCACTCGCCAATCCCTGGATCGCCGGGCGCTTCACCGGCGCGATATTCGAGACACCAGGGGCAGAGCGAGAGGCCGTCACAGGGCTGCTCGGGCTCTGGGTGCTGCTCCTGACCCTCCAGAGTGGCCTCAGCTTCGGCAACCGCTATCTGCTGGGCAGCACCGGCGAGACCATGCTGGCGGGTCTGCGCACCCGCCTCTACGACCACCTGCAGTCCCTGCCACTGGCCTATTTCCACGAGCGGCGCCGCGGCGAGGTGCTCGCGCTCCTTGGAAACGACGCGGCCCAGATCAGCAACTTCGTGACCAGTACCCTGGTGAGCCTGCTGCCCCTCCTGCTTACCTTCGTCGGGGCCTTCGCCATGCTTTTTCGTATAAGCCCCTCGATCGCCGCCCTGGCGGGGGCGCTGGTGCCCTTGTTCTTTCTGGTCATGAAGCTGATCGGCCGGCGCATCCGGCCCCTCTCCACCGAGTGGGTGCGTACCCATGCGGAGATGTTCGCGGCCCTGGAGGAGAACCTGGGCATGCTGCCTGCCATCAAGTCCTTCACCCGCGAAGCCCGGGAGTTGGACCGGTTCCAGCGCAGCAATCAGCGTCTTCTGGTGGTTGCCAGGCGCCGCCTCCTTGTCCAGTCACTCCTGACGCCCGCGGTTCATCTGCTGGCGGGGCTGGGGCTATTGCTGCTCCTCTACCTCGGAACCCTGCAGGTCCAGGGCGGAACCCTGCAAGCCTCGGACCTCGTGAGCCTCCTGCTCTACGGCATGCTGCTGACCCGCCCCATGAGCGGTCTCGCCGGGGTCTACGGCAGTGCCCAGGCCGCGCGGGGGGCCGCGGAGCGCCTGATGGAGGCCTTCGCCGTGCGACCTGAGCCGGACGATGCCGGGGCACCCCCACTCGGCGCCGTCTCCGGCCAGGTGCGTTGGGAGGGGGTCCATTTCGGCTATCCGGGACGTGAGCCCGTCCTCGCCGGTGTCGATCTGGAGATCCAGGCGGGTGAGACCGTGGCCCTCACCGGCGAGAACGGTTCCGGCAAGAGCACCCTGATCCACCTGCTGATGCGCTTCGCCGACCCGGCCCGGGGGCACGTGCTGGTGGACGGCACCGACATCCGTGCTGTGAGCATATCGAGTCTGCGCGGCCAGATCGGACTGGTGGCCCAACACGTCCTGCTACTGAACGGGACCGTGAGGGAGAACATCGCCTATGGCCGGCCGGACGCAACCGAAGCAGAGGTCGAGTCGGCCGCCAGATCGGCCCAGGCAAACGGCTTTATCCGCCGCCTGCCCCAGGGCTACGAAACCCTGATCGGCGACCAGGGGATCCGGCTCTCCGGGGGCCAGCGCCAGCGCATCGCCCTCGCCCGCGCCCTGCTCAAAGACCCGCCGATCCTGGTCCTCGACGAGGCCACGGCCATGTTCGATCCCGAGGGAGAGGTGGCCTTCATCGACGACTGCCGCTCCGCGCTGGCCGAGCGCACGGTGATTCTGATCACCCACCGTCCCGCCAGCCTGGCCCTGGCGGACCGGGTGGTGGTGCTGCGGGGCGGCCAGGTCATCTCGGACGCGCCGTCACGCAGACCGGCCGGCGCCCCAGTTGCCAGGACCACCCCAGGAAACGCCTGAGCACTCATTGCCCGTGGGAGGCCCGCTCCGCGGGGCGACTGAACCCATCAGCACCAACCAAGATCGCGGCGCAGAGCGCCCCTCCCACTTCAACCCCGGTCCTTTGGCGAATGGGCGACCGGGGATGCGGAAGGTCGCTCCGGAAGGGTCAGCCGCGGATCAAGGCTCGGCGGAGCTGGGGTCGTCGCTCGTTCCCGGTGCCGCGGGTACGACGTTCTCGAAGATCTCGTCAAACGGAATCGACACCCCCAACGCGGGGAAGTGGCAATCGCCGCAATCAGGCAGATAGGCGTGAAACAGCCAGTCCTGCTCCGGCGTTCGCCGAAAGGTCTCCACCCGGCGCGACGGGATGTCCACTAAAACGTACTCGCGCAGAGACGGCAAGGTGCGGTAAGCGGCGAATTTGTCGCCGCGATCGAACGCGGCCGTCGATTCGGACAACACCTCCGCGACCAGGATAGGATGGGCGGCAAACAGCCCTTCCGCGTGATCCCGGGCGTCACAGGAGACCATTACGTCCGGATATAAGAAGGCGTCGGCCGCATCCACCCGCAGCTTCAGATCGGAGACGTACGCCTGACACGGCCCGCCACGCAGCCGTTGCTTGAAGGCCGCGCTGAGATGCAGGGTCACCACCACGTGCTCGCGCCGAGCGCCGACCATGGCAAACACCTCGCCATGGATGTACTCGTGCTTCTCGGCTTGCGCCTCTTCCCAGACGAGATAGGCCTCGGCGTTAAAGGTCGTCTGCGTCGCTGGTTTCGTCATGAGGGTTACTCGAAAGGAAGCCCATGAGGCCCGCCGCTTACCCGCTCCAGAGGTTTAGGAGAAACGCGCCGCGATTGGTGCAGCGAGTCGAACCCGAGTCCCACGGAGGCGACAAGGTCCTCGAGAACCTCTGCAGATGCGGTCGACCCGTTCGACCACGGTAGCCATGACGACATCCGGGTCCGCTGAATCTCAAGCCAAAATAGAGAGGTGAGCCCACCCGCGCAAGCGGGACTGCACCAGAGTGCCCCTGGAGCATCAAAGGTCCAGTCGGAGGGCCGCTCCGGGACACGATTATGCTTCGGCGGCTCCAGCATGCATTGCCCGCGCGGCGCCCGCCTTCCAGGCTCCCATCGCGGTGACGCTTGCGCAGCAAGAACAATTGGCGCTCGCTTTGTGGCTTTGCAGGGGTTCCTGGGCCTTCGCCTGCATCGCATTCTGTCGGGCCCGTCAATCCGGCTGACTGTACCTTTGGGCGACGTCCGCGGCGCGGGTCAGGGCATCCTGTCGCCGGGGGAAACGATGGGGGCAACGCGCGACCAAGTGCTCGGCTATCTCGCTCAGGTTCCTCCGACCATCAATCAGGGAGAGCACGTACTGGTCGATCTCTGCCGCCTCCGAGCGCGGCGGCGTGTACCCGGCTTCCCTGCGCTTGAGTCCTTCGACGGACAGCGGCGCCCCGTAGAAGGTGGATTGCCGGAAGCTCGCCTTGGTTTGACCCGCATCGGCCGCGGCGCTGACGCGCGTGTCCCACCGCCAGACGTAATCGTCGTCGATCAGATCGGCCCGGAGCGAGACCTCCACCAGATCGCCCTCATCCAGTGGCACCGGCTCCTGTAGGGGGAAGAAGGCTTGGCCGTAGATGAGCGCCGGTCCGCCGGGGGCGTTGGAGAAGCCGATACCCTCCGCCAGCTCGGCGTCGAACCAGACGAGCACGCCGTGGGCGGTGCCGCGGCGCTCGGAGCGCCAGGAGAGCGCCCCTGCGACGTTGGGGTTCTCGACGCTCGCGTAGTCCAGCGTCGCCCAGGGCTGGGGCACCACCAGCAGCTGGTCCACCGTAGCGTTCACCTTGCGCCAGGTGTTTACCACCAGCCGGTGGCCGGCGTGGAGGTCCAACCCGTAGTCGTTCGCCAGCCAAGGCTCGGCGTAGGGCCGGTAACTCTTCCCGTCCTCGATGAGGGCCACCCATAGCCGGTCCCGCCGAGGGATCAGCACACCGCCGGGGGCCAGCAGGCGTCGGCGGGCATCGGTAATGGCCGGGATATGCTGCTGAAGCAGAGGCAGCACGCCGCGGAGGTCCGAGACGATGACGTCCGCGCGCCGTCGCAAGGTCACCTCGGTGGAAAGCGTCGGGTGCAAACGGATGCGATCGGCATAACCGTTCGCCGCGGCCGCTTGGCGGGCCACCTCGATGGCAGGGTTGGGCTCCACCGCATGCACCTCGGCGGCCCCGAACTGGCAGGAGAGCAGCGAGAAGATGCCGGCGCCGGCGCCCATGTCCAACACGGTGCAGCCGGGGCGCACCGCCCACCGCAGGGCCTCCACGTACGGCCCCATCCGCGCGCGGTCGGTGATCATGTCGCCGTAGCTGAGAACGCTGTAGCCGGTGGGCTTTACCATGGCTCTAGAAGTTCCGTGGTGGCTCCGCCGCCGTGTGATCAGATTGCTGGAGGTAACCGGAGCGCTGAGACCTGCGCATGGCGCCTGGGTCCTTCGGCAGCGCGATCCCAACGGCATGTGCTAAACGGGACGCCACACCGACCGGCGAAACGGCGAACGAGACCGGTTGGAATCCACCCTCTCGGAGCTCCGACTCGATCTCTACGGGCACGAAGGCATGTTGCGCACAATCGGTAACCCAGTCCCCAAGCTCCACCATTTCACGGCTGAATCGCAACCGACGGACCAGGTTCGCGACGAGTTGAATGTTGCGATGAGCTCGGGACTCTGTCGGCCGTGTGAAAAAGTCCGAAAGGAAAAGCACTCCGCCCGGATCCAGATGTTCTCTGCACCCCCTGAGGAAGGCGATGCGCCGCTGTCGGCCAAGCATGTGATGATAGAAGCCCCGCCCCGCGAAAACGCCGTCGTAGAGTCCTAGCCCCTCGGGCAGGGCGTCGGGCGGCGCATCGAGCACCCGCACCGGCACCTCGGCGCGTTCGCAATGCCTGCGGCAGGCCTCCGTCAGCGCCTTGCAGAAGTCGAAGGCAGTAACCGAATGCCCGCGCCTGGCCAGCGCGATGGCCTCCCGCCCGCCGCCCGCCCCCGCAACGAGGATGCTGCGGCAACCCGCGAAGTGCGCGCGGACGACCTCCGCCTCCGACGGCCAAAGCCCGGAGCTATTGTGCTCGTCCGAGTCGAACCCGGTGCCACTGGAGTACGAAAGGCGCGTGACCTCGTTCAGCGTTCGTGTATCCATGAGCCCCAGGCACAAGGCCTGCAGCGCCGCTCGGGGCCTCGACGGGAGGCGGGCCAGACGGCGGACGGCTCGGTGGTAGCGGTGGGCGATCTTGCTCACCCTTCGCGTCATTGCCTGGGACCGGATTGTTCCGCCACGCGGCCACTGGACCGTGCAGCGGGCCGTCCGGATCTCCAGGAGCGCAGCCGGGATAGCGCTCCAGGAGTACTGCGCAGCGCGGTGGGAAAGATGTCCGGGTAGCTCAGCGCCCGGCATAGTCTTGGGGACCGCATGAGCCTAGCCCTCCCAGGATCGGTCGCCCGGCGCCTTGCGACGGCCGCGCGCATGGCCAAGGATCGCGCTACGCACCCTGTCGAGCGCATCGAACCGCCGGGGATAGTCCAGACGATAGAACATTGGCCTGCGCGCCATCCACGAAAGCCGCTCGAAGTGGGCGGCGATCAGGTCCCGCGCCTCGACGTCGAGCAGGAAGGCGTTCCGCGCCAGCTCGACCAGTGCCTCTCGACCGTTCACCGGTCGAATCGCGGGGGCATCGACCGCACCGTCGCCCAGAAAATACAGGCCCCGAAGCGGCAGCGGCTCGGCGCAAAAGGCCAGCCCGCCCCCGGCCAAAAGGCGCACCTTGGCGCTGAACTGCAGCGGTGGCGCCGCCGGCACGTCGGCCCCGATCAGAGCCTGCCGGCTATCGTCCCAGAGGCGGATGGAGGGATGGCTCGGGCGCGCGAGAACGTCTGATTCGTGCGCCTCGACCTCCAGCCGGTCGTCGGTGAGGAGCCGGTGGCCGGCCAGCGCGAAGCTCGCCGCGAGGGTTGATTTGCCACGGCCGGACATGCCCACGAACGCGAGCGCGCCACCGTCCGTCTCCAAGGCGGCGCCATGCAGCACGAGGCGGCCCTGCCGGCTCAGCGCGAGGGGTAAGACTTGATTGAAGTACAGGTGCTCAAGGGTACTGCTGGGGACCCCCGGTACCGGCCAGCAGCGCACGCCGCGACCGTCGGCGGCGATCTCGAAATCGGCCAGCCCCGGGAAACGCAAGAGGTAGTCAGCCCCATGCCGGTAGAAGACTACCCATGGCCTGCCGTCTGGGGAGTACAAGACATGCAAGGCTGGTGTATCGGTTAGGAGCTGATCCCTGCCCGGCCCCAGCTCATTCCGTACCACCGGTGATCCAGGACTCGCAGGACTTTAAGGACGCTTGGTTGGCTGACTGTCCTTACCCGTGTTTTCTATGAAGTTTCCCGAGCCACCTGTCGTCAGCTCACGGAGGGCACCGTACGTCGACAGGGTCGGGGAGCGGTAAGGACGTCGCCCCCCAGCTAATCGATGGGGTTGAACTGGCTGCTGGGAGTTCTGGGTCATGGCCGTCTCCTCGAAGGGTCACGCCGCTTCGACCAAATGTCGGGAGTCTATTCTCTGTCGGGTTTCGAATGACCGGATAAACAGCCAGCTGCCCTACCCGGTGCAAGCACTCGGCATTGCCGCAGCGTCCATTTAGGCGTTTCGGCTACACCGGGCATCTGTCGGCTCGCATCAACAACCGGTTCGGATCCCGTCATTCGATGCCTCTACGTCAAAACCCCGGCGGCCCCGATGCCGGCTAAGCCAGTGACTTAGGCTGGCCGCAGTGTACATCTGCTCTGCGTCCGCCTCAGTGTTGCCCTGTAAGTAGCCGTCGCAGTCCTTGCGGAGCGCGCCGAGATCCACGTAGCCCTTAAGTATATCCAAGGAGCCAACCAAAGTGGCACAAAGCCGCTCCGCGCCACCGCCCATAAGGGCCACGGTGAAGCGCCAGCCTAGGTGCTCCTTACCCTGACGCCAGCGAACCGCGTCCGGCAGGCGGTGAGTGGTCGCGCGACGCAGGACCGCCTTCGGCCAGCCGCCGTCGAGCTTCTGTGCCCCCGGCAGGCGCAAGCAGAGATCCACCACCCGGCGGTCCCGGAAGGGATCGCGGGGCTCGAGCGCCAGCGCTGACGCCACCCGGTCGTAGCGTTCCCGCCCGACTGTCTGGTAGGGATGCAGGACCCCCTCGGCCCGCTCTCTGGCGTAGTCGCACAGGAAGCCGGGCGACCCCTGGCTATCGAGGGTCGCGAGGCGTTCGGACAACTGGACGGACTCGGCGAAGCCGGGGTGGATCAGCGACTCGCGCACCCGCTGCTCGACGCGCCTGCGCGCACGGTACTTCGCCGCCAGGCGGCGGACGGAATTGGGAACGAAGGCGGTGCGCGCGCTGTGGTAGAGCCCCTGCCAGGCGGGATAATTCCCGCCCCAGAAACGATTCTGGAGAACGGCCTCGCGCCACGCCTTCCACCATCGCCCGCGCCGCAAGAGGCGTGCAAGATAAGTCCCCTCGGCCAGGACGATGTCGCCGCCGACGCCGTCGAGCACGACCTTCACCCCCGCACGGCGCGCCATCAGGTAGACGGCGCGGGGCAGGGTCATGTGATTGTCGAACGGTTCCTCGAGGTTCCAGGTCAGTTCCTCCAGCTCCGGCATCAGGGCGTCGAGCTCGGTGAAGCTGATGGCGTGCGGGGCGATGCCGTCCATGGTCATCGCCGCGTGGATGGCGCGGGTCTCGACACAGGTCTCCGGGTCTGGCCCGACCGCGGAGAAGGTCAGCAGCGGCCCCCGACCCTGCTCCGCGAGCAGGCCGCGGGCGACGGCGACGACCGATCCCGAGTCCATGCCGCCGCTCAGCATGGACCCCACGGGGCCGGCGCTGCGCAGCCGGCAACGGACCGCCCCGGTGAACACCTCCAGGAAGGCCTCGGCGTAGGCCTCATCGGAGGGCAGTCGCAGCTCGGGGCCGGGCTCCAGGGTCCAGTAGCGGCGCTTGGTGAGGCCGTTGGGCGTCACGGTCAGGCTGTGGGCGGGGGGCAGGCGATAGACCTCCTCGAAGAAGGTGCTGGTCTTGTCGATGCCCTCGAGCTCGTTGACCAAAAAGTCGGCGATCCGGCCCTCGTTGATGCGGTAGGGGGTCTGGGGCAGGGTGAGGATCGCGCGGGGCTCGGAGGCGAAGGCGAAGAAGCGCCGGAGTGTGTGATGATAGTAGAAGGGGCGCAGGCCGAAATGATCGCGGGCGCAGAAGAGGGCGCGGCGGCGCGGGTCCCAGATCGCGAATGCGAAATCGCCCAGCAGGCGCTGGAGGCAGGACTCCCCCCAGGCCAGGTAGGCGCGCAGGACAATCTCGGCATCGCCGATGTCGGCCGTACGGTCCCTAATGCCGAGGGCCGACAGCAGCTCGGGGCGGTTGTCGAGCCGGACGTCTGCCGTAATGACGCACCCGGAGGCGTGGTCCCGCAGCGGCAGACGCTCATGGACCGCCTCCGGCGTTGTTGCCAGCAGGGTGTGCCCAAGTCCGGCTAAGGCGTCATACCAGATCCCGGTTCCCTCTGGCCCGCGGCGCTCGAGCGGTGCGGCCATGCGGGCGAGATCGCCCTCGGCGATCGGCTCGCTGTTGGTGTTGAAGAGACCGAAGATGCCGCTCATGGAGGGAGGCGGGAGGTGAAGCGCGAGGTGATGTGGCGGGCGTTCGGGGTGACAGCCAGGATCAAGGCGCAATCCGCGCGGGCAACTCGGGGTAGGGCGAATGGTCCAGTGGCCCCTGCCCGACGGGTGACCCCTCGTGCTCCACCCAGGCGTGGGCCCGCAGCGCGTTGCCTTCTTTGCGCACCCCGATGCGAAGCTCCGTGTCGATACCGCGTCGCTTCAGAAGCCACCGCAGGGCGAGGGACTGCCGCAGGCAGTTGGCGCGATAGGCGCCGCGACTTGCGGCGATGGCGACCAGGCGGGCGATGCGGCGAGCAGTGTCGTGTGGCTCGGGTGATCCGCTCCCAGTTCCGGGCTTCCTGGCAGGTTCCGAGGAGCGGTCCAGGAGGGCCCGGGTGCGGTTGAACCCGATCAGCCACAGGGCGGCGCCTACGGCCGGCAGCAGGAAAGCCAGCACCGCCAGGAGCCGCCACTCCCAGGGGGCGAGCGCCCCCAGCTGCTCAAGCCGCCGGCGCATTGCCCTCGCCAAGGATCACGAGTCCTGCCTCTGCAAGCTCCCCGACGTGCTTGAGCAGGTCCTCTTCCAGGCGGCCCGGCTCCACATCAAATTCATCCAGCATGCGTTGGTAGACAACGCGTAGGCTCCCGTGCTCCTGCAGGAGCTGCCAGATTCGGGTGCCCACGTCGTCGAGCCCGAAGTAGCGCTCGCTCGCCAGGTCGAGCAGCACGGTCTCGCCGCCAACCTCCTGGGACAATACCTCCGGGGAGAGACTAACAGTGGCCTCAAGCTCGGGATTCATGGCCGCGTAAGACCGGCGTTTAAGGACCAGCGAGTTTCAACCCCGAAGTCTAGCCAAAGGCTCGCCATGGGCCAATCATGCATTTTCCTGACATCGTTGATTTTTCCTACATAGCCGTCGCGAGGCCGCCGCGCGCCCCGTCACGCCGCATCGATCCGGAGCGAATCCAATGCGACGCCTGACAGAGGCGGGCGAGCGGTTCGGGTACCCGCTAGCGAACCCCCGTGACCACCCGCTCGGGACGCCGGAAACCGCACGAGGTATGATGGGTAAAGCTATACTGGGTCGCGAGATTCGAGGGGGTTATGGCACAGGCGACACACAACGGACAGCTGACGTTCAGCGAGCACGTGGAGCGGGCCCTGCGGGAGGGGGCCATGTGGACCCTCATCTGCCTGGCGCTTTACCTGACCATGGCGTTGGCGAGCTACGCCCCGGAAGATCCCGGCTGGTCCTATGTGGGAGGCGCAGGCGAGGTAGCCAACGCCGGCGGCCGGGCCGGGGCCTGGTTCGCGGACGTCACCCTGTACCTCTTCGGCCTCTTCGCCTATCTGATTCCTGTCATGGTGGCCTTCAGCGCCTGGGTCGTCTTCCGGGGCCGCAGCTTGGACTCGAAGCCCCGGACCTGGATGCTAGCCGTTCGCTGGATCGGGTTCCTGATCACCTTGGCGGCCGGCTGCGGATTTGCCACCCTGCACCTCGGCGCCTTCGGCGCCGGTCTCCCGAACGGACCCGGTGGGGGCCTCGGCCAACTGATCGGCGAATGGATGCTGGATCGCTTCAGCGGATCGGGCACCCGGCTACTGCTCTCGGGGGCCTTCCTGTTCGGTTTCACCCTGTTCTCTGGCATCTCCTGGCTGGCCCTGCTCCATGCCGTGGGCGAGGGCGCCCTGCAGGGATTCCGGTTCCTGTGGTCCATGGGCAGTCAGGGCCTTTCGGCCCTTCTGACGCGACGCGGTGCCGACGCCACGATGGAGCTGCCCCCTGCCCTCAACCTGATCGAGGCCGACGAATCGGTGGTGGCGACCGTGGGCCCGCGCGACCCGTCGCCGACCCGCGCCATACCCGAGGGCTCGCTTTCGCCTGCCAAGGCCCAGCCTCGCCGCGGGAAGCAGGAAGGGGCGGAGTGCCCTTCCGATAGCGTCCTGACCCTCTCCGACCTGATGAAGGACCAGCGCCCGGTCCCCAAGGAGGCCCCCCGGGTAAAGACCCATCGCCGCGCCGCGCGGGTGCCGGCCGGCCAGATGCCGCTGCCCGAGATTGCCGGCGAGGGCGGACGGCCGCCTCTGGAGCTGCTGGACGCACCGCGGAAGACGGGCCACGGCTACTCGCCGCAGCAGATCGAGGAGCTGTCGCGCCTGGTGGAGCTGAAGCTCAAGGACTTCGGCGTCCAGGCCGAGGTCGTGGCGGCCTACCCGGGCCCGGTGGTCACACTCTTCGAGCTGCAGCTTGCCCCGGGCACCAAATCGAGCAAGATCTCGGGTCTCTCCAAGGACTTGGCACGGGCCCTCTCCAAGATCAGCGTGCGCGTGGTGGAGGTAATCCCGGGCAAGTCGGTGATCGGCATCGAGATCCCCAACGAGCAGCGCGAGACGGTGTTCTTGAGCGAAATCCTGGGGTCGGATGCCTACAAGGCGGCGAAGTCTCCCCTGACCCTGGCACTGGGCACCAACATCTCGGGCCAGCCGGTGGTGGCGGACCTCGCCCGCATGCCCCACGCCCTGATCGCCGGCACCACCGGCTCCGGCAAGTCGGTGGCAATCAACGCCATGGTGCTCAGCCTGGTTTACAAATCGGGCCCCGAGGACGTTCGCCTCATCATGGTGGACCCGAAGATGCTGGAGCTGTCCGTCTACGAGGGGATCCCCCACCTGCTGACGCCCGTTGTCACCGACATGAAGGAGGCGGCCAATGCGCTTCGCTGGTGCGTCGGTGAGATGGAGCGTCGCTATCGGCTGATGGCGGCGCTCGGGGTGCGCAACATCGCCGGTTACAACCGCAAGGTGGCGGAGGCGATCTCCGCCGGTGAGCCCCTGCGAGACCCCCTGCTATCCGTCGAGTTCGCGGCTGAGGAAGGCTACGAGGTGCCCGAGCTCGCGCATCTGCCCTACATCGTGGTCATCATCGACGAGCTCGCCGACATGATGATGGTCGTGGGCAAGAAGGTGGAGGAGCTGATCGCCCGGCTCGCCCAAAAGGCAAGAGCCTCCGGCATCCATCTCCTGCTGGCCACCCAGCGCCCGTCGGTGGATGTGCTGACCGGGCTCATCAAGGCCAACATCCCTACCCGCATGTCCTTTCAGGTGAGCTCCCGCATCGACTCGCGCACGATCCTCGACCAGATGGGCGCCGAGCAGCTGCTGGGTCACGGCGACATGCTCTATCTCCCCCCCGGCGGCAACATCCCCCACCGGGTCCATGGGGCCTTCGTGGACGACCACGAGGTCCATCACGTGGCGGAGTTCCTCAAGGCCCAGGGAGAGCCCGACTATATCGAGGACGTCCTGCGCGAGCCGATGGAGACCCTGCCCGGGATCGATCCCGAGCCCCGCGGCGACATCGAGGACACGGATCCCTTGTTCGACGAGGCGGTCCAAATCGTGGTGGAAAGTCGGCGCGCCTCCATATCGGGGGTACAGCGCCGACTCAAGATCGGCTACAACAGGGCCGCGCGCATGATCGAGGAGATGGAGCGCATCGGCATCGTCGGACCCGCGGAGACCAACGGGAATCGCGAAGTCCTGGCCCCCCCACGACCCGAGGACTGAATCCCCATGCCACTGCCGTACCCAGCCGCCCCGTCCCCGCGGGGCATCAGTCCTTTGCTGTTCGCCCTCCTCGCGCTGACCCTCCTCGTACCGACGGGCCTCCGCGCGGCGGACGGCAGCCAGCGCCTCGAGGACTACCTGAAGGGCCTCAGCAGCCTCAAGTCCAGCTTCGAGCAGGTCACCTTCAACGCCGACCGCACCCAGATGATGGAGGCCAGCGGCACCTTCTACCTGCAGCGGCCGGGACGCTTCCGCTGGGAGTACGACACCCCCAACCGCCAGGTGATCGTGGCCGACGGCAAGCGCGTCTACCTGCACGACTTGGATCTCGATCAGGTCTCCCACCAGAGCCAGGCCAAGGCCCTGCGCGGCACCCCCGCCCTGCTGCTAGCGAGCGGGGGACCCATCGAGGATCACTTCAAGACGAGGCCCATCGAGAGCCGGGACGGGCGGGACTGGGTGGAGCTGATTCCCAAGGCGAGCGACACCGACGTGGTGCGCATCGAGCTCGGCTTCGGCGGCAAGGAGCTGGACAGCCTGATCATGGAGGACAGCTTCGGCCAGATGACGCGCCTGAACTTCAGCGCCACCCAGCGCAACCCGAGCCTCGACCCTGACCTCTTCGAGGTGGATGAACGAGCGGTCGACGAATTCCTGTCTTTCGACTGAAAGGCATTCCATGCCACCCGCCACCGGATGTCTCGCAGCCTAGGCCAGTCTTGGCACAGGGGGCCCCGCCATGGCACAGCCGATAGACGGCGCGCCACTCGCCGATCGCATGCGGCCCGCCCGCCTGGAGGACTTCTTCGGCCAGGGACACCTGCTCGGTCCGGGCAGGCCCCTGCGACAGGCCATCGAGGCCGGCCGCCTGCACTCCATGGTCTTCTGGGGTCCCCCGGGCACCGGTAAGACGACCCTGGCGCGGCTGGCGGCGGCGCGCTCGGGGGCACACCTCGTGAGCCTCTCCGCGGTGCTCGCCGGGGTTAAGGACGTCCGCGAGGCCGTCGCGACGGCCCGCGCCCTGCGCCAGTCCGAGGGACGGCCGACCGTCCTCTTCATCGACGAGGTCCATCGCTTCAACAAGGCCCAGCAGGACGCCTTTCTGCCCCATGTGGAGGACGGGACCCTCACCTTCATCGGGGCCACCACGGAGAACCCCTCCTTCGAGCTCAACAACGCCCTGCTCTCCCGGGCCAGGGTCTACGTTCTGAAGGCCCTGGAGGCGGAGGAGATCCGGGCCATCCTGAGGCGGGCCATGAAGGCGCTTTCCCCAGGTGTCGAAGGCCAGGCCCCGATGCTGCCGGAGGAATCCGAGCGCCTGCTCGCGGAGGCGGCGGACGGGGATGCCAGACGCGCCCTCAACCTCCTTGAGCTGGCCGCCCAGCTCAGCCCGGTGGGGGAGATCCGTCGGGAGACGGTCGCGGAGGTTGTGTCCGGTCCCCTGCGCCGCTTCGACAAGGGCGGGGACCTGTTCCACGACCAGATCTCGGCCCTTCACAAGTCCATCCGCGGATCCAGCCCGGACGCCGCGCTCTATTGGCTGGCGCGCATGATCGACGGCGGCTGCGACCCGCTCTACATCGCCCGCCGCCTGGTGCGCATGGCGTGCGAGGACATCGGCATCGCGGACCCCCGCGCCCTGGACCTGGCCATCAGCGCCTGGGATGCCCAGGAGCGCCTGGGCTCCCCCGAGGGCGAGCTCGCCCTCGCCCAGGCGGCCGTCTACCTCGCCTGCGCCGCCAAGAGCAATGCCGTGTACCTGGCCTGGAACGCGGCCCTGTCGGACGTCCGTGGCAGCGGCTCCCTGGAGGTGCCGGCCCACCTGCGCAACGCGCCCACCCGATTGTTGCGGGAGCTGGGCCACGGGCGTGCCTACCGGTATGCCCACGACGAGCCCGAGGCCTACGCCGCCGGGGAGACCTATTTCCCCGAGTCCCTCGGTGAGCGACGCTACTACCAGCCCACGGACCGGGGTCTGGAGATCCGCATCCGCGAGAAGCTGGAGCGGTTGCGGGCACTAGATCGGGCCGCGCGCGATCGTTGACCAGTCCCGCTTGCGAATGCACGCGTGTTCATCTCCCTGTAACCCGCTGTAAATAAACTAGGCGGGCAGCGGTCGCAGCAGGCGGGGCGCGCAGCGAAGCAGGACCCGCCGTGGTCGGGGGCCTCGAACCCTCGAACGGGTCGCGTCCCGAGAGACCCGACAACCAACCCACCCGATCACGGTCGGAATCACGCCGGGACGGCGGAGTACCGGACCCACCAGGAGCCAGCGCCATGGCCACCATCCTTGTCGTCGACGACGAGCCCGATATTCGAGAGGTGATCCGTTTCGCCCTGGAGAACGCCGATTTCCAGGTCGTCGAGGCGGGACATGCGGACGAGGCCCGACGCCTGCTGGGCCAGGAGAGCCCGGACCTGATCCTGTTGGACTGGATGCTGCCCGGGCGCTCCGGCCTGGAGCTCGCCCAGCAGCTCAAGCAGACCCCCAAGACCCGCAATATCCCCATCATCATGGTGAGCGCCCGGGGCGAGGAGGAGGACAGGGTCAAGGGACTCGACACCGGGGCGGACGACTATATCGCCAAGCCCTTCTCACCCCGGGAGATGGTGGCCCGGGTCAACGCGGTCCTGCGCCGAACGCGGGTGGAGACGCTGCAGGACGAGGTCCAAGTCGCCGGGCTGCGTATCGACAACGTGAGCCATCGGGTCAGCGTGGACGGGCGCCAGGTGGACATTGCGCCAACCGAGTACCGTCTGCTCTACTTCTTCATGACCCACGCGGACCGCGCCTACAGCCGCTCCCAGCTGCTGGACCAGGTGTGGGGGGACCAGGTCTACGTGGAGGAGCGCACGGTGGATGTCCATGTGCGCCGGCTGCGCAAGGCCCTGGAGCCCACGGGCCACGACCGTCTCCTTCAGACGGTGCGCGGCGTGGGCTATCGTTTCTCCGACAAGACCTGAGCCGGCCTCGCGCACACCCGACGGAATCCCGAGCCCCCGATGCCACTGATCCATGCGTAGCCACTTGCTCGCGGAGCTCAATGCACTGCTGATCCCCGCCACCCTGGGGGCCGTGCTCGTGATCCTGGGGGTGAGCCTGGTCTGGGTCTGGCCCCTGGTGCTGCTCCCCTACCTGGGGCGCCAACTGTTTTACCTGTGGCGACTCACCACCCTGATCCGCCGCCATCACCGCTTGGCCCCGCCCTTCCCGCTGGGTCTCTGGGGCGAGATCTACCGCAGCATCGCCCTGTACCAGCAGCGCGGGCGCAAGCGACGCAAGCGCCAGATCCGATTCACCCGGCGCTTCCGGGAGGCGGCCAACGCGGTGCCGGACGCGCTGGTCATCCTCGACAAGCAACAGCAGATCGAATGGGCGAACCCGGCGGCCACCCACCTCATGAACATCCGCTGGCCCCAGGACGATGGCCGACTGCTGACCGAGGTCCTGCCCCACCCCGATCTCGGCTCCTTCGTCGATACGGGCGATTACAGCCGGCCGCTGGATCTGGCCCCGGAGCGCAATCGCACCATCATGCTGTCCCTGCGCATCACCCCATTCGGCGAGCGCAAGCGCCAGCGCCTCCTGGTGGGCCGCGACATTACCAAGGTCTATCACCTGAACATGATCCGCCGTGACTTCGTGGCCAACGCCTCCCACGAGCTTCGCACCCCGCTCACGGTGATCGCGGGCTTTCTGGAGAACCTGGCGGATGCCCCCGCCACCCCCCCCGCCCATCGCCGGCCCCTGGCGCTCATGCAGCACCAGACCCAGCGCATGCGCAACATCATCGAGGACCTGCTGACCCTCTCGCGCCTGGAGATGGACGAGGAGGCCCAGGACCAAACCTCCGTGGACGTCCCGGAGGAGATCGAGCTCATCCTCCATGAGGCCCAGACCCTGAGCGAGGGGCGCCACCGCTTTCACATCGACATCGACCAGGACCTGCTGCTGGCGGGCAACCCGGTCGAGCTCCGCAGCGCCTTCTCGAACCTGATCCACAACGCGGTACGCCACACGCCGGAGGGCACCGACGTGCAGATCGGCTGGCGACAGGATCGGTCGGGACCCCACTTCTGGGTCGAGGACACCGGGGAGGGGATCGCCCCGGAGCACCTCCCGCGGCTCACCGAGCGGTTCTACCGGGTGGATCGAGCCCGGTCTCGAGTATCCGGCGGAACGGGTCTGGGGCTCGCCATCGTCAAGCACGTGCTCAATCGCCACGGTGCCCGCCTGATGATCGCGAGCGAGCCCGGCGGGGGGTCCCGCTTCGCCTGTCACTTCCCGGCGGAACGCGCCGTGCGTCGTCGGGAGACGGCCCCCGAGCCCGTCCGTGAAGCCCAGCAGGACGGCGAGGAATAGGGAAGCGCGCTCTGTCGCGCTTCCCGTTTGGGCCGAGGATGGCCGGCCATGATCAAGGGCCTTAAGCCCTCGAGAACGAAGCGTCCCGGGACTCGCGCATCTCGGAAAACGAGCTGACCGAGTGCCGGGATGGCATTCGATCAGCATCTCCCTGATCGGACCGGAGCGCCTTGGTGGGGCGCCGGGCGGGCTCAGTACCAGAGACCGCCGACGTGCCAGCGTGGGGGGGTTCTCGGGGAACGCTCGAACGGGGGCAGCATCTCCCGCCCTGTACGCCCGATCAGCCTCGTATCCGCCCGGGCGGGCACCAGATCGAGCAGCCGGGCGACACGCTCCTCGGTCGGCGGATGGGTGCGCAGCAGGGAGGGGTCGGGCAGACTTCGGCCGGGGAGCATCATCTGTTCCCAGAACCGGCCCTGATAACGCTCCAGCTTCTTCAGGGCCGACGCCAGACCGGCGGGGTCGCCGGAGAGCTCGGCCGCGCTGCGATCCGCCTCGTACTCCCGATTTCGGGACAGGGCGAGCTGGGCCAGGGCGCTCACAGTCGGCCCCGCCAGTAGGACCAGCAACGCGCCCAGGGGCAGTGTCTCCAGCCCAAGGAGCACCAGGGGGATGCTCGCCACCAGCAAGACCTGGCCAAGGAGCCCCAGGAGCCCGGTGATGCGGCTCACGGTGTCCGCAAAGCTCATCACCTGGATGTCGCCGTTGGCAATATGGCTCACCTCGTGGGCCAACACACCAGCCAGCTCCCGGAGGCTCAGCCGGCGCAGGAGCCCATCGGAGAGCACGATGGCCGCATCCTGCCGGCGTCCGGTCGCGAAGGCGTTCATGACCCGGGTCGGCAGATAATAGAGCCGCGGCAGACGCTCGAGGCCCGCCCGCTCGGTCAGCTCCTCCAGGATCCCGTAGAGTCTCGGCACCTCCCGTCTCGACAAGCCACGGGCGCCGTACATTCCCAGCACCAGCCGGGGCGAGGCCACGGGATTGACGAGATAGAGTAGGGCGACCCCGATCAGGGTCCCCCACGCAAAGGGGGGCCCGCCCACGACCCACGCAAGATAGCCGAGGAGCAGGGCCAACAGGGCGAGCAAGCCCAGCTGCTGCAGGTCGTTCTTGAGCTTGTGCTCCCGGAGCAGTTGACGGTCCATACGGTGTAAGTGGGGATGATCGCTCCATGGACTAACGGGATGGAGACCACCGACCGCCATGCCGATTGGAACCGGGGAAGCTGCCGGTCGCGGGCCTGGCCGGCAATCGAGTAGCGCATGTCCCGAGGCGCGGAGACGGCGCTAGAAGCGCTCCTCGACCCGGATCGTTTCGAATCCGAGCTCATGGGCAACCTCGGTGGCCCGATCCAGGGTATGGAAGACCTTGGGAACGCCGGTGACCGTCGTGTAGGGGACCTGTTCCCCGCTGGGGCTCAGCAGGAACAGCACCCAGCCATCGGATTGGTCGGCCGGTGTAACGACGGCCTCCAGAAGCTGACCGGCATGCACCGCCTCCATGACATGATCGTGCTCCATTGCCTCTATCTCCCCGCCTATCGGCGATCTCGGCTTCCCGACTGCGCTGACGATTGCAGCACCTCCTCGATGCGGCTTCGCGAGCCATGTGCTCCGGGCGCTGGAATCATCGCCAGCCGAGTCCGTCGACTGCCAAGCAAACTCGCTGATCCACGTCCGCCCGCCCCTCCTATCCGAAATTCTAGCGCCGTCGGGCTCGAAAGGTGGATGTCGCTCGGCTCATCCGTCGGGGGCGATCGCACTCGCAGCCGGCGTCCCGCTGCCACCGCCCTTCGCCAGTCATCAGCTCGAACCTACCGCTTGTGATCGGGATCGCTGACCGAGCAGAACCCCTTCTCCAATACTGCGGTCGAGGCCCCGGAAGCCAACCAAATCGAGGACGCAACCGGCCCCGGGGCGGATACTCGGGCCACCCTGCAGCTCCACGGACCGATGAGGCCACACCCAAAAGAGACGCCACTGTGAAATCCGATACGAACCTCTCGATGGCCCCTCGGCGAGACCGGCGCACCCAGCCCAGGGTGGAGTCCAGGATCCAGGTCAGACTGGCCCAGGAAGCGGGGAGCGCGTCGCTCAGCGCCACGAATCTGGACCTGTCTTGGGGGGGCGCCAGCCTGCTGTTGCCGGAAGCGCGTCTACGGGTCGGTGAATCCGTGAAGCTCGAGTTCCCCTGGACCCCGGGGCGCTCGTTCTACGCCCGGGCCGAGGTCGTCCGCTCCCAACAGGTTGCTGACGGTATCCTGACGGGGGTCCGATTCTCCAAGCTGCTGGTGCGGCACGAGACACGGCTCGAACGCCTGTTGAGTCTGTTGATCGATCCCAACCGGGGGCGTGGGGAAGAGCTCTCGCTCGCTCCCCAGATCGATCTGGACTTCATGGACGTTGACGGCATTGCCAGGGCCCTGGCCGACATCCGTGGCGGACGCTACCAGGTCACCTCGTTGCGGCCCTACGAGGTCGATCAGAGTCTGATGCTGGTGCTGATCTGGCAGGGACGGGTGCCGCTTCTGCGGCTGCGGGCCCGGGTGCGGGGACTGCGCAGCGTCCCCCTCAACCGCCCCCATGCCAGCAGCCCGGCCCCTGGGCAGGCGCCCTCGCTGTTTCAGATGGACCTCGCATTCGAGCACCCGCTGGGGGATCTCATACGGACCATCGACCCCCTGGCGGATCGATTGGACAAGCGGGGTTACGTACTGCCAACCGCCGCCTGAGGGCCCCGATCGGCGGGCCGGCCCCCGCACACGGCGTCGGGCGGGGCCGAGGAGCCCATCAGGCCCCTCCGAGCCTGGCCCGGTACAGGGGAGACCGCCGGCTAAGGAGATGCCACTCAAATGCCTTCCTGGCACTTGAGCAGCTCGCGTCCCGAGACGAGGGAGTCTGGGGACGCTCCATTTTTTAGGGCTTTATGCCCTCGAAAATGACGGGCCCTCCTTGGCCCGCGCGGGAAGCGCAATGGATCAGCGCTTCGCTAACCCGTGAGTGCCGCGAAAACCGCCGGTAGCCGCTCCGGGAGCCGCTCGACGTGGTCGACGATCGAGTAGTTGTTCTCACCGAAGATGCGCGCCACGTAGCGGTCGGCGTTCGGATCCAGGGTCAGGCAGTAGGTGTGGACCCCTTGCATGGCCAGGTCCTCCACCGCCTTTTTGGTGTCGTGACGCAGATATTGGGGGTCGCGCTCGTCGATGTCCGCGGGCTCCCCATCGGTGATCACGAGGACCAGGCGCTTGGTGGCGTTCTGCTGGGTCAGGTGCCAGCCGGCGTGGCGCAGGGCCGCCCCCATGCGGGTGGAGAGCCCGCCCCGCATCCCGGCCATCCGTGACTTGGCCTCGTCGTCGTAGGGCTGGGTGAAGTCCTTGAAGCGGTAATACTGGACGTCGTGGCGCCCGTCCGACGCGAAGCCGTGGACCGCGAAATTGTCGCCGATGGAGTCGATGGCCCAGGCCAGCAGGCCGGTTGATTCGCGGGTGAGGTCCAAGATGGACGGCGCCTCCGCGTAGCCCGGCTCTCCCTCGCTCACGCCGACCTTCTCGTTCGTGGACTCGGACAGGTCCATCAGCACCACGATGGCAAGGTCACGCACATGGCGTGTGATGCGGATGTTGATGCGCGGATCGGGCATCACCCCGCGGCGGATGTCGATCATGGCCCGGACGGCCGCGTTGAGGTCCAGCTCCTCCCCCTCCTCGTAGCCCCGCCGGCGCACGATCCCCTGGGGCTGCAGGGCATCGATCAGGTGGCGGATGCGGCTCGCGACCGGTTTGTGCTTGGTGAGGATCTCATCCATCGCCTCCGGGTCCCCCCGACCCTGGCGGCGCTCGATCACCGTGGCCCAATCCGGCCGGAAGAGCTGGGCGTGGTAGTCCCACTCGTGGTAGTGGTAGGGGTCCGAGACCGGCTCCTTGCCCCACATCTCGTTGTAGGAAACGCCCTCGTCCTCGTAGGGGAAGAGTTCGGTGGCACAGACCCAGATCTCCTGGGCGTCGTCGCCGGCGAGCTCGCAGTCCACCTCGTTCGCCATCTCCACGGCGGAGACGTACTTGCGCACCTGCTGCTGGGAGGCTGGCAGGTAGTCGATCCCCTGGGAGAGGAACAGGTTCTCGTCGAAGGCCCAGCAATAGCGGTTGTCGTCCCGGTACGGGATCGGCCAGTTCTCCAGCACCCGCAGGTTGGGCAGGGGAACCTGCTGCGTCACCTGGTTGTAGAAGGTGACCCCTGCCTCCCAGCTGATCCGGTTGTCCTCGGCCCGGTCCTCCAGGGCCCCACGAAAGGCCTCGGCGGTCTCGTTGATCAGGGCAAGCTCGTCCCGGTAGTCCGGGTCCAGCAGGGCCTGGGCCTGACGCATCATGAGATCCATAATGGGATGGAGCTCCAGATAGGCGTCGTTGGGGGTCAGGGGCGCCGTGAAGAAGGAGAGCCAGAGCTTGCGCAGCCCGGGAAAGTCCCGGATCGCCAGGTGCTCCACCCGGGCGTCCTCGAACAGCTCGATGAGCTTCATCTGGGCGGGGGTGAGCTGCTCCGCGCTGAGCGGGGCCGTCGTGTAGACCATGTGCGCCGCGCAGTGGGCCGCGGCGGCGCGATAGGTCTCCATGCCCGAGATGCCCCGATAGGCGTCGAAGGCATCCGGCAGGTGAATCTGGAAGTCCTCCACGAAGGGCTTGAGGCCCAGGCGGGTCTCGTAGTCGCCGGAGGTGGGGCGCATGAAGAAGGCGCGCGCCCACAGGGCCCTCAGATAGAAGTTGAGCTTGCGCTGATTGTCCACGAACAGGGTGCCGCGACGCTCCTTCTGCAGCACCGCCCGGGAGGACTCGGTCTTGAGGCCGAAGTAGGCCATCTGGCCATCCAGGTCCCGGGCGTGGGCCTGGGCACCCCAGAGCGCCCAGCGGCGCAGCCCGCCCAGGGTGAGCTTCCCCAGGAGCTCCTCCATGTTCTCCATCATGGGCCTGAGGCCCCGGGGCGCCTTGCCCGCGAGCAGGTGCAGCAGGTTGAGATAGCCCCGCAGGACCTCGGCGTCCCCCAGTCGGCTGGCCGCCAGGGGCATGTTGCCCATGACCAGGGTGAGCACGGTGCCCGAGGTGTGGGAGGAGAGCTTCATGAGGGCGCCCACCAGATCGGGGATCACGTCCTCCCCCACCTCCTTGGCCACCGCCGGCGCGTCCTGGACATAGGTGAGGATCAGATCCTCGCCCCGGTTCAGGGTGCACATGGCCTTCATGCCCGTGAGGTAGTGCTCCAGGCCGCGCGGGGACATGACCCGGGCGGCCTCGTGGTAGCTCGACTCGAGGGCCTGACGGTGCTCGTGCTCCGGCTGCGTCTTGAGGCAGGAGACGTATTCGCTGAAGTCGATGGACATGGGGCGAGTTGCGAGTAACGAGTGGCGAGCAGTTTAAGGCGGCTCAGCAGGGCCCCGACACCGGGGCGCGTCCGCCCAGTGCGTCAGGATTCGTGGCGGTAGTCGATGGTCAGGCGATCCGCGGCGAGGGGACGGAAGTGGTCGTCCGCGAAGGCCTGGTGGTCCGGGTGATCGCGGTAGGTGTCGATCACCGCGGCGCTCGCGAAGCGTACCAGCCAGCAATGGCGGTAGCGGCCGTCCTCGCGCACGCTGGTTCCGGTGATGACTTGACGCACCCCCGGGATCGCGGCCAGCACCCGGCGCCCCTCGGCCATCATGGCGGCGGTCTGGGCGGGATCGGCGGCGTCCGAGTTGTAGATCACGAGGTGCTCCACCTCTTGCCACGGGCGGCAGGCCTCCAGCAGCGCGTCGGCACGGTTCGCCCCGCCCCAGAGCGCGATGCAGCGCTCCACCTCCGAGCGGATGGCGGCCTGCGCCCCCTTGGTCAGATCCGTGTAACTGTTGCGATCCGGCTCCGCCGCGTTCAATCGGATCGCCACGCCGGCGGCATCCGCGAGGGCCGTGTAGTAGTTGATTTTGGCCACCCCGTTGGCGATCAGGCGCCGGAACTGGTCATCGCCGAGCCCGGTTCCCCCATGGATCACCAGCGGGATCCCGAGCTCCGCGTTGATGGCCGCGAGACGATCGAAGTCCAGCCGGGGCTCCCCGCGCATCCGTCCGTGAACCGTGCCGATGGAGACGGCGAGGAAGTCCACGCCGGTCTCCCGCACGTAACGCGCCGCCTCCTCGGGGGCCGTGTAGACGACATCGCCCGGGTGGCGCTCGGCGTCCTCGCCCTCCACGCCGGCCACGTAGCCCAGCTCCCCCTCCACGGGCACGCCGCAGGCGTGGGCCATCTCCACCACGGCCCGGGTACGGGCGATGTTTTCCTCCAGGGGCGCCGTGGAGGCATCCACCATGACCCCGTTGAAGCCCTGACGGATGCCTCGAACGGCCGCCTCGAGGGAGCTGCCGTGATCCAGGTGGATGGCCACGGGGAGCGGCGAACGCTCGGCGGCCGCCCGCACCGCGGGCATCACGAGATCCGGATCGAAGTAGGCGTAGTGCGATTCCGCAAGACTCAGGATCACCGGCGCCCGCTGACGCTCGGCCCCGGCCAGGATGGCCTGCAGGAAGTCCAGGTTGATGAGGTCGAAGGCCCCGACCGCGTAGCCGTTCGCATGGGCGTGCCGGAGCATGTCACCGAGATCTACCAACATCGCGTCGCTCCCGTCTAATCGTACTGCCTTCGACGGCAGGCTCAGAAATAGGTGTTGACCGCGGCGTCCAGGGTATCGCGCATGTCCGGGTCGTCCGTCAGGGGCCGCACGAGGGCCATCCTGGAGGCCGACAGGGGGTCGATTCCCTTGGCGATGAGCTGGGCGGCGTAGACCAGCAGCCGTGTGGACATCCCCTCGTCCAGGCCGTGACCCTTGAGGTTGCGGCTGCGCTGCGCGACCTGAACGAGCTTCTCGGCGGTCTTGGCGTCCACCCCACCCTCGTGGGCCACGATCTCGGTCTCGATCTCGACGCTGGGATAGTCGAAGTCCAGGGCACCGAAACGCTGTTTGGTGGACTGTTTCAAGTCCTTCATCAGGGATTGATAGCCCGGATTGTAGGAGATGACGATCTGAAAGTCCGGGTGCGCCTGGACCAGCTCTCCCTTCTTCTCGAGGGGCAGGTTGCGCCGGTGGTCGGTCAACGGGTGGATGACCACGGTCGTGTCCTGCCGGGCCTCCACGACCTCGTCAAGATAGCAGATGGCGCCAGTACGGGCAGCCACGGTCAAGGGCCCGTCCTGCCACCTGGTCCCATTGATGTCGAGCAGGAAGCGCCCCACCAGGTCCGAGGCGGTCATGTCCTCGTTGCAGGCCACGGTGATGAGCGGCTTTTCCAGCTTCCAGGCCATGTACTCCACGAAGCGGGACTTGCCACAGCCCGTGGGGCCCTTGAGCATCACCGGCATGCGGGCCGCGTAGGCGGCCTGGTACATCTCCACCTCGTTCGCCACGGGGCGGTAATAGGGCTCTTTCTCGATCAGGTACTGGTTAAGGTCGATGTCGCTCATGGTCTATATCCCTTCGGATGCCCGAGGGGCAGCAGGGGTTTAGGGTCGCTAGGGAAACGCTGACTGATTGCGTTTCCCGTCCGGGCGAGGGATCGCCCGGCATTTTCAGTGGCGATCAGCCACTGAAAATGAAGCGCTTCGAGAGTCGCGCCTCTCCAAGCGCGAGCTGATCGAATGCCAGGATGGCATTTGATCAGCATCTCCCTAGCCGCGATGCCCGGGAAAACAATGGGCCCCTGCCCCTCGGACAAGGAGCAGGGGCCCGCGCTGGTCTAACCGGATCGGCTGTGCTCAGACCGGCTTGCCGCGATAGACGACCATCTCGGCGCCCTTGGACTGGGCGTAGTTGTCGTAGCCCACCAGACGCACGTGGTTCTTGGGATGGGCCTTGTGACAGGCCTGGGCCTCCTCCAGGATGCGGTCCACGTCGGTCTCGCCGAACATGGGCAGCTTCCACATGTACCAGTAGTGGTCGAAGGCATTCTCCGGCTCGGTGTGCTCGATGGCCGGATTCCAGCCCTTGCCGACGATGTACTCGACCTGTTTGCGGATCGCGTCCTTGTCCATCTCCGGCAGGTAGGAGAAGGTCTCGAACTTGCGGCTGTTGACGTCGTCGAGACTGGATTGGTAGTCCTGCATATCGCTCATTGGGTTTTACTCCGAAACTGGGTGTTCTGGATTCGACGCGTGTCGCTCTGGGCAGCGCGCTGGAATCGAGTGGCGCGTCTCCAGTGACGAGTGGCGAGGCAGGAGCCCAGCCACTCGCACCTCGCTGCTCGCGACTTACTTGTGCGCGACGTCCAGCTTGTCGACGGTGTCGAACTCGAACTTGATCTCCTTCCAGGTCTCCATGGCGGCCTTGAGCTCGGGGCTCGACTTGGCGGCCTTCGTGAGGATCTCCTTGCCCTCCTTCTCGATGGCCACGCCCTCGTTGCGGGCCTGGACGCAGGCCTCCAGGGCCACGCGATTGGCCGCCGCGCCGGCCGCGTTGCCCCAGGGATGACCGAGGGTGCCGCCGCCGAACTGCAGGACGGAGTCGTCGCCGAAGATGGTCACCAGCGCGGGCATGTGCCACACATGGATGCCGCCGGAGGCCACGGCGAAGGCGCCGGGCATGGAGCCCCAGTCCTGATCGAAGAAGATACCGCGGCTGCGGTCCTCCTTGACGTAGGACTCGCGCAGGAGGTCGATCCAGCCGAGGGTCGCCTCGCGGTCGCCCTCGAGCTTGCCGACCACGGTGCCGGTGTGTAGGTGATCACCGCCCGACAGGCGCAGGATCTTGGTCAGCACCCGGAAGTGGATGCCGTGATGGGGGTTGCGGTCGAGCACCGCGTGCATGGCGCGGTGGATGTGGAGCAGGAGCCCATTGTCACGGCACCACTGGGCGAGACCCGTGTTGGCACAGAAGCCGCCGGTGATGTAGTCGTGCATGATGATGGGCGCGCCGATCTCCTTGGCGTACTCGGCCCGCTTAAACATCTCATCCGGCGTCGGGGCGGTGACGTTCAGGTAGTGGCCCTTGCGCTCGCCGGTCTCCCGCTCCGCCTTGTCGATGGCGTCCATGACGAAATCGAAGCGCTGACGCCAACGCATGAAGGGCTGACTGTTGACGTTCTCGTCGTCCTTGGTGAAGTCGAGACCGCCGCGCAGGCACTCGTAGACCGCGCGCCCGTAGTTCTTGGCGGACAGGCCGAGCTTGGGCTTGATGGTGCAGCCGAGCAGGGGCCGGCCGTACTTGTTCATGATGTCACGCTCGACCTGGATGCCCTGGGGCGGGCCGTTGCAGGTCATCACGTAGGCGATGGGGAAGCGCACGTCCTCCAGGCGGAGCGCCCGCACCGCCTTGAAGCCGAAGACGTTGCCGACGAGCGAGGTGAAGACGTTGACGACGGAGCCTTCCTCGAAGAGATCGATGGGATAGGCGATGAAGGCGTAGTAGCAGGTGTCGTCGCCCGGGACATCCTCGATGGCGTAGGCGCGGCCCTTGTAGTAGTCCAGATCGGTCAGCAGGTCGGTCCAGACGGTGGTCCAGGTACCCGTGGAGGACTCCGCGGCCACGGCGGCGGCGGCCTCCTCACGGGGCACACCGGGCTGGGGGGTGATCTTGAAGCAAGCCAGGATGTCGGTGTCCTTGGGGGTGTACTCCGGCATCCAGTAAGTCTCGCGGTACTCTTTCACGCCCGCGCTGTAGCTCTTTGCCATTGGCGATTGTCCTCCAAAGCGGATGGATTGACGGGCCGCCGCGGAATCCAGCGGCCAGGAGTCGGGGCTGACGGGGGACTCCGGAGGGGGCCTCGCGGCCAAGGCGCCTGGCACCCCGCAACCTGGCGCGCAATTATAGGCAGCAACCCTATAATTACTAGTCAATATTTCTAATATAATAGATAAGCATAGACTTATGTCTATATATGACTAAAATACTCGCCCTCCTACGATGAACGTCTCACTGCGCCAGCTACGCGTCTTCGAGGCCGTCGCGCGCCTGTCCAGCTACACCCGGGCCGCCGAGGAGTTACACCTCAGCCAGCCCGCGGTCTCCATGCAGGTGCGCCAGCTCGAGGACACCATGGGCTTGCCGCTCTTCGAGCGGCTCGGCAAGGCCATCGTCCTGACCGAGGCGGGACGGGAGATCTACCAGTACAGCCGCAGCATCAACCGCGCGCTTCAGGAGATGGAAGAGGTCCTGGAGGCGCTGAAGGGGGTCAACCGGGGGCGCCTGCACGTCGCGGTGGCCAGTACGGTGAATTACTTCGCGCCGCGCCTCCTCGCGGCCTTCCACCAACGCTACCCGGGGATCGCCCCTCGGCTCGACGTGACCAACCGGGAGTCCCTGGTGCGTCTGCTGGAGGCCAACAGCATCGACGTCGCCCTCATGGGGGCTCCACCGCAGGACGTCGACGTCGAGGCCGAGGCCTTCACCGACAACCCGCTGGTGGTGATCGCACCCCCGAGCCATCCCCTGGCGGCGGAACGATCCATCCCGTTGCGCCGCCTGGCGGACGAGGTCTTCGTGATGCGGGAGGCCGGCTCCGGCACCCGCCAGTCCATGGAGCGCCACTTCCGGGAGGCGGGCCAGACCATCCGCCATGGGATGCAGATGACGCGCAACGAGGCGGTGAAGCAGGCGGTGCGCTCCGGCCTCGGGCTGAGCGTGGTGTCCCTGCACACCATCGAGCTGGAGCTGGAGACGGGCCGATTGGTGATCCTGGACGTCGAGGGCTTCCCCCTGCCGCGGCAGTGGCACCTGGTGTACCGGCGGGGCAAACGCCTCTCCCCGGCGGCAGCGTCCTTTCGGGATTTCGTGCTTCGGGAGGGTCCCCGGATCGCCGCCCCGGTCCGGCTGCCGTCCCAGTCGGCGGACTGAGAGGCACGGAGCGTCTATCCCCTGCGGACCGCGCGGCAAAGTCCACTGCACCCGGGCCGAGCCCCTGGACTAAACTAGCCGATCACCGCGGCCCCCAAGCGAGGGCTCGGGATCTCCGAGGGCGAGCCCTTAGGGCTGCCGGGAAGGCCTCGGGGATCGGCTCCGAAGGACCCTCGGGCAACCAAACCCACCCCTGCGGCCCCCTCAACAGAAATATGCCTCACCCCCTCCTGAATGCGATCGACGACCCCGAGGATCTGCGCCGTCTCGACGAGTCCCAGCTCGCCCAGCTCGCGGCGGAGCTGCGTAGCTTCCTGATCGACAGCGTCTCTAAGACGGGTGGTCACCTGGCCGCCGGGCTGGGCGTGGTGGAGCTCACGATCGCGCTTCATTACGTCTTCGATACCCCGAGGGACCGTCTCGTGTGGGACGTGGGTCACCAGGCCTATCCCCACAAGATCCTGACCGGAAGACGGGCCCGCATGGGGACCCTCCGCCAGGAGGGCGGCCTGTCCGGCTTTCCCAAGCGCAGCGAGAGCCCGTACGACACCTTCGGCGTCGGACATTCCAGCACCTCCGTCAGCGCCGCCCTCGGGATGGCGATCGCCACCCATCTGGCGGGCGAACGGCGCCACGTCGTCGCCGTCATCGGCGATGGGGCCCTGAGCGCCGGCATGGCCTTCGAGGCCCTGAATCACGCGGGCCCCATGGCCCTCGACCTGTTGATCGTGATCAACGACAACGAGATGTCCATCTCGCCGCCGGTGGGGGCCCTAAGCGGGCACCTGGCCCGGCTCCTCTCGGGCAAGCTCTACAACCGGGTACGCGAGGGCGGGAAGAGCGCCCTCAAGGCGCTGCCCCAGCTCAAGGAGCTGGTGGGCCGCTGGGAGGAGCACATGAAGGGCATGGTGATGCCCGGCACCCTGTTCGAGGAGCTGGGCTTCAACTACATCGGTCCCGTGGACGGACATGACGTCACGGCCCTGGTCCGTACCTTGGCCAACATGCGGGACATGCCGGGACCCCGTATCCTGCATATCGTCACCCAGAAGGGCCGCGGGTACGAGCCCGCCGAGGGGCAGCCGGTGACCTACCATGGCGTGAGCCCCTTCGACCGCCAGACGGGCAGGCTCCACAAGGGGCCGCCGGGCGGTCTCACCTACACGCAGGTATTCGGCGGGTGGCTCAGCGACGCCGCCGAGCAGGACCCGCGCCTGATCGGCATCACCCCGGCCATGTGCGAGGGCTCCGGGCTCACCGCCTTCGCCAAGCGCTTCCCCGACCGCTACTTCGATGTGGGCATCGCGGAGCAGCACGCCGTGACGCTCGCCGCCGGCATGGCCTGCGAGGGTTACAAGCCGGTGGTGGCCATCTACTCCACCTTCCTTCAGCGGGCCTACGACCAGCTGATCCACGATGTCTGCCTGCAGAACCTGGACGTGACCTTCGCGGTGGACCGGGCAGGCCTCGTGGGGGCCGATGGGGCAACCCATGCCGGGAGCTTCGATCTGAGCTACGGGCGACCGTTGCCCAACCTGCTCATCCTGGCCCCCTCCGACGAGAACGAGTGCCGACGCATGCTGCGCACCGCCTACGAGCACCCTGGGCCGGCCCTGGTGCGCTATCCGCGCGGCCGCGGCCCCGGGGCCGTGATCGACCCGGACGCCCCGGCGATTCCGATCGGACAAGGCCGCCGCCTGCGCGAGGGCAAGGGAGTGGCGCTCCTCGCCTTCGGCAGCCTGGTGACCCCCGCCCTCGAGGCAGCGGAGACGCTGGACGCAACGGTGGCCGACATGCGCTTCGTCAAGCCATTGGACCTGGGCCTGATCCTCGCGCTGGCCGACTCCCATTCCCTGCTGGTCACCCTCGAGGAGAACAGTATCGCGGGGGGTGCGGGAAGCGCGGTCGCGGAGCTGCTCGCGGAGCACCATCGCTGGGTCCCTTGCGTGCACCTGGGCCTCCCCGACCGCTACTTGGAGCAGGCCGGGCACGAGGCCCAGCTCGCGGCCTGCGGACTGGACTCGGTCGGCATCGCCACCCTCGTAAGGCGCGAGCTCGCGGCCATCAATGGGGACCGTGACACCGCCCCGGTGACCCCGTCCCATCGGCCCTCCAGCCGCCGCCAGGGGACGGGGTGAGACCCATGCCCAGGGAGAAGCGCATCCCTCGGTCCCGGTGGCCGATCGCCCTCGCCGCTGGACTGGTCCTGGTTCTGGCCGGCGCACCTGGGGTCCTGGGCACCCTCGCCGAAGGGGCCTACCGGGAGTTCCTCGGAGAGCTGCTGTCGACCCTGCCGCCCGGCTCGGTCCTGTCGGAACACTACGAGCGGGGCTGGTTCCACTCCCACGCCTCCATGGAGCTCGCCCTCAATCCCCGCCCAGAGACCAAAAGCGCGGCCCCGCTGCATCTTCGGATCGAGAGCCAGATCGAGCAGGGGCCGCTCCACTGGTTGAGCTCCGACCTTCCGCCGTCGCTCGCCCGCATCCACAGCCAGGTGAAGCTGCCAGACGACCCGAGTGCGCCGCCGCTTCTGGTCACCACCGAGCTCGGGGCCAGCGGCAAGACCCTGTCTAGATTCCACGTCCCCGCCGGGGACACCACCGGCAGCCAGGGGGACCATCGGCTCCGTCACGGGGAGCTCACGGGCAGCCTGCGGCTCGACCCCTTCTCGCACACCCTGGGCCTGGATCTGGATCTGCCGGAGCTGGCGCTGCCCACCCCGGCAGGACCGGTCGCGACGGTGGCGGACCTGCGCCTGACCTCCGAGCTGCGATCGGCACCCGCGGCGATCGACCCCGGGGCTCCCGAGACGAAGGGGGGATCCCTCATCGGTCCCGCCCGGGCCCGGCCCGGCGACCTGACCGGCGGGACGAGCGCGCCCGGGACACGAGCACCGCGGTATCCGCTCCCCGGTCCCATCGACCTGCGGGCGCACGCCGAGGCCCGGGGCCTGACCCTCGGGGATCGCGCCTACCGGGAGCCCCGGCTGGGGATCACCGCCGAGCGACTGGACGGGGAGGCGGTGGCCGAGCTGGCCAGCTCCCTCGCCAGCTTTTCATCGGGTGCGATCCCCCGCCCCATGCGGGGCCTGCTCGGGGCGGCCCTGCTGGCCCAGGTCCTGCCGCGGCTCGCCGCGACGCGGCCGCGGATCTCCATCGATCCGCTCCACATGGACACCCCGGAGGGCCCCCTGAGCGCGCGTCTCGACCTGACGCTCGATCCCGGGAGCAACGCGGCGAAAGGTCCTGGCCTCAATCCCATCCGGCCGTCGGATTGGATCGCGGCCATCCAGGCCGAGGGCGAGATCGATCTGCCCGAGCCCCTGGCCCGCCGCTGGGCCACCAGCGAGGGGCTCGGGTCCAAGACCGGGGCGCAGCCCTCCCGGCTTCAGGGCTGGATCGACGACGGCTGGGTCTCCCTGAGGGAGGGTCGCATCGTCTCGGCCTTCCGCCTGGCGGACGGGCTCCTGACCATCAACGGCAAGACCGTCCCCCTGCTGGGCCTGCCGTCGGGTCGGCTGCGCTGAGACCGGGCGCCGAGGCCGACTCCCCGACGCCACCGACGTCCTTTCGCCATGCTCCAGATCAGCCCCATCCCTGCCTTCGACGACAACTACATCTGGCTGCTCGTGGAGCCTCCCGGAAGGGCCGCGGTGGTCGTGGACCCGGGCGACGCCGACCCGGTGCTGGAGACCCTGGAGCGCCAAGGGCTCCGGCTCACCGCCGTGCTCATCACCCACCACCACGGGGACCACGTCGGGGGACTCTCCGAGCTTCGGGAGGCCCAGCCCGGGCTGCGGGTCTTCGGTCCCAGGGACCCGCGCATCCGCAACCTGACCGACCGGGTGGGCGAGGGCGAGTGGGTGCAGCCGCCCGAGCTCGCGACCCGGCTTCAGGTCCTGGAGCTGCCGGGCCACACCGCGACCCACATCGGCTTCCTGGGCGCTGGGTGTCTCTTCTGCGGTGATACCCTGTTCGCGGCCGGCTGCGGCCGGGTCTTCGACGGCACCTTCGAGCAGCTCTCCGCCTCCCTGCGGCGTATCGCCGCCCTGGATCCCGAGACGCTCTGCTACTGTGCTCACGAGTACACCCTGGCCAACCTGGGCTTCGCCCGCTGGGTGGAGCCAGGCAGCCCGGCACTCGCCGAGCGGGAGCTTCAGGCCCGGGAGACCCGGGCGCTGGGCCTGCCCACGGTGCCCTCCCCGCTCGCCCTGGAGCTCGCGACCAACCCCTTCCTGCGCACTGGGGAGCCAGCGGTGAAGGCCGCGGCCGAGGGCTTCGCGGGACGACCCCTTCAGGGACACGCGGAGGTCTTCACCGCCCTGCGGCGCTGGAAGGACACCCGCTACGACTGAGGGCCAACACCTTCACACGATGGAAATTGACCCGGCCCCCCCGGGCTGCTAGAAGGGGCCGCCAATCAAGCGACGCCCCCGACGGCCCAGATGTACCCCCCAACCCACCTCGATCCGAGTCACCCGCGCCGCACGAGCTGGTCCCTCGGCAGGGCCCTCCCGATGGGGGCCGCCCTGGCCGCGGGGGCCGCGACCGTCCTCGGATTCGCCCCCTTTTCGCTGTTCCCGATCGCGGTGGTGTCCCTCGCGATCCTGATCGAGACCCTGCACCGGGGATCGCCCCGCTCGGGCTTCTGGCGGGGCTACGCCTTCGGCCTTGGGCTCCTCGGCTTCGGGGTCTTCTGGATCCGGATCAGCCTGAACGAGTTCGGCAACATGGACCCCTGGCTGGCCAACGGGCTGATGGTCCTCTTCGTGGCCGCCATGGCCCTGTATTACGGGCTGGTGGGCTGGCTCACGCGGCGCCTGGCGTCGGGTCGCCCCTGGGCCACGTCCCTGCTGCTGCTCCCCGGTCTCTATGTCCTGCTCGAGTGGCTTCGGGGCTGGCTGTTCACGGGCTTCCCCTGGCTCAACCTGGGTTACACCCAGATCCAGGGGCCCCTGGCCGGCTTCGCGCCCATCGCGGGTGTCTACGGACTCAGCCTGCTGACGGCCCTCTCGGGGGGACTGCTGTGGGGCCTGGTCCGCTGGGGCGGGTCGGCCCGGATCTGGGCCGGCGCCGGTCTCGTGGCCCTCTGGATGAGCGGCGCCGGGCTTCAGCGCCTGGAATGGACCGAGCCGGCGGGTGAACCCTTCGCCGCCACCGTGGTCCAGGCCAACATCCCCCAGGCGACCAAATGGGACCCGGACGCGCGGCTCGCCATCATGGAGACCTATGTGGACCTGACCCTGGCCCACCTCGACTCGGAGCTCATCCTCTGGCCCGAGACGGCGATCCCGGACTTCCTCCACGAGGTGCGGGGGGCGCTGATCGAGCCCCTCGCCGAGCGGGCGCGGCGAGAGGGGATCGAAATCGCCCTCGGCATCCCGGTCCTGGAGGAGGAGACGGGGCGCTACTACAACGGGCTGGTCAGCATCGGCAGCAGGGAGGACCTCTACGCCAAGCGGCACCTGGTCCCCTTCGGCGAGTTCATGCCCTTCAAGTCATGGCTCGCACCCCTGGTCCACGCCTTCGAGGTCCCCATGTCGGACTTCAGCCGGGGGGACGGGGCGCAGCCGCTGCTGCGGGTCGGCAACCGCATCGCCGGTGCATCCATCTGCTACGAGGACGCCTTTCCGGCGGAGCTGATCCAGGCCCTGCCCGAGGCCCAGTTCCTGATCAACGTGAGCAACGATGCCTGGTTCGGCGACTCCCTGGCCCCCCACCAGCACCTGGAGATCGCCCGCATGCGGGCCCTGGAGACGGGGCGTTATCTGGTACGGGCGACCAACACCGGGATCTCCGCCATCATCGATCATCTGGGCCGGGTGCTGGTGGAGGTGCCGTCCTTCGTACGTGGGGCCGTCACAACGGCGGTCACCCCAAGGGCCGGGGCCACGCCCTACGTGCTGGTCGGAAACTGGCTCGCGATCGGCTTGGCCCTGGTCCTGGTCTTGGCGGCCGTTGCGGTCGGCTCGCGCCGTGCCTGACCCAGGCCCCTCGCCCCGAGACCGATCAGCCGCTCGAACATGATCCCCGCGACTCGGGGCGTGGCGCCTGAATCCCAGCCGGTTATCATTGTTCCTCCTGATCGGCTTGGGGCCACACCTTGCAGGCACTGATCCGCTTCTACGTCGAGCTTTGCCTCCTGCGCCGAGCGCCCCAGGACCTGCCCGCATCCACCGCGCTGTTCTGGGCCGTGCTGGCGGCGGATCTGGCGGTTGGACTGGTGGTCGGTCTCGCGGCCGGGCTTCCCCTGGGAGCCAGCCTGGGTCAGGACCTTATCGAGACGGGTCTCCTGCTCGGGGTCCTCTACACCGGGCTCTACTTCACGGGACACCCGGGGCGGTTCCTCCAGGCCGCGAGCGCCTTGCTCGGCTCCAGCGTCCTGATCAGCCTTGCCGCCCTGGTTCCCCTCGCACTCAACCCCACGGGAAGCGAGGAGACCGATGCGGCGGCCCTGGGGGCACTCCTGCTGCTGGGCCTGCTGACCTGGAGCGTGGTGGTGGCTGGCCACATCCTGCGCCATACCTTTGCCATCAGCCTTGCCCAGGGAGCGGCCATTGCGGTGGCCTTCCAGATCCTCGCGATCTTCCTGCTGGGGGGCCTCTTCGGGGGCTGAGTTTGCCGCCATCACCAGGCACAGCACAACGAATCGCGCCCACGATCCACGTTCGACCGATCCCGATCACGCATGCACCTACACATCCTCGGAATCTGCGGCACCTTCATGGGGGGCATCGCCCTACTGGCCCGGGCCCTGGGTCACCGGGTGACCGGCTCCGACGCCCATGTCTACCCGCCCATGAGCACCCAGCTGGGGGCGGCGGGCATCGCCCTCATGGAGGGCTATGAGGCGTCCCATCTGGAGCCCGCCCCCGACGTGGTGGTCGTGGGCAACGCCATGCGCCGGGGCATCCCCGCCATCGAGTCCATGCTGGACCGGGGGCTGCGCTACTGCTCCGGCCCCGAGTGGCTCAAGGACAACCTGCTTCGGGACCGCTGGGTCCTCGCGGTGGCCGGGACCCACGGCAAGACCACGACGGCGAGCATGCTCGCCTGGGTCCTGGAGGACGCGGGGCTCCACCCCGGTTTCCTGATCGGCGGGGTGCCCCTGGACTTCGGACTGTCCGCGCGCCTGGGCTCCGAGCCCTTCTTCGTCGTGGAGGCCGACGAGTACGACACGGCCTTCTTCGACAAGCGCTCCAAGTTCGTCCACTACGGCCCGCGCACCCTGATCCTCAACAACCTGGAGTTCGACCACGCGGACATCTTCGAGGACCTGCCCCAGATCCAGCGCCAATTCCACCACCTGGTGCGCACGGTCCCGGGCGGCGGGCTGATCGTCCATCCCCCGTCGGACCAGGCCCTGGAGCAGGTCCTGGAGCTGGGCTGCTGGACGCCCCGGGAGGGCTTCGGTGAGGGGGGCGACTGGTCCGCGCAGCTCCTTGCGCCGGACGGCTCGGCCTTTCGGGTGCTGTTCGCCGGGGAGCCCCAGGGCGAGGTTCATTGGGGCCACACCGGCCTGCACAATGTGAGCAATGGGCTGGCGGTGCTGGCGGCCGCCCGCCACGCCGGGGTCCCCATTTCGACGGCGATCGAGTCCCTTGGCCGCTTCAAAGGGGTCAAGCGGCGCATGGAGCTGCGCGGTGAGGCGGCCGGTGTGCGGGTGTACGACGACTTCGCCCATCACCCCACCGCCATCGCTACCACGCTGCAGGGGCTACGCCGTCAGGTGGGGGATGCCCGCATCCTGGCCATCCTGGAGCCCCGCTCCAACACCATGCGGCTCGGGGTCCACAACGCGGAGCTCCCCGCCTCCCTCGGTGACGCCGATCGGGTCTATGTCCACGCCCCACCGGACCTGGGCTGGGACGCCCGGTCCGTCTTCGCGCCCCTGGATTCGCTGGCCCTGGTCCTGGACTCGGTGGAGGCCATCGTCGACCGGGTCGCCGCGGAGAGCAGACCCGGGGATCAACTCCTCGTCATGAGCAACGGCGGCTTCGGCGGCATCCACCAGAAGCTCTTGGATGCCCTGGAGGCCCGCGACCGCAGCTGAAGGCGTATTCTTGGTCCGCGAATGAACGCGAATAAGATGAATACGG
>Ga0316576_10000010_pt1 | contig 51949 bp, 42 predicted proteins | sample S0NA_FD_203075 | JGI IMG/M metagenome (GOLD analysis project Ga0316576, IMG submission 203075) | Rhizosphere microbial communities from salt marsh grasses in Alabama, United States - S0-2_050615r3r5 | ecosystem: Host-associated > Plants > Roots > Rhizosphere | place: USA: Alabama | collected...
CCCGCTCGAGCACGCCCCGGCCGACCTGCTCGACGAGGACGCCATGGGCCGCGCTCTCGAGGGCGTGGAGACCGTGGTGCACACCGCGGCGCTGGTGAGCTTCGATCCCGCGCTCTACGAGCAGCAGATGCTGGTCAACGTCGAGGGGACCCGCCGTCTCCTGGCCGCGGCGCGCCGCGCCGGCGTGAGGCGGTTGGTGCACACGAGCACGGTGAACACCCTGGGCATTCCGCCGCCGGGCACCCTGGGCGACGAGGGGACCCCCTTCAACTGGGGCCCCTACCGCATCGGCTACATGGATTCAAAGCGCGCCGCCGAGGAGCTGGTGCTCGAGGAGGCCCGACGGGGGCTGCACGCCGTGGTGGTCCTGCCCGGCACGCTGTTCGGCCCGGGGGACGTTCACCTCAACGGGGCGAGCTACATCCGGCTGGTCGCCCGGGCGCCGCTCGTCGCTCCGGCGCCGCCCGGCGGGACCACCGTGGCCCACGTGGACGACGTGGCGGGCGGGCACCTCCTCGCCCTCGAGCACGGCTCGAGCGGTCGGCGCTACATCCTGGGCGGCGAGCCCATGTCCTATGTCGAGATGTTCGAGCAGATCGCCGCGGCGCTGGGGCGGCAGGTTCGGGTCAGGCGCTTGCCCGCCTGGCTCACCGAGCGCGCGGGGCGCGCGGGCTCCTGGCTCCGGGGCAGGGGGGTCCCCGCGCCGCTCACCGAGGGCATGGCCGCGGCCGGCGCGGCGGAGCTCTACTACTCCTCCGAGCGAGCGCGCCGGGAGCTGGGCTGGTCCTGGCGCTCGGGACGGGACGCCATCCGCGACGGGGTGCGCTGGTTTCGCAGGTGGCGCCCGGGCTGACGGCCACCCGGCTGACCACTGGAGCAGAATCGGCCGCGTCGCCTTTTCTAACCACTCGAAATATAAAGACTTGGGGCTGGAACGCGGCTTGCTTTGTAAGTCGGCATGCGCTCAACCCCATTTTTTCTCGCAGCCATCGCTCTGTTCCTGCTCGCCCCGTCCATCCGGGCGGAGCAGTCGCAGCCCACCCGCATCCCGCTCAACCCGATCCGGCAGATCAAGTATCCCCGGACCCTGATGGGGGAGAGCACCACCCGTCTGCCGAGCGGCGCCAAGGTCAAGCAGCAGCTCTGGCAGTGGAAGATCCCCAAGGTCATGCCGGCCAGCCAGCGCCAGCACTCGTTCGGGCGCGTCACGGTGATGCGGACCTACAAGCCAGTGAAGGACGGCACCGTGGTCCAGCAGGTGGTTATGACCAAGCCGGCGGGGCTGCCCCGCACGGACGCGGGTCGCGCCGCAGCGGCGCTGAACCAGGTCATGTCCATGGCCAACCAGCTCTACGTCGAGCCGGTGGACCAGACCAAGGTCCTGCGCGACGCGATGCGCGGGGTGGCCAACGGCCTCGACCGCCACACCAACTACTTCAACCCGGAGGAGTTCCAGCGGCTGAAGATCCACCTGCGCGGCAGCGTGGTCGGCGTGGGCGTCTCGGTGCAGGAGAAGGACAACATGGTCACCGTCGCCAAGACCTACAAGGGACCGGCCCGTCACGCCGGCGTGCGCAGGGGCGACCGACTGGTCAGCGTCAACGGCCAGGCCGTGACCAGCGTGAACCAGGCGGCCAAGCTGCTCGGCGGCGAGCAGGGCTCGCAGGTCAAGGTGGTGGTGGAGCGGCGCGGCAAGCAGCTGGGACTGACCATGGAGCGGCAGCCCGTGGACTTCAACCCGGTGCGCACGCGGCTGACAAGGGACGGCATCGGCTACATCCGGCTGGCCCAGTTCGACGAGGGCGCGGCGGACAAGGTGCAGAGCGCCCTGGGCAAGCTCGAGCGGAGAAACGGCGGCGCCCTCAAGGGGCTGGTCTTCGACCTGCGCAACAACCCGGGCGGCTCGTTGACCGAGGCCACGTCGATCCTGAACACCTTCGTGCCCAAGGGGACGCTGGTCACCACCCGCGTCCGGGGCGGAGTGGTGGGTGAGACGTTCACCGCGGACCCGGCGAAGACGACCCACGGAAAGCTGCCCATGACCGTGCTGATCAACAAGGGCTCGGCCTCGGCGAGCGAGCTGGTCTCCGGCGCGCTGCGGGATCACGGCCGCGCCCGGCTGGTTGGCGAGAAGAGCTACGGCAAGGGCACGGTGCAGCACGTCGTCCCGTTGCCGGACGGCTCCGGGATCAAGATGACCATGGCCCGCTACCACCTGCCCAGCGGGGTCACGCCGGACCAGCAAGGCGTGACGCCGGAGATCACGATGGACCAGGCGCGGCAGCGCTACAAGCAGGCCCACCCCCAGTCGAAGCGGCGGATCGTGGACTACGCCCTCGAGGAGGCGTTCTCGACGCTGCGCAAGTAGCTCAGGCGGGCGATCCGGTCAGCCGCATGCGCAGATCTGCGAGGTAGAGGCCGACGCGCTGGCCGAGGGAGGGCGGCGGCTCGGGGTCGAGCTCGGGCTCCACCTCCGAGGCAAAAAAGGCCTCCTCCTCGGCGGTGAAGCCGCCGCGCTGGACCTCCCGGTAGGAGGGGAGGTCGCGCAGGGTGTCGGCCCGCTCCAGCGCCTCGTGTGCCGGGCGGAGGTAGCCCGCGAGCGTTAGTTTTTTGATGGCAGCGAGGCCACGCGCCTCGGAAATCCGTGCATTGGCGAGCGCCTCGGCCGTGCTCCGCCTGCCGTCGAACTGCCCGAGAATCCGTCGGACCGCCAGCGGAAGCTGATCCTGGTCATGGTCCGCCTGGACGGCGTAAACGACCTGCATTGGGTCGTTTTGCGTGATCCGGCTGTGGCTGTGGGCGAGGGGCTGCGGCATCGGTCGCTCCTGGCTGTCACGGGTGGTCAAAAGCAAGCCGGGTGCCAGGAACGGGGTGGGTTCGGAGGCGACTGCACTCCCACCCGTGGACAGGCCGCCACGGCCGGTCACCCCACCGACCCCGGTGCCGGTACCGATGGGGTGCTCCATCTACCCTGGATCGTTGGGGCAGGTCGCGGGTGGGCGCGGCGCCCGGGTGCGGAACACCAATTGCTTTGCACAAGGGTGGGGCAATCCGAAAAAGGGGCAGAACATGATCACCAAACGGATCGTGGGCGTGCTGGCGCTCGTTCTGGCAGCGTTCATCGGCTGTCACGGAGAGGTCACGGACAACAGCGGGGAAGGTGACGCCGGGACGGGTCCGCCGCCCGCCTGTCCCAACGGTACCGACAACGACCAGGACGGCTACGGCGCGGGCTGCGCGGCGGGAAAGGACTGCGACGACAACGACCCGCAGGTCAACGAGGGCGCGACCGAGATCTGCGACGGCATCGACAACGACTGCGACGGCCAGATCGACGAGGACCTCACCGGCTGCAACACCAGCTCCATCGGTGGGAGCAGCACGTCGCCGTTCCCCCTGGACAAGACCAAGGACTCGAACCTGCAGGACGCCACCGGGGTCAACGGCGATGGCAAGGGCGGCCTGGTCCTGGGGACCGGGCAGGTCGACTTTCGCTACCTCTGGATCGCCAACACCGACGATCTGACCCGCGGCACCATCTCCAAGGTGGACGCCAAGGCGCTCAAGGAGGTCGGGCGCTTCTACACCGTCACCTGCGACTCGAACCCGGGGACCACGGGCTGCGTCGACGTGAACGGCAAGACCATCGACCCGGCGGAGAAGAACACGCCCTCGCGTACGGCGGTGGACTTCAACATGGACGTCTGGGTCGCCAACCGCTGCCTCAACGGCGGGCAGCCCACGGCGACCAAGATCGCCGCCGATCCCCTCGACTGCATCGATCGCAACAACAACGGGAAGATCGACACCTCGAAGGATCTCGACGGCGACGGCAAGATCACCGTGGACTGCGACAACGACGGCAAGCCGGACAGCTTCGGCACGACGTGCGCGGGCAGCCTCGCCGGCAAGGGGCCCGAGTTCCTCGGCTACGACGACGAGTGCGTGCTCTTCACCGTGGCCTACGGAAACACCGACGACATCGCCCGCTCGGTCTGCCTGAACAGCGGCAAGAGCATCGTCGGCGCCAGCGACGCCTGGGTCGGCACCTACCTCCGCCCCGAGAACGGCCGGGGCAAGAACCGCTACTACAAGATCAACGGTGTCACGGGCAAGATCGAGGCCACGGTGGACATGCCCGACGACCACCACGCCTACGGCTGCACGGCCGATGCGCACAACGTGATCTGGTCCACCGACATCGGCCACTACGAGACCACGGTGGACGGGAACCTGGCCTACTTCTCGGCCCTGGGGGCCCACCCCGTGGGCAAGCTGCTGCGCGGGCCCACCGCGGCCAGCCCCTGGACCGGGCGCAACGGGAGCTACCGGCACTACGGCATCTCCACCGACTCGAGCGGCTACATCTGGCTCGGTGGCATCGACACCCAGTGGGTGCTGCGCTACAAGCCGGACCGGACGAGCTTCGATACGCTGGGCAAGGGGACCTGGACCCAGATCATGATGCCCAAGGGCTTCGTGACCCGGGGCATCGCCGCGGACCTGCGCGGCAAGGTCTGGGTCGCGATCCAGAAGGGCTACATCTTCCGGCTGGAGCAGAGCATCGCCGACGGAAAGCACGACATGTCAAACGCCCAGGAGGGTGTGGACTACTGGAAGCTCACCGCGGCGACCAAACCCTCGCAGGAGCTCATCGGCGCCGGGGTCGACTTCGACGGCAACATCTGGGGCGTCGACAAGACCAACGACACGGCATCGCGGCTCGACGTGGACGCCAAGGGCGACGTGAAGACGCCCTCCACCGGGACGACCAACAACGTCACCGTGGGCAAGCACCCCTACACCTACAGCGACTTCACGGGCTACGGCCTGGCCAACTTCGTCCGGCCCCAGGGCACCTGGTCCTACGTGCACAAGCCCTGCGGCCCGAACGAGAAGGCGCTGTGGAAGCGGGTGAGCTGGACTGCAGACACCCCGCCTGGCACCGCGGTCACCCTCCGCGTGCGCACCGGCGACACGCTGACCACCCTGGGCAGCTGGACCAACGAGATCTCCCAGTCGCCGGCCGAGATCGCCCCGGGCAAGCCCCACGAGGTCAAGCCCAACCCGTCGGTGCTGCTCCAGGTGGAGTTCACCCTCACCGCTGGCTCGGTGGACAAGTCGGTCTCGCCGACCCTCAAGGGCTACAGCGTGTCCTACTCCTGTGTGCAGAACGTGAACTGATCTCACGCCCGCCGTGTGAACGGCGGTACACGCGGCACATCTCGACGTCAACGATCTCGCCTGCTTCCTGGCTGGCATCCCTCTCGCATAGGCGGCCACAGACACCTACATCAACAGTTGGACTATAAAGTGGAGGAGGACCCATGCGTGCCAGCCTGGCCCGAATTGGAGCTGCCTCTCTCGCCCTCTCGCTTCTCGCCTGCGGCGAGGCGACCCCCGAGGACGTGCAGAGCCGGACCGCTCCCATCGTCACCCGCGTGATCAAGGAGGTCCAGAGCTCCTACAGCGCGGCCCAGAACATGCGGGAGGTGAAGCAGCTCCTCGAGGGCCTGGAGATCATGGTGCCGGGCCTCGCCGGGGCCGAGGACAGTATGAAGGCGGACTTCGACGGCGAGATGACCGACGCGCAGATCGCCGCCGAGGTGAACGAGCTGCTCTCGACCTACCTGTTCACCAGGGACAACGTGGAGAGCGCGTCGCCGGACAGCGTGACCTTCCTGCTGCGCGGCTCGGTGATCTGCAAGGCGGTGAAGGTCGAGGAGTGCGCCGCGCCGGTGGGCGGCGAGCCGGTGTGCCGGACGAGCACCGAGGTGAGCCAGGAGTGCATCAAGGCCGTGGACAGCGTCGAGCTGCGCATCGTCGCCACCCTGGTGGACAGCGACGGCGTGGACCTCGACCTCGGCGTGGGTGGCGGCCCCGCGGTGATCACCCTGCGGCTGCGGCCGGATCGGGTCTCCGTCGAGCTCTCCCTGTCCGGCGCGAGCGCCGCGGCGCAGAAGATCGCCGAGCTCTCGGGCGAGACGATCGAGCTGCCCTCCGTGATGAAGGGCGTGCTCGCGGCCTCTCTGGTGATCAACGGGAGCGGCGACATCAGCCTGCAGAGCGCGGTGAAGCAGGCGATCCACGTCGAGGGAACCACGGGCGAGGGCGCCTTCAGCGTCAAGATGGAGGCGCGCGACCCGCTGGCCGAGTTGCGCCTGCGGCAGTCCCCGGCGCTGCTCTCCCTCGACCTGGACTGGGGCAGCCTGGAGCTGCTCCTGCCCGCGCGCGAGGTCTGGGACCAGGCCAGCGGCACGGTCGCGCTCGTGCTCAAGGGCCTGAGCGCCAAGCTCGCCTCCGACGGCAACGGCAGTCTGTCCATCAGCAACGTCGGCCTGGGCAACGGCGCGAGCAAGCTGACGCTGAACGGGCAGCCCCTGGTCCAGGTGGACCTCAACCCGGCGGACGGCCGTGCGCTGGACCTGACCCTGGCGCCCTGGATGGACGATCTGCCGCGGATCAAGGTCGCGCCGCTCCTCGACCTGCAGGTCAAGCTCAACCTCGCGCCCATCGAGCCGTTCCTCGACGAGGTGCTGGAGCCGTGGGAGCGCAACGAGTCCTACCGCTTCCAGCTCACCGGTCAGGGTGGGGGAGAGGTCGCGCCCTTGCGCGAGAGCGCGAGCTTCGCCGGTGGGTTGAAGGTGCTCGCGGGCCAGCTCACCCTGCAGAGCCTGGTCCAGCCAGCCTCGGTTAGCGTGCCCGCGGGCTCCTGCCTGGTGTGGCAGGACCAGCCCGTGTCCGGCGGTCACCCGCTGCTAAGTCGTTTCGCCAGCCAGCCCTGCCCGTGACCGATCTGCCCGGATCCCGCGGGTAATCTCAATTACCAACGGGGGCGGGCTTTTGGGAAGAATGACATGCCTCCATCGTAAAGACCTTCATCCCCCATGGACTCCGTCGGCCCCATCACCCCTTCGGCGCCCGAGATCGGTTGGCGCCTGCCCTTCACCTCGACGGTGGGCGAGGGGCAGGGCACGGCGGTCCGCGCCGAGGACCTCACGGGGGCGCTGGCCGGCAACTACCGCCTCGTCCGTCAACTCGGGGTGGGCGGCCTGGGGAGCGTCTGGCTCGGCGAGCACCCGGTCATCGGCTCCCGGGTCGCGGTCAAGGTTCTCCACCCCGACGTGCGCCACTCGGTCGAGGCCACCCGGCGGTTCGTCATGGAGGCCCAGGCCGTCAACCGCATCCACTGCCCTCACGTCGTGCGCATCTTCGACTTCGGCTTCCTGGACGACGGCCGCGACTACGCCGTGATGGAGCTCCTCGAGGGCGAGACCCTCGCCGAGCGCGTGGCGCGCGGCCCGCTGGGCTGGCCCCAGGCCCGCGCGATCGGGGCTCAGGTCCTCGAGGCGATCACCGCGGCGCACCAGGCCAAGGTCGTGCATCGCGATTTGAAGCCGGAGAACATCCACCTGGGCAGCGACCCCCAGCACGCCGAGGTCAAGGTACTGGACTTTGGCATCGCCAAGCTCTGGGACGGGGTGACGGCGCAGCCAGGGGTCACCACGCTGAAAGGCTACTGCATCGGCACGCCGGCCTACGCGGCGCCGGAGCAGCTCACCGGCGACCAGGTGGGACCTCCGAGCGACGTCTACGCCTGCGGGGAGCTGCTCTTCGAGATGCTCGTGGGCCGGCCCCCCTTCGACGGCCCACTCAAGCCGCTGGTCAAGGCGAAGCTGACCGGGCCCGCGCCCGGCGTGGCCACGTTTGTCCCCGGTTTGCCAGAGGCGGCAACGCGGCTGATCGACTCCATGCTCGAGCGGTTCCCGGACCGGCGGCCCTCGGCCCAGGAGGCCCTGGAGGCCTTGTGGGCCGCTCCGGCTGATGAGGTTGCCACGCCCATCACCCCTCCAACACTGCGCGCTGCCGACGGTTGCGACACGCTGCCGGGGGCGCCCGAGGGCATGCTGCCCGAGAAGCCGACGGACCTCTTTCGCAACCTTGTCTGGGGATCGGTGGCCGAGGCGCGCGACGTGCCCCTGGAGCCGGAGATCCCGCTGCGCAAGGGACATCGCCTGTTGATCTCCTGCTGCATCACGGCCGGTGTGCTCCTGTTGCTGGGCGCAGGCTGGCTGGTCCTCAGCCTGGTGCCCGGCCTCGGGCCGCAGGCCAACGCGGACCTCCAGCTGGCGACCCATGAGAAGGCACCGGGCCAGATCAAGATTCGAGTCATCCCGCCGCCCCCTGCGCCGCCAGAGAAACGGACCATGCACCGGAAACCGGCTCGAGCCCGTGCTGCGCACGGCGAGAAACCGAAGGTCGACACACCCAGACGCCATACGCGTCGCCGCGTGAAGCTGGACTGGGTCGACCCCTACTGATGCGCTGTAGTTAAAGCACCCACCTGGTTCAGTTTTTTGCCCACCGATCGCGGCTCCCGTACCGTGGATGCTGGACCGACCAGGAGCGACCAATGAGCGAGGTGAGGGACGACCATCTGGTGCCGCGCGTGTTCTTCGACGAGCCTGTGTCCGTGTTCATCCCCGGCGAGGACGAGCCTCTGCCCGGCCGGGCGATGAACCTCAGCCGGGCTGGTATCTTCGTTCGCCTGAACCAGCTGATGGCCGAGGTGGAGGGGGCGGTCGCGGTCGAGTTCACCCTGCCCGACGGGCCGGTGATCGTCGCCGACGCGCGGATCATCCGGCAGGTGCTCCCCGAGGACCCGCTGGAGCCAGCTGGGCTCGCGCTGTGCTTCACCCGCCTGGCGCCGGGCTGCTCCGAGCCGCTGAACCAGTTCCTCACCGAGCGGCTGGAGCCGGCCGCCGGCAACACGGTCCGGCTGGAGCTCGGCGAGCTGGGCTACCCGATCCGCGCCAAGGCGCACTCCATCTGGAGCAACGTGCTCTCGGTGGACGCCGAGCTGCCCTTCCTGAGGCTGGGCTCCCCGGTGACGGTCCCGCTGCAGGACGGCCTGGGGGATGACCAGGACCTGCGGGGCAGCATCCGCTGGGTCTCGGTGCACGTGCCGCCGGAGAGCGGCGTGCCTCGGATCAACATCGGCATCGAGATGCAGCCCGATGACGCGGTGGACGAGGGGGACCTCTGCGTGGACGACGAGTGGGCCCGGTGGGATGACGAGGGCCTGGACCCGGTGTGCACCGAGGAGTTCGTCCACCACTGCCACGCCCTGGACACCCGCCCCCGTCGCCGCGTCGCCCAAAGCTAGCATCAAGCCCCTGGGTGGGTGGCCAGTCCCGTTGCATTGAGACCACGTGTGGGGGCGGTGACCCACAACCTCCTACACCCGTCCTGAGTCTCTGTCCCGAGATCCGGCGCGATCCCAAGGGACTGTGTTTCTCCGGGCGCTGGCACCCTTCGTGCAAATCCATGGGGTGCGCGCCCCTGGCTTCACACAGAACGGAGAAACCATGACCAAGCTGTTCTGGACGGCGATGTTGGCCGGGGGTCTCTTCGCGCTCACTGGCTGCATGGGCGAGGCTGCGCTGGAGAGCGGCCTGGGATCCAACGGCGAGCAGGATCCCTACGCACCATGCACCGACACCCTCAAGTGCTGCCCCCAGTCGGAGATGGTCTGCTATGGCGACCCCGACAAGGGCGTGGTCTGCACGTGCACGAGCCTGTGGGACTGCAGCAAGAACCCCAAGAAGTGCGAGCAGGACATGCAGACGCCGGGCGGCGGGACGTGGGAGTGCAAGTGGACCGAGTCCGAGTACGTCTGCACCGGCAAACCGGACAGCGGCTCGCCCCCCTCGGGCAAGAACGGCTGGTCCTGCAACTTCGATGTGCTCAAGGGCAAGTGGGTCTGCAAGAAGACCCCACCACCCAACCCCTCGAACAAGCCCGATGGATCCAGCGTCTGGGACTGCGAGGTGGACAACGAGCTCGACAAGATCACCTGCGAGCGCAAGGACGACGTGCCCCCGGGCGGGAGCGGCGGAAGCGCTGACGCTGGAGTGCCGCCCGGCTCCGGTGCAGACAGCGGAGCGCCGAGCCCCGACACCGGCAGCGGGGGGCCCCCCTCCACCGGCAACAAGGAGTGCGTGCCGGGCACCAAGAAGTGGTGCGACGGCCTGCAGTACTGCGGCTGGGGGCAGGTGGTCTGCGGCCCGGATGGCAAGTGGAAGCGCAAGTTCTTCGGCTTTGGGCCGCTTGACTGCCAGGAGCTCGCGGATGGCCGTCGGCCCAACACGAAGTGTGCCTGTTACCATACCTTCTTCAACACCGAGTGCTGCGAGACGCCGGACTGCATCGTGCCAGCGGGGACCAACGGACAGATCTGCCCGGCGAGCCCGGGTCAGCTCTGTGACTACTGCAACCCGCTCAAGCCGGAGTGCAAGGAGACCGGTTCCCACTGCATCATCTCGTCGTCCAACGAGACCTTCTGCGGCAAGGGGTGCGGTTCGGGCCAGGCGTGCCCCACCGGGTACCAGTGCATGTCCCTGACCATCAAGGGCAGCCCGACCAAGCAGTGCGTTCCCACTGATTTGAGCTGCTTCCACTAGGAACCTCGAACGCGTCTCAAGTCCACCTCCCTTTCTTCTCCCCTTCACTTCATTCTCTCGAAACAACATTAGATAATTAGATCTTAGATCTTTATATAATTAAACATTTTAACATATGGCTTTTGCGGTTGTCCGGTCAGGGGCGGCTGCTACCATGCGCCGGATGGTGCGATCACTTCTCATCGTTCTTCTGCTGGCTGGGGCGGGGTGCACGCAGGAGACAGGCCCCGCGCCGGCCCAGCAACGCCTGACCCGCGCTCCGCGGCCCGCCCCGCCACAGGTCTTGCCCAAGGACGATCCACGGGTGAAACAGGCCCGGGCGGCGATCAAGACCCTGAAGACCACGCTCAAGAAGGCCCTGCTGGACGCCCTCGGCCAGGGGCCGGAGGCGGCGATCGAGGTCTGCAGCGCGAAGGCGCAGCGGCTGGCCCGGGCCGCGAGCAACGAGCGGGTGACGGTCGGTCGGACCTCGGCTCGCCTCCGTAACCCGAAGAACGCGCCGCGTGGCTGGGTCAAGCCGATCCTCGCCGACTACCAGCGGAGTCCCGGGGTCCCGCCGTACCGGACTGTCCTGCTCGACAAGGGGGGCGTGGGGTATGTGGAGCCGATCTACACCGCCCGGATCTGCTTGACGTGCCACGGATCCGATCCGTCTCCCTCGGTGGCCCAGCGGATCCGGGCGCGCTACCCGGAGGATCGGGCGACCGGCTTCAGGGCGGGTGAGATCCGTGGTCTGTTCTGGGCCGAGGTGCGGTGAATGGTCGCTGTGGAATGTGGACTGGAACAGGAGCCAGTGTAGAATGATGCGCCGTCGAAAAAAGTGACGAAAGGGGACTCCCCTGAGCCGGTCCGTACCATGCGTCGCTGTCGTGGCCCCGCTCCTCGCCCTGCTTGCGGGCTGCCCTGAGGACGGGTCACAGTGTCCGGCCGAGTTCCGCACCGGAGACCCCTGCGAGATCGAAGGCCTGGTCTGCGACTTCCCCGGTGCCGAGTGCGACGAGAAGCCCGAGTGTACCTGCGCGAACCAGCCCGGTGGTCTGTACTGGGACTGTTCCAACGTCCCTTACTGCAAGTGCACCTGCTTCTGCGGCAAGATCGCCATCAACACCTGTGAGAGCCTGGGCTGCGCCAAGAAGGCTGAGGAGCCGTGCCCGGCCAAGGCGGCGCCGGTCTGCGCCGTGATCTGTCAGGACGCCGGGCCGCCCGAGGCCGGTCCGGACTTGCCCGGGCCCGATCTCCCTGGCCCGGACTTGCCCCTGGACCTCGGCCCCCCGGACTTGCCCGCTCCGGATCTGCCCGCCCCGGACTTGCCCGCGCCAGACCTGCCGGGTCCTGACGCGGCGCCCGGGGACACCTTCTCTGCGCCCGACGGCCTTTCGTCACCGGACTGAGCCGCCGGCGGGACCCCCCGCTTGAGGACCAGGATGTACGAGCCGGGCCCCCGCTCCAGCACGAGGACGTGGTCCGCGCCGGAGAGCGTGCGGGCCCGGGCGTACCAGGGCATCTTCTTCAGCGTCTCGTCGGCGTCGAGAAGCTCGGGGACGTAGAGGTCCACCTCGAGGTAGCGCTTCCCCGTCGCCTTCTGCATCGCCGCCGCGTAGCTGAACATCTGCAGCTCCTTGAGCGGGAAGAGGTCGTTGTGCAGGGCGCCGCCGTAGATCGCGACCAGGGGCGGTCTACGTCTCTGAGCCCCGGCGTCCACCCGGGCGCGGCGGTATGCCAGGACCTTCAGCGTCCGCTCTCGCAGGTGTCGTGTGATCAGGTCGAGCAGCTTCTCGAAGTCGAGCTGGCCGCCTCGCTGGGTGTCGAGGAGCTTGTCGTACTCCTTGCAGCTTACGCTGAGGATGTGGGGCTGGACCCCGAGGGCCTTGGCGCCCTTGAGCAGTCGAACCACCTCGCTCTCGGTCTCCACCGGCCGATCCGTGCTCTTCTCGACCTTGGCGGTGACCTGCGTCTCCTTGGCGCCGCAGCGGCCCTCGGTGACCCAGGTCTCCACCACGAGGTCCGTGGCCTGTCTGGCGAGCTCGGTGAGCATCTCCCGCCGGAAGCGCTCGAGGGCCGAGAGCACGGGTCTCGAGTCGGTCTTCTGGTGCAGCTCGCCGAAGCCCACCACCACCGGCCTCCGGCGGCGCAGGAGATCGGCCAGGGCCGCGCGCGCCGTGGGGAAGGTCCGGGGGTAGAGCCCCGGGTCGGCGGGCCGCGCCGCGTCGGTCCGGGGAGCGACCCGGGACGTGCGGCCCCGGTCGTGGCAGCTGCACAGAAGCAGGAGTATCGCGGCTGCTGTCAGATAGGGCCCGTGGCTATCGAATGAGTGCATCACCTGGAAACGATGTTATGTACACTTGGAAGATCAGACAACCGACATGGTGCTCCGGTTCTACGTACCCTTGCTGCTCCCATTGCTGCTCGCCTCGGGCTGCGCCAAGCCCAGGCCTGACCAGAAGCTGATCAAGGAGGTCCGGCTGGCCGGCGTGCGCTCGGTGAAGAAGGACGCCCTGCTGGATGGGCTGGAGACCCAGCGGACCGGGTGGTGGCCCTTCGCCGAAAAGCACTACTACGAGCCCTCGGTGCTGGACCGGGATGTCCGGCGCGTGGAGCGCTACTACGCCGGCCACGGCTTCTTCGACGCCCGGGTCACCAAGCGCGAGGTCAGCGAGCTGCCCGGCGGGCGCGAGGTCAAGGTCAAGCTCACGGTGGACGAGGGCAAGCCCGCTTTGCTCAAGGAGCTGAAGCTCACCGGGCTCGACGGGCTGGAACCGGGCCTGCGGGCACGAGTGACGGGGAAGCTCGGGGTGACCGTTGGCCAGCGCTTCAGCCACGAGGCCTACGGCGCGGCCAAGGCCGCGCTCCGGCTGCGCCTGGAGCAGGCGGGCTACGCCTACGCCGAGGTCGCGGGCAGGGTGCTCGTCGACCGCCGGGCCCGGACCGTTCGGGTCGAGCTCGATGCCTCGCCCGGGCCGCGGGTGCGCTTCGGTGAGACCCGCATCGAGGGCAACGGGGCGATCCCCGGCGACAAGCTGCTGCGTCTGGTCACCTGGAAGGAGGGCGAGCTTTACGATCCAGGCGAGCTCAACCGCACGCGGGCGCGCATGTTCAACCAGCAGCTGTTCGCGTCGGTGAGCATCAAGCTGCCCACGTCACCGACGTCCGAGGCCGACATGCGGATCCAAGTCGCGCCGACCAAGCTCAGAGAGCTGCGGCTGGGCGTTGGGTTCGGCTTCGAGAAGAAGCGCCACGAGGTGCGGCTGATCGCGCGGTGGATCCTGCGCAACTTCTTGGGCGGGATGCGGACCCTGGAGCTGCGCCTGCGACCGGCCTGGGTCGCCTTGCCGACGATCTGGAGCGCGGAGCGCCAGGGGCCGGCCGTGGACGCCGAGATCAAGCTGAGCCAGCCCGACATCTTCAGCACCCGGGTGACCGCCTTCGCCGCGGTGGGCTACGAGCTCGGGCTCCACGAGGGCTACAGGTTCCACGGACCGAAGCTGCAGCTCGGCGCGGACCGCTCCTTCCTCGCCGACTACCTCCGCGCCGGAGTCTCCTACAACTTCCAGTTCCTCGACTTCTTCGATCTGGTCGAGCTCGCGGAGGGCCAGAATCCGACCGGAGAGACCGGCACGCTCCTGCTGCTCGGCGCCCCGGATCCCTACCGCCTGGCCTGGTTCGAGGAGTTCCTCCAGCTCGACCTGCGCGACGAGGTGGTCGAGCCGCGGGCTGGCCTCTTCGCCGAGGTGCGCCTGGAGGAGGGCGTCCCCCCGCTGGGCGGCGAGTTCTCCTACTTCAAGGTCGTGCCCGACGTCCGGGCCTATGTCCCGGTGTTCACCAAGCGCTTGGTCCTCGCCCTGCGAGCCCAGCTCGGCTACCTCGAGCCCTACGGCGGAGACGACAGCCCCGTGACCCGCCGACTGACGCTGGGCGGGCCGACGAGCCACCGCGGCTTCACCTACGGTCGGCTCTCGCCCCAGATCGCCACCGCCAGCGGCAGCACCATTCCGCTCGGGGGCAACGCCTCGCTCCTCGGCTCCGCGGATCTGCGCTGGCGGATCGTCAAGCTCTTCGGCCTCTGGCTCAGCCTGGTCGGCTTCTTCGACGTCGGCGACGTGGTGAAGACCTTCGGCGAGCTCGACCTGGCCGAGCTGCACCGCACTGCGGGGGGGAGCCTGATGTACCAGACGCCGATAGGCTCGGTGCGCATCGGCCTCGGCGTGCGGCTGAACCGGCTGGCCGCGGCCGAGCCGGACGGGCGGGTCAACCCGGACCCGGGCGAGCGCTTCGCGTTCCACCTGACGATCGGGGAGGCCTTCTGATGCCCGCCCCGCGCTGGCCCCTGCGTGTGCTGGTCTACCTGGGCCGCGCTGTGCTGTGGATCGTGCTGCTCGTGGCTGTGGTGGCGATGGGGGTGCTCGACCTGATGCGTCGACCCGCCGGCCAGGAGTGGGTCCGGGGGCTGGCCCTGGCCGAGACCAGCAAGATCCTCCCCGGCCTGCGCGTTGGCCGCATCGGCGGCGATCTGACCGGGTCCCTCGAGCTGGACAACGTGGTGCTCAAGGACCGCTTCGGCGGCGAGGCCATCGCCGTGCGAGGGGTCCGCCTGCGCTACGACGTCATGGCGCTGCTGAAGCGCGGCGTGATCCACGTGGAGAGGGTGGAGCTGGATCGTCCCGTGCTCAGGGTCGGGCCGGCGAAGAACGGCAAGCTCAACCTGGCCGAGCTGGTGGTGCTCGAGCCCGGGCCCGAGCCACCGCCCTCCGAGCCCACCTCCCTTCGCCTCGAGCTGGACCGCCTGCGCATCCGCCAGGGCGAGCTGCGCCTGGAGACGGGGGCCGCACCGCTCACCGTGGACGGGCTGGAGGTCGACCTCGGCGCGCGGGCAGGGATGAGCGACATCTCCGCCACGTTGCGGAAGATCGCCGCGCGCGTTGTCCTGCCCGACGGCAAGCGGCTCGACGCCGCGCTGGACGGCCGCGCGGCCCTGGACAACAAGCGGCTGGACGCGGCGATCAACGCCAGGGTCACGGGTTTCACGCCCACCGGGGCGGTGAGCCTGGCCCTCGAGGCGGCGGGGCCTCACTCCCGGGTCGGCCTGAAGGTGAGCCTGGGCTTGCCTGGCAGGGGCGCGCTGTCTCTCGGGGGCTGGGCCGGCCTCGATGAACAGATGCTGCCCCACTACGCCCTCACCGCCCGCGCCAAGCACCTGGACCCGAGCCAGATCCTCGCCGGCCTGATCGCCGCGGACGTGAGCCTGGAGCTCGGCGCCAAGGGGGACGGCGTGCCGCTCGCGCCGGCGAGCAAGGCCGAGCTCGACCTGGCCGTCGGTCCCTCCACGGTCCACGGCTTTCGGCTGAGCAGCCTGGACCTGGAGGCGCGGGCCGAGGAAGGGCGCTGGACCCTGGAGCGGCTCAAGCTCCGCACCCCCGGGGGAACCGTGGGGGCATCGGGCACCGGCACCCTCGAGCGGGTGGACGCGAAGGTCGACGTGAGCCTCCCGCGGCTTGACCGGCTGCCGGCGCGGGTGAAGCGGCTGGGCGTCCCACCGGACCTGCGGGGCGGCGTTTCGCTCTCGGCCCGGGTCAACGGACCGTTCCGCGGCCCCCTCGGTGGCCGCGCCCGGCTCAAGGTGCGCGAGCTCGCCGTGGCCGGCATCCGCCTGGCGGGGGCCGACCTGAGCGCGGCGTTTCGTGGGTTGCCCGCCTCACCGTCGGGATCCCTCTCCCTGCACGCCGAGGGGCTGGACCCGGGCGATCGCCGCCTCACCATCGATCGCGCCGACCTCTCGCTGAAGGGCACGCCGCGGCGGCTGCAGCTCGAGCTCGCCGCGGACGGGCCGCGGGCCCGGGCGCGGATCGCCACGGACGCCGCCCTCTCTCCCGGCTTCCGGCAGGTGGCGGCGACGCTGGGCCGCCTGGAGCTCTCGGCCCTGGGATACCGCGTTGCCCTGCGCAACACGCCCCGCGTCGAGGTCCAGCCGGGCCGGCGCATCGCGCTCTCCCGCACGCGCCTCGCGCTGCTCGGCGGCGTGGTGGAGATCTCGGGCGAGCTGCGGCCCGCCGGCTTCCCCCGCCTGACCGCGCAGGTCAACGCCCGGGGCGTTCGACCTCCGGGGCTTCGTCGCACCGTGAACGCGGCGATCGAGGCCACCCTGGAGCGAGACCGGGTCGTCGCCCGGATCGGCGGGGAGCTCCCCTCGCTGGGCACCACGCTTCGGCTCGCCGCCCGCCTGCCCGTGCGCTACCGGCCGGGATCGCCGTTTCCGGCCGGCCCCGAGCTGAAACGCGAGGGGGAGCTCTCGCTCCAGGTGCAGCGCCTCGGGCTGGCCCTGGTGAACGAGCTCGCGCCGAAGCTGCCGAAGGTGGGGGGCGAGGCCGATCTGGACCTCAAGCTCTCCGGGAAGCTCGACGATCCGGACGTGGCGCTGGCGCTCGATCTGCGGCGGGCGCGCTTCGACGAGGTGAGCGGGATCGGCGCGTCCACGCGCGTGGACATCGGGGCGGGCAAGACCCGGATGAGCCACGACTTGACCCTCGGGAACCACAAGCTGGTGCACCTCGAGGCGACGACCCCGACCACCCTTGGACCGCTCCTCGGCGGCGGTCCGCTGGACCTCGCGCGCATCGGCGGGCTGCCGCTGACCCTCGCTCTCGCCGTGGAGCCCACGCGCCTCTCCACGTTGCCCAGGGTCCACCCCTTGCTCGCCCGGCTCGCCGGTACGGCCTCGGCCCGCTTGCAGGTCGGCGGCAGCGTGCTCCGGCCCACCGCCTGGCTCAGGACGCAGATCAAAGACGGCTCCATCGACGGCGGGGAGGTCAAGCTGGGCACCGTGGTCGACGAGGTGACGCTGGCGGTCGAGGCGGACCAGATCCGGCTCGGTGTGTCCGTGGACAAGGACCGGGTGCCGTTCCTGCGCGCCAAGGGGACCGTCGGGCTCGCGCTGGATCAGCTCGTCGCCGGCAAGCCGCCGGGGAGCTTCCCGCTCGCCCTGGAGGCCCGGGTGCCGTCCTACCCCCTCGAGCGCCTCTCGCAGCTCAACGCTGCGCTCGCCGATCTGTCGGGCAGGCTCGACCTGAAGGTCAAGCTCGGCGGCCTGTCGACCGCGCCCACCGCCGAGGCCGACGTCAAGGTCACCGGCGCGGGCTACACCGGTGCCCGGATCGGCGATCTCGCCCTCGGGGCATCCTTCGACGGCAAGGCGCTGGACACGCACCTGCGCCTGAAGCAACCGAAGGGGGGCTCGCTGACCTGGCGCGGCGTGCTGCGCCCGCTGGCCAAGACCATCTCCGGGCGGCTACGCGGGCAGAAGCTCGACCTGGCCATCCTGCGCAGGCTGGCGCCGCCGGTGAAGGAGTCGGCGGGCAAGCTCGACCTGGACCTCAAGGCCGAGGGGGCGCTGGCCAAGCCGGTGGTCACCGGCGCGGTCACGCTCAAGGACGGAGAGCTGCGCCTGCGCGGGCTGTCGACGCTCAAGGGCATCGGGGCCCGGGTCGAGCTCAAGCCACGTCAGATCCGCGTCGTCCGCGTCGCCCTGCGCGGCGACAAGGGGACCCTGACCGTCTCGGGCAACGTGGACCTGAGCCAGGAGGGGCTCGACGCGACGCGGGGCCTGGCGCTCCTCGACCGCTTCGATGTGCTGGTCCGGGCGCGGAAGCTGGGCATCGACACGGCCCAGATCTCCGGGCTCGAGGCCTCGGCCAACGTCTCGGTCACCGGCGGGTTGAAGACGGACGGCGGGCGACCACGCCTGGCGGTGAAGGTCAAGGTGGACGACGGCATGGTCAAGGTGCCCAAGGTCGAGGGCGGGCGGGACCTGCACAGCACCGCCCCCCTGCCCGACGTGGTCTACGTCGACGAAAAAACCAAAGAGAAGACCGCGAGCGCCGGGGACACGGTCGATGGGGAAGGGCAGGGTGAGCCGACGAGCCGTCGCGCGGCGCCGGCCGTCGGCCTGCGGATCGAAATCGGCGCCGACCCGCTGTTCGTGCGCGGCGAGGAGGTCGACCTGGAGGTGGTCACGAACCTCGTCGCGCGGACCGACGCCCAGGGACGCATCCGGCTCAAGGGACAGGTGGAGATCCGGCGTGGGCGGATCCAGGCGCTCAACAACACCTTCGACGTTCGTCAGGCCACGGTCAGCTTCTCCGGCGAGGTCAACCCCGACCCGGCGCTGAACATCCTGCTCGCGCGCGAGGGGCCCGAGGCCACGGTGCTGGTCCAGCTCACCGGGACCGCCAGCGCGCCGGAGCTCGCCCTGCGCAGCGACCCGCCGATCTACGACCGGGGCCAGATCATGAGCCTGCTGCTCACCGGCCGCGTGGACGCCAAGCCCGAGTCGGGCGGGGAGGGGGACCAGACCATGGCCGTGGCCAACGCGGTCTCCCAGGTCCTGCTCGGCAGCATCGCGCGCAAGTTCGCGCCCAAGGTCGGCCTGGACGTGGCCAAGGTCAGCCTGGACGAGGCCAAGAACAAGCAGACCGGCGAGTCCCAGATCCGCGCCGAGGCCGAGGTGGGCAAGTACATCACCGACCGGCTCTACCTCGCCTACCGCCGCGTGTTCGGCGCCACGGCCGAGGAGAACTCCAACGAGGCGCTGATGGAGTACCGCATCTCGGCGCGCTGGCTGATCACTGCCCTGTTCGGCGACGCGGGGGTGGGCGGTGTGGATATCTTCTGGAACCTGCGCTACTGAGCCTGGGGGCGGCACACGACAGCTGAGGGGCCGGGCCCCGGCCCTCGAGGTTCAAGCCCGCGAAATCAGGTGCTCGATTCTGGTACTGTTCCTGCTACTTGCCAGGTCGGAGGAGGACCACCTTGCGCGCGCTCATCTGGAGGATGCCCATTCTGCTGCTGATGGTCGCGGCCTGTGGGACGGAGGAGTCGAGCCCGACCCCCGGGAGCTGCCGGCCGGCCGAGACCACCTGCGAGGGCGGGGCCTGCATCGGGGACCCCTGGTCCGCCGGTGAGTTCGGCGACCCCTGCGCCTCGGGTCAGGAGTGCACGAGCGGCATCTGCGGCCAGGACACCCAGACCGGCACCAAGTTCTGCACCCAGACCTGCAAGCCCGAGGACGCCGAGCCCTGTCCCCAGGGCGCCGAGTGTCTGCTCACCGGCGACGCCACGGGCAACGTCTGCGGCCCACCCGTGCCCTGCTGATCACCCGGTCACATCTTGTTGGTTCGCACGGTCCGGCCGACTTGTGGCCGCGATGGCGGTCACATCGTTCTCACTGGTCGGCGGCCTTCTTCTTGGCCGGTGCCTTCTTGGCGGTCTTCTTCTTGGCGGGCGCCTTCTTGGCGGGAGCTTTCTTGGCGGGAGCTTTCTTGGCGGGCGCCTTCTTGGCGGTGGCGGCTTTCTTCTTGGCCGGTGCTTCTTTCTTCTTGGCGGCGGTTTTCTTCTCGCCCGGGGCCTTCTTGGTCGCGGTTTTCTTTTCGGCCGGGGCCTTCTTGGTCGCGGCCTTCTTGGCCGGTGCTTCCTTCTTGGGGGCGGCTTTCTTTTCGGCCGGGGCCTTCTTGGGAGCCTTCTTCGCGGGGGCGGCCTTCTTCTTGGAAGCGGCCTTCTTCTTCTTCGGGGCCGTCTCCACCGCCTTCGGCGCCGCGGTTGCCTCGGCTTCCGCGGGGGTCTCCTCCCTGGGCTTCCACATCGCGGAGAAGGCCGCCTCCACCGCGCTGCGGGCGTTGGACATGCCGAGCCGCGTGGCGAATGCGGACGTTGGGGCGGGTGGGGCGGTGTCATGAGCGCCCGCGCCGTCTTCCTCCTTGGCGGCGGGCTCGGTCTCCGGCGTCTCCTGGGCCTCGGTCGAGCGCGGCGCGGCCTCGGACGGCTTGAGCGGCGGCCCTCCCTCGAGCTCGCGGATCCGGCGGTGCAGATCCCGCACCTCAAGGTCCAACCGCTTGGCCTCGGCCTTCTGGCTGTCCCGGGCGAACTGCAGGTCGAGCACCTGCTGCTTGAGTCCGTCCTCGCGCTTGTTGAGCCGGACGATCTCGGCGAGCAGCTCGGCGTTGCGCTCCCGCAGATCCGCGGCCTCCTTCTCCAGCCGGGCCGCCCTGGCCAGCGCCTGTAGCTTGGCGTCTTCGAGCTCCCGCGAGCGCTGGACCGAGAGCGTCGAGGTCTGCGCCTCGACCGCCTTGCGCCAGCTCGTCAGCGCGGTGACCATGTTCCCGCCGTTGGCCAGCAGGGCCGCCGGGTCCCGCTCCTCGAGCAGGCGCAGGGTCTGGTTCAGCACCTGCCGCAGCGCGGCGGCGAGGCTGGCCTGGGCCGCGGTGGTCGTGTCGGAAGTCGTGGGGGTCATGGTCCTCCGGGTCAGTCGTCTTCGCCGAGGGTCACGCTCTCGCCCGGCTGCAGCACCTGTACTGTGGCCCGGGTCTCGCGCTCGACCCTGCCGGCCCACTCCGCCGCGTCCTGCTGGATCACGTCGAAGGTGTCGAAGTGCATCGGCACGACCATCTTGGGCTCGAGCAGGTCCACGGCCGAGAGGGCGTCGTCCGGGCCCATGGTGAAGTTGTCGCCGATGGGCAGCATCGCCAGGTCGATGTCGTCCTTGCCGATGAGCTTCATGTCGTAGAACAGTCCGGTGTCGCCGGCGTGGTAGATGCGCACGCCGCCGAGGTAGAGCAGCACGCCGGCGGCCAGGCCGCCGTAGCTCCCGTCGGGCATCGAAGAGCCGTGCTGGGCGATGGTCAGCTTGACCCGCCCCCACTCGAAGCTCTTGCCGCCGCCGATGTGCAGGGGGTGGACGTTCTCCAGCCCCTTGGCCTGCAGCCAGTTGATGATCTCGAAGTTGGAGACGACCAGCGCGCCTGTGCGCTTGGCGATCTCCACCGTGTCGCCCACGTGGTCGCTGTGGCCGTGGGTCACGACGATGACGTCGGCCTCGACCTCGTCGGCCGTCGCCGCCGCCTGGGCGTTACCCGAGAAGAACGGGTCGATGAGCAGCTTGACCATCGGGGTCACGATCCCGGTGGCCGAGTGTCCGTACCAGGTCACCTCGACGCTCATGATCTCCTCCTGTTGGTCCCGGGTGCTATAGCACAGGCGCGAAACTTCCGTCAGCCCCTTGCTCAACATCGCCCCGCGTCCAATAATCCGTGGCTGATGCCCGTCCGGATCCTCGCCCTCCTGCTCCTGCTGTCTTCGTGCAGGGGCTCGCCGGAGCCGCCCCTGGAGCTGACCCTGGAGGTTCAGGGGATGACCTGCGGCAGCTGCGAGCAGGCGATCCAGACCGAGGTCGGGCGCCTGCCCGGTGTGCGCGCCGTTCGCGCCTCGCACGAGGAGAAGCGAGCCTGGGTGACCTTCGAGCGGGGAAAGGTGACGGCCGGGGCGATCATCAAGACCATCAACCGGCTGGGGTATCGGGCATCTTTGCCGAAACCCGCCAAGGAGCGATGACATGTTCGACCACCTGCTCGACGACAGCCAGCGCGCGCTGCGGGACGAGGTGCGCGATCTCGTGCGCTGGGTGCCCCGGGAGCTGATCCTCGCCATGGACCGGGACGAGGTGCGCTTCCCCCGGGAGTTCCTCGCCGAGGCCGGTCGGCGCAACCTGCTCGGCGTGCGCTACCCCAAGACATGGGGCGGCAGGGGGCTGACCTGGGCCGACACGGCGATGGTGATGGAGGAGGTGGCGGTGCTGGGCTACATGTTCGGCTGCACCTTCGGCGTGGGGGCCGAGCTGGTCTGCGACGCCATCGTCAACCTGGGCACCGACGACCAGCGCGAGCGCTACGTCAAGCCGCTCCTGCGCGGCGAGATCTTCGCCGCGGAGTGCCTGACCGAGCCGCGCGGGGGATCGGACTTCTTCGGCACCACGACCCGCGCGGCGCGCGATGGCGACGACTGGCTGCTCAGCGGGCAGAAGCGCTTCATCGTCGGGGGCGACGCCGCGGACTTCTTCCTGGTCTACGCCCGGACCGACCCCGACGTCGCTCCGCACAGGGGGTTGACCTGTTTCATTGTCGACCGGGGCCCCGGCGTCGAGACGAGCTACCTCTACGGGCTGATGGGTTGCCGCGGCGGCGGCACGGCCAGGGTGACCTTCCGGGACGTGCGCGTGCCGCAGAAGAACGTGGTCGGGAAGGTGAACGAGGCGGTGAAGGTGTTCTACCCGATGATGATCCCGGAGCGCCTGGGCACCGCGGCGATGACCATCGGCGCGGCGCGGCCAGCGGTGGAGATCGCCACGCGCTACTCCACGAAGCGGCGGGCCTTCGGTCGGCCGATCTGCGAGTTCCAGGGGGTCAGCTTCCAGATCGCCGAGGCGGTGACGCTCCTCGATGCATGCCGCAGCCTGTGCTACACGACGGCGCTCGCCGTGGACGCCGGCGACGACCCGAACCGCGTCCGCCGGCTGGTGAGCGAGACCAAGAAGTTCGTCACCGAGTCGTGCCAGCACGCGGCGCGCCTGGCGATGCAGGTGATGGGGGGCATCGGCTACACCAACGTCTACCCCATCGAACGCATCGTCCGCGACCTCGGGCTGGCGAGCATCTGGACGGGCTCCAACGAGATCATGAGCCTGATCGTGGGCACCGAGTGGTACAAGGAGTCAGCGGTGAGCTGGGAGAGCCAGCGTCTGCGGGACCTGGAGCAGGACGCGGAGCACGCCGACGATGTGGAGGAGAAGGTCTACGAGTGATCCGTGCTCACACGGGCGAGGTGGACCCGGCCCCTGCCGCGCAGGGCGGGGTGGGCGAGTCGTGCGCGGGCGGCCTGGCGGCGGGCGAGCTGGTAGATCTGGTAGGGGGCCAGCATCACGAAGCAGGCCGCTGCACAGACGCTCACGCCGACCAGGGAGAGGACCAGGGGGATCAGTGAACGATTCATGCTAGCTCCTCGCCGAAGCTGTGACATAGGACTCTTACGAGGTGGAGCGCGGTTCCTTCCGAAGGCATAAACCTCTGATGTCAGGTGGTTAGATGACGACGCGCATTGGCGTGATCTCAGACACCCACGGCCTGCTGCGTCCCGAGGCCCTCCAAGCCCTGGCCGGCGTGGACCAGATCCTCCACGCCGGCGACGTCGGCGACTCCGCCGTGCTCGAGGCGCTGTCGCGGCTCGCCCCGACCCACGCGGTGCGCGGCAACACCGACAGCCATGCGCTCGGCCTGCCCGAGACCCGCGTCGTCGAGGTCGGCGGATGCTCGATCTACCTGATCCACGACCTGGGCCGGCTTGACCTGGACCCCGAGGTGGCGGGCTTCGCCGCGGTGGTCTTCGGCCACTCCCACGAGCCACACCTGCGGAGGGAGTCGAATGTGGACGGTGGGGCGGGGGCAGCCAAGAGCGTGCTCTTCTTCAACCCGGGCAGCGCGGGGCCGCGCCGCTTCAGCCTGCCGGTGACAGTGGGGCGGCTGAAGCTGGAAGAGGGGGGCGAGCTGCAGGGCGAGATCCTCGAGCTCGACGTGTAGCGATACTACACGGGCCCTCTTGTATCGTTTCGGCGGGCCGATCCACCGGTCACCATTGAGACGTGATCCACCCCTGGGCCTCCCCATTCTACCGACTGCACCGCTACTACTACGCGGGGATCACACTTGGGCTGGTGGCGGCCAGGCTGCTCCACCTCCGCTTCCACACCCTGCGCGACCTGATGATCGCCGTGGACGTGCTGTTGAGCGCGATGCTCTGGACAGGGTTGATCGGGTCGCCCCCCGCGGCGGCCTTCGCCCTCGCGGGGGGCGGGATCCTGCCGGCGGCGGTCTGCCTCGTCCTGGTCGTCGCGAGCCTCTTGCTGCTGCGCGTGGAGCGACGGCTGGCCCGTAGGTACTGGGCCAAGAGCCTGGTGCTCTACAACGTGGACACGGGGAGCGCGAGCACGCTGCGCGGCCGGGTGGTCGTCGGGCACCTGTTCGTGAACGAGGGAGATCGGTTCTGGACCGCCGCAGGTATGGACCGGGCGATGGAAACGGCGCAGGAGGCGACACGTTGGCTCGAGTTCCAGGCGCGCTCCTACGGCGCGGAGCTGGGGGTGGAGAACCTGAGCCTGGGCGCGACGCACCCCGGGCCCCGCGTGCCGCTGTGTGGGCTGCCCGAGCGGGTGATGCGCGAGGCGCTGGCGTTCGCGAGCGAGGCGCGGGCCGCCGACGGCGCCTGCCTGGTGCTGCACCCGGCCGACCTCGAGCGCAGTCACGCGCGTCCGGACTACCTGGGATGTCGTCGGCCAGAGCCGGTGGAGCTTTGCCTGGTTCGCTGGGACGCGCCGCCCTCTGTCGTGGCCCACGAGCTGCTGCACCTGTTTGGCGGCGATGACCACTACCACAGCACGAGCATCGTGGAGCGTGACGCCAAGCGCGAGCTCATCGGCCGCTCCATCATGTTCGAGTCGGACGCGCCCCTGGAGCGCCTCGTCGTGGACGGCGTCACTGCGCAGTGCGTCGGCTGGTCCTGAGCTTCGGTCAGCTCACCGCGCGAGAGCTGTGGAACACCGGGGTCGCGGGCGCCACCCCGCGGGCCAGGGCCAGCGCGCGGCGGACGCCCTCGGGGATGCCCAGGGTCGTGCGCAGCTCGTCGACGCGGTCCAGCTCGACCCAGCGCACCTCGGCCGCGTCCGAGCCGGCCCGGGGCTCCACATCCGGCGCCAGGCCCCAGAAGTCGACGATGACGAAGTGGTACTCCACTCGCCCTTGCGCATCGGGGATGATGCGCTCGACCACCTTGGCCACCTCCTGGAGCGAGGTGGGCTCGAGGCCGGTCTCCTCGATGACCTCCCGCCGGCAGGCCTCGATCAGCGGCTCGCCGGCCCGGGCCAGGCCGCCGGGCACGCTCCACAGCCCCTGGGCCGGCGGCGCCCCGCGCCGCACGAGCAGCACCCGGTCCAGCTGCGGCGTGAACAGCGCCGCGCCCACGCCGACCAGCGGCCGCTCCGGGTAGCGTCGGTCACTCATCGGTGGTCTCCGCCGAGGGGCAGTCGTCGGTCAGGGGGCACTCGGCGCAGCGCGGCTTGCGCGCCTGGCAGATCGCGCGGCCGTGGAGGATCAGGCGATGCCCGAAGGAGATCCAGCGCTCCTGGGGCAGGGCGGCCATCAGGTCCTGCTCGATCTTCACCGGGTCGTCCTGCGCGCTGAGACCGAGGCGTCCGGCGAGGCGCCGGACGTGGGTGTCGACCACCACCCCCGTGGCCAGGCCGTGGGCCGTGCCGAGGACGACGTTGGCCGTCTTGCGGGCCACCCCGGGCAGCTCCACCATCTGCTCCATGCTCCGCGGCACCTCGCCGCCGTGCCGCTCGACAATGGCCCCAGCGGCGCCCCTGATCGCCTTGGCCTTGTTCCGGAAGAAGCCGGTGGAGTGGATCATCTCCTCGAGCTCGGCGGTCTCCGCCCCGGCGAGGGCCCCGGCCGTCGGGTAGCGCTTGAACAGCGCGGGGGTGACCTTGTTCACTCGCTCGTCGGTGCACTGGGCCGAGAGAATGGTGGCCACCAAGAGCTGCAGCGGGGTCTCCCAGTCCAGGGCGGTGGTCGCCTCCGGGTAGGTCCGCTCCAGGGCGGCGAGGATCCGCCGCACCCGCGCCGGATCGGGCGCGCCGGCCACGGGCCTCTTGGCGGCCGGTTTTTTCGCAACCGGCTTCCTGGCAACCGGCGTCTTCTTGGACTTCGCGGCGGTCTTCTTCCTGGCCATGGCGGGCCAGTATAGCACCGCGGCGCGACCATCGCGGCTCGCCTTGCGCGGCCCGTGGATTGTCCGTAACGTCGGACCGTTGCGTGAACTGTCCCGCATCCTGCGCCAGTACCAGACGCCGCTCCTGCTCGGCTGGATCGTGCTCGTCCACCTGGTCGTCACCGTCTTCTGGCTGCGGCGGGACTGGTTCGAACCCCTGCGGACCCCGGACACCTTCGCCCACTATGTCGCCCTGACCCGGCTGGTGGCCGACGCCGACGTGAACGGCGGGTGGGCGCTGCTTCACGCCCTGCGCGACCAGAGTAGCCACTACTCCGCGTTCGCGCACCTGCCCCTCGCCGTGGCCGGGCTGCTGTTTCAGGCCACGCCCTTCGTCTACCGCGTGGCCAACGTCTTTTACGTCGTGGTCCTGCTCGTCGGCGTCTACCTGCTCGGCCGGCGCTGCCACGGCAGGCAAGCCGGGCTCATCGCCGCGGCCCTTGTCACCCTGACCCCCGCGGTCTACGGGGGGTGGCGCACCACGGGCCTGGATTTCCCGGCCCTCGCCCTGACCCCGCTGGCGATCCTGTTTCTGCTGCGCTCCGAGGGTCTTGCGCGCAAGCGGGACGCCGCCCTCTTCGGCCTGTTCGCGGGCTTCGCGCTGCTGTGCAAGACCCAGGCGTTGCTCTTCCTGTTCTGGCCCGGGGCCTACGTCCTCGGCCGGTCCGTCGTCGAGGCGCGCCGGGAACGGCGATCCCTGCGGCCCGTGCTCCTCGGCGCCGCGGTGGCCGTGGCGGTCCTGGCGGCCTCGACCTCGCTCTACTGGGCCGGTCGCCTCGGGTTCCTCTTCGACGCGTTGCGGATCCACGCGACAGGGGAGGGCATGTACTTCTACGAGGGGGACACCTCGCTCCTCGGCGGCGTGGTGCACTACGCCCTCTGCCTGCCGCTGCTCCTGAGCGGGGTGCTGACCGTCGCCCTCATCGCCCTGCTGCCGGCCTTCTTCAGGGCGAGCCGCGACCGCTGGGTCATCCTGATCTGGATCTTCGTGCCCATCGCGCTCCACATCCTGCTCAAGGTCCGTCACCACCGCTACCTCTTCCCCCTGGTCCCGGGTGTCGCGGTTGTCCTCGGCGTGGGGCTGGCGTCGCTGCGCCCGCGGCTGCGGGGCGTGGCGACGGCGGTGGTTGGCACCGGCGCGATGGTGCTCTGGCTCGCCTGCTCCTTCGGGTCCGGCAACGAGGCAGACGCGACCCACTCCCGCCTGTTGTCCGTGGTCCGTCGCTGGAACATCGTCGTCCCCAAGGACATCCCCCTGCCGCAGCTGCCCACCTCGCTCGGGGGCTACGTCTTCACCTGCGGTGGGTGCCAGTACTCGGGGCTCCCGTCGGAGAGGAGCGACCAGTACCCCGCCGCGCGGTCCTTCGCCCGCTGGATCGGCCAGCGGCACCCCCGGGGAGCGGGGGTGCTCCTGTTCTACGGCGGCGACCTGCGCATCGAGCCGCTGATGGTCGCGACCCAGAGCCTGCTGCCGGCCTCGCGCCTCGTGATGGCCGAGACGATCCACGAGATGGACCGCTTCCTCGGCCGGCCGGGCTGGACGGTCTACTACTTCGCCAAGGGCCGGCTGCCCTTCGAGATCCCGGGCGCGCGACCGCTGGTGCGCGTCGCCGGGGTCGACCTGTGGCGCGTCCCGGAGGAGGCGTTGTGATCGGGGCCGCGCTGCAGCGACCGGCCGTGCGGTACGGGGCGATGCTCGCGTTGCTGGCGCTCGCCCTGACCGTGCCCAGGTCGCTCGGCCTGCGGGACCTCGAGGTCACGGCGAGCCTGGACTACGAGGACGGCCCGTTCCACCAGGCCTTCCTCGACGCGGACCAGAAGCGCGAGGCGATGCCGCGGCTCGCCGCCGACCCCTACTTCGGGGCGCACCCGGAGATGCTCCCCGAGATGCTGGTGCCCCACTGGCCGCCCGGGCTGTACAAGATCGCCGGGGTCTTCGCCGGGGTCTTCGGGCCGGCCTCGCTGTGGACCACCCAGCTCACCAACCTGCTGTTCGCGCTGATCATGGTCGTGGCGGTGATCGGGCTCGGCGCGGCCCTGGGCGGGCCCAGGCTCGGCCTGTGGGCCGGGTTGCTCACACTGCTCTGTCCGCCGCTGCTCGGCGCCACCTGGTACCTCTCCCCGGACTTCCCGCTGGCGGCGATGGTCACGGGCGGACTGTTCCTGCTCCACCGGTCGCGGCGCTTCGGCGACCGCTGGGCGACGCTGCTGCTCGGCCTGTGGTCCGCCCTGGGCCTTTACATCAAGCCGACCTACGCGCTCTACCTGGTCGGGCCGGCCCTGCTCGTGCTGGTCCAGGCCCTGCGGGCGCGTGCCGGGAGGAAGAAGGCGCTCCTCAACGCCGGCCTCGGGGCGCTGGTCGCCGTTACGCTGTTCGTCCTGCTCTACCCGGGCTGGGACCAGGTGCCGAGCTACATCCGGCGCCACTTCGTCGACGTGAACACGCAGCTACCCGGCACGGCGATACGACCCTTGACCCTGGAGTGGTTGCTGGCCTACGCCAAGCTCGTCTTCGCCGCCTTTCCCTGGCCGCTGCTGCTGCTCGTCCTGCCCGGGCTCGTGCTGCTCGTGGTCCGGGGCTGGCGTACAGGCGCGGCCGCGCGGCTCCTGCTTGTCTTCGTCGGCAGCAGCTACCTGCTGTTGACCCTCGTCTCGGTCAAGATGGAGCGCTACGCGGAGCCGCTCTACCCGGTGCTCTGTTTGCTCGCGGCCTGGTGGATCGTCCGGCTGGTGCCGCGGCGCTGGCAGCTCACGGCTCTCTTGTGGAGCGCGGTGACCTTCGGCGGCGTGCTCTGGGTGGTGCACCAGCGGCCCACCCCCTGGCTCCCCGCGCGGTGGGCGGCCCTGCCGCGGAGCGGCCCGCACAAGCCCAACGCGTTCCATCCGATGCGCTACGAGCTGACGCCCCCGGGGGGGCGCCGCCTGGCCGCGTTGCGCCGCTGGCGCTGGGATGCCGAGTGCCGCATCGGGCCGCTCTTGAACCAGGCGCGCCGCTGGATCGAGGAGGCGCCGGGCCGACGGCCGGTGGGGCTCAGCCTCTACCCCGGGATCCCCCACCGGATCTTCCTCGGCCTGCTGCCCGCCCTGTGCCAGGAGATCCGAGATCGCTTCGTGATCACCCACCTCTACGACTACGGCGCCTGGCCCCTGCTGCCAGGGCTCGCGCGGGCGCCGACGCTGATCGTGCTCCAGCCCCCAAACGCGCCGATCACCGAGAAGAGCCCCGGGATCCAGGTCGTCGCCCGGCGGCGCTTCGACGTGCACTGCCGCGGCGGTGACGTGCCGCTGGTCCTGACCTGGGCGCGGCCCCGGGAGGAGTAGTCCCGCCATGCGGCCGGTCCGCTTTCTCTGATAGACTGCCGGGGCGTGTCCAGTCGCCTCGAGACCACCGCACGATGGCTCGCCACCCGGCACGGGGTGGTCGTGGCCCTCGTCGTGGTCTGGTCCCTCCACCTGACGGCCAACGCCGTCCACGTCATCGGCGACGAGCGGGGCACGGAGCTGGCAGACAGCGCGAACCAGCTCGACTACGTCTACCAGCACGTCTCGGGCGCGCGGAACGCGGGCCCGCGGGCGCTGTGGGACGAGCTGAGAGCGGCGAGCGTGGAGTGGCCGCCCCTCGCGCACTTCGTCCTCGGGGTCCCGGGGGCGATGGCGGACGCTTCCCTCGCCGCGGTGCGGATCTACAACATGCTGTTCTTCGCGGTGCTGCTGATCGGGGTCTACTGGTGCGGGCGGCAGGCCGCGGGCTCGGCTGCCGGTTTGCTCGCCGCTGTCCTCTGCTCGCTGATGCCGGCGATCTACGGCGCATCGCGCCAGATCGGCCTGGACTTCCCGGCCGCGGCGATGGTCGCGCTCGCCACCGGGGCGCTGATGCAGGCCACGGGCTTCGAGCGGCCGGGTCGCGCCGCCGCGGCGGGGCTGGCGAGCGGCCTTGCCGCGCTGGCCCGGGGGCAGAGCCTGTTTTTCCTCGTCGGAACCGGCGCCGTGGAGCTCTGGCGTGGCCTGCGTGGGCGCGCCCGGCGCGTCCAGGTCGTGTTGTACGCCGGCCTGTGCGGCGCGCTGGTCGTCGTGGTCAGTGCGCTCTGGTGGTGGGGGAAGCTGGGGCTGATCCTGGACACGTTGAGGATACACGGCGACGCCGGGCGCCTGCCGCTGGAGGGTGATCCGTCGCTCTGGGGCGGGATCGCGCTCTACCTGGGCGGGCTGTACCGTCTGACCGGGCTCCCGTTGCTGGTGCTGCTGCTCGCCGGGGTGCCCGGCGGGCTGCGTCTGGCGGGCGCCCGCCGCTGGGATCTCCTGGCCTGGTTGCTGGTGCCGCTCTTGATCCACGTGGCGCTGGTCGTGCGCAACCTGCGGTACGTGCTGCCGCTCCTGCCCGTCCTCCCGCTCCTCGGGTCGATCGGAGTGCTTGGCTGGCGGGAGCGGCGGGCCCGGCGCGCCGCGGTCCTCGCCCTGCTGCTCGCCGGGGCCGTCCCCTGGCTGCTGAGCGTCCGCCACCATGACTCGCTGCGCGACGGCCTGGGCCGGGCGGCCCCCCTGATCCTGGGCGACCGGGAGCTCAACCGCCCGGCGGGCCCCGACGAGGTCGCCCGGGCCGGGGCCGAGCTGGCCGCGCGCCTGCGTCCCGTCGCCTCCCGCGGCGTCGCGCTGCTGATGCTGCGATTCGAACGCTCGCGACGCTACGAGGAGACCCAGATGGCGCTGTCGGCGCAGATCCGCGGCCACCTGCCGCGCCTGGTGGTGGCCCACTCCGGTCGGCGGCCCACGGCGTGGGAGGAGCGGGCGATGGAGCGAGCCACCTCGCGGTTCGTGCTCGTGGTCAAGGAGGCCCACCGTCCGGTGGCCGCCCGCCGTCTCCTGGCCGAGGTGAGCCCGACGGGGGGGGCCCTGCAGCTCTGGGAGCTCCAGCCGGGCTCGAGCTGGCGGCCCCCGCTGGGGCCGTAGGAGCTTGCATCGCTTTCCCGCCGCGGGTATGGTCCGGCTGCTGGACGTTGGGGCAGGTGGGTTGACAAGACACGGAGCTCAAGATGCCCGGAAACCTGTTGCTTACCCGCGTTGAAGACCTGCTCAACTGGGGGCGCAAGAACTCGGCGTGGTACCTGCTGTTTGCCACCGCCTGCTGCGCCATCGAGCTGATGCAGACCGGCGGTCCTCGGGGCGACTTCGAGCGCTTCGGCTCCGCCTTCCGTACCTCTCCGCGGCAGTCGGACCTGATGATCATCGCCGGCACGATCACCTACAAGATGGCGACCCGTGCCCGGCTGCTCTACGACCAGATGGCCGACCCGAAGTATGTGATCTCCATGGGTAGCTGCGCGAACTGCGGCGGCCTGTTCCAGCCCGGCTACTCGGTGCTCAAGGGCATCGACCTCGTCCTCCCCGTGGATGTCTACGTCCCGGGCTGCCCGCCCCGCCCCGAGGCGCTGCTCGAGGGCCTGCTCACGATCCAGAAGAAGATGGGCGAGGAGCACGGCTGGCTCTCCGAGGGCTGGGAGGCCACCGAGCGCGGCCGCAAGGAGATGCAGGGCTAGCCCGCTTCGCCCCTCGTGTTTGACCCCACGCACCTGCTAGGCTTCACCGCATGAGCCTGAACGACCGCTCCAGGGAGCGGCTGGTGGGGCTGCTCGGAGAGCAGCGCGCGATCCGCGACGCCGAGCGCCTCGAGCCCTACGGGAAAGACGAGTCCGGCCTCGGCACCTTCCTGCCCGACGCCGTGGCCCTCGTGGAGAGCGCCGACGAGGTCCGCGAGGTTCTGCGCATGGCCGCGATGGACCGCGTGCCCGTCACGCCGCGGGGGCTGGGCACCGGCATGACCGGCGGGGCGCTCCCCGTCGACGGTGGCGTCGTGTTGAGCACCGAGCGCATGGCCCGGGTCCGTGACATCGACCGGGCCAACCTGCTCGCGGTCGTCGAGCCAGGCGTGATCACCGGTCAGCTTCAGGACCAGGTGGAGGGGGAGGGGCTGTTCTACCCGCCGGATCCGGCGAGCCTGGACAGCTGCTCCCTGGGCGGCAACGTCGCCGAGAACGCCGGCGGGCCGCGGGCGTTCAAGTACGGGGTCACGCGGGAGTACGTGCTCGGGCTGGAGCTCGTGACCATGGGAGGCGAGACCCACCGACTGGGGCGGCGCACCGTCAAGGGGGTCACCGGGCTCGATCTGGTGGCCCTGGTGGTGGGCAGCGAGGGCGTCCTCGGTGTGGTCACCGAGATCATTCTCAAGCTTCTGCCCCGGCCACAGGCCGTGCGGGCCTTCCTGGCCCAGTTCCCCGACGCGGTGAGCGCCTCCGAGGCGGTGACCCGGATGATCGCCGGTGGGCACCGGCCGCGCACCCTGGAGTTCCTCGACGGACACGTGCTGGAGCACCTGCGGCGCAAGGGGGGCTACTCCATCCCATCCGCTGCCGGGTCGATGCTGCTGGTGGAGCTGGACGGCGAGGCCGAGGGGCTCGAGCCCCAGATGCTGGCCGCGGCGCAGGTCTGCGAGGAGGCGGGTGCCGTCGAGCTCCACGTGGCCACGGACGAGGCGCGCCGGCGTCAGATGTGGGAGATGCGCCGCAACGCGAACCCGGCCCTCAAGGAGCAGCACCGCTTCAAGGTCTCCGAGGATGTCGTCGTGCCCCGGGCGGCCATCCCCGAGATGATCCGCCGCCTCGACCGGCTCGCCGCGGAGCACGACGTCTACGTCGCCACCTTCGGCCACGCGGGAGACGGGAACCTCCACGTGAACGTGCTGGCCGACGACCAGCAGGTGATCGAACGAATCGAGCCCGTGCTGGTCGGAATCTTCAAGAACGCCCTCGAGCTCGGGGGCACGCTGAGCGGAGAGCACGGTATCGGCCTCGCCAAGCGCCGTTTCATGGAGCTGGAGCAGAGCGAGGAGCTCCTGCGCCTCCAGCGCGGGGTGAAGCGCCTCTTCGACCCCCAGGGCCTGCTCAACCCGGGGAAGCTGCTTCCGGGATAGGTCCCCGCCGGTAGCGCTTGACAACCCGCCGTCAATCTCCAATGATTAAAAACGCTTAGATGTTCGAGACCCTGATCATAGGGTGGGCCGCGGTGATGGGGGCCCTCATCGGCTCTGCCCTGGCCAAGGCCCGCTCCCGGCGCATCGTCCGCGAGGCACACGAGCGCGCGGAGCGGGTCAACCGGGAGGCGAAGGAGCAGGCCCGGCTGTTCGTCCGTGGGGCGGAGACCCACGCGCGGGAGGAGGCGCTCGCGGTGCGTCGCGAGACCGAGTCCCTCGAGCGCCAGGCGGCGGAGCAGAACGTCCTGCTCGAGGAGCGCGTGCAGAAGCTCGAGGCGCGCAACGAGAAGCGGGAGGCCGACAGCGCCCGGGCCGAGGCGGCCCTGGAGAAGCGCCGGACGTCGGTGGAAGAGCGGCGCGCCGAGGCGCAGCAGCTCAAGCAGCAGGCCCGGCAGACCCGTCAGGCCAGCCGTGAGACCCTGGAGGAGCGAGCGGGCGAGACCGCCGCCCAGGTGCGGGACCAGATCACCGATGCGCTGGTGGAGGAGAGCCGGGCCCAGTGCGCCGACCGCCTGCGTAACCTGGAGAGCAGCGAGGCCGAAGAGCTGGTCCGCCAGGCCAAGCGGATCATGGGGATCTCGATGAACCGCTACGGGCGCCACGCCACCACCGAACGGCTGGCCTCGACGCTGGTGCTCCCCGAGGGCGGCGCCGACAGGCTCTCACCGCACCTGACCTTCCTCGAGGAGCAGACCGGCGTGCACCTGGCGGTCGCGGACTCCAGGGAGAGCGTACGCCTGGAGGGAGGTGACGGGACATCCCGGGAGCTGACCCGCCGCGCTGTGACCCGCTTCGTCGGGGAGAAGAACATTCGCGATCCGGAGAAGCTGCTCAAGACGATCTCCGCCGATCTGGACCGCGAGATCCAGGACCTGGGTCGCCGGGGCTTCGAGGTGCTCGGGCTCCCGCCGGCCCACCACGAGATCCTCAGGCTGGTGGGGCGCCTCAACTACCGCACCTCCTACACCCAGAACCAGTGGCGACACAGCATCGAGGCGGCGTTCATCGCCGGGCTGATGGCCGCCGAGCTCGGGCTGGACGTCCAGCTCGCCCGCCGCGCGACCCTGCTCCACGACATCGGCAAGGCCCTGACCCACGAGGTCGAGGGATCGCACGCCGTGATCGGCGCGGACTATGCCCGCCGCTTCGGCGAGGACGAGGTGGTGGCGAACGCCGTTGGATCACACCACGGCGACGAGCCGGCGAACTCGCCCTACGCCCACCTCGTCGCCGCCGCCGACGCGATGAGCGGCGCGCGTCCCGGCGCCCGCCGGGAGATGATGGAGACCTACGTCGAGCGCATCGCCGACCTGGAGCGCATCGCCACCGGCTTCCCCGGCGTCATGACGGTGCACGCGGTGCAGGCCGGCCGCGAGCTGCGAGTCCACGTCGACGAGCACCGGGTCAACGACCAGCGCGCAGACCAGCTCTCGGAGGAGATCGCCCGGCGCATCTCCGACGAGCTCACCTTCCCCGGTCAGATCCGCGTGACGGTGATCCGGGAGTTCAAGGCCATCGAGCTCGCGAGCTAGCTGTGGTCGGCGGGATTCCAATACCGCAGCGCGGCGGAGGGTTCGGTAGGAGCAGCAGATGAAGGCGGTCACCATCCGCGAGCACGGCGGGCGCGACAAGCTCATCGTCGAGGAGTTGCCGGCCCCCGAGGTGGGACCGGGCGAGATCCGCCTGCGGGTTCGCGCCTGCGCCCTGAACCACCTGGACATCTTCGTGCGGCGCGGTTTGCCCAACCTGCAGCTGAGCTACCCGCACATCCTCGGCGCGGACATCGCTGGCGAGGTGGAGGCGGTGGGACCGGGCGTCGATGGGGTGGAGGTCGGGCAGCGTGCGCTGCTCGCCCCCGGCGTGAGCTGTGGCGTCTGCCGCCACTGCCTCTCGGGGCGGGACAACCTTTGCCGGAGCTACGGCATCCTGGGCGAGAGCCGCACCGGCGGCTACGCCGAGCTGATCACGGTGCCCGCGGCCAACCTGTTGCCCTACCCGGACGGGCTGGAGCCGACGGAGGCCGCCGCCATCCCCCTGACGTTCCAGACGGCCTGGCAGATGCTGGTGGAGAGAGCCCGGATTCAGCCCGGCGAGACGGTGCTGGTCCTCGCCGCGGGCAGCGGGGTCGGCTCCGCCGCCGTGCAGATCGCCCGGCTGTTCGGGGCGAAGGTCATCGCCACCGCCTCGAGCGGGGCAAAGCTGGAGCGCGCCAGGGAGCTGGGCGCCGACCACCTGGTGAGCCACGCGGACCATGGCTGGCCTGCGGTGGTGCGCAAGCTCACCGACAAGCGCGGGGTGGACGTCGTGTTCGAGCACGTGGGCGCGGCGACGTGGGACAAGAGCATCCGGGTCTGCACCAGCGGCGGCCGCATCGTCACCTGTGGCGCCACGAGCGGATGGGACGCGCGGACCGACCTGCGCCACGTCTTCTTCCGCCAGATCTCGATCCTCGGCTCGACCATGGGCAGCAAGTCGGTGCTCTTCGACGTCATCGACCACGTGCGCGCAGGGAAGCTGCGGCCGGTGGTCGACCGGGTGCTGCCTCTGGATCAGGCCGCCGAGGCGCACCGGCTGCTGGAGGAGCGGGCGGTGTTCGGCAAGGTCGTGCTGTCGATCTGATCGGGCTCAGTGTTCGCCGGAGCGCTTCCACGCCTCGGACCAGCGGCGCCGACGATCGATGAGCCGGACCACCTCTCCGACGAGGTCCCTCGCGTCAAACGGCTTGTCGAGCACCACGGCTGCCCCCATCCGCTTGGCCGTGGCGTGCGTCTCCTCGTCGCCGAACGCGGTGATCAAAACGACCGGACACCGTTTGCCGAACACGTTGAGGCCCTCGAGGACCTCCATCCCGGTGACGCCGGGCATGCGGATGTCGGTGACCAGCGCGTCGTAGTCTCCATCGCCGCGGTCCAGCATCTCGACCAGCTCCAGCCCGTTGGCGCACTCGACCACGTCCAGCCCGCCGCGACGAAGCTCGGCCGCGAGCAAGGCGCGCAGGTCCGTGTCGTCCTCGGCAAGCAATACCCGTGCTGCGGGTTCCATGAAGGCTCAACCCGGGTGGGCGAGGGGCTATTCCAGCATTTCGAGGGTTGGTCAGCGCCCGATCTTGAAGCTGTCCCGGGTCGCCTCGAGCACCGGCAAGAGCTTCTGGCAGATCTCGCGGTGGCAGTCGATGATCATCAGGTAGGCCAGCTTCTGCGTCGGCGATGGGACCGTGATCACGAAGCGGTCCAGGCGTGTGCCGCCCTTGCCCTCGCCGCTGAAGAGCATCTGCACCGCCCCGCGCCCGTTGAGCTCGATGTCCTTGGTCTTGACGTGATCGAGCCCCAGCCCCATCCGGGCGCGGATCCGCTCGAGGTAGCGGTCACGCCGGACGAAGCTCGGCACCTGCTGCAGCCCGATGCGCAGGTTGGCCCCCTGCTCGTGCTCCGCGGCGAACAGAAAGCCCGAGCCCGGGTTCGCCGTCGCGGTCCACTTGGAGCCCATGGCGGTGACCGACATGCCGAGCCTGGGGACGGAGAAGGCGATCCCCTTGCCGCCGGGACGCACCTCGAGGTCAGCGGGGGTCAGCCCGCCGGCGCCGGGGAGCGCCTGCTGCGTGACCCAGCCAACGCCGGCCACCGCGGCGGTGATCGCCAGCAGCACCACGACCTGGGCCCCGGGCGCCTTGGGCAGCGTCGGGGCGTCCCTGTTCTGTCGGTCGAGCTCCTGCTGGGCCTTGACGCTCATCTGGTGGTAGACGGCGACGGCCATGACCAGCTGGACGCCGATGTAGATCAGGTCCATGTAGGGGTGCCGCCCGGCCCGGGCGAAGACAACGATCAGCACGAGGAGGGCGAGGCCCGTGGCCGCGCGGACCCAGGCCCGCGCCGCCAGGTAGCCGGAGCCGGGGACCAGCAGGTTGAGGGCCACCGCCTGCCGTCTCGCCGGCAGGGAGCGGGTGCCGTCGGGGTCCACGCCCCAGCAGTAGGCGTCGAGCACGGAGAAGGCGTAGAGGATGATCACGCCGCGCAGCATCAGCGGGAACAGGAACCCGCCGAGGTGTGACTCGAAGAGGTCGAGCCCCCGGCCCATGTGGAGCGCGGCGATGGCGACGCCCACCGCGGTGAGCGCCAGGATCAACAGTCCGTGGGCGACTTTGCGTGCCAGCAGGTGTCCGGCGCCGGGGACCAGGGCGGCGGCGATGGTGCTGGCCAGCACGCGGTTTGGGTTCAGCAGTGGATCGGACCTGGAGGGCATCTTGCCTCGCTTCTCGTGGCCAACCCCACGTTAGGACAACCGGGCGCGTGCGATGTTCCTGGCCGCCTAGCTGTCCTGCCCCGCCCGGGCCAGCTTGCGCTCGATCAGCTGGCGCTTGATCCGCCCGACGTAGTCCGCCAGCAGCTTGGCGTCCAGGTGATCGGACTCGTGCTGAAACGCGCGGGCCAGGAGCCCCTCACCGTCGAGCTCGAACTCCTTGCCCTCGAGATCGGTGGCCCGGATGCGCGCGCGGAGCGAACGCGCGATCGGCACGTAGATCCCCGGGAAGGAGAGGCAACCTTCGTCGCCCGTCTCCTTCTCGTCGCTGAGCCAGACCAGCTCGGGATTGATGAACGCGAGAGGCGGGTCCTCCTCGGAGCCGCCGGCGATGGCCGCGTCGACGATGAACAGGCGCAGCGGCACGCCGACCTGGATCGCCGCCAGCCCGGCGCCATTGGCCGCGTACATGGTCTCGGCCATGTCCTCAACCAGGGCGCGCAGCTCCGGGTCCTTGGGATCCTCCACCGACTTGCTGATCAACCTGAGCTGAGGATCGGGGTACTTGACAATCGTGCGAAGGGCCATGGGTCAACCGTGGTTACACCCGGAGCAGCTGCCCTTGGAGCAGCTGCCACAGGAGCTCCCTGCCGAGGAGCGGTAGGATCCGCCGCTGGAGAAGGAGAACACGCTCATCGCGCGCTTGACCTTCTTGCTGCCACACTGCGGGCAGGCGACCTTCTCGCTCTGACTGAAGACCAGCTCCTCGAAATCATTGTTGCATTTGCTGCAGACGAACTCGTAGATCGGCATCTGCCAGTTTCCTGCGTAACTATTGATGACTCGGGGGGGCTTGTCAATCGGGGGCCGTGGCGGTCCAGTTGAGCAGGACGAGGCGGACCCTCTCAGCGTCGTAGTCGATGCGGTTGACGCAGCCAAAGTCCTGGGCGAAGCCAAAGACCTGGCGCAGCGGGAGCCCCAGCGCGTCCCCGATCAGGATCCGGTTCACGCTGTTGTGGGCCACCAGCACGACGTTCGTCTCGGGCCCGGGGTGGGCCTCGAGGATCCGGGCCAGGGCCGGCCGCGCCCTCTCGGCAATATCCTGGAGGTTTTCGCCTCCACCGGGGAACCGGAAGCTCCACATGTCCTCGTAGCGCTTGCTCGCCAGCTCGGGGTGTTGCCGCAGCTCGGCGAAGGGCAGCCCCTCCAGCAGGCCCAGGTTCATCTCCCTGAACGCCGGATCGGGCAGCGGCGCGAGGCCGTGGCCTGCCGCGATGATCCGGGCGCTCTCCAGGGCCCGGGTGAGGTCACTGCAGCACACGGCCGCGAGCTCGAGCCCGGCGAGAGCCGCGGCGGCCTCGCCGATCTGCCGCCGTCCCTCGTCAGAGAGCGGGACGTCGAGGTGGCCGTAGAACCGCCCAGCGCCGTCCACCGCGCCGTGACGTACGAGGTACAGCCGGGTCACGTCACACCGGGCGTCGGCCCGTGGCGCAGGACGCCATCAACCGACCACGCAGATCCGGGCGCTCCTGGAGCTCGCCGACGAAGGCGCTGGTCAGGACCCGGGACGAGGCGTGCTTGTCGCCGGGGATCGCCAGGCAGAGGTGCTCGGCCTCGAGCACGCAGCCGGCCCCCCGGGCGGGCAGGTGGTCCATCAGGGCCTGGGCGATCTGGTGCGTCGCCCGCTCCTGGAGCGTGAAGCGCTGGGTGAAGCAGGCCACGAGGCGGGCGACCTTGCCGAACCCGAGCAGGCGCCCGTCCGGGATGTAGGCCACGTGGGCCTTGCCACGCACCGGCATCAGGTGGTGCGGGCACATCGAGTGGAAGGAGAGATCGGTGACGAACACCGCGTCGGGGTCCGGCTCCCCGACGACGGGCCGGGCGAGGATCTCGGCCGGGTCCATCTTGTAGCCGGCGAGGAACTCGGTGGTCAGAAGCTCCGCCACGCGCCGCGGCGTGTCCCGAAGCTCCTTGTCGTTGTCCGGGTCGAGCCCCATCGCGCGGAGCAACCGCTCGACCGCGCCTTCCAGCTCGTTGCTCTCGCTCATCGTTCGCTCCACGCCTGGCTCGTCGCCTGAACAGGTGTGCTATTCTCCACGCCGTGCAGCTGAAAGACAAGCTCGCCGTGGTCACCGGCGGCGCGGTGCGCGTGGGGCGCGCGCTCGCCCGCGGCCTGGCCGGCGAGGGCGCCCGGGTCGTGGTCCACTGCCACGAGAGCCTCGAGGAGGCGCGGGCCCTGGCCCGGGAGCTCGACGGGCACGTGATCCAGGCCGATCTGGCGCGGCCCGGAGGGGCGGCCACGCTCGCCGACGGGGTCCTCGCCCTCGGGGGCGAGCTCGGGGTTTGGGTCAACGCGGCGGCGACGTTCGAACGCGTGCCCTTCGCCGAGTCAGACGACGCGCTCTGGCAACGGACGCTCCAGCTCGTCGTGCTCTCGCCGGCGGCGCTCGTCCGCCGCGTCGCGCCGGCGATGGTCGACGGGGGCGTGGTGGTCAACGTGCTGGACGTGGCGGCGCGAAAGGCATGGAAGGGCTACGCCCACCACTGCGTGGCCAAGGCGGGCCTGGCGATGCTGACCCGCAGCCTGGCCCTGGAGCTCGCTCCCCGCCTGCGGGTCTGCGGGGTGAGCCCGGGGCTGATCCTGCCACCGGAGGGGACGGAGCCGGCCGAGCTGGATCGGCTGGTCCGTCGTGTCCCGCTCGGCCGAAAGGGAGGGGTCGAGGACGTCGTCCAGGCGGTGGTCTTCCTGACCAAGGCGGACTACCTGACCGGCGCGGTGATTGACGTGGACGGCGGGCTCGGGGCGCGGTAGCTGGCCATCCGGGCAGCCAGGGCCGTGACAGCCTGTCCCGCCTGTGCGACACTACAGATCGAGATTACGGGCAGTTCGCCGCTGGTACGCCCCTTGCTGCAGCTTGTCATGACGAGGTCTCACTTGACGACAAGACTCATCATCGTGGTTTCGGTGCTGATGGTCGCCGCGCCGGCCCGGGCCGGCTGGTTCACCTCGAGCAACAAGGGCTACATGCCGATGAGCTCGACCACCGGCTACAAGTACGGCTCGGGCTCCGGTGTGCACAAGGTGCCGGCCTGGAAGCTCCGCTACCTGGAGCGGCAGAACACACAGTGGGAGAAGCCGGGCGGAATGAACTTCCCCAACCCCGCGTCAGCGACGCCGGCCTCCACCGGCACGACGCCCACCGCGGTCAACAAGCCCCAGCAGAAGGCGGGGCTGTTCGCGCGGATCAAGAACATGTGGCAGCGCATCCGCGGCGGCCGGGCCCTCAACGCCAACAACTCGGCCGCGCTGGAGAACCAGGCCGGCTTCGGCACCAACGTCCGGCGCGCGCAGGAGCTCGGCGTCTACTCCTGGAACCACAACCGGCTGGACCGCACGCGGTTCAAGCAGCCGGAGAGCTTCAAGCCCAAGACCCGCAAACCCCCCCGGCCGCCGGCCTGGAGACCCCACCGGACGCCGCCCACCACCGGCTGGTAGTGACGATGGGACGGGCAAGCCCGCACGTCTTGAGGATTGTCCTGTGGAGCGGTATGGCGCTTCTCGTCTGCGCTGCGGGCTGCGGCGATGACATCCGTGATGACATCCGTGGGGGGCAGTGCCCCGATGATGTCGAGGACGGCAAGGCGTGCGTATCAGGATCCTACTGCTACGTTGAGGGTTTGCCCAATTGTGACGAGCGCCCTCATAGCCGGAGCTGCGAGTGCCCCGGCGGCACGTGGTCCTGCAAGAGCGCCTGTCCTGCGGGCTGTCCGGACATGTCGAAGCCGGATGACGGTGACGTCTGCACGCTCGCTGCCCAGGTCGTCTGTCCATACAGCCTTGACGTGCAGTGCCGTTGCACGAACGGGGCCTTCGCATGCGAGCAGGGACTCTAGCTGACTACCCCTCTTTTCGGTACTCCTCGAGCTTGCGGTAGAGCGTCTTGCGATCGAGGCCCAGGCGCGCGGCGGCCCTCGACTTGTTGCCCTTCTCCTCGGAGAGGACCTGGAGAATGTACTCCTTCTCCAGATCGGACAGAGTGAGCTGGCGCGCCGCGGCGGCGGCCAGCGCCTCGCCCGGGCGCCGCTCGAGCAGGGCCGGCGGCAGGTCGGCGACCTGGATCTGCCGGGCCTGGCTCAGGGCCACCGCGCGCTCCATCACGTTCTCCAGCTCGCGCACGTTGCCGGGCCAGTGGTAGCCGAGCAGCACCTTGGCCGCCTCGGGGGAGATGCTCTTCTGCCCCAGGCCGGCCCGGGTCGCGGCCTGCTGCAGCAGGTGGCCGGCGAGGGGCAGCACATCCTCCACGCGCTCGCGCAGCGGCGGGATCGCGATGTTGACCACGTTGAGCCGGTAGTACAGGTCCTCGCGGAACTCCCCGGAGCGCAGCAGGGCTTCGAGCTCGCGGTTGGTGGCGGAGACGAAGCGCACGTCGATGGGGACGCTGACCGACGATCCCAGCGGCCGGATCTCGCGCTCCTGGAGCGTGCGGAGCAGCTTGGCCTGTAGCTGGGGCGACAGCTCGGCGATCTCGTCGAGGAACACGGTGCCCCCGCCGGCCTCCTCGAGCAGCCCCTTGCGGTCCTGGGTCGCGTCGGTGAACGCGCCGCGCTTGTAGCCGAAGAGCTCGCTCTCCAGCAGGGTGTCCGGGATCGCCGCGCAGTTCACCGCCATGAACGGCTGCCCCTTGCGGCGGGAGTTGAAGTGGAGCGCGCGGGCCACGAGCTCCTTGCCCGTCCCGCTCTCGCCGGTGACCAGCACGCTCACCGGGCTGTCGGCGACCCGGCGGATCAGGTCGAAGACCTCCTGCATCGCTGTGCTGCGACCGATGATGTTCTCGAAGCGGTACTTGTCGGCCACCTCCTCGCGCAGGCGGGCGACCTCGTGGCGCAGCTCGCGGTCGCGCAGGGCGCGGTCCACCGCGATGATCAGCTGGTCGATCTCGAAGGGCTTCGTGATGTAGTCGAAGGCGCCGAGCTTCATCGCCTTGATCGCGGTGTCGATGGTGCCGAAGGCTGTGATCAGGATGACGTCGGGGCAGGCGGGGAGGGAGCGGATCTCGCGGATCATGTCCAGCCCGTCGAGGTCAGGCATGCGCAAGTCGGTGACGACCAGGTCGACCTGTCCGCTGCGGACGTGCCGTATCCCCTCGCGCCCGCCGGCCGCGCCCAGGGTGGTGTAGCCCTCCTCGGTGAGCGACTCGGTCAGCAGCTCGCGCATCGCGCTGTCGTCCTCCACCACCAGCACCGTGTGCTTGCTCATCGACGGGGTGTCGGTCATCGTTCGTCGTCGGCTCCGTTGTCATCCAGCTGCTCGCTCGCTCCGCGAGGCGCGCTGGCCCCCCCGCCTCGCTCGCTGTCCTCGACGTCCGCTGGCTCGTCGGCGGTTTCCGCCTCACCCTGGTGCGCCGGCAGGTGGACATGGAACACGGTCCCGTCCGAGCCGTTGTGCTCGACGTCGATCCATCCGTCGTGCTCCTTGACGATGCCGTGGACCACGGTGAGGCCGAGTCCCGTGCCCTCGCCCTTGGCCTTCGTCGAGTAGAAGGGCTCGAAGATCTGTCCGCGCTCGTCCTCGGGGATCCCGCCGCCGCTGTCGGCGATGGAGACGGTGACAAAGCGCTGGGGCGGCGCGAGGTCGAGCCCCTCCTTGCGGCGGGTGGTGACCTCGGAGGAGAGCCGCAACACGCCGCCCTCGGGCATCGCCTGGATCGCGTTGAGGATCAGGTTGATGAACACTTGCTGCAGGGCGTCGGCGTCTCCCATCACCGCGGGCAGCTCGGCGGCCAGCTTGTTGTCCACGCGGATCGAGGACTGCTCGATCTGGTACTCCAGCAAGGTCAGGGCGGCGTCGATGCACTGGCGCAGCTCCAGCTCGCGCTTGTCAGGGTTGCGCTTCCGGGACAGGTCCAGCATCTGCTGGATGATCTTGGTGATTCGGCCGGCCTGGTCGGCGATGATGGCGGCGTTCTTGAGCACCACCTCGGGCTGCTCGGCCTTGCGCTGCACGGCGCGTGCCCGACCGCCGATCACGTTGAGCGGGGTGCCCACCTCGTGGGCGATCTCGGCGGCGAGCTGGCCGATGGTGGCGAGCTTCTCGCTCTGGCGCAGGCGCTGCTCGAGCTTGATCTGCGCCTGGGCGCTGCGGCGCAGCTGCTCCTGGGCGCTGCGCAGCTGCGCGGTCATCTCGTTGAAGCGGTACGCAATACGCCCGATTTCGTCGCTGCGGTCCAGGGGCAGGGCGACGGTCAGGTCCCCCTGGATCACCTGGTCCATGGCGCCCATCAGCTGGTCGATGGGCTTGCCGATGGACTGCCGCGAGAACAGGCCGACCAGCAGGGCGAAGACCACCAGCAGGCCGCCGGCGGCCATCAGGGCCTTGTCCAGGTAGCCCTCGGGCAGGACCTTGTTCAGGTCGAGGCGGAGCTCCATCGCGCCCTCGACCTTGCCCCGGTGCCGCAGGGGGACGCGGTAGGCGTAGCCCTCGGCGACCAGCTCCTCCTCGGGCTCGTTGCGCTCGATGACGCGGCGGGCCCGGGCGTTGACAACGGGTTGCTCCTCGGGAGGGACCGGGGCCACGGCGCGGGCATCCGGTCCGTAGAACACGATGCTCGCCGAGGAGGAGCGGGAGACCAGATCCTCGAGGGCACCGAGGTGGCCGTAGTTTTCGAGGGCGGTCTCCGCCGAGAGCTGGACAATGCGCGAGAGCAGCTTGGCCTGCAGCCGGACCTGGTCCAGAAGCTCCTGCTCCCGAAAGAGCATGAGCGCATAGCCCGTCGAGGTGAGAAGCAGCCCGGCGAGGATCGCCACCACGAGGGTGACCTTCTTGGCGATGCTCATGTGGCTTTTTGGTACAGTGTAGCAGGCCGCTACATCCGTGCCCAGCTAGCTGGGGCACGATGCCACAAACCGGCGCGGTGCTACTGCCCTAACTGCTTGACATCACCGCAGAACTTGCCGTTGATCGTGATCCCGTCGATGAACGTGCCGTAGAACTCGCCCTCGGCGTGGCTGCCCACATCGCCAAGCTCATCGAACACGATGAAGCCTTCCTTGAGGTCCTTGAACACGCTCCCGTCGGTCATGATCCGGGTGATCACACCGTACTTGACCAGATCGCGCTTCTCGCCCTGCTTGACCGGCGCGTTGGCGACCACCTTCACCGGGCGCGGGCAAGTGTCGGTGGGAGAGCTGCAGCCCTTCACGTTGCTGTTCACGTACTCCACGATCATCGCCGTGAACACACCGGTATTGACCTGCTTCTTGATGTCGACGCGGGAGAAGTCCAGGTTGAACGTGGTGACCACGGCGCCGCCGAGCTCGTTACAGTCGTCAAGGCCGTCGCAGCCGGTGGAGCCCAGGAGGAACAGGGAACAGATCAGCAGGGCGTGTCTCACTTGTACACTCCTCGGATGACCCGCAGGGCGTCGATGGACTTGCCCTGCTGGTTGTCGTACTCGGCGCACTTGTAGGCGATGATCGGCTCGTCGCCCGGCGCGAAGGCCAGGGCGGTGTACTCGCCACAGCGCTCCATGCCGCCGTCGTCGATCTTCTCCATCACCTTCCACACTGTCCCCGCGCGGTAGGCGAAGTTCACGCCGTCCTTGGTGAAGTCGCAGCTCATCTCGTTGTAGTCGTTGCACAGGTGGTAGCTCACGGCGGGGCTGCCGTGGGAGTCGAAGGCCAGCGCGCCGAACTCGCCGTTACGGGTCAGGTTGGTGTCCACCTGGACCTCGCTCCAGGTCTCGAGGTCCTTGGACTCGGTGTAGAACATCGCCTGCTTCGAGGGCTTGTAGTAGGCGATGGCGAACAGCCCCTTGCCGTCGGTCTCGAGCCGGGGCCGCTCGGCCGTGGTCCCCGCCACGACCTGCTTGGCGAGCCAGGAGCCGCCCTGCTGGTACAGCAGCCGGAGGCCGCCATCGACGCCGGACTTGGTCGCGTTGTAGTGCATGATCACCGGCTGGTCGCTCTGGTTGTAGCGGAGCGAGGCGTAGACCCCCGATCCGTCGTCGTCGGAGATCTTCGTCGTGTCGTACCACAGCGAGGCCTTGGTGTTCCCGTCCTGCTCGTAGTAGCCGAAGTGCACGTCCCGGTAGGCCGAGTGCAGGGCGCCGGTGCTGTCCAGCGCCACTGACATCCAGTGCCCCACCGTGTCCCCGACCGGTCCGGCCGTGGCGATGGTCTGCGACGTGAAGGACTGACCGTCAGTGGAGGAAGCGACCATCGCGTCGGAGCTCCGGCACTCCGTCTTGCTCAGCGCTCCGCCGAGGTAGCCGATGTAGACCTTGCAGGAGCTGTCCATGGCGATGGAGAGGCCGAAGGCCTCCTCGCCGATGACCTGGTCGACTTTGACCGGTGTCGGCGTCATCGTGTCCCACTGGGTGACGTCCAGCTGGATGTAGTAGATGTCGTGGGCCGGGCGGGGCTTGTCGACCGGCGGGCCGCCCAGGGTGGCCGGGCAGGTCTGGGTCACGTTACCGATGTAGCGCATGTAGGCGATCCCGACCTTCGTGCCACAGGTGGCGATGGCGGTGTGCTTCCCGGCGTTCTTCTTGTCCAGCGTCTCCGGGGCGAGGAAGGTGAGCGTCTTGCTCGGGCCGGACCCGTCGTTCTGCCCCGTTCCGTCGTCGGTTCCTCCGTCGGATCGCGGGCGCTCCGTGTCGTCGCTGCAGGCCAAGACCAGCGCTGACGTGAGCGTCAAGGTGGCGAGCCATTTGATCTTCATTGCCCTCTCCCTGTCCGGTTCTTGTTACTTGCAGAGACCGACGGTGCCGTCGGGGCAGACGCAGACCGAGACCTTGCAGCGCCGTCTCGTCGGGTCGATGCAGGCGTCGCCTGCGTTGCAGTACAGCTTCGCCTTGGAGGTCGGGTCGGCGCCGCACTCCCGGACACTGCTGCTCGCGGTGGTCCCGGTGGCGACGTATGTCCTGTTCATGACCGTGGGGTTGTTCCAGGCGGTCTCGGGCACCGTCAGCTTTCCCGTCGCCGGCAGCTTGGATCCGTTGGAGTCATCGTACCAGGCCTTGACGCAGGCCATCTGGAAGTTGCCGTAGTCCCCGGGGTTGTCGAAGGGGACCTCGCCGAAGTAGAGGTGGATCTGGTTCCAGCCCGGCCCTGCCTCGGCCGGCGTCGCCTTGGGAGTGACCAGGGCGATGTTCTCGACCTCGTAGTCGTAGCAGGTGACGTTCTTCTTCGCCGAGCAGACCTTGTCGCTCTCGCTGAGCGGGTTGCGGATGCTGAGCTGATCCTTGGGGTTGCACTCCCACGTCCCCCTGCACTTGCTGTTCTCGCAGCGCTCCCCGCTGTAGGTGCAGTCGTTGTCGCTCGTGCAGGTCGTGTTCGAGCTGCAGGCGTCGACGTTCACACAGCGGCAGAAGCGCTCCTTGCAGAGCTTGCCGGACGGGCAGTCGCTGTCGCTGGAGCAGGCCAGCCCCAGCGTCTCGATGCCGGTCCCCACCCGCTCCACGTTGTAGCGGTAGCTGATCCGCGAGCGGTGCGCCGCGTCGTCGGATCGCGGGTCGGTGTGGAGCCGGATCTCGTCGCCGTTGGGCATCCCGTCGAAGTCCAGGTCATCGTCGGTGTCCACCACCACGGGGTTCGTCCCCACCCGGACCTCCACCCCGTCCGGGACCCCGTCGGCGTCGCTGTCGAACAGGTTTCGGCTGGTGCCGAGGAAGCGCTCCTCGCAGTCGAGCAAGCCGTCGCCGTCGGTGTCGTCGGGCAGCCGGTCGCCGTCCTTGTCCTCCAGCAGCGGACAGTCGGCGTCCGCCGGGTCGAGGGCGTCCCAGCCGCTCGAGCGGTAGAAGTGCTCGAGCAGGTCGGAGAAACCGTCGTTGTCGCTGTCGGCGAGCGCGATGTTGGTCCCCGCCTGCTTCTCCTCGGCGTCGTCCAGCCCATCGGCGTCGCTGTCCTTGAGCTGCGTCCCGCCCGAGGGCTCGGCGCTGAGGTTGGTGGCGACGAAGTTCTTCATGCGGAACACGCGCTTGAGCGAGGAGAACCCCACGTGGAGGAAGTTGATGTCCTCGCCGTTGGGGAACGAGCGGAACGTGCCCTTGCCGATCTGGGCCATCTGCTTGAGCAGGTAGGTCGCCTCGTCCTCGATCCAGGAGGGGTTGTTGCCGGCGAGGAAGGCGGTGTGGATCTTGATGTCGCCGAGGCGGTAGAGGGTCTTGAGCGACATCACCTCCTGGACCCGCTGGAGGATGCGGTTCGGGATGTTGTACTCCTGGATCGCCGCCGTGCACGAGGAGTCGGTGGGGTCGGAGCACTTGTCGCCGATCAGGTCCTTCTTGATGTAGTCGGGCACCGTGTCCCAGTCGTCCTCGTCGTTGACCTTGGGGTACGGCTCGCCGTCGGAGAGGAACACCACGACGTACTTGGTGCGGTTCACCGCCGCGGCGTTCTTGTCCAGCATCAGCTTGATGTCGGAGGAGATGGTCTTGTAGGCCAGGGCGAAGGCGCCCTCGTAGTCGGTGACCGACCCCCCGTTTGAGACCTGGGGGATCGCGGAGATCAGCTCGACCACGTCGTTGGTGAAGCCATCGAGGCCGTCCGTGTTCTTGGTCAGCACCTGCTTGGCCGAGCCGAAGCGGGCGATGGCGAACTCGACGCCGGGGTCCTTGTGGTTGCCGCAGATCCCTCCGAGGCATCGGTCGCCCTTGTCGGGGCAGTCGGGGCAGTTGTTCTCGGTCGGGCCGCAGCCGGCCTTCTTCACGTCGCACAGCGGGACGCAGGTGCCGTTGAAGCCCATGTTCGCCCCGGAGGTGGCGGGGCAGGAGGGGACCCCCTGACAGTTCTGCACCGTTCCCAGGCAGCAGTCGGGGCCGACGCACATGAAGCCCGCGCCGCCGCAGTCGGCGCAGGTGCCCTTCTTGCCCTTCTCGCAGCCGACGACGCCGGTGTTGCAGTACGTGGGGACGAAGCTCGACTTGATGTTGATGTACTGGGCGACGATGTCGCGGATCGCCCCGGCGCGGCCGGTCTGCTTGGTCGGGTCAAGCTCGGTCTGGCTTATCGGGTCGTTGACGTTCATGCTCTGCGAGGTGTCGATGATGAACATCACCTTGAGGGGGAAGACGACATCGGCCGGATCGGTGGTGCAGAAGCGGCCCGAGACGCGGAGCTTGTTGTCGTAGACCGGGATCTCGACCTCGTCGTTGCGGTAGAGGTCGGTCTCCGTGCAGGCGGCCAGGAGGACCAGGGCTGTCAGGCTAGTTGCAGTCCAGCGAAGTATAGGGCCGGTCATGGCATCGAGGCTCCTCGACAGGGATCGCTGCAGGCTGGATCGGGGGGCACCTTCTTGCATGTCGGATCGTTGGCCGCGTTGGCCTTGGCCTGGAGCAGCTTGGGCAGCTCCATGAAGTCGGTCTCCTTGAGGGTCACCCGGCCGTTCGCCGGATCCTTGAACCCGGTGGTCATCATTTCGGTGGACGTCTCGACCTCCGGGGCGACGTACTGGGCCCGGACGCAGGCCGCCTTGAACTTGCCGTAGTCCCGCGGGTCGTCCGCTGGCCCCTCGCCGAAGTAGAGCATGATGTCGTTGTAGCCCTTGCTCCCCGCGTTGGTCTTGATCTCCGTGGTCAGCAGCCGGATGCGGCGGACGGTGAAGTCGTAGCACTTGCGCTTGTCGGGCCGCTCGGGCTGCTCGCGCACGTCGTAGATGTAGCGCAGCTCGGCGTGAACCTTGGGGTCAGCCACCTTGGGGCTGGAGTGCAGGCGGATCTCCTCACCCGAGAGCTTGCCGTCGAAGTCGATGTCCAGCTTGTCGTCGGCGACGAGCGGGTTGGTGTCCCAGTGGAACTCGACCCCGTCCGGGATGCGATCCCGGTCGGAGTCGGCGATCTTGCTGTCGGTCCCAAGGACCTTCTCCTCGCAGTCGTTGAGCCCGTCGCCGTCGTCGTCCTTGCGGGCCGTGGTCGGGCAGAGGGACTCCGGCTTGGTCGGGTCCCCTGGGTCGAAGCCCGCGCCGCGGCGGTCGTACTCCAGCTTGTCGTTGTAGCCGTCGCCGTCGCTGTCAGCGTCGCCGGTCTTCATGTTCAGCTGGGCCTTGAACTCATCGTCGTCGTTGACGCCGTCACCGTCGCTGTCGGTCACGATCTTGTTGAAGCTGGGCAGCGTGTTCAGGTTGGAGACGATGAAGTTGGTCATGCCGAACGGGCGAGCCACGGACGAGTAGTTGAAGGAGAGGAAGTCGATCTGCTGGCCCGAGCTGAAGTTGCGGAACACGCCCTCGCCCCACTTGGCCATGCTGCGGAGCAGGTACTCAGACTTTCCTTTGCACATTCCCTGGGCGTTCTCGACCCAGCAGCGCTCGGGCTCTCCGGTCACCATGCCCGCCGGACAGTCCTTGTCCGCGGTGCAGGCGGTGTTGCTGCTGCCCTCGACGGCCATCAGCTCCTGGATCGCGAGGGGCAGGGTGGGGACGAAGAGGAAGGCGGTGTGGAAGCGGAGCTCTCCCACCGCGTACTGGTCACCCAGAGCGAGGATCTCCAGCACTTTCTGCTTGAGCTGGGTCTCGGTGTTGTACTCCCGGCAGGGCTCTTTCAGGTGCGGATACCAGTTCGCCATGTCCTTGCAGATGCCGCTGCCTGTGCCGTAGTTGGGGAAGTAGCTTTCGCACCACTCGTCGCGGGGCATGTCGCACCAGTCGTCCATGTCGGGGAGCGTGGGGTGGGGGTCGTTGCCGCAGCCCTCCTTGCACACGGGGTTGGGCGCACCGTCCGAGAGGAAGATGACCACGTACTTGGTGCGTGCGCGGTCCACCGGGCTGGTCTCGACCATGTCCTTTTCGAGCAGCTCGTAGGCCGTGCTCAGCGCACCCTGGTAGTCGGTGGTGATGTCAGCCTGGGAGAGGGACGCCAGCGCCTTGTTCAGCACCGCCTCGTCGTTTGTGAACTCGCCCACCCCCTTCGACGTGTCCGACCCGTTGACGGTGATTCGCCCGTTGAAGCGGACTATCGCGAACTTGACCGAGGGGTTGTTCTTGAACCGCTCGACGAGAGCCTGCACCGCTCCCTGGCGCCCGGGGTTCAGCTTGGGCCCACAGAGCTGGGCGCAGTTGGTGGGGGCAGGGCTGGCGGACTGGCAGGTCGAGATACACTGGTTCAGGGCATTTTGGTCACTGGCCACGTTGCCCGTGGTCTGATCGAAGATCGAGGTGGTCGTACCGTCGGAGGGATCGGTGAACTGCATGGATCCGGAACCATCGACGATGACCATGATCTTGACCGGGAAGACCACCTCCTCCGGATCGGAGGTGCACACTGTGCCCTCCACCGTGAGCAGGTCGTCCACCTGGCTCTTGTTGGTGTTGTCGATGGGCTGGATGCCGGCCTCACTACACGCGCCGAGCAGAAAAACAACACACACCAGCCCGGGCAGACTCCGGCTACGGCTCACACGGTTCATCGGTGTCCTCCGTGAGATCAATACTAGCACAGGTGATGGCACAGGTGACTGGGCTAACCTGCGAAACTCGCGCCAGTTGCTCTGTCAACCTCGTTGTCGATTGGTGACGAGGTTTGTCCTGTTTCTCGTCGGGTTTCCGGGTCCGGGTGACCTTGGTGCGACCAGCCTGTTTGCACCGCAGACAGGCTGCGACGGTTGGTGGGGAGACCAGAAAAGGGGGGAGGAGCGAGTGGTGTAGGAGCGAGTAGGGGTGGGTGGGGTGTCTGGCTGTATCCAATGAGCTTCCCAAAAAACACGGGTGCCGGCCCGTTGGGGCCGGCACCCGCAGGTTCAGGTCCAGATTCCCTGCCCTAGGAACCCGGTGTCCTTACCTACTTCCTCCGCCGACGAACGATCAGACCCAGACCCAGAAGGAGCCCGACGAAAGCGAACCCTGCCGCTCCGGAGCTGCCATTGCCCATGGAGCAGCCGCCCATGGAGTCGCCCTCGGCCACCACGGTGACGAGGTATTCCGAGTTCCTCGGGTAGGTCGCCTTGACCGTGTCCGCGAAGACCAAGTTCGCAGCCAGCTTGATCTTGTACTCGCCCGGCTCGTCGGCCGTGAAGCGAGCCACGTTGTTCTTCAGGTAGTGATACTCGAACGGTGTGGAGGCCCGCACCGTGCCCTGGGGGTTCTCCACCGTGGAGGTCGAGCTCTCCGGCCGGCTCTGCACGATCCACTTGTACTGGATCGGGGTGTTCTGCCGGTTGGCGAACAGCCGGAGCCGGAAGGCCTCGCCCGTGCGCACGCGGGTCAGCGGCGAGTAGACCTGGAACGTGTCGGTCGGGTCGAGGCAGTTCTTCTCGTCGCCGTTGATCACGTAGCAGAACCGGCTGTCGCAGGTGTCGCCCTTGCCGTCGCGGTCGATGTCGCTCTGGTCCACGTTGACGTTCTTGGGGCAGTTGTCGGCCAGGTTCAGCACGCCGTCGTCGTCGATGTCCGGGTCACAGGAGTCGCCGATCTTGTCCCCGTCGTAGTCGGCCTGGTCCGCGTTGGCCACCTGGGGGCAGTTGTCCTTGGAGTCGGTGATGTTGTCCATGTCGCTGTCGAGGTCGCACAGCGGGTTGCCCAGCTGCTCCGGGGACTCCTGCATCGGGTTCGCCACCAGGGGGCAGTTGTCGTTGATGTCGAGCACGGTGTCGTTGTCGT